>Ga0129299_1001266_pt1 | contig 16877 bp, 9 predicted proteins | sample ConPoolayeCmetaG_FD_94477 | JGI IMG/M metagenome (GOLD analysis project Ga0129299, IMG submission 94477) | Hot spring microbial mat communities from California, USA to study Microbial Dark Matter (Phase II) - Cone Pool mat layer C metaG ... | reverse complement strand
TCTAAAAAGAACCTGGGCCAAACCGGCGCGGCTGCCACAACAGCGATAAGTGTCAGCACTAGGAGGGCTCGAGCTAAACGTCGCACTATTTCTATTCTCTACGCTCTATTAAGCTGGGGGCATGAAAATGCCTGACAGCTGTCTTTGAGTGTGCTTAGCTTAGCAGAGATATCCCTTATAATGAAGGTATGCAGAAAACCAAAGTTGTTTGCATAGGGGCAGGGCCGGCGGGACTCACTGCCGGCTACCTTTTGGCGAAAAATAAAGTACCGGCTCTGGTTTTGGAAGCGGACCCGCTTTATGTAGGCGGGCTCTCGCGCACGGTCAATTACAAGGGCTTTCTTTTTGATATCGGGGGACACCGTTTTTTCTCAAAAGCCAAGGAAATAGAAGATCTGTGGTCGGAGCTCTTGCCGGCGGATATGCTCGAGCGTCCGCGCAGTTCGCGGATATATTACCGGCGCAGATTCTTTTCTTACCCGCTTAAACCCTTTGAAGCGCTGATTAAGCTTGGAATCTTCGAATCAGCCGCTTGTGCATTGTCTTATTTTAAGGCCAGGCTTTCCCCCGTGCCTAACCCACAAAACTTTGAAGAATGGGTTTCAAATCAGTTTGGGCGGCGGCTTTTTAACATCTTTTTTAAAACTTATACCGAAAAGGTGTGGGGCATGAGCTGCAAAGAAATCTCAGCCGATTGGGCGGCTCAACGCATAAAAGGACTCTCCCTGGCATCCGCGATATGGAACGCCCTTGCCCCAAAGAACAGACCAAGAGATCGCAGCAAAGTGATTAAAACTTTGATCGACACCTTCCGTTATCCGCGAAAAGGGCCCGGCATGATGTGGGAAGCCGCCGCGCGGCGGATTGAGGACTTGGGGGGCCAAGTCCGCTTGGGTTGCCGGGTTAACGCACTTTACTATCAAGCTCCTAGCGGCAATTACCGGGTGTGCTATGAAACTCCGCAAGGAAAGGTTGAGTGCGTGGAGAGCGATCAAGTGATTTCATCGGCGCCGCTTCGTGATCTCGCCGATATCTTGCATCCCAAGCTTAAGTCCCTGGAGGCGGCCAACTGTCTTAAATACCGGGATTTCATTACCGTGGCCCTGATTGTAAAGGATCGCCGGGTCTTCGGCGATAACTGGATTTATATCCATGACCCAGACGTCAAAGTCGGCCGCATTCAAAATTTTAAGTCCTGGTCGCCGGAAATGGTCCCGGATCCCGCGTTATGCTGCTATGGCTTGGAGTATTTCTGTTTTGCCGGCGATGGCCTATGGGATAGTCCGGATCAGGCGCTGATTGAACTTGCCAAATCAGAATTAAGCACTCTTGGTTTAGCAGCCAGAGAAGATATTCTAGATGGCTGCGTGGTGCGTCAGGAGAAAGCTTACCCGGTTTATGACGCCGGTTACGCTCAACATGTTGAACAGGTCAGGCAGGAGATTGAGCGCGATTATCCCGGCTTGCACCTGGTCGGGCGAAACGGCATGCACAAATATAACAACCAGGACCATGCCATGATGACGGCTATGCTGACAGTGGCGAATATCATTGAAGGGAGACCGCTTTATGATGTCTGGCGTGTGAACCAAGACGCGGAGTACCACGAAGCCGGGACCGCCGGACAGGACTTGGCCGCCAGCGGCTTAAGAAATTGTCCACAAAAAAAATTATGAACAAAATAATTTTGCTTGCTGGTCTTACAATTCTATCTTCACTCCTTAACTTTTCGCATGCTTCAGCTGAGGATACCCCGCAAAGCTTACGCGCTAAAGCCGTCGCTGCTTTTAACAGCGGAAATTATCTTGAGGCGCTGGAAGTTGTCAAAAAGCCGGCCCTTGACCCGGCTACTACGGACGAAGAAGCGGAGCAGGATTTAAGCTTGGCGAAAAACTGCCTGGAGCGCTTGGGGCGCCACGATGAGCTGGATGCCTTACTTGAAGATGTAATTTCCAAGCATCAAGACAAATGGAAGCTTTTAACATCTACCGCCAAGATATACTGTCACGAGCTTCAGCATGTGGGATACATCGTAGCCGGGCAATTCTATCGCGGTTACCGCCGTAGCGGCGACGGCCAGTATGTTACCAGCCTCTCCCGTGATCGAGCCCGCGCCTTGCAGCTCATGTCCCAAGCCATGCCTTTGGTGCAGGCCCAGGATAACCGCCGCAATCTGGCCCAATTTTACCTGGATTTGGCCGAGATGCTGAGCACCCCGCAAGACGCGGAGCAGTATTGGCTCTTACAGCGGCTCACGGATTTAACAAAACTTCCTGATTACGAAGAGTACCGTTATTACCGGCAAGGGTCTACTCGCGGCCTACCGGTCGATGCCCAGGGCCGGCCGGTATACTTTCATACTCCGCAAGGCTGGGACAGGGCAGCCAATGATGGTGAAAGGTGGCGCTGGGCCCTCGAGCAAGCTAAACGCATGTCGGAGGAGGGCCGGAAGAGAGCCGATTTAATTTTCGCCCGCTTCCTCCACAGACATTTCGGCGTTGAGACAATTCTGGACCGTCCAATCCGGCCCGGGCGGGAAAAAGGTCGGAAAGAAGAAGCCGAAAGCGGGCCCTATGCCGTATCCCAGTTAAAAGACAACGAAACCATAGCCCGCCTGGCCACCGGCATTAAACGCTTTACGCTGCCTGATGAGTTTAACTACATAAAAATCCTTGAGCACCTCGCGGCCTCCGGCGAGGACGGCAGTTACGCCCAACCGGCGCTCAGCTTATTGGCTCAGATCTTTGAAAACCGCCGCCAGTTCAGCCGCGCCGCCCAGTACTGGCAGGAAAATATCAAGCGTTTCGGCGCAACTGCGGAAAAAACAGAGCATCTAAGCCAAATCGTCGGGGCTTGGGGCCGCTTTGAAAACAGCGGCCCCAAGCCGGCGGGACAAAAGGCGGCCTTGCATTACCGCTTCCGTAACGGCACAAGCGTTCAGTTTGAAGCTTATGAAATAAAAATTGATAAGCTCCTAAGCGACATAAAAGAGTACCTGAAGTCCAATCCCGTCCAACTTGATTACAGTAAAATTCAGCTTGCAAACATCGGCTACCGCCTGGTCAACGAACAAGCTTCGGACTACTTGGGCGAAAAGGCGGCTTCCTGGCGCGAAGTACTCCAGCCTAGGGAAAATCATTTTGATAAGCTGATAACGGTGGAAACACCTCTTCAGAAACCGGGCGCATATCTTGTGACCGCCACCATCGCCGGGGGCAACACCAGCCGTATTATTGCCTGGCTCGACGACACAGTCATAATTAGAAAACCGCTTTCGGGAAAGACTCTTTATTACGTAGCCGATGCCATAAGCGGAAAGCCGCTTGAAGGCATTACTCTTGAGCTTTTTGCTTACAGGGTCAAGCAAATTGAAAGCGACGTTCTTAATAAACTTCTAGTTAAACGCCGGTACAATGTTGAAACCAAGGAAGCCGTGCTGTTCACCAACAAAGACGGTCAAGCCGTAAGCGAACTTTCCTCTGCGACTAATCCTTATCAGTGGTTGGCTATAGCCCGTAATAAAGAGGGGCGGCTCGCATTTCTTGGTTTTTCCGCAATCTGGGAAGAGTCATACTCCGACCGGCCCTACAATGAGACAAAGGCTTTTGTCATCACCGACCGCCCGGTTTACCGGCCCAACCAGGCCGTCAAGTTCAAGGTCTGGGCCCGTACGGCAAGCTACGCCGAGACGGAGGACTCAGCCCTCAGCCATAAACCGTTTGAAGTTGAGATTTACAACCCCAAAGGCGAAAAAGTTTTTGAACAAACTTACCAAAGCGACGGCTTCGGCGGCTTTACGGGCGAGTTCGGCCTCGCTTCTGATGCGGCGCTTGGAGTTTATTCCATTCAGATCAGCGGCGGACGGCGGTACAGGGGCGGGATGTCATTTAGGGTCGAAGAATATAAGAAACCTGAATTTGAAGTGACAGTCGAGGCTCCCTGCGAACCCGTTGCCCTCGGAGACACCGTTAACGCGCTCATAAAGGCACGCTATTACTTCGGGGCTCCGGTAAGTGAGGCTAAGGTAAAGTATAAGGTCTTGCGGTATGATCATGTTGAGCAATGGTACCCAGCCGGTTCCTGGGATTGGCTCTATGGCCGGGGCTATTGGTGGTTTGCCCACGATTATGAATGGTATCCCGGCTGGAACCGTTGGGGCTCCCGCGCGCCGTATCCATGGTGGTGGAACAGACCTTCAAACCCGCCGGAACTGGTAAGCGAACACGAAGCTCCCATTGGAGCCGATGGAACACTCAAGGTTTCCATTGACACCAGCGTAGCCAAAGAGTTATTCGGCGGGCAGGATCAAAAATATGAAATCATCGCTGAGGTTGTAGACCAATCGCGCCGTACCATTGTAGGAACCGGTGAGATACTGGCAGCCAAGCAGCCTTTTAAGGTTTATGCCTGGGTCGAGCGGGGTTATTACTCGGCCGGCGACACGGTGGAAGCCTCCTTCTTGGCGCAAACTTTAGATAACAAGCCTGTCGCCGGCCGGGGACGTCTTAAGCTCTTTAGAATATCATACGATTCGGCCGGCAAGCCCCAAGAAAAAGAAGTGCAAAAGTGGGCTTTAGATACCGATGCTCAAGGGCAAGCCCGGCTTAAATTCAAAGCTTCCGAAGCCGGCCAATATAGGCTTTCTTATGCGGTGACTGATACAAAAGACCGCTCTGTCGAAGGCGGATATCTTCTTACAATCCGCGGCGCCGGAAGCGGAGATTTCCGTTTTAACGAGCTGGAGCTTTTACCCGACAAACGCGAGTATCAACCCGGCCAGAAGGTTAAACTATTAATTAACAGCAACCGGCCTGACGCCACCGTTTTGCTTTTTGTCCGTCCGCTAAACGGCGTGTATCTTATGCCGCAGGTACTCAGCTTGAAGGGCAAAAGCATCGTTCAAGAGATTGAAGTCACCCGTAATGACATGCCTAATTTCTTTGTGGAAGCAGTTACGGTCCTCGACGGAAAAGTCTTTACTGAGTCCCGTGAGATCGCCGTTCCTCCAGAGAAAAAGATTCTAAACTTGGAAGTCATCCCTTCCGCCGAAGAATACCGGCCGGCCGAAAAAGCCAAGATTAAGGTGCGCTTAACAGACTTGTCTGGAAAACCTTATGCCAAAGCGGCCTTGGCTCTCACCATTTACGACCAGGCTCTGGAATACATTTCCGGCGGCTCAAATGTGGCGGAGGTTAAAACTTTCTTCTGGAGCTGGCGACGCCGCCATTCTCCCGTGACTTTGAGCAGCCTCGACCGCATGTTCAGCGAGTGTCTCAAGAACAACGAAACAGGGATGCGTCCCATTGGAGTTTTCGGCGAAAGCGTGGTGGACGAAGAACAACATGAAGGAAGAGGCTTCCGTGCCAAATCACTGCCGGGCAAGTTACGTGAAGAAAGTTATGCAGATGTCGCGCTCTCCGGCGAGGTAATGAGCGCCGCCTTACCTTCTTCCCCGGCCATGGCAGTGGAGCGCGAAGCGTCGGATCAGGCCGCATCTCCCGCCGGCCGCCCTAAAGTGGAACCCATGGTTCGCAAGGACTTTGCCGATACGGCCCTGTGGGTGGGCGCCTTGGAAACCGACGCCTTAGGCGTAGCTCAAGTTGAACTTAAAATGCCTGACAATCTCAGCAGCTGGAAGGTTAAAGTCTGGGCCATGGGACGCGAAACCCAGGTTGGAGAAGCTCAAACAGAAGTCGTCACCAATAAGAAACTGCTGCTTCGTCTGCAAGCGCCGCGCTTTTTTCTCGAAAAAGACGAAGCCGTCCTCTCCGCTAATATCCACAATTATCTTTCCAGGACTGAAGAAGTCGAGGCTGGACTCGAACTCGAAGGCGGGAACCTCGAAATTCTGGGTGAGCCAGGCAAAACCATACGTATTAATCCCGGGGGCGAAAGCCGCGTGGACTGGCGCGTAAAGGTGGCGAAAGAAGGAGAGGCTCTGATTCGCATGAAGGCTCTCAGCGCGACCGAATCGGATGCCATGGAAATGCGCTTTCCGGTTTATGTGCACGGCATGCCTAAGACCGAGGCGCAAAGCGGCGCCCTCCGTGCTGAACAAACTAAAACCTCCTTTATGATCGATGTCCCAAACGAGCGCCGCCCGGAACAAACCAGGCTTGAAATCAGATATTCACCCAGTTTAGCTTTAGCGATGGTGGATGCTTTGCCGTACTTAGCTTCCTACCCCTACGGCTGCAGCGAACAAACTCTAAACCGTTTTTTGCCGGCGGTCATCACCCAGAAAATCCTCATAAACATGGGTGTTAACTTGGAAGAAATAAAAGCCAAGCGCAGCAATCTAAACGCCCAAGAACTCGGCGTGGACTCGGAGCGCGCCGCGCAGTGGAAACGCTACGACCAAAACCCGGTCTTTGACGAAAAGGAAGTTCGGGAAATGGTCAAACAAGGCGTCATGCGTCTTGCCAACATGCAGCTTAGCGACGGCGGCTGGGGCTGGTTCTCAGGGCACGGCGAGGTATCCACTCCGCACAGCACCGCCTATGTGGTGCATGGGCTTCAGATAGCCCAAGAAAACGATGTCCAGGTTCCAGCCGGGGTATTGAGTCAAGGTCTTTCTTGGTTGGAGCACTACGAGGCATCTCAGGTCCAGGAACTGAAAAACGCCTCCAGTCAAACCAAGCCTTGGAAAGACCGCGCCGATAATCTAGACGCCTTTGTGCACATGGTGCTAAGCGATGCCGGGCAAGCGAGCGCTGAGATGCGCGATTTCTTAGTCAGGGACAAAAATGCGCTGGCGCTTTACGGCAAAGCCCTTTTGGGCCTCTCCTTGCACAGGCAGGGCCGGAAAGACAAGGCCGCAGCCGTTCTTAAAAACATCGAGCAGTACCTGGTGCACGACCAGGAAAACCAAACTGCATATCTCAAAATGGGAAATGAATCATACTGGTGGTACTGGTATGGAAGCGAATTTGAGGCGCATGCCTATTATCTGAAGCTTCTTACCCGTCTGGAGCCTAAAAGCGAGAAAGCAGCGCGCTTGGTTAAATATCTGCTTAATAACCGGAAGCATGCCACCTATTGGAACTCAACCCGTGATACGGCTTTGGTTCTGGAAGCCTTTGCCGATTATCTTAAGACCAGCGGGGAAGCCGAACCGGATTTAAATTTTGAAATTTACCTCGACGGGCAAAAGAAAAAAGAAGTGAAAATTAATAGAGCCAACATTTTCACCTTTGACAATCAGCTTGTAATTGAAGGCCCCGGCTTAAGTTCCGGCGGGCATACTATTGAGATCCGCAAGGTCGGCCGTGGACCGCTTTATTTTAACGCCTATTTGACCAATTTCACGCTGGAAGATTTCATAAAGAGCGCCGGATTGGAGATTAAAGTAAAACGCGCCTACTACAAGCTCGAACGGGCGGCCAAGAGTGTGCCGGTCCAGGGTGCCTCCGGGCAAGTTATTGAAGAAGCGGTGGAAAAATTCGAGCGTATTCCTCTGCCGAGTGATTCTGTTCTAAAAAGCGGCGACTTGGTGGAGATTGAATTAGAGATCGACAGCAAGAACGATTATGAATACCTGGTCTTTGAAGACATGAAGCCCGCAGGCTTCGAGCCGATCCAAGTTCAAAGCGGCTATAGCTATAACGATCTCCATGCATACATGGAACTTAGGGATAACCGGGTGGCGTTTTTTGTGCAGCGGCTGGCCCGCGGCAAGCATAGTCTAAGCTACCGCATGCGGGCCGAGGTTCCCGGCCGTTTCAGCGCTCTGCCCACGCGCGGCTATGCCATGTACGCGCCGGAGCTAAAAGCCAACTCGGATGAAATAAAACTTGAGGTGCGGGATTAGCGACGAGGGAATACTTCCGCACACAGTGCCTAAGGAAAATTTTCATCAGGCACATGCGCCGTATTGATGCCGTTTCGGTTAAGCAATAACCTTCTTGATAGGCAAATTTACCGTCTATATGCATAGCAGGTCCGCTGTCTGTATGTCTTTTACTTTTTTGGAGCTCTTATGAGAATCACAAGGAAACTCTTTTTAAATACAGCGGTGGTTCTTTGCTTATATGGCTCGCCTGTCTTCTCTGGCAATCGGCGGCTGCGGCGACGGCGATGAGACTGTTCGATACTGCGCATATTGGGATGAAAGCAATCCCAATGAGGGCGGCTCTCGTCAAAACATATTAGCCGTGGAGACCGATAGTTATGAGAAAGCGCGTGATATTTTGCTGTCGTTTGTTCAAGTCACCGAAGCAGTTATAGGCCGGGGCCGTTGCTATCAGCAGGATTTACGCTGTGGCGACAGCGATGAGCCGGTATGCGGCATTATCGATGAGCCTCTCACCTATCCAAACCTCTGCCAGTTCAAGCAAGAGGTCGTTAGAAGAGCAAGTACCTATGCCGATGCTGTCGGGGCATGGAAAGCGGGAGCATGCGACCCTAGCGGCTATGCCCTGCCGGTCCTTCCAGCTGCAATCCCACAGTGCGGGCCTGGAGAAAGACTCTGCCAGACAAGCATAAATAACTATATTTGCGTCCCTTTTGACGAACCTTGCCCGGAGCCGGATGACGATGATGATCCGCCAATGCCGCAATGCAAATAGTATGAGCGCCTATGTCAGATAGGGATGAATGAATACATTTGCGTGCATGTCGGCAAACCGTGCCCCGACCCGTGGTGAGATTAAGAGAAGAGGGAATAGTAGGTATTCCTGCTGGGACAGAGGGATGGCGCGGCGGTCTAACCTGGATTTCCGGACCCGCGAGAGGTCAAATCTTTGCCGGTTGATAACTAATCTCCGGCCTGCCGGCATCCCTCACATGCCCGGTGTGAATCATATCGGCACAAGTTCGTCTTAAGTATGGCTGCTTATCCGCCACCCCAAGGCTCTGCGCTACTTCAGCTATTGATCGGCCGACCATGGAAATCCTTCCACTGAGTCTGAGTTTGCTGGACTTCAGACTTTAGTAGCCTAAGTCATGGGCATCAAGCTTCCTGTCCTTCGCTCCAAACAAGTTATTTCGATTCTCGCTGAGCTTGGAATTTGCAAGTACATCCATGTACTTGCCCAAAGACTTTTGGCCGAGCCAAGGAATCGCTGGTGCTGCCGGCATTTTGCATGGTAAAATGCCGACAATGTTTGCAAGAAACATAACATTCGACAATTACTCATTTTTTCTATTTGGCCCAAGAGGAGTCGGCAAAACTACTCTTCTAAGACAGCTCTTCTCTGATGCCCTGTGGTTCAACCTGCTGAGAGAATCCGAACTTCTGGCGCTCTTACAAGACCCGAACAAGTTTCGCCGCCAAGTTGAGGCCCGCCCCCGCAACTCCTGGGTGGTTGTGGACGAAGTGCAAAAGCTGCCCAGTCTGCTTGATGAGGCCCATGATCTAATGAACACCTACGGAAAGGACTATAAGTTCGTCTTCAGCGGCTCAAACGCCCGCAAGCTCAAGCGCTCCGGCGTAAACCTGCTTGCCGGAAGGGCGCTTACCAGGAATCTATTTCCCCTCACCAGCACTGAGCTGGGGCAGAAATTCAATTTGGAGCAGGCACTAAATTACGGCCTTTTGCCGGCTGTCTGGAACGAACCCGATCTAGCCGGCGAAATTCTCTCAGCCTATGTGCTAACTTACATTAAAGAAGAGATCCAGCAAGAAGCAGTTGTACGAAACCTCCCGGCATTTACACGCTTTCTTAAAGTGGCTGCCTTGATGAATGGCAGCCAAATTAATTTTTCAGACGTGGCACGCGAGACGGGCACAGCCCGCTCAACAGTCCAGGGATATTTTCAGATTCTCATTGACACCCTTCTCGCCACTTTGCTGGACGCCTGGCGCCCCCGGGCCAAGCTGCGGGAACAGACTCACCCAAAGTTCTATCTCTTTGATTGCGGTGTGACACGGGCCTTGGCCGGTTGCCTTCACCGCCCGGCCGAAGCAGCCGAGCGCGGCCCTCTGCTGGAAACTTTAATCCTGCATGAACTCCGCGCCCTGCTGCATTACCAAAAGACAGCAGGAGCTCTCTATTTCTGGCGTAGCGCCAACGGCGCGGAAATAGATTTCGTTTGGCGCCTTGATGATTATGCTGTCGGCATCGAAGTGAAAAACACCACGCGCTTACGGCGAGACGATACCAAATACTTGAATGAAGCGCTGAGCAAAGGTGTGATCAAAAAGGGCTTTATCGTTTTTCAAGGAGAACGAGAAGAAATTTATGGGAATCTACATGCCGTGCCGCTGGAAATTTTTCTAGGGAAGCTCTGGAGCGGAGGGGTTTTAAATACAAAGAACTAACCAATCTTATTCAGCTTAAAATCCTCGACAACTCCTTGTCCCAGTCCTTTTCATCCCAACCTAAACGGCGCTTAACGGCTTGGGGGAAAGACAGGTTGTCGGTCAGCATGGTGTCGTACACCTCCATTAAGCCCCTTACTCCACGCCGGTTTACAATGGCCCGAAAAATCATGGAAGCTAATGAATAATCTTCCGCCGAACCTGAAAACTGAAAATAGCCGCGATTCTGCACAAAGGCCTGGCGTGCCGAAGCCAGATGAAAGCCGCTTATCTGCCCACGCGGAATGATAGTAGAAAATTCGGCGGCATATTGCTCAAACCAAGTGGCAAACCCTTCCGCTCGCCCGTGATCCAAGCCACCTTTACCGCCTAAGAGCTTAAACTCCAATGCGTGGCCCATCTCGTGGATCAACACCTGGGCAAGCTGCGAGTCCGCCACCTTGGCGCTGGAACTTGGTCCGCCGGCACAACCTTTGGCCACCCGCTGGGCCACTATATAAATATTTGCCGGCGGAACCATCCAGCCGGGATGACAGCTTGCAATCAAATATTGCGGGATCTCGGTGCCACGCATTTCCCCGTCAATAAAGACCACACTCCAATCAAGATTTAGGTTTTGCAAGGACGAAGGGAACCCCCCCTGCTTTACAGCCCGGCTCACAGTCTGCGCCGCATCGGCCATGGCCCGTGCAGGAGTCCGGCCGAAAAGAAGCTCTACGCTACGCGGCCAACGAAGCTTAATCCGGCCCACTGAAGAGCCCATATCTTCTTCACGCACTAGGCCCTTAAGAGTAACATCTTCAGGGTTCGCTAGATAGTTATTGCGAGACCCATCACCTCGAAAACACTTGGCCTGTTCTTTAAAGCGCGGCGGAACGTTAAGCCTCGAATTCACCCGCACCGGACGCCCTTCATCCGAGATGTAAATACAGATCTCGCCAGGGGACGCCGACGCTGTTGCAACAAAAGCAAAGAAAAAAAGAAAACTTTTTACTTTAAATATGCCTAACATTCCGCGCTCAGCGAAGGCTTGACTTTCCGCTTTCTCCCATTGGCCCGCTCTAAAGTCCGCGCCGCCGTTTCTTTTCTCAAACCCAACAAAGCAATCTCCAAAACCTCACTGATATGCTTAACCGGAATAAACTTAATCTTAGCCCTCTGTTCTTTGGGGATCTCCTCAATGTCCTTAATGTTATCGTACGGTATGATGACTTTTTTTATGCCATGGCGTAAGGCCGCCAACGCTTTTTCCTTAAGTCCTCCGACGGGCAGGATGTTACCGCGAAGTGTTATCTCCCCGGTCATCGCCACTTCTTTTGAGACTGCTCTCTGCGACAAAGCCGACACCAAAGCCGCCGCGATGGTAATCCCCGCCGACGGCCCATCCTTAGGAGTGGCGCCGCCTGGCACGTGCACATGGATATCAAACTTGTCATGGAAAGAAGAGTTTAACCCCAAAATTTCCGCATTGGATCTGGCATAAAAGACAGCCGCCTGCGCCGATTCCCGCATAATGTTGCCAAGCTGGCCGGTCAGACAAAGCTCCCCCTTGCCTTTGGCCAATGAAACCTCAACCGGCATAAGTTCTCCGCCATGAGTGGTCCAAGCCAAACCACGCGCCAATCCCACCACATCTCTAAGCTCGGTGGATTCCGGGTCAAAGCGTGTCGCTCCCAAAGCCTCGGCCACCACTTCCGGGCTTACCTTCCGCCGCACACGTCCGCTCTCGGCATAGCTGCGGGCGATCTTCCGGCAGACCGACCCTATCTCCCGCTCCAAGTTACGCACCCCAGCCTCGCGGGTATAGCGCTCAATCAAATAAATAATGGCGTCGTCGGAAAACTCTATTTTAATTTTCTCTAAACCGTTGTCCTTGAGCTGCCGCGGTATTAAAAAACGTTTAGCGATATGAACCTTTTCTTCTGAAGTATAGCCCGACAAATAGATCACCTCCAGGCGATCCAATAAGGCGTCCGGCACTGTATCAATAGTGTTAGCCGTGGTAATGAACAAGACCTCGGAGAGATCGAAACTTACGTTTAAGTAATGATCGCGAAATTCTTTATTCTGTTGAGGGTCAAGCACCTCTAGCAAGGCCGAGGCCGGATCGCCTCTAAAGTCCGTGCCGATTTTGTCCAGCTCATCCAAGACAAAAACGGCGTTACGGCTGCCGGCTTGTTTCAAGCCTTGGATTATACGTCCCGGCAAAGCTCCCACGTAGGTACGGCGGTGACCGCGGATTTCGGCTTCGTCCCTAACTCCACCCAAAGACATACGAAAATACTTACGCCCTAAGGCCCGCGCAATTGAGCGCGCCAGCGAGGTCTTACCCACGCCGGGCGGTCCGACGAAGCACAGAATCGGCCCCTTCGAAGCCGGGTTAAGCTTTCTAACACCGAGATATTCCAGAATGCGCTGTTTTGGTTTATCCAAACCATAGTGGTCTTCATCTAAAACACGTTTGGCGCGTTTCAAGTCCAAGCAATCCTCAGTCATCACCGACCAAGGCAAATCAGCAATCCATTCTAGGTAAGTTCTAAGCAGCGCATATTCACCGGTTTCAGCATTCATCCGCTCCAAGCGCTTAAATTGCTTATTAGCCTCCTCCTTGGCATGCTCGGGAAGTTTTGCCTCCTCCAGGGCTCGTTTCAAAGCGGCCAGATCCGCCGTCGAGCCTTCCTGTTCGCCAAGTTCCAGTTGAATTTGCTTCATCTGCTCCCGCAGATAGTACTCGCGTTGACCTTTGCTCAATTCATCACGGGCTTGATTCCTAATGCGCTCCGAAATAAAAAATTGATTCATGTCATCAGTAATCACCGAATCGGTGATCTTCAAACGCTTAAGCGCGTCCAGCTCTTCCAAAATATTTTGCGCATAGTGGGCATCCAACTTATAATGAGCGATCACCACATCGGATAGAATTCCAGGATCGTCAAGCTCTTCTGTGACCAGCAGCATCTCCTCCGGCAAATGCTCGTGCTCCACGAGAATTTGGAGATTCTCGCGGATTCTATTCATAATGACCTCGTCTTCAGCGCTAATCTTGAGCTGGGGTGGGGGAAAGAGCGGCCGTACCCGCGCAATGAGAAAGTTCTCCCGCTCCTGGTATTTTATGGCGCGTCCGCGTACAATGCCCTGCAGTAACACCTTATAGCGGCCATCCGGCAGTTTCAGTGTCCGCACTACATTAGCCACCACGCCAATAGTATATAAGTCGGCCGCAGCAGGTTGATCATTCACTTCGCTCCTCTGAGTAACAACAAAGATTAACTTATCCTTCTTTAAGGACTGCTCCACCGCCTTAACGCTCTGTGGCCTACCGACATAAAGCGAAATCATTACCGATGGAAAAGCCACCAAGTCTTTGGCCGGCAGGACCGGTAAGACCGGCGGTATAGTTGTCTCACTCACCGGCCGCTTTCCTGCTCCACCACTTTTGCTCTGCTTTCCCGCCCGCCTCTTAATGTCCCCGCATTTTGCCATTTTATTATCGCCCGCTCAGATATTCCGTCCGCGCCGAATACGCTCCAGTTATGACATTGCGGGCCTCCAGCGGAAGTTCGCGCAAATTGCCGTCTTCCAAGGCAAGCACAGCAAACAGGCGTTCGAACTCGCCGTTGCCCCGCACTGTGATCTTGCCCGTCAAGCCATCATAAAGAGTAACGCCCTGCAAAGCTTCCAGAACGTTAATGTTCCGCTCACGGCTTCGCCGCAAAGCCTCCCGTACGACAGTGGCGGCATCAAACCCCTGAGCCGCTAGAAAATCCGGGTTGCGCTGAAAAGTTCCCTTATAGGCGGCAACAAATTGCCGCACAACCGGACGCTCGCTGGCCATGAAGAAGGGGCTTACAAAAACAGCGCCCTCCAACGCCATGCGGGATTGCTGTAGTTCCAAAGCATTATCCCAACTAGCGGTTCCCAGCGGACGAATGGAGTTCCGTACCACCGGTGAAAGCGAGGTAAAAAACCGGGTGGCTGCCCTCAAGCTATCGGGGAAAAACAGGGCGTCAACTGCAACTTTTTCAAGCTCTCCCGCAATGGCGGGAAAAACATCAGGATTGTTTTTAGGATATGACCTCTCAAAAACCACCTGGAATCCTAAATCCCGAACCTTACGCCGGAAGGAAGCGGCAAATTCCTGACCAGTCACGTCATCAGGATACACCATCGCATAGCGGCTGAAATTAAAGTTGCGTTGACAGATCTGCAACAAAGAATCCACTTGGCTCCCCACAGTCGGACCAAGGCGAAAAACTTCCTCACCTGTCTGAAAGGAGTCACTCTTGGAAAAGGTAATTACCGGCTTATGTATCGCCCGCGCCACCTGGCTTACTTGTAACGCCCCTTCGGTGAGAAGGGGCCCAAAAACCACAGTCGCGTTCTGTGCTTCGAGCAGTTCCCTCGCCAGAGCTGCAGATTGTTTAGAATTCCCGCCATCATCACGATAAACAACTGAGATTGGGAACCCCGGGCCGGATGCACCTCCTCCAACCTCAAGAGCGAGCTGGATGCCGTTTTTGGTGGCCCTGCCCAGCGCGGCAAATTGCCCTGACAACGGCAAAATAGCCCCAACAATCAGCGCATCCTCTCCCAAGATTGATCTCGGCCCGTCTCTTTCCCCGGAAACAGCGACTATTGGTTCACCAATTTCCCAAAAAGCTTTGCCGTCCGGAAGCGCAGCTGCATACTGCGGGTCAGCCCGGCGACGCCGTTCTTGTCCAATCAACGTGTAAACAAAGCTATCGGTTTTCCATTTGCCGCTTAGATTGGCCAATTCTTCATCCGTGATCGAACGTAACAAAAGACGCACGCCTTGTTCGGCGCCGGCCACAAGCTGACGGTTGGCGCGTGAAAACCAAGCTAAGCTTTGATCCAGCTGGAGGCGCCGCCCATATGCATAGGCAAACACCAGAGAAAACCGTCCATCAACGTCGTCTTCCGATTTGCCGTTGGAAATAAAATACTTGCTCATTAAGGAAAGGCTTTTTAAAGAGTCGCCAATCGCCAACTCCATGCTGGCAAGCCGTATGACTAGAGCCTCTCTTTCTGCGGGGCTTAAGCCGGCGGCTTTAATCCTCTTATATACTTGCAGCGCCCGGCGCCGATCCCCGATTCTTAGGTACTCATCGCCCTCCAAAAGCTCAGGGCTAGTCAAAGGCTGACCTTGAAGGGTTCGGCTTAGAGGCCAAGTCTCCCAAGGAAGCGGCACGGCCGCTTTTACAGAGGTCTTAGCTTCAGCACTTCGCCAACGCGGCTCGGGAGGGACTGAACCTGAATACTTTTCGCTGGAACAAGCAGCACATAAGAGAAGCCCGAGGGAAAGAACACAAAGGCGTACCATACTAAACCAGGGTTTTATGGTCATATCACAATTGCCGATCACGGTGCCTTAGGTGCGGTCAAAGACGGCTTAACGACAACCCGCTGTAAGTTACATGACAGCGCTTCAAACACAAGTCGCCATTTCTTAGATGAAAAACTTAACGGCATATGTTCGCCGATCTGGGGATTTAAGCGCTATATTGAATACACGCAGCCGTAATCTCAAACTCCACCTCCACAAGGGCCTAAAACATAGGATTAGCCTGTATCCGCACACCGGCAAAATCAATCTTACTTCAAGCCTTTAAATATGAAATGGTAGTGTTGTAGGTCTGCTTGTTTTCGCAACGAGCCGTTAGGATTATGAAAACCAATCAATTATACAACAGGGGGACTAACTCATGAAGAAAACGAAGTATGCACTTGTAATTTCGATGTCTTTACTCTTGCTTTCTTGCGGTGGAGACGATACGGGCGGCAATCTCAGTACTAACACTTGCGGATTGCTTGGGTTGCCCACCAAGATCATTAATGGCACTGCTTGTTCCGATACTGATTCGCCGGTGGTAAGAATCACTCTGATTTCGAGAAGCGGTAAACCTTTTTTGTGCACGGGTACCATGCTTACCTCCACCAAAGTGCTGACGGCGGCCCATTGTTTCTTTGAGCCGATTCGGGCTGCTTATATTGAAGCAGGCAGGTTACGAGCCGATGCCACGCGGGTTACAGTGCACCCTGGAGTATCAGAGCAACCAACCGCAGTTTTTAACGATGTGGCGATCTTGACTTTAAAGACAGCTGTCAATCTACCTACTGTTCCTCTTTTTACCAGCAGGGCTTTAGAAGCGGGCGATAAGATCGCAATTTACGGCTATGGTCAGACGGAAGATGAAAGTCCGGATCATTTTACGGCTGGTATCTTAAGAAGCGGTCAAATGAGGCTTGATTCCGTAACTCCTGATCATTTGATAGCCGCCTTTGACGGCAAAAAAGGCAGTAATACTTGTTTCGGTGACTCTGGCGGGCCGGCCATTTTTAGCTCTGGCGGCATAGTCGGCATTGTTGGCATTACCTCTTCCGGAGTTGTATCTGATTGCGGGCCTGGCGATGTAAGTTTGTTTGCCAATACCCAAGGCGCATCCGTGTTGAATTTCATTAGGACCGCAGTGCCCGGTGTACCAGAGGTTTAGGGCGGCCATTTTCTCAGAGACTGCGCGGTGGGGAGTGGGAAAGGTTGGGCTGGGGTGTGGGGGAAATGGTGTTAAGGTGGTTAGGGGCGGTTATGCGGGGGGTT
>Ga0129299_1001261_pt1 | contig 16889 bp, 13 predicted proteins | sample ConPoolayeCmetaG_FD_94477 | JGI IMG/M metagenome (GOLD analysis project Ga0129299, IMG submission 94477) | Hot spring microbial mat communities from California, USA to study Microbial Dark Matter (Phase II) - Cone Pool mat layer C metaG ... | reverse complement strand
GGTGATCGGCACGCCCACTCTCACCCCCTTCGGCGCAACGGCGGCTCCGATGCCCAGCCCCACCCCCAGCGCCTCTGCCACCCTGACACCCTGCTACGAGACAGAGGGGCAGGTCATTGAGAGATCATTCTCCAGCCGCATGGCCGCTCATGAGGTGCGCTACCGAGTCTACCTCCCGCCGTGCTATGCGCTCACCGACCGTCGCTACCCGTACGTGATCATGCTGCATGGTCTGGGCTACGGCATGGACGATGGACAGTGGGTGCGGCTGGGTCTGACGGAGGCTGCTGACCTCGGCTACACACGCGGCTCGCTGCCGCCGATGATCATCGTCATGCCCAACGGGAACGACGCCTTCTACGCCGACGACGCTGGCCCCTTCCCGGAGATGATCGTTGAGGAGCTGATCCCGCTGGTGGAAGCCAGCTTCTGTTCGTGGAACGACCCATCCAAGCGGGCAATTGGTGGCCTATCGCGGGGGGGATTCTGGGCCTACTGGATCGCCTTCCGCTACCCGGAGCTGTTCAGCCGGGTGGGCGGGCACAGCGGCTACTTCTATGACGCCTACACCCCCACCGATAAGAATCCCAACAACCTGGTTGATACGGCACAGGGGATCGAGCACCTGGCCATGTACCTCGATCACGGAGCGCAGGATCACGATGTGGATGAGCGCGTGCAGGATTTCGCCGAGCGGCTACGGCGGCGTGGGATCGAGCCGGATTATGTAGTCAACCCGGTCGGGCAGCACGTTGAGGATTACTGGGCAGCCCACACAGCAGACTACTTGGCCTTCTACGCTGCCGACTGGCCCCGCGATATCGCGACCTACCCAAGCTGTCACGACCCCAGCCTGTAGTCTTCTCGACAGGGGTATAATTCCGAAAGAGACCAGCTCAGAGGTGCTCCCACATCCCCTCCCCCCAGGTGGCGCATGACCCAGCGATTATACTACGACGACTCCTATACGTTGGATTTCACCGCCCGCGTTGTCGGGCGGACGACGGTCAACGGCCATCCGACCCTCATTCTCGACCGGACGTACTTCTACCCAACCGGCGGTGGTCAGCCCAACGACCTCGGCACGCTGGGCGGTGCGCAGGTGATGGATGTGGCCATCCGCGATGAGGACGGCGCGATCTTGCATATCCTGGCAACGGAGGTAAGCCAGGATGAGGTCGAGGGCCACATTGACCGGGCGCGCCGCTTTGACCACATGCAGCACCACACCGGCCAGCACATCTTGACCCAAGCGTGGGTGGAGGTCGCCGGGGCCAACACGGTGGGCTTCCATCTGAGTTCCAACAGCGTCACCATCGACCTCGATAGACCACCGGTTTCGCCCCAAGTGGTGGAAGAGGTCGAGGCCCTCGCCAACTGGATCGTCGTCGAGAACCGCCCGGTCACCGCCCGCATCCTCACCGAAGGGGAGGCTCGCCAGCTTGGTGCCCGCATCCGGCGCATCCCTGGTCACCTAGCAACAGATGGCCTGCGCGTGGTCGAAGTGGCTGATTTCGATCTGACCGCCTGTGGCGGGACCCACGTCGCCCGCACTGGCGAGATCGGGATGATCAAGATCATCAAGCTGGATCGGCACAGAGAGGGCAGCCGCGTGGAGTTCGTGTGCGGTGGGCGCGCCCTGCGCGACTACCAGGCCAAGAACGCCATCCTGCAGGCCCTCGCCGCCGAGCTGACGGTGGGCTTTTGGGAGGTCGATCAGGCTGTGGCGCGGCTCAAAGCCCAGCTTCAGGAGGCCCAGTCCGGGTTGAAGCGAACCAGCACCGCCCTACTTGAAGCGGAAGCGTCGGCGCTGCTGGCCGCTGCGCCGGAGGGAGGAGGAGGTCGGATCGTGGCCCGCGCCTTCGAGGGACGCACCCCCGCTGACCTGCGCGCCCTGGCAGGCCGGTTGACCCAGCAGGCAGGGGTCGTGGCACTGCTGGGCACAGCGGGGGACAAGGCCCAACTGATCTTTGCCCGCAGTGCCGACCTGTCGCACGACATGGCAACGGCCCTCCAGCGCGCGTTGGAGGTCCTGGGCAGCGACCGGGGTGGCGGCAGGCCGGAGTTCGCCCAGGGAGGAGGCGTGTCTGCATCGGTGCAGCAGGTGGAGCAGGCGCTCCAAGAGGCGCAGCGGGCGATCCTGGCTGGTGAAGCTGTGCTAAGCTCCCATGACGGCTGATAGCGATGGACGAGATCGCCCCCAACGTGTTCGTCGAGACGGGATACGCTCTGGTCACCGTTGGGGCTGTGCTGACTGACTGGGGTTGGGTGTGCATCGACACCCCGCCGTACCCTCGTGACGCCAGGGCATGGCGGGATGCCCTGCGCGAGGTGAGCGGTAAGCCGGTGCGCTATGTGATCAACACCGATTGCCACCGGGACCGCATTCTGGGCAACGCCTGGTTCGAAGCCCCGGTCGTGGCTCACGAAGCCTCGGCGCGCCAGATGCACGCCCTCAAGGCCGCCTTTATCTCCCAGGCAGCGGATGAACTCAGCACCAACGACAACGAATTGGTTGAGATCGCCAGCCTGCCCTTTGTCCCGCCGCAGGTTTCGTTCAGCAACTCGATGTCTCTCTATTGCGGCGGGCGAGAGATTGCGTTGCTGCACAGGCCGGGCGCGTGCTTTGGCACGACCTGGGTGATTCTCGGCGCCGAGAAAGTCCTGTTCGCTGGCGATTCCGTCATTCTTGACCAGCACCCCATCATCTCGGAGGGAGCCACTCAAGCCTGGCTGGAAAGCCTGTCCGAGTTGCGCCGCGACCATTACACAGGCTGGAAGGTCGTGCCGGGGCGCGGCGCGCCGCTTGATCCTCCGGCTACTGAACCCCTCTTCGAGTACCTCCGTGTGGCGCGACGCCGAGTCGGCGATCTTCGCCGGGCAGGTCGTCCGCGTTCCGAGGTAGGCAACCTGGTAGCCGAGCTGTTGCCCTACTTCCCTTATCCAGCGCGCCAGCGCGATGAGGTTCAGCGCCGCATCCGGGCCAGCTTAGAGATCATCTACGATGAAGTCCGTAGCCGCGAAGACGGCGACGCCGAAGAGCCGGAATAACCCCTGCCCACCAGCCGCCTGCGCTACTGACAAGCTGCCGATTGCCCCTCCTTGCCGATCTCAGGTACAATGCTCCTGCGTCACAGCCATCATCTGACAGGCCATGCTATAGGACTGCTGGAGCCATCAAAAGATCGCGGCCATGACTGAACTTGAGGCGTTAGTCGGTCACCTGTTTGTCGTGGGTGGTCGTTCGATCAGCGCGGCGTCGCCGGGGGCGATTGCTATGCCACCGCCGCGCCGCCACGTGCGGGGCCGCAGTGCGGATACCTTCTTCGGGCTGGTGGGCCTTGGGACAGGGCAGCGCGAATCAGCGGCAGTCTACGAAGAGTCGATCCGCAGCGTGGCAGAGAGCTACTTCAACACCGCCGGAACCGTGACATCCGCGCTGCGCGAAGCGATCAGCCGCTTGAACACCGCACTGCGGCATAAGAATGCCAGTCGAGAGGCGCCCCTCGCGGTCGGGCTGGCCTGCGCCGTCCTACGAGAGGATAAGCTGTACATTGCGGTGGTTGGCCCAGCGCGCTGCTTTCTGATCGGCGAGGAGTTTGTCGAGCGGCTGCCCGACGATGAAGAGACAGGCGCAGGAATGCCAGCCCTAGGAACGGACGACACCCCAGAGGTGCGCTTCTACAGCCGCGAGGTGCGGGCTGGGGACTTCCTGATTCTGGCTGATGCGTCGCTCAACCACCTCCGCAACCTGACGTTGAAGCACGCTGTCGAAAACGGCCAGGTAGATAGCGCGGTTCTGAATTTGCGGAGCGTCGCGGGGGACTTTGCCGCTGCTGAGGTTATCAAGCTGGTCACACCGTTGGCTGAAGGCCAAACCGATCCGGTCCCTCCGCCCCGCCGTCTTGCTGTTCCCCCCTTGCCCGACCTAACCGCCAGCCGCGAAACCGCGCCAGCCACTGCCCTGCCTGGGGTCGCTCCGACCGTCGTGCCGCCGCCCAGCGCCGCCGATGAAGCGCCGGTGGCGAAACCCCCTTCGCCGCTCCAGCAGCTTAGCCGCGATGCGGCGATGACCCTTGCACGGGCGGCAGGCGGAACGCGCACCCTGGTGGAGCGGATGATGCCCGACCGGGAGATGGACAACCCGCTGGCGCAGCGCTTCAACCTCTCGATCACGATGCAGATCGGCGTCGCCGTGGCTATCGCTGTGATCGTCGCCCTGCTCACCACGGCGGTATACCGGTTTCGCGGCGCAACCTCGCAGTATGCTCAGCTCGTGCGGGAAGCGCAGGCGGAGATCGAGCTGGCCCGCGCAGCCGGGGATAACCAGGCCGAGGCGCGGCCCCATTGGGAAACGGCAGTCTTTTTGCTTGATCAGGCGGCTGGAATCCGCAGCCCTAGCGCCGAGATCTGGAACCTGCGCAACGATGCGCTGGCCGTGCTGGACTCCTACGATCACGTGACCCGCGTCGCGCCCGTGCTGCTCCGCGAGTACGCCCCAGGGGCGTATCTGCATGGACCGGTGGTGCAGGGGATCAACATTTACCTGATAGACACCATTGAGGACATCCTGTACCGCGAAGACATCGATGAGAGTGGCACCCGTCTCCTCAACCGCGAGCCGCAGATCATCACCCGGCGTGGTGAGGTCATCGGCGGCCAAGTGATCGGGGGGCTGATTGACCTGACCTGGATGGTAGAAGGGGGTGTGCCGCAGCGCAACGTGCTGGCTGTCCTCTCGCGCGATGTCAGCGGTAGTGGCTTGCTGATCACCTACTCGCCAAGCTGGGATGTCACAGCAACCGTGCTGCCCAGCTCGCAGGCGTGGGTTGAGCCGCGCGCCATTGCCATTTACCAGCGCGACCTGTACATCCTGGATAGCGGAGCCAACGAAATCTGGCGCTACCCGGCCAGCGGTGATGCGTATGCCAGCGACCCGCAGCGCTATTTTACTGACGTTGAACCGCAGTTGGGCGACGCGATTGATATGGAGATCGATACGAACGGCAACGTCTATGTTCTCCACACCAGCGGCCAGATCAGCAAATACTTCTTCGGACGACCCCAGAGCTTTGCCTTCGAGGGACTGCCGCAGCCTATCGCCCGGCCCACTTCCCTGTTTCTTAATCTCAGCCCCTTCAACCGCGCCTTTTTCATCGCCGATCCGGGCGGCGGGCGGCTGTACACAACGGCACTGACGGGAGCTTTTCTGAGGAATTACAAGGACACCGAGGACGAAGTCTTCGAGGCGCTCTCTGGGGTGTACAATGTCGATCAGCCGCCCAATGTCTACGTGACGGCGGGCAACCGGCTGTATACCTTTCCGCGCCCCTAACAGGGCGCTATAATCCTGCCTGGCTTTGCACATTCCGAGAGAACCCACATGGGCTTCCGAGACCCCCATCACGTCCGCCGACCGTCACATTTTGACTTGCCTCCCTGGGCCACCATGCTGCTGACCGTGCTGTTCATCGGCGCGGTGCTGGCATTAGGCTATTTCACGTTCAATCAGGTCAGGGGCTTTGTAGCCGGAGCGCCATGGGGATCGGGCGAGCCAGCAGGCCCACAACTGGGCGTGGAAGGCGGCGGGGGGGCGCCAGATAGCCAGAACCCCGATGTCGCTGAGTGGACCGAGGGGCGCATTACGCTGTTGCTGCTGGGCATCGATGAACGGGAGCTTGAAACCGGCCCCTGGCGCACCGATACCATGATCCTGTTAACAATGGACCCGGCCACCCGTACGGCAGGGATGCTCTCCCTGCCGCGCGATCTATGGGTCGAAATCCCTGACTATAACGGCCTGTACGACCGGATCAACACCGCTCACTTTCGCGGCGATGCCGACAACTATCCCGGCGGCGGTGGCCCCGCTCTGGCGATGAAGACGGTCCAGTATAACTTCGGCGTGCCGGTGAATTATTACGCCTCCGTCAATTTCTACGCCTTCGTCCAGATCATTGACCGCCTGGGTTGTGTGCCGATCCATGTGCCGGAGACGATTGACGACCCCGATTACCCTGCTCCTGAAGGTTTCGGCTACGATCCGTTCCATATTGACGCAGGGGATTACTGTTTGGGTGGCGAGACGCTACTCAAATATGCCCGTACCCGCGCCACCTTCGGCAGCGACTTTGACCGCGCTGACCGGCAGCAGCAGGTGATTCTGGCGATCCGCGACCATGTGCTCAGCACCGGCCAGCTCCCAACTCTGATCTCGCAAGCGCCGGAGATTTACAGTGATGTGCAATCCGGCGTCAACACGAACCTCTCGCTTGAACAGATCGTCGCGCTGGCGCAACTTGCCACCGACATCCCCGACGAGAACATCTGCCGGGCGGTGATCAGCAGCGACTACGTTGAGGAACTGGTGACAATGGACGATGGCAGCCAGGTGATCATCTGGGATCGACAGGAAGTGCGCCAGTTGATCGCGGATATGTTCGGTACGCCCGTGCGCTGCGGCCAGCCCTCGCAGACGGAACCGGACCTAGCCGCCCAGGCGCAGGCCGAGCGGGCTGCCATCAGCATCCTGAATGGCACCAACCAGGAGGGGCTGGCTACGGAGACGAGCAATCGGCTGACGGCTGCCGGGCTTAGCGTGACAGGGGTCGGCAATGCCGACCGCTTCGACTACCCGCAGACGATCATCTACAATTACACCGGCCAAGATGCCACAGCCCGCTACATCGCGCAGATACTTGGCGTGCCAGAGACAGCGATTGTCACCGCTGAGCCGACCACCCCGCTATACGACATCCAGGTCATCCTCGGCAGCGATTACCTGAACCAGTAGGGGCGGGGACTCCTCCCATCGGGCCCGCCCGCTCAGGTGATGAACTCGCGGGCCTGTGCGTGCCGCTGCCAAGCTCCGCTTTCCAGAATCTCTTGAATGGCTGCCACCGCCAGCCGCACCTCATCATCGGTGTTGTAAAAATGCGGCGAGATGCGGATTCCCCCGCCTGGGCGGTAGTCGATCAGGATGTTGCGGGCGAGCAGCTCGCGGGAGACTTCGTAGGCGTGCGGGGGGTTGAGCGTGACCGTGCCGCCGCGCCGGTCCGGATCGCGTGGGGTGCGCACCTCAAACCCCGCCGCTTCAGCCAGAGAGATCAGCAACGCCGTCTGCCGCATGGACTTGCGGCGGATGTTTTCCACCCCCACCTCGCCGATGATGTCGATACCCGGCTGGACCGCGTACAGGTTGGGGACGGATGGCGTGCCATTCAGGAACCGGAAGGCATCATCCCGGAACTCGATGTCGGCCACTTCAAAGTCGAAAGGACGCCGGTGGGCCATCCAGCCGGTGAAGCGCGGCTGGAATGAGGTGAGGTGATCGGGGCGTGCGTAGAGGAAACACCCCCCTGGCCCGCCGCACATCCACTTGAGCACGCCACTGAGGTAGAAATCCACATCGAGCGCCTGAACGTCCGTCGGGACGATGCCGGTGGCATGGAAGCCACTCACAATGACCACCGCGCCGACCTGGTGCGCGCGCTCGATGATCGGCTGCACATCGAGGATAAAGGCGCTGCGGAACAGCACATGGCTGACGTGCACCATCAGTGTGCGCTCATCAATCGCCTCGACGATCCGCGCCGCATCCACCGTGATGCCGTCCTCACAGGGGATCATGTGCAATTCCATCTGAGGGGGGAGCATCCGGCGCAGCATGTAGTATTCGGAGGGGAAGATGCCCCCTTCGATGATCACCCTGTTGCGCGGGCCATCGTAGTCAAAAGCGGTGAGCAGAATGCCGTGTGCGGTGGAGATATTGGGGTGCATCGAGACCGTATTAGGCGGCGCTCCGATGATCGCGGCGATCTTGTTGCCCACCTGGACATTGAGGTCCCACCAACCCTCTCCCCACGCACGAACGCCGCGCGTTGCCCACATATCCGCGTAGGCGCGGAGGCTGTCATAAACCCGACGAGGCATTGCGCCGAGAGAGTTATTGATCAGATAGGTGGTTTCCTGAAGGATGGGAAATTCGTCGCGCCATTTCAGAAGAGGGTCAGGAGAATCCATCAGCGGTCACTCCAGACGGAGGAGGTTAGCACTCGTGATCCGAATTATAACATCGCCTAGCGTACTCCGTTCATTCAGGCAGGCACATCCTGCCTGAATGAACGGGACACTTTCCACCCCAGCCAGATACCCTGGCGCTTATGATCCCAGCCGTGCGATCTCCTCTTCGATCACGCTCTCATCCAGCTTCTTAAACAGCGCCACCGGCTCACGGAGCCTCTGGTCGACTGGCAGACGCGACGGCTCCCAACGGCCTATCGCCTGTGAAGCATCGTAAATCAGTGCCTCGTGCGAGCGCGTCTGCTCAGCATAGGTCTCGATCCGTAGCTCGCCGAATAGCTGCCCTTCAAAGCCCAGCATCTGGTGAAGCTGCTGAGCTGTGAAGGGCAGGAATGGCGCAAGCAGGGTCTTGAGGTGGGTGATCGCCTGCAGGGCCGTATAGACCGTCGTGGCAGCGGCCTGCCGGTCCTGCTCGATGACGCCGAACCAGGGTGCGCCATCGAGATAGACGTTGACCTCACGGGCCAGCGCCATCGCTTCTCCCAGTGCGCGGCGCAGCTTGACCTCCGCCAGCAGCTCGCCGACCGTCTCAAAGCCGCGCTCAATCCTTGCCAGCAGCTCCCGATCCGCTGGGCGGAGCGCACCGGGATCGGGCACAAGGCCGTCCCAATGTTTGTAGGCGAACTTCAGCACGCGGTTAACCAGGTTGCCCCACCATGCGACCAGTTCATTGTTGTTGCGGGCAACGAAGTCCTCCCAGGTGAAATCGCTGTCGCTGGTCTCTGGCAGCACACTGGCAACGCAGTAGCGGATCGCATCTGGGTCGTAGCGTTCCAGGATGTCCGGCAACCAGATCGCCCAGTTGCGGCTCTTGGAAAACTTCGATCCCTGAACGTTGAGGAATTCGTTGGCCGGGACATCGTAGGGCAATGTCAGTGGCTGGTTCGGATCGTCCGAATACAACCCGGCTACACCCAACAGCTCGGCCTGCCAGATCACGGTATGAAAGGGGATGTTGTCCTTGCCAATGAAACAGTAGATGCGGGCGTTCGGGTTATACCACCAGTCGCGCCACGCCTCCGGCTGCCCGCTCACCTTGGCCCATTCCACCGAGGCAGTGAAGTAGCCCATAACCGCCTCGAACCACACGTAGAGCTTCTTGTCCTCATCCCAGCCTTCCAGCGGAACCGGGATGCCCCAGTCAATATCGCGGGTGATCGGGCGGCCCCGCAGCTCACCGATCATCTTGCGGGCGAAGTGGATCACGTTGGGCCGCCAGTAATCCTTATCGCTCAAGTAGCGATGCAGCTCATCCCGGAACCTGGCAAGGTCGAGGAAGTAGTGTTGGGTCTCCCGCACCACCGGGACCGTCCCGGTCAGCTTGCTCTTTGGGTCGATCAGTTCCAGCGCATCCAGCAGCCCGCCGTGATTGTCGCACTGGTCGCCGCGCGCGGCAGTGTAGCCGCACACCGGGCAGGTTCCCTCCACCAGCCGGTCGGGCAAGAAGCGCCCCGCCCGCTCGTCGTACAGAACCTGCTGCGTATCAAGGTACAACGCGCCCCGCTCCAACAAGCGGAGGAAGAAGTCCTGGGCAATGCGGTGGTGGTTTTCCGTGTCGGTGTGGGTGAACAGATCGTAGCTGATCCCTAACCGCTGCTGCGTTTCTAGGAAGCGGCGGTGATATTTCTCGAACACCTCGCGTGGGCTGCTGCCCTCCTTATCGGCAGTCACTAGAATCGGCGTGCCATGCGAATCCGATCCAGAGACCATCAGCACGCGGTTGCCCTTCAGGCGATGGTAACGAGCGAAGATATCAGCGGGCAGATAAGCTCCGGCCAGATGGCCCACATGCAGATCGCCATTCGCGTAGGGCCAGGCGACGGAGACATGGATGGTTTCGGTCATGGTTCTTCTCTCCTCGTGCGGTGCGAATTGTACTGGCCTCAGCCCAAACAACAAACAGCCGCCAGCGGAACTGGCGGCTGCCGGAGCCTGTGTGCCGTGAGTCGCCGGGCAGCGCTATGCCACGCCTGCGCGACCGCCGCCGCGGGGGGTTCCGCGCCCCCGCCGCCACGGCACGCCCGGCATGACCATGGCGCTGTCTGCCAGCCTCAGCGCCCGTTGCAGCGGATCCATGCAGTGCATCGCAGTCAGCCTCATGTGCAGAAGATTATAGCATGACCCGTCTAGGGAGGGGATGATAGCGCCCGTTCCTGGCCGAGCGATGGGTGGGGGAGAAGCACTGCCGGGTTCAACCCGAGCTATAATCATCCAGCCGGGCTGCCAGCGCGCCCTTCTCAAATCCAAACAGGCCGCGTGGTGAAATGGTCGATGGTGCTTGAGTGGCACAAGGTGAGGTGATGAATACAAGCAACCTTGTCGTTCTGATCATCATTTTGACAGCGCTGATATGGCTGATCCAGCGCACGGAGCGCCGACGGATCTGGGTCGCCTTATTGTTTCTGTTGCCCGGCGGCTATCTGATCTACCGGTGGGCGATCTACCGGGCAGAGACGCACACTGCGCTGGCAGCGCTGGGGATCGCAGCCGCGCTGAACCTGCTGTACTGGTTCGTATACGGGCGCAGACATCCCCCTGGTTCCAGCGACTCGATTCGCGTGATTGGGATGGAAGAGTGATCCCCCATCCCCTGGCTCCACCCTGCTAGCATCTGCCCTGCTAGCATCTGCGGAGAAGGGGAAGCCAGGGGATAGGACTAGGTCCTAGCGTCGGTAGGCAGGGGTGTAGAATGGCCTCTTCACCACCCTGGCCCGGCGGGGCTTGCCGTGAATCTGCACCTCCACTTCGGTGTCCAGCGCAGCAAGCTCAGCGGGCAGGAGGGCCATCGCGCAGTAGGCTTCGACCGTTGGAGCCAGCATTCCGGTTGTCACCCAGCCCACTTCCGCCCCATCCTTGAATACCGGGTAGTGCTCGCGGGGAACGCCCTTATCAACCATTTCCAGACAGACCAGCCGCCGCGCCGGGGCTTCGAGCCGCTGTTTGAGCAGCGCATCCCGCCCCAGGAAGTCGCCCTTGCCGGTCTTGACGGCGAAGCCCAGCCCCGCCTCAATGGGGGTGATGGTCGGCGAAAGCTCATGGCCATACAATGGCAGACACGGCTCGAAGCGGAGCGAGTCACGGGCGGCCAAGCCGATTGGCCTGACCCCCTGACCCCTGCCCGCATCGAGGATGGCATTCCACATCGTCACAGCCTCGTGGGCGGGGAAGAATAACTCGTAGCCGTACTCCCCGGTGTAGCCTGTGCTGCCGATCAGGGTCTCGATCCCCGCCACCTTTGCCCGCGTGGAGAAGTGGAAGGCGACCTTGCTCAAGTCAACATCGGTGATAGTTTGCAGCACCTCCTGTGCTGCTGGCCCCTGGAAGGCCAGCATGTAGGTCTGCTCCGAAACGTCGGTGATCGTCACATCGAACCCCGGCTGGTGCGCCTTGAGCCACTTCACGTCCTTGTCCAGGTTCGAAGCGTTGACCACCACCCACCAGTATTCGGGTAGCCGGTAGATGAAGATGTCGTCCACTGTGCCCCCATCGGCGTAGCACAGCAACGAATAGTGGGCCTCCCACTCCTTTAGCTCGTCAATGTCGCTCGTGACCACATATTGCAGGAAGTCGAAGGCTTCCGGCCCCTCGACGATCACCTGGCCCATGTGGTCAATATCAAACAGACCCGCTCGGGTACGGACGGTCTGGTGCTCCTCCAGAGGGCCGGTGTACTGCACCGGCATCTCGTAGCCAGCGAAGGGAACCATCCGCGCGCCAAGCTGGACGTGCGTGTTATAGAGTGGTGTGCGTTTCACAGTAACTCCTTGGTTGAAAGCCTTCGGTGCTTCTATTGTACACCGGATCGCGGGGTGGCCGGTTATTGACCCAGCAAGGGCGCCCCGCCATGCAGCCGCGACGCCCGGTGGAGATGCACAATGCACAAGGGGCGGGCGTTTGCTAACCTCTGGCGATCCGTGTAAGCTGAGGACGGACCTTCTCGCCTTCGGAGGAGCTTATGGCCATCTACCAGATACTTTATTGGAAGGAGTTCCCCTCGCAGGTGATGGCACGGGATGACAAGACTGTGGTCAAAAGGATGCTATCCGACCGCTTCCAGCAGGCCATCGACGCCGCTGCCATGAACGAGGGCAGCACCGATATGGATGCCTACGTCGATGGCTATGTGTGGGGGCCGGAGCAGACTCGAGACGGCACGCCCGACGAGGTGCTGAGCGCCGTCCTGGCTGAGCTTGAGGCCGAATACCCGCCCGCGCGCCTGGCGGAGATGATCCGCTCGCGGTCATGATGCCCCATTTTCGCCAGAAGCCTCTATAATCTGGGCATGCGATCCTGCCTGCCGCAACCCCAGGTTGGTACGCTGCCTGCAGACATGCTGAAGTGCTGAATTGCTGAAATGCTGACCCGCTGAAGTGCTGACTTACTGAAATGCTGACCTGCTGAAGTGCTATCCGCTGGAGGCTTCCCCGTGAGCGTCGCACAACTCTTTAAGACAATGGAATACGGCCCCGCGCCCGAATCGCCCGACGCGGCCAACGCCTGGCTCGATGAACATGGACGCCAGTTCGACCTGTTCATCGATAATCAGTGGGTCCAACCCAGCACGGGCGAGTACGTTGAGAACCTCAACCCGGCTACGGGCAAACCCCTGGCAAAAACCGCCCAGGCCGGCCAGCCCGACGTGGACGCGGCAGTAGCGGCGGCCCGCGCTGCGTTCAGTTCCTGGAGCCAGGCCCCTGGTCATGTTCGGGCACGCTACCTGTACGCCATCGCCCGCCACCTACAGAAGCACCATCGTCTGCTGGCCGTCGTCGAGACGCTGGACAACGGCAAGCCGATCCGCGAGTCGCGGGATATCGACGTGCCGCTGGCGTTCCGCCATTTCTACTACTATGCGGGGTGGGCACAACTGGCCGAAACCGAGCTGCGCGACTATCAGCCTGTGGGGGTGGTCGGACAGATCACGCCCTGGAATTTTCCGCTGCTGATGCTGGCCTGGAAGATCGCCCCGGCGATTGCGATGGGCAATACAGTGGTGCTCAAGCCTGCTTCGTACACGCGGCTGAGCGCGTTGCTGTTCGCGCAGATCGTGGCCGAGGCGGGGCTGCCACCCGGTGTGGTCAACATCGTCACTGGCAGCAGCAAGGCAGGCACGATGATCGTCGAGCACCCCGACGTAGACAAGATCGCCTTCACCGGCTCGACCGACGTGGGGCGCATCCTGCGGCGCGCTACGGCTGGCTCCGGCAAGCGCCTGTCGCTGGAACTGGGCGGCAAATCGCCGTTCATTGTGTTCGACGATGCCGACCTAGATTCAGCGGTCGAGGGCGTAGTGGACGCGATCTGGTTCAACCAGGGGCAGGTGTGTTGCGCCGGTTCGCGGCTGCTGGTGCAGGAGAGCATCGCCGAGCGGTTCCTGAGCAAGCTCAAGGCCCGGATGAACCACCTGCGGGTCGGCGATCCCCTGGATAAAGCGATAGACATCGGGGCCATTGTTGACCAGACCCAGTGGGAGACCATCGATTCATGGGTGAAGAAGGGCATCGCTGAGGGCGCGGAACTCTACCAGCCCGACTGCCCGCTGCCGGAGGGCGGCTGGTTCTACCGCCCCACGTTGCTGACCAAGGTCTCACCCACCTCGTCGGTGGCGCAGGAGGAAATCTTCGGTCCGGTGCTGGTGGCGATGACCTTCCGCACGCACGACGAGGCAGTGGAACTGGCAAACAACACCCGCTACGGGCTGGCGGCGAGCATCTGGAGCGAGAACCTCAACGTGGCGCTGGAAGTGGCGCACCTGATCAAGGCCGGGTCGATCTGGGTGAACTGCACCAACCTATTCGATGGCGCATCGGGGTTCGGCGGCTATCGAGAGAGCGGCTTTGGCCGCGAGGGTGGCCGGGAGGGGCTATACGAGTACCTGCGACCGGTCTGGCAGGATCGCCCCCGCCCCAACCTCGACCTGGCGAAGGTGAGGGAGGGACTATCCCCGGCGAAGTGGGCGGCAGCCATCCCAGGACGACCTGCCCCGATCAACGGGCGGCTTCCGACCGATGGCAAAGGGGGGAAGGGCAGCGCCAATGGCGCACTGCCCCGGATCGACCGCACGCACAAGCTGTTCATCGGTGGCAGGCAGGTGCGGCCTGATGGCGCATATAGCCGCCCGATCTTCGGGCCGGGCGGGGCGCTGGTTGGGGAGGTGGGTGACGGCAACCGCAAGGACATCCGCGACGCGGTAGAAGCGGCCCACGCCGCCAAATACTGGGCGGAGCGTGCCCCGCACTTCCGCGCCCAAATCCTGTACTACATCGCGGAGAACCTCGACGCCCGCGCAGACGAGTTCGCCGCGAGGCTGATGGCCATGACGGGCGAGACCAAACAGGCGGCCCGCGCTGAGGTCGATGCAGCCATCTCGCGGTTGTTCAGCTATGCTGCCTGGGCGGACAAGTTCGGCGGGGCGATCCAGGAGACGGGATTGCGGGGGATGGTGCTGGCCCCACACGAGTCGGTTGGGGTGATCGGGATTGCCTGCCCGGACGAATGCCCCCTGCTGGCGTTCGTCTCACTGCTGGCCCCGGCCATCGCACGTGGCAACACCGTGGTGATCATCCCCTCGGAGAAGCACCCGCTCAGCGCGATGGACTTCTACCAGGTGCTCGAAACATCCGACCTGCCGCCAGGGGTGGTGAACATCGTGACGGGGTCGCGAGATCACCTCTCCAAAATTCTGGCTGAGCATGATGACGTAGACTCGGTGTGGTACTTCGGCACAGCGGAAGGCAGCTACCACGTTGAGGCGCTCTCGGCCAGCAACATGAAGCGCACATGGGTGAACTACGGCCTGCCACGCGACTGGTCAAGCCGCGAGCAGGGGGAGGGTGAGGAGTTTCTGCGCGAGGCGGTGCAGGTCAAGAACATCTGGGTGCCGACCGGGGAGTAGACGCCTTCGGTTGAGCGGGGGGAGACGGCGAGTGGCACGGATTGTGCGGCGTGAGAGATGCGGGGTTCTGTGGATCACCCGCGCCTCCCACTTCAACGGAAGGGACAGAGCCAACCATGACGAATGACCGATCCACCGTGCTGGTCTTCAAGACCAACGGCATGGGCAGCACAGATGATCAGGGGCTTAAAGAGAGGCTGGCGGCCATTTTCCTCAACCTGCTGGCTGATAGCGATCCGCTCCCCAACGGGGTGTGCTTCTACACGGACGGTGTGAAGCTGGTTGTCGAGGGGTCGCCGGTGTTGGAGCAACTTCAAGCGCTGGAGCAGCGCGGCGTTCGGCTGATCATATGCCGGACATGCCTCGAAGCCTTCGGGCTGCTAGATCGTGTCAAGGTCGGGATCGTCGGCGGGATGCCAGACATCCTCGAGGCCATGTGGCGCGCCGACAAGGTGATCGCCGTGTAGGACATGAGTGAGGCAGGAAGAGACAGGCGGGCACGCCAGGTCGTCAGACGGCGATGCCCAGTTGCGCCAACAGCGCTGCCTCCTGCTCGCCAAACTTCGGCCAGGCGATCATGCCCCGGCGGCGGGGGCGGGGCAGATCGACACTCAATGTGTGGGCGACCCGCCCGGGGCGGGCAGTGAGCACAATCACCCGGTCAGCGAGGTAGAGTGCCTCTTCCACATCGTGGGTGATGAAGACGATGGTCTGGCCGAAGCGCTCCCATATGCTGAGCAGCCAGTCCTGAAGTTCGCGGCGGGTCAGCGCGTCCAGCGCCCCGAACGGCTCATCCAGCAACAGGGTGTCGCGCTCGGCGAGGATGGTGCGGAGCAGCGCGGCTCGCTGGCGCAGACCGCCAGATAGGGAGGCGGGATACGCCGTGGCGAATTCCTCCAGCCCGAAGAGGGGCAACATGGCCTGCGCCTGCCGGCGTGCCTCCAATCGGGGAACGCCTCTCAATTCCAGGGGCAGGATCGCGTTGTCGATCACCGAGCGCCAGGGAAGTAGCAGGTCTTTCTGCGGCATGTAGCCGACCCGGCCCGTGCGATCTTGGCCGCATACGCTGCCGTCGAGGCAGATATCCCCGGCATCCGGTTGAAGCAGCCCCACGATCAGGTTAAACAGGGTGCTCTTACCGCTTCCCGACGGCCCAATGATCGTGACGAACTCGCCCGGCAGCACGGAAAATGAGACATCATCCAGTGCCAGCAGGCTCCGACCGTCGCTGTGGAAGATTTTGCTAACCGAGCGCAGCTCGATTTTAGGCACGGACATGGCGCGCCCTTTCTATGCATCCTATACAGGAACTGAGTATAGCCTGCGCCGCGTCTGGGTCAACGCAGCCAGAACGCTGGCTGGGTATAAGATGCTTGGCCCTAATTCTCAATTCGCATACAATAAGGGATGCCAAGCGCAAGCCTGAGGTGAGCCGGTGCGGCATTTGCTCATGCTCCTGAATGATCAAAAGGATGGCCATCATGGCGCGAATCCTCGTAATTGACGACGACCAGAGCCTGTTGCAGATGATGAGTCTGATGCTAAAGCGGGCAGGCCACCAACCTATCCTTGCCAGCTCCGGCCACGACGGGATCGAAATTGCCCGGCGCGAACAACCCGACATGGCTATCGTGGACGTGATGATGCCGGAGCTGAGCGGCTACGATGTGTGCCGCATCCTGCGGGAAGACCCGCGCACAATGGACATCCCGCTGCTGATCCTGACGGCCCTTTCGCAGCGTGAGCACCGGGAGCAGGCTGAGGACTCCGGCGCGGACGATTTCGTGACCAAGCCGGTCACGCGCGACGATCTGGTAGCGCATGTGGAGGAGTTGCTACGCAGCGGGGCGCGCAACGTACCTGCCCCGCTGGTGGCAGCGGCAGAGCCGCCCATCGAGACACGACCTCCGGC
>Ga0129299_1001260_pt1 | contig 16889 bp, 13 predicted proteins | sample ConPoolayeCmetaG_FD_94477 | JGI IMG/M metagenome (GOLD analysis project Ga0129299, IMG submission 94477) | Hot spring microbial mat communities from California, USA to study Microbial Dark Matter (Phase II) - Cone Pool mat layer C metaG ... | reverse complement strand
CTCATCCCCCTGCCCCCTTCTCTCCCCGCGACGCGGGGAGAGAAGGGGGATGACGGGGTGGTGGCGGGCGGCGAAGCCGCCCGCCCACACCCTGTCCTTTGATTCCCCCTCCCCGTTGGGGCGAAAAATTTTTCGCCCCAACGGGGAGGGGGCTAGGGGGTGGGGCTTTTCGCGCGCGATTGATAGCATGGCTGAGTAATTACCGAAAAAGTGCACCTCTTTACTACTGCAACCACTCGGCATACAACTGTTCCAATCGTCCATCCCGTTTCATCGCCTCAATCACCGCGTTGATGTGTCCCAGCAACGTCGGTGCATCTTTGCGCACAGCAATCACGAGAAACTCGTTGATCAGCGCGTCGCCCACCGGTTGGACACCTCCCTCGCGACGCGCAAAATCGTTGAACGAAATCAAATCGGTAAAGACGGCTTCCACCTCACCCCGTCGTAACGCGTGCAGCGCATCGGCAGGGGTAGGGTAGGTGCGCAAATCGAATTTCAGGCGACGTTGCCACCGCCGCGCGAACGTATCGCCCGTTGAACCCAACTCTACACCGATTGCCTTGCTCATCAAATCGTAATACGTCTTGACCGTCGTGTTCTCCGCGCGGACGATGATGTGCGGTCCCGCGTTAAAGTACGAATGTGAAAAGAGCACATCCTCCGTCTTTTTGGGATCGTACGGCAGCGCGGAGATAATCGCATCGAATTGCCGCGTCTTGAGTGCATCATACAGACCATCAAAGCCGGTGTACACATACTCGACGCGAATCGGCGTCTCACTGTTCAGTGACCACACGCGCACCAGTTCGTTCGCCAGCGCGATGTCGAGTCCGTACAAATTCCCCTGCGCATCGTCCGATTCAAACGGCGGGAAGGAGGGATCTATTCCCACGCGAAAAACACCGGTCTCGATGATGCGTAACCAGGTGGCATCGGGCTTGGGCGGTGGCCTGGGAAACCACAGCGCGAACGCAAGCCACGCGCACGCGCCCAGCACAACGATCACAAGCGGCAGTGTCCCCATACGCCAGCGACTGAGCGCGCGCTGTTTGTTAACGCGTGGCGTATTTTTGAACTTCATAGTAAATCGGTTTGGGATCGAATTCGGGTGTGACAAAAGTGAAATAGTCCAGGTACGATTGCGCGGGAAACGGATAGCGGAATGCCCACAACGCGCACGCTTCGACCCACTCCCAACTTTTACACAGGTCGTACGCGCGCAAGGTGTAGGTGATGCGTTCGGCGGGATGCACGGCTTTGGTCCAGCGCGGATGATCGTTCCAGCCACCTTCGGTGATAAAGACGCGCTTGTGCGCGTCGCCATTCTTCACCATAATCTCGCGCAACAGTTCGGTGCGCCGAAAATTCACCCGCCGTGGTGAAGGAGGCTCGTCCGCCGGCGAGGTCCATCCGTACGCATGCACCGCGAGCGCGTCGAAATACTCGCGCGCCCCGGCGTCGTACATTGCTTGCAAATAATCCAGATCGTTCATCGCATCCACTGAACCGGGTGGCGCCAGCGTGGGCGCGAGCGCGCCCGCGAGAATTTGCACCGATGGCTCTACTTCTTTGACACGCGGATACACGGCTTGTAACATCCGCGCATAGCCCGCTGGATCCACGCCTCGATAGCCCCATTCGAAATTCAGGTTCGGCTCGTTCCAAATGATGATGTGCTGAACGCGTCCCCCAAAATGCTGCACAAACGCCACGACAAAACGTGCCAGCGAGGGATAACGCGCCTCATCGAGGTAACCCGTGACCGAATCTCTGGGGCGCGCCCAGCGTGGCACAAAACCAATCCGCGCAATCACCGTCAACCCTTGCCGCCGCGCGTGATTGACCACCAGGTCCGCATGCCGCCAGTCGAAACTGCCTTCTTCGGGTTCGCTATACTCCCAGGGAAAATACTCGACCACCCACGACGCCCCCATCTCGCGTACCATCTCGAAATTCTTTTTGATTTTCCACTCTTCCACTTCGTCGGTAAGACGCGTATGCACGCCAATCTTGGGATTGGTCGTGTGAACGACGCGTTGCGGTCCCAGCGTCACCAGAATCGGCGGCGGAGCGGCAAGCGCGTGGGTAAGCGCGCCGAGCGCGATGATCTGGAGCGCGCGAACAAGCCAACGCCAAACACGTGGTAGAGTTCGGTTCTTCATTGTCTCGGATAACTCGGTGGCACGCGCGTCAAGTCCACGTCGTACAACCATACCGCACCCCATTCCCCTGCCCATTCGGTATCCAGTGCGCTCGCGTGCTCTCTGACACCGCGCACGTACGGTTTGATGAGCGATACCATTTCACCATAGTGGGTAAACACGGCGGGCACATCCTGTAGCAACCGTGTCTCCGCTTGTTGATACAACGCCAGTGCTCTGGACTCGTCGCGTTCCTGATCTGCGCGCGCCAGGAGCGCGTCGAATTCCTTGTTGCAATAACCGAACGAGGTAGCAAACGCGCTGGTGCATGTCCACAGTGCCAGCCAGTCGCGCGGATGCGGATAAGCGTGCCGATACGCGTGCACCGCGAGGGGCGTTCTGATTTTGGTCGTGACTTGAGTGACCGGCTCGAGCGTGATGGGACACCCGAAAACGCGCGTGAAATTCGCCGCGAGAAACTGGTACTGCGTCTGATGCACCGGCGAATCGAGATAGGTCAATTTGATTTCACCCAGTTTCGCACAGTCCACTCTGGGATTTTCTGCGGTGCTGTCTCTGGCGGCATAGCCGCTGTTGACGAGCGTACGCACCGCCGCGTGCGGATCGAACGCCGGCACGCCGGGCACAGCGGGTTGTGCGCCGGGGATGCCGGGCGGAATCCAGCGCGTGTACGCTGTGCCCATCCCTTGAAACACCTCCCGCACCCAGCCCTCGCGATCAAAGGCTTGAGCGAACGCCAGTCGCACGTTCTTGTTATCAAAGGGTTTCTGCGCGCGCTGGAACACGAGTGCATACACAAGCGGCGTTGGCGGGCGCACAAGTTCACTCTGCAGCGTCGCGTCGAGCGCGTGCACATCGTTTGCCGAAAGACCACTGGCAACGTCAATCTCACCGCGCCGATACGCTTCGAGCAAGCCAGCGCCGCCGGGAAAATACACCAATTCCAGCCGATCCAATTTCGGTTGGCCGCGCCAATAGTTGGCATTCGGTACAAGGACGATGCGCTGGTGGAGGACAATCGAATGGAGGCGAAACGCGCCGGTACCCTTGTGCCCTTCGGGACGCGCCCACCAGTAATCGGGATCGCGCGCGATAGATGTCGAGTCAGCGGGGAACAACGCCATCGTTGCAGCGACATAGTGCCAATAGCCAATCGGTTTCTGAAAGGTGACGACGAGCGTACGGTCATCCACCGCGCGCACGCCGAGATTGTTCAGGACCTTGCTCACCTCCTCGGGTCGCGCGAGGGGATTGAGTTGGTCCACTTGTGCCGCGCCTTTGATGTCGTAGAGCAACAGCGGATTGGTGCGCGGTTCAAGGCGCGGATCGAGCGCGCGCTGGAGCGCGGACACAATCTCGCGCGCGGTGACGGGCGTTCCATCGCTACGCTGCAAATCGGCGCGCAGGTAAAACGTCATCTGCAAACCATCGGCAGAGAGCGTCCAGCGTTCCGCGGCACCACCAAGCACATTGCCGCGCGCGTCGAGTATCGTCAGTCCTTCGTACAGCAGACGCAGCACGTGTGCCTCGCTGCCCAGCGGCGCGCGCTGTGGATCGAGCACATCGGGATACCGCGTCAGACCGATGCGTAACACGCGGGCGGCGGGTGTAGGAATCGGAGTTGGAAACACGCGCAGCGGCGCTGGGGGTACGCTCGGTACAGGTGCGGGCGCGCCGCACGCCGTCAGCAGCAGCGCGAAAGAGATGCAACCGAGCCAGACAAAACGAAGGGCGCAAAACACTTGCGCCCCTGAAAGTTTACAGAGTCGTATCATCTTGCCTGCCGGCATAGCAAGTCGTTTCTAGCGCGTCCAATCCATCATCCGCTCGTCCTCAAAGTTGAACCGTAATGGGATCAAATCGGTCACATTCTTCAACACTTGACGCGGGTTGGAACCGTCCGCATTGATGACAAAAAATTCCCATCGGCCATTCCGATCGGACAGGAACAAAATCTGCTGGCTATCAGGCGACCAGACCGGCGACACGTTGTTGACGATGACACGGAAAAACGCGTACAGGATGGGATCGGGCTGGGTCAGGCTGCGCACGTTCGTTCCGTCGGCATTGACCACACCCAACTCCCACCGATCGTGCACGCGTTGGGCATAGACGACCCGAGTGCCATCAGGACTCCATTGCGCGGTTTGAATCGGAGGCAGATGGAGAATCGGACGCGGGATGTTTTCGCGCGTGTCCCAGTACGAGCCGGAGGGCGCGAGGATGGACCAGGCAGGACCACCCAGCACACTGGTCGCCATAATTCCTGACCCCGGCACAACAAAGGCGAGCGTCTCGCTATCGCGATTCCAACTGGGCACATAGCACAGGCGCGCACACTGGGGTTCGGTGAGTCTGGCGGGGACCCCTTCATCCGTGCCGGGTTTGACGTGGGGCAGTTCAACAACGCCCAATTTCCAGAGTTCCTGACCGCTCGTGCCGGTTTTCCGTTGCGTAAACGCCATCAGCCGACCATCCGGACTCCAGCGCGGCGAACGAAGATGCTGGGCGCCATAAATCAACCGCTCGTTCGATCCGTCGGCATTCACCACGTACAAGCCGGGATACGCGGAATCCCAGCGCGCGAACGCAATCTGTTTGCCATCAGGCGACCAGGCGGGATCAATGCCGGTGGTAATCGGCGTGAGATTCGAACCATCCCCATTCACCGTGTAGATGATACCACCGGTTGCTTGTTGAAAGACGATCTTGCCGGGAATGGTCGCGGTTGGCACGCGCGTGACTGGAATCGGCAAGGTGGGAGTGGGCGTGGGTGTCGGTGTAGGGTACAACGTCACCGAATCACCGCGCACGGTCAAACGCACAGGCACCGCCACCGACGCCGCATTGGTCACGTTAATGAAATAGCGTCCCCCGGTGTTAAACGCACCCGACCAGAACAGATCATGCACCGTCTCACCGGCGGAATCGCGCAATGGCGTACCACGTCCGACCGGTGGTGTGGTGGGATCACGTAACCATTCCTGCACCAGTGCAGGAGTATAGATGGCAAACTGGATCGCACTGGAACGATTTGCATCGAGCGCGACATGCACCGGCGCGCGCACCACTGTTCGACGCACACCGAAACCGACGCTGGTCGTTTCGGCAGCATAGTCAAAATAAAACCACAGCGACGCGTTCGGCGCGATGGTGATCCAATCACCGGGCACCATCAAAGCATCCAGAGGACTCGTGCCCATCGGTGTACTGGCGCGGAGAGCGGAGAGCGTCATCCAGACGAGGAGGACGACAACAGCAAAGACAATCACCAGTCTTTTAAGGGCTTGCATCATTCAACCTCGATGTTAGCGGAGCGTTTCAAGTATACGCGCAATGGGATAGCGTGTCAAAAACTATTGACGCGTATCAATTTGATTATTGCAACTTTAAAGGAATTGTGTATAATGAAAACGCTCATCCAATTGGTTCAGCCTTCCCTTTGTTTTCATTCTAACACTTCAAGAGCGAGATACTCTGGAGTCGTTCCGATGCCGTTGACTGTTTTGCTTGTGGCAAATGACAAGAGTGAAACTGATGTGTATGCCAGGTGCTTTAAAAAAGAGTACACCGTTCTCGCGGCACACAGCGGTCGTCAAGCGTTGAAACACGTACAGGCACATCATCCCGATGCCATCGTGGTAGATGTGACCTCACCACGCTTGAATTGCAAAAACCTCTGTCGCAAATTAAAGAACACTGGCACTCCGCTCATCTTGATCACCGCACCGAACGCCAGAGTAGATGGCACGCTTGCTGGCACGGAGATTGTTCCTAAACCGATGGTGGCAAAACGTCTGGCGGCGCGCGTCAAAGCCGTGCTCGAAAAACGTCCCCCACGCGTGCTCACGCTGGGCAAGTTTTCACTGGACCTTGAAAAACGCAAACTCACGCGCGGCAATAAAACGTTTTCTTTGACGCCAAAAGAATTTCTCCTGTTGAAAACATTGATGGAACAAAAGGGGCAAGTGGTAACGCGCAAAACCTTGATGCGTCAAGTGTGGGAAACAGACTATATGGGAGACACGCGCACGATTGATGTGCATATTCGCTGGTTGCGCGAAAAAGTGGAGGAAAATCCCAGCAAACCCTGTTATCTACTGACTGAACGCGGCAAGGGATACAAGTTTGTTGCCGAGTAGCCCACCGGTAAAGAGTCGGATAGTCTTTGCGACTAGCCGACTCTTTTTTTATTTGCCGCTGTGATGACCAGCCACATAAAGTACGGAATGCGCAACTGCCGCCGCCAGCGACGTGGTTCGCGCAACAGACGATACGTCCACTCGAAACCGGCATCGCGCATCCACTGCGGCGCGCGCGGCACAATGCCCGCGAGTGTGTCGAAGGTGCCGCCCACGCCCAGCGCCACCGCCACGTGTTTCAGGCGCGGCGCGACGCGCGCCAGCCACAACTCTTGTTTGGGTGGTCCGTACGCCACAAACAAAATCCGCGCGCCCGAGGCGTTGATGCGCGCGACAATGTCCGTTTCCTCTTCGCGCGCGGGCGACCCGGCATAACAACCTCCAATCTCCAATCCCGCGTATCGTCGCTGGAGTTCCGCCGCGGCGCGCTCGGCGATGCCTTCACGCGCGCCCAGAAGGAAAACTGTGTCCCCACGCGTCGCGGCGAGCGCGCTGATGCGATCCACCAGGTCTTGCCCGGCGACGCGTTCACGCAGTGGCGTGCCCATCCGCCGTGCTGCCCACAACAAGCCCACCCCATCGGGAACGTTCAGCGCGCAGGCGTTCAGCACCCGGCGAAACTCGTCGTGCGTTTGCGCGATGACGACGAACTCGGGATTGACAGTGGCGATTTGATGCCAGCCCCCCGCGCGCAAAAACTCGTCCACGCGCGCCAGCGCGTCTGCATCGGTGACATTGTCAATGCGGACACCCAAAATCGTAATCGAATTCATTGCCTCACAAGAATTGCTTTTCCGCGTCGCTGACCACGCTTTCGAAAATCTCCAAGCCCTCTGCGATGAGGTGACGCGGAATCATCAAGGGCGGCATAAAGCGAATCACGCTGCGCCCGCAGCCCAGCGTCAGCAAGCCGCGTTCAAAGCACCGATGCACGATCCAATCGCGCATCTCTTTTGCCGGCTCTTTGGTCGCGCGATCCTTGACGAACTCGACGCCGATCATCAACCCTTTGCCGCGCACATGCCCGATACTCGGATGACTCGCTTGAATCTCGGCGAGCGCGTCCAGCATCCACACGCCCATCTCTGCCGCGTGCTGCATCATTCCATTTTCGATCAGTTCTATCGTCTTGAGTGCGGCGGCGGCAGCCAGAGGATTGCCGCCGTAGGTATTCCCGTGTGCGCCGGGTTTCCACTGCGCGCCGATAGACTTGCGCGCGGCCATCGCGCCCATCGGCACACCGCTGGCAATGCCTTTGGCAATACAAACAATGTCCGGTTCGACGTTCCAGTGTTGAATCGCCCACCACTTGCCGGTGCGTCCCATCCCGGCTTGTACTTCATCCACGATGAGCAAAATGCCATACTTGTCACACAGCGCGCGCAGACGCGGGAAAAAGTTGGGTGGGGGTACGATGTAGCCACCCTCGCCCTGAATCGGTTCGACCAGAATCGCCGCCACTTCATCCGGCGGCAGGGCTTCGGCAAACAATTCTTGCTCGATATAGTTCACCACCGCGTCACCTTCGTCGCCATTGAGCAGCGTGGGAAAGACCGGGTGATACGGATCGGGGAACGGCACATGCCACACACCGGGCATCGTGGGAAAAAAGCGTTCCTGTTGCCGCGCTTTGCTCGCGGTGAACGACAGCGACCCCATCGAGCGTCCGTGAAACGCGCCGAGAAAACCGATGAACTGCCGGCGTCCCGTCGCATAGCGCGCGAGTTTAATCGCCGCTTCGACCGATTCGGTGCCCGAGTTGGCAAGGAACACTACCACGTCCTCTTGCATCGGAGCGATTTCGTCAATGCGTTCCGCCACGCGCACCATCAATTCGTGATAGTAATCCGACGAAATGTGAATAAAGCGCGTGGCTTGCTCTTGAATGACGCGAACGATTTCGGGATGGCAATGCCCGGTGGCATTCACCGCAATTCCAGCCGCGAAATCAATGTAGCGATTGCCATCCACATCCCACACCTCGGCGCCTTGACCGCGCTCCATCACAAACCCATAGTCGCGCGCATACGAAGGCGAGAGCACGCGCGCGTCGCGTTCCAGAATCGCGCGCGCTTTGGGTCCGGGGGGAGTAACCAGAATTCGAGATGACATAGTGCCTCCTCTTTGAAGATACAACCACCGACGAACAACCGCCGACCGCCGCGAATATATCATAACACAAATGAAGAGATTGGACAATTTGGTGATTGGGTAATTCAGTGATTGGGTGATTCGGTGATGCCTTTTGGCTCATTGGCTCATTGGCACTTTGGCTCATTGGCACTTTGGCTCATTGGCACATTGGCACTTTGGCTCATTGATTTTGACGAATTCCCCACTTTGGATTATCCTCTCCACTATGCAAGACGAGTCTCTGTTTTTTGACGAAGCGAAAATTTTTGTACAAGCCGGCAAAGGTGGCGATGGGTGCGTGAGTTTTCGCCGCGAAAAGTACGTGCCCCACGGTGGACCAAACGGCGGACACGGCGGCAAAGGTGGTGACGTGATTCTGATGGCAAGTCCTCACCTCAATACGCTGTTGAATTTGCGCAAACATCCCCACTGGAAAGCCGAACGCGGCGGAAATGGTCAGGGAAGCAACAAGCATGGCAAAAACGGCGCGGATGTGGTGATTCCTGTGCCGCGCGGTACGCTCGTGCGCGATGCCGAGACCGGCGAACTGCTCGCCGATTTGGTGAACATTGGCGACCGCGTGATTGTCGCGCGCGGTGGGCGCGGTGGACGCGGCAACTCGGCGTTCGCGAGTTCGACGCATCAGGCACCGCGCTGGGCAGAGAAAGGCGAACCCGGCGAAACCCGTACACTCTTGCTCGAACTCAAACTCATCGCCGATGTGGGCATCATCGGTTTGCCCAATGCCGGCAAATCCACGTTGCTTGCCTCTGTCACAGCGGCGCGTCCCAAAATCGCCGATTATCCGTTCACGACGCTCGCGCCGAATCTGGGTGTCGCGCTGGTGGATGAGCGCGAGGTGGTGCTCGCCGATATTCCCGGCTTGATCGAAGGCGCGCACGCGGGCGCGGGCTTGGGCGACAAATTCTTGCGCCACATCGAACGAACGCGCGTGTTGATTCATCTCCTCGATGGCTCACTCGACGATCCGCTCCTCGCCTTCGAGACCATCAATCGTGAGTTGGCGCAGTACAGCGCGCGCCTTGCCGAAAAACCTCAGGTCGTCGGGTTCAACAAAATGGACTTGGCGGAGGCGCGCGCGCGCTGGCAAACGCTACAGAACGAGTTTGCCAGGCGCCACATCGAAGCGTATCCGATTTCGGCAGCCACCGGCGAAGGTATGCGCGCGCTCTTGCGCGCGGTCGTCAAGTGTCTGGAGCGTTCTCCTGTGCCGAGTGCTACTCCAGAAGAGTTACCGGTCATTCGTCCTGTGGAGGATGAGAACGCGTTTGCGATTACGCGCGAGGGGCGCGCGTGGCGCGTGCGCGGCAAAAAAGTGGAACGCGTGGTCGCGATGACAAACTGGGCACAAGACGAAGCCGTGTTGCGCTTGCATCGCGTTCTGCAAGCAATGGGGGTCAATGACGCACTCCAGGCCGCAGGAGTGCGCGAAGGTGATCTGGTGCGCATCGGTGAAACCGAGTTGGAATGGAGGGAATAACAGAAACCAGGTTTTTTGCTTAAAAACCTGGTTTCTGTGGGTTCATGGAGGGAATAAGGAGAAAAGACGAAATTGAAACCTGAAACCGAAAACCTGAAACTGGGAGTGTTGGGGGGCACGTTCGATCCACCGCACAATGGGCATTTACAGATAGCACACACCGCGCTGACACAGTTGAGTCTGGCGCGCGTTCTCTTTGCTCCGACACATCATCCGCCGCACAAGAACGTCACCAATCACACGCCGATTGAGCATCGCCTCGAAATGGTGCGTCTGGCGATTGCACCGTATCCGCACTTTGTGCTCTCGCGCGTGGATGTGGATCGCGCGGGACCCACCTACACGGTGGATACGCTACGCATTTTGCGCGCGCAGTACGGTGAAGCGGTCGAGTGGTTTTTCATTATGGGGATGGATTCGCTAGTCAATCTTTTAACGTGGCGCGCGCCCGAGCAGTTGATTCGGTTGTGTAAACTGGCGGTGTTTCCGCGCCCTGGCTTTACGCCAAATCTGGACGAGTTAGAGCGAAAAATCCCCGGTGTGCGGGCGCGCGTGGTGTTTCTCGCGGCGCCGCTGGTGGACATTGCGGCGAGTGATGTCCAGGCGCGCGTGCGCGCGGGGCAACCCATCGCGCATCTCGTCCCCGAAGCGGTAGCACGCTACATTGCAGAGCAGGGATTGTATCGCCAATAAAAACAAAAAGTAATTTTACTCAGCCATAGCATCAATCGCGAAAAGCCCCACCCCCTCGCCCCCTCCCCACGCCGCTCTGCGGCGTGGGGAGGGGGAAACAAGGGAATAGGGGTGTGGGCGGACGGCAAAGCCGCCCGCCCACACCCCTCCCATCTCCCCCTGCTCTTCCCGCGTGGCGGGGAGAAGGGGGTGAGGCTTGACGCCATAGACGGCACGGCTGAGTAATTCCAATGAAAGTTTGCACCCGTGCCGTGTATACCCTAAAAGAGCGCGACGATACCCTCTGGTGGAACAAAGTACGTTTTGCTGTTGATCTCGACCTGATAGAAAACGATATGCCCTGCGCTAATTTTGGCAAGCACGCGCGCGGTGGTCGTGCCGATGTATGGCTGACACACGCTGAACACCGGCGCGGGCATTTCGGTCTGCAGGCACGCGAAACTCGACGCGACCAGACGCGCGGTCTTGTCGCGTACACTGTAATCATACTCGGCGGGAACGGGCGGAATCGTCGAAACGTTTTCGCGCGCCGTCCAGAAATTGATCCGCCCGTCGAGTGTTTGCAGACGCACCCAGGTACCTTGCTGCGCGATCATCTGGAACACATCGTTGCCGGTTTCGTACAGTAAGAACGGCGCATCGCTTTGCGGCTGAGCTTGCCCAATCGAAAAGACGCGGCGCAACGGTAACAGATACACGCGCGGCATCAGAGTTGCTGTCGGTGTTTCAGCCGGCGCGCGCGTGGCGGTGACTTGAATGTGTGTCGCGGTGGGTGGTGGAGTAGAGAGCGGCGTGGCTGTCGCGCGCGCAACAAACGCGCCCAGTGTCGGCGGCGTGATCTCACTGAACAACGAACCCAGCAGCACGCACGCGAGCGCGCCCAGCATCACCAGCGCCATCACCGCGACAGCATCCTTCGTCGTTCGCCGTTCGTCCTTCATCCTTCGTCCTTCGTCATCCGTCCTTCGTCTTCCAGAATCAACTGCGGCGTTGCATCCGCTGTTTCCTCCACATCGAGTCGCTGGATGATTTCTCGTTCTTCGGGCGTCACTAGAATTTTGAGCGTCGTGTAAAAACCGTCGGGCATCACCAGGAGGCAGAACCCGCGCGGGCGTCGCCGTGCGCCAATGATTTCGGCGATGAGGGCGGGGGCATAGCCTTTTTCTTCGAGCAAGGCGCGGTCTTCGGGTCCTACTTGAAAATACGCAACGGTGCGAAATTTTTGCAATGCCACGCCCAGATTACTACCGATCAAATCGCGCAGGGTTTGAGTTGCCGCCGCGATGACCAGTTTGCGCTCTGCCCAATCCTTGAACGCCTCGGCAATCAATGTCGCGGTCTCCGCCGCGCTGGCAGAAAGCGGCGCGTCCTTGGGCATCAAACGGTGAATCTCGTCAATGACAAGTGCCGCTGGCGTATCGCGACGCGGCAACCATTCTTCATAGAAAATTTTGACGAACGCGCGCAAGCAGGGATCATCGGCAATCGCAAACGGTCGCGTCCCTTTGACCGGCTGATACAACACCGCGCGATGTGTGAACAGCGCGGCGCGCGTCTGTTGTTCGAACGCCGCCACATTGTCGTGGGGATGCAGAACCATGCCACCGATTTTTTCGATGGCAACTTGCATCCGCGTCGAATATTTCAAATTCAGCGCGACGATTTTGTAACGCAACAAAGACAACCGCAAAATGAACCACACGATGAGCGAAGAGGTTTTGCCGCCGCCCTGATCACTGACGAGCAACACCGGTCCCGTGTCCGAACGAAAGTCCACATAGCGTAACCCTTCCTTGCCAGTGTCCACACTCCGCCCCAGCAAGATGCGATCGCGCGCGTCGGCAAGGAACAGATCGCTACCTTCTTCTTGCGCGAGGGTGGTGATAGCCTGAGTCGTGAGCAGACGTGGCGCGGGCGCGCGCGGCGACAGCGCAAGCCAATCGAGAAAGCGCGTCCAGCGATCGCGCGGGCGCGGCACAGAGAGTACCGGCAACCACTCGCCGAGCGAATCGAGGGCGCGGTGCGTGAGAGGTGTAAGGTCAAGCGCGGTGAGATACGTGTAAGCAACGTCCTGATTGTGTTGGGCGCGTCTGGCGTCGCGACTCCAGGTGATGAAACAGGTCTGCATCTCGAAGAGATATTCGAGCGCGCGGCGATCTTCGAGTTGGCTAATCATCTCGCGTAACCGGCGCGCTTCCGAGAGTCGCCCCAGGCCAGGCACGCGCGCCGCCAGCCATCGCCCGCGCAGTTCTGTCGTCGTGGTATGGCGTGGGAGTGGTGTGAGGGTAATCGTCACCATACCATCCACCGCTTGCAAGGCGCGCATCAACGCGTCGCGAGCTTCGGGAAACGGCGTATTGATGCGCGTCACACTCAGCACGTTGCGATTGGTCTGCACCTGCGCGCCAAAACGCATCTGTTCGGGAATGTAACCCCGATACGCCAGCCGCGGCAGCGTTCCATCGGTTTTGAGGAGTTCCTCTTGCATCTGGGCGAGAAAACTCTCATCACCGAGTAACATTCGCACCAGCGACTCGATGGCGAACGCGCCCAGCGGCGCGAGCGCGAAATCGAGCCGCGCCAGCCACTCGCGCACCTGCCCCTCGATCTCGCTGGGATAGACGATGCCGGTGAGGATGACCCGCGCCTGACGCGCACCAGCGGCAGCGAGCGCGCGCAGTTCCTGCACATAGCGCGCATCCACCGCGCCCTCTTCCGCCAGATCGAGTTGCCCCAGATGATAATCGGTGAGCCAGAAGAGTTTGATCGGCACGCCACCCGGTTCACGTTGCGCGAGCGACGCGAGAAAGCGGGTGAGCGTGTGCGCCACATCTACCGATGCCAGCGCGGGCTTGTACGCGCTGCGCGCAAGGGTGATGATCGCCACGCGCGCACGCGTGCCATCGTGATGCACGATGTGCCCGTCATCGAGAATCGCGCGAATCGGGACGCGCCCGGCGACTGTATCGAGTTTCAGCGTACCGCCGCGCGTCGCGCGATCGTGAATCGCCCACCACACCACGAGCGCGGCGAGAATCGCCAGCGCGCCGAGCGCGCCGATGCGCGCATCCAGCACGGCGAGCGCGAGCGCGCCCAGAGTCGCAAACGCAAGGAGCACGCGCGCATAGAGTTTCCGGTGTGGCTGCGGTTTGACCTCCAGCGGTCTGTAGAGCACGTCGTACAGCGAGCGCAGCCAGCCCAGAGGTACTTGCAGTTCGCGGTAGAAACCAGCCACCAGGAGACACAGCGCGAGCGGCGCGACCCATGGCAAACCGCTCCAATCGTGCAAACCGAGCCAGACCAGCAACAACCCAATGCCACTCGCGCTCTGCAATTCGAGCCACGTCAAGCCCAGCGTGGTGCGATAGTTGAGGAATGCCCAGAGGCGGGTGAGGAAAATCCAGAGCGAAGATTGGCGTGTCATTCACAGGACGCGTGGGACGATTACCTGTTGCTGAACAACCAGATTAAAATCTGCGGCGTGATGTTGACTTCGATGAGTGAAGCGATGAACAGCAATGGCATCACCACGAACAGGGTGATTTTGACAAAATCTGCCAGCGCGCGCAACAAATTTTCTCCCACGCTCATACCGGGAGGCGGTGCGATGATAGACGCCCCCGCGCGTAACGCAAATGCCGTTGCTATGATGACCGCAGGCAACTCGATGATGCCATGGGGCAACAGCGCAGCGGTCAGAAACGCATACCCCTGCCAGCCGAACCATTGCGCCTGACCAAACAAAAAGCCGATGATCCCCATCGTTACAAGCATTGGCAGACAGGCCAGAACACCGAACGAGAACAACCCCAGCAGCGCGGAAATCAACAGCGTGCGGATGTTGTACACCCAGATGTCTTGAACCGTCAGGCGCGGCAATACCGTACCCTGTAACGCGGATTGCTCTCGCAGCGCGTCGGGATCGAATTTGATGGTGCCAATCAAGTCAGCAGATAAGGGGTAGCGCAGCGCGACCAGTGCGCCGACAAAGACAGCGAATGCCATCACAGTCAGCGTGGTCAGCAACGCCAGCCGATTTTCCCGCAAGAGACGCGGCACATCGTCGCGATAGACGCGCCCAAGGGAAAAAGATGTGCCAGAGAAATATTTGCGAAACGTTCGCCAGATCGAGCCGAGGTTCAGTTCATCCAATTCGCGCCCCAACAGTTCTTCACGGTTAAAGGTACGAATGCCTGTGCGAATCAACAACAGGTTCATCACCAGGAGCGCGGCAAGGATGTACCACATCACATCGTAATGCCCCCAAAAGAGCAAGATACTCTCAGCTTGTAAAAGAAACGCCATTGGAATAATGATGAACGACGCCAGCAGATTTGCCGCGCGTACACTCGTCATATGACTGGATATGACCACTGCCCCGCTGACCATCACAAATGCTTTCATCGTCGTTCCCAGAAGAATTTGCACCAGGATCATCCATTCAGGAATGTACTGAATGGACCAGTACAAACCAGCGAGGTATGCAGTGACACCCAGATAACTGGCAAACACGGGGGGAAAGGTAGCCGCAAACAATTTGCCAAAATAGAGCGACGCATCGGAAACAGGCGTATCGAGTAACGGCTCGAGACTGTTGCGCTCTTTCTCGCCCACGAACGTTTCCAGCGCGATGACCAGCGAGAACGAAATCGGGAAAAAGCCAACGATCATCACAGCGAACGGAACCAACCGCAAGGGGATGATCGTCGCGTTATATTCCTCGACGAACCGAATCGCCAGTTGCGTCGAAGCGTTCATAATCCAGGGGAAAATGAGGGTAAGAATCACTATCGGCGCGACGATACGCCAATCGCGTATCGAGTCGCGCAACTCGCGACGTGTAATGATTAGAGCATCGCTTAGCATATGGCACTCTTGCCTTATGGCACCAGTCTGAGATACACCTCTTCTAAACTGCGCGGCGTCTGCTGCAAAGCGAGCACCTGAGCACCCAGATCGTGAAGGCGACGGAGCAACACGGGATTGGTGGTCTCTGGAGTTTCCGTGTAATAGTGTAACGAGACCTCGTCCGACTCGAGCACGCGAATATCTCCATCGAAAGAGAACCAGGGTTGGGGTAGTGGACGTGTCAGGCGCACTTGCCAGGTGGGTGGTCCTAGCCATTGACTCTTGAGCTCTTCGGGTGTGCCTAGCGCAATCAAGCGACCATGGCGAATCACAGCAATTTTATCGGCGAGAGTTTCCGCTTCGTGCAAATTGTGGGTGCATAGAATAATCGTGTGCCCTTGACCACGCAAGGAGGAGATCGCGTCGCGCACTTGTTTGGCACTATGAGGGTCCATTGCCGAGGTGGGTTCATCGAGAAAGAGAACGCGGGGTGAATGCAGTATCGCGCGAATGAGAGCAATTTTTTGGCGCATCCCTTTGGAGAATTCACCCAGGCGTCGCGTCCGCGCGTCCCACAAATCAAAGTGGCGCATCAGTTCTTCGGCGCGCGCGCGGCGCGTGGCGCGCGGGAGGTGATGCAACTCACCAAAGAAATCCAAATAGTCGAGCGGGTACATCCGCAAGTACAAACCAGGAAATTCGGTGAGATGCCCAATCAGGTGCCGTACCTGGTGCGGCGCCTGCACCACATCATAGCCCACGATGCGCGCCGTGCCATACGTCGGTCTGAGAATCGCAGAGAGCATCCGCACCGTCGTGGTCTTGCCCGCTCCATTCGGTCCCAAGAGCGCGAGGATTTCCCCTTCGGCAACGGTGAAGGTGAGATGATCCACCGCTACAAAGTCATTAAATTGTTTGGTGAGATCAAAAGCTTCAACAAGCGTTGTCATGGATTATGCTTTGCCAGATATACCTTGGAACGGGCACAAACTTCCATTGTAATCGTTCAGCCCACTCTGTCATTGCGAGCGATTTTTGCGAAGCAATCCCCAACGTTGTCCACCGAAGATCGTAACGCGGAGATTGCTTCGTCGCAAAAAACGCTACTCAGAACTTGTCACATCGAGCGGAGCGAGATGTCTCACTTCGTTCGACATGACAAGTTTCTGTCAACGCGCATACCGCCGCGCGGTATGGAATTCTCGCAATGACACCTGAACGGTTACCTTTCATTTTAATCACTCAGCCGTGCTGTCTATGGCGTCAAGCCCCACCCCCTTGCCCCCCAGGGTGTGTGCAAAGTCGCTTGACAAAGCCGCGCCTCCGCTTGTCATTGCGAGGAGCGGTCTTTGCGACGAAGCAATCCCCTATTGCGGTGTGGAGATTGCTTCGCCGCTGCGCGGCTCG
>Ga0129299_1001259_pt1 | contig 16895 bp, 11 predicted proteins | sample ConPoolayeCmetaG_FD_94477 | JGI IMG/M metagenome (GOLD analysis project Ga0129299, IMG submission 94477) | Hot spring microbial mat communities from California, USA to study Microbial Dark Matter (Phase II) - Cone Pool mat layer C metaG ... | reverse complement strand
CGCGCCGCGCTGACGGGCGACTCGACGGGTCTAGACCCGTCGAGTCGCCCGTCAGCGCGGCGCGACGATCGCGGTGATCGGTGACCTGTGCGGGCCGCGGTTTCGAGTCGGGCAGATCGCCGGTGGGCAGTGCGAGCTGATCCAGGGCCAACACGTCGCGATCCGGCGGGATCCGGTTGAGGGCACGCCGCAGCACCTGAGCACCAATCACCCCGTCCTCGTCGACGACGTGGTGGTGGGAGACCGAATTCTCATCGATGACGGAATGGTTTGTCTTCGTGCGGTTGACAAGCGGACCGACGAATTGATCTGCCAGGTTGAAGTGGGCGGCACCGTGGCGAGCCAGAAGGGCATCAACCTTCCCGACACGCGGGTCTCCTCGCCGTCGCTTTCACCCAAGGACGTGAAGGACCTCGAATGGGCGGTCGCCCACGGGTTGGATTATATCGCCCTGTCGTTCGTGCGGAGCCCGGAGGATATCTATGAGCTGCGCCGCCATCTGAAAGAGCGCGAAGGCCACATGGGCGTGATCGCCAAGATCGAACGACCGGAGGCCGTCGAGCAGATCGACGAGATCATCGAGCACAGCGACGCGGTGATGGTGGCCCGGGGCGATCTGGGTGTGGAGATGGACCCGGCCAGGGTCCCGTTGATCCAGAAGGACATCGTGCTGCGGTGTCAGCGACACAGCGTCCCGGTGATCATCGCCACGCAGATGCTTCAGACCATGGTCGGTTCGCCCCTGCCCACTCGGGCCGAGGTCAACGATGTGGCGAACGCCATCCTGGACGGGGCCGACGCGGTCATGTTGTCCGCCGAGACCTCGGTTGGTCGCTACCCCGTGGAAGCGGTGGCCATGATGAACCGCATCGCGGCCGAGACCGAGGACTTCTTGGCCAGGTCGGGCCCCCAGCTTGAGCGCCATCCGCCGACGGCGTCCCTGCACGTCACGTCGGCCGTCGTTCACGGGGCGCAGCTCCTGGCGAGCGAACTGGGTGCGCGCCTGGTGGGCGTGTGGACGGAAAGCGGTTTTACCGCTCGCCTGCTGAGTAAGCGGCGTCTGCGGCAACCCATTGCGGGCTTGAGTTCCGATGAGCGGGTCTGTCGGCGGATGTGCCTGTTCTACGGCGTCACGCCGATCCAAGCCAACCGTCCCGACGACGACAACGCCATGCTCGTGGAGCTCGACCACTTGTTCGTCGAACGCCGACTGGCCTGGCAAAACGATCTGATCGTCGTGGTCGCCGGGACGCGCCTCCACAAACCCGGTGCCACAAACGCCCTGCTGATCCACTTGGTGGGGATGACGCCTCTGCCCCGATAGGGTCGGTGCGGTTACCGCGCGTCGTGGATGTCTCTACGGCGGGTTCGCGGATCAACGGGCGCGGGCCAAGCGGCCGCTGATGCGGTAGGCCAGCGCCGCCCGACGGGCATCGAATTCGATCAGAGGCGGCACGTCGTGGTCTTCATCCGGTGCGCCGACGACCGCGGGCTTTGACGGACTTTCGGGATCGGTCTTGTGCTCCGACTCCGTCGGCTTGGGCGCCAACCGAAGGGGGGTGTCTCCGGACGGCTCTTCCTCCCGATGGAATGCCGCCGTGGGCATCAGTCCGGGAGCCTTGACCAGCGCCTGCCCCATCGCACCCAGTCCGACGAGGAGACGGGCCATCTTCTGCGTCTGCTCCTGGCCGGCTTGCAGTTGGACCTTCATTGCCTTCATCTGGGTGTCCAATCGGCTCGAGAGCATCTGCGAATCGACAGCGGCCGCTCGGATCTGCTCCTTCATGGCCTGACCCTGAGTCTCCATCTTGCCGATGAGCGTTCTGGCTTCCGTGGCGGCGATTTGAAGCTGGCTGACGAGTTCCGGTACGCTCCGCGCGAGATCTTCGGCACGATCCATCTGGTCGCGAAGGGCACGGCTGTGCGCATCGGCATTCTTTTGGGCCTGACCAAGAAGCGAGACGGTCTGTCCCGCTTGGTGCAGTGCCGAAACGAGTTCGTCGGCGCGGGCGTTCTCGTCGGCGAGTCGCTGCCATCGCTCTTGGGCCTGCTTTTCCTCGTCGGTGAGGTGGCCGACGATTTTGCGAAGCCGTTCGCACTGATCGCGTAGCTCGGCGGCCTTCCGCTCGGCCGCGGCAACCATGTCCTCCACTCGTTCCCCGATCGCGCCGACCGCCTGTTCGGCACGAGCCAGGCGCCCTTCCAGGTCCGTCAGGACGGATCCCTGGATCGACTGCGCCCGGTCCTCCAGTTTCGCGGCGACTTCCTCGACGCGTTCCCGGACCTCGTCCACGGCGAGTTCCACACGGTGGACACGGTCCTCCGCATCCTTCAGGGCGGCCTCCCGCAGGTGCTCCGTGCGCTCCGTGACCTTTTGAATCAACTCGTCGGCATCTCTGTTCAGATCGGCCAGCGAGCGGCCGGCCAGATCGATCCGCCCGGTCAGGTCGCTCAGGGCGGATTCCCATAGGTTCCGGCTACGGCAGGTAACCGCCTCGACGACGTGGTCGAGGTTTTGGTTCAATTCCGTCAAGGATTGTTCGGCTCGATCAATACGCGCCTCCACATCACCGAGCATGGAGTCTCGGAGGTCTCGCGCCCGACGGTTGACCTCGTCGAACAGGATGCCCGTGTCCGTCCGGAGCGTGGCGAGCGCGTCGTGGGCGTAGCGAGTCCGCTCCTCCAGCTCCTTCAAGATAGACTCGCTGAGTGCTCGGGTCCGACGCTCCGCCGTCTCGATGATGCTCTCGGCATCCGCCCGGAGCGCGGCCAAGGCCTGCGCGGTCCGACCGGTCTGTTCCTCCATCTCCTTCAGGATCGAGTCCCGCAACTCTTGAGACCGACGGGTGGTTTCATCGAGGATCACCTCGACCGGTTTGTTCGGTTCCGCCGCAGCGTGTCCGGGATGATCGGGCCGTTCCTCGGAGTCCGTCGACGTCGATGTCCGGAGATCCCGACAGGGTCGGGTGGTCCTCGCCAGAAGCTCCTCGACCTTTTTCTCAAGTTCGATCAGAAACTGCTCGGTGTGTTTGGACCGCTCTTCAATGTCCTTCAAGGTCAACGCACGAAGGTGTTCACTCTGCCGTCGGATCGTTTCGAGGGCGTCGTCGCCTCTGCGGTGGAGTCCGGCCAGTGAATACTCCATGTCGGCGACGCGGTTTTCAATATCCTTCAAGAAGGTTAATCGGAGGCGCTTTCGGCCACGGTGTTTCCGATCCGTCAGCGATCCTGCGAGGCGTATCGACCTTCGGAGACCTGCGCCCGACTTTTCCGGCAGGGGATCGCACGACGGCATCATGCCGTCGATCACCTGCTGCGTGATGGCGGCGTCGATCCGCCTGACCGATTGGGTGTAGGCTGTCAGGAGCGCATGGTCGCAGATCTGGTTGATCACACGAGGCAAGCCACCGGAACGGGTGTGGATCCGCTCAATGGCCTCGGGGGTGAACTCGACCTTGCCGGTCCCGCCAGCAACGGCCAGGCGATGAGCAATGTAGCCGGTCGTCTCCTCCAACGTCAGTTCTCCAAGATGAAGCGAACGAATCAGTCGTTGTCGGAGCTGCTTCATCTCCGGGCGGCGGAAGGTGTCGAGCAGTTCGGTTTGCCCCAGGATGGGGACCTGGAGGAGTTTGGCATCGTGGGCCTCGAGATTCCCAAGCATCCGAAGTTCCTCGAAGCTCTCGGGCGGGAGGTTCTGGGCCTCGTCGAGCAATACCACGACGACGCGGTCCTTGGCGTATTGGTCCAGCAGGTATTCTTGTAAGGTGTGCCGCAACTCGGTCAGCGTGGCCTCGCGGTCCGAGGGGATGTCGAGCTCCCGACAGATCGTGACCAACAGTTCCTGAGGGGACAGTGCCGAATTGGACAGGTACGCGCTGCGGGCCCGGGTACCGAGCTGTTGAAGGAGCAATCGCCCCAGGAGCGTTTTCCCGCTGCCGACCTCGCCGGTCACCAGGATAAACCCCTTGCGTTGTTCGGCAGTGTAGCGAAGCGAAGCGAGGGCCTCCTCGTGTTGCGGGGTGTTGAAGAAGAACTTGGGGTCGGGCGTGTTGTTGAACGGCGCCTGAGAGAGTCCGAAAAACTTGCAGTACATGATCGTACCCCCGTCAAGAGGCCGGAGACACATCCCCGCTGAGAATATCGGTCGTTGATAGGTCGGTCTTGACCGAACTGGCCTCACCGGGAGCGATAAATCCCTTTCTCTTCGAGCCCGATCGAGGAAACCGAAGGTTATCGGACTTTCGGACCGCCCGGCGGACCGTTTGTAGTCCGGGACGCCCGTGTGAACTCGATGGGGATACGCCATCTTCTCGGACCCTGGAGAGGGGGCGCGAAACGACCGAGAAAATAGCGAATCCCGTTTCGAGAACATCCGATAAGCCCCAACGGATGCAACGGATGAGAGCGGGAATCCGGTCCATGTACGCGGTGGAGTGGTTCTGATGCGACCGAGAGACATCGCCTGGGGTTTCGCCGGACGGCGCAGCGACGCGGGTCCGCCGCGGACCGCCACCGGGAGAACCGGCGAACGGAGGGTTCGGCAAGCGCCGTCCGCGTGCCGTCGATTCGCGAGGGTTGTGGCGATTTGCGGCCTGGTTGCGGGTTCGGACGGTTGCACGTCCACGCATGAAAACCTCAAGGCCTTTCTGCGGGCGGACGAACATAAGGTCTCGGCCAGCGACTATCGCATCGCGGTTCCCGACGTGCTCCTGATCAGCGCGCCGGGGATCCCCGAAATCGACGGCGATTCGCAGCCGGTCCGCACCGACGGGATGATCTCGCTGCGCCTGCTCGGTGAGGTGCGCGTGGTCGGTCTGACCCCGTTGGAGCTCTCGGCCAAGCTGGAAGAGATGCTGAAGCGCTACTACCACGAGCCCAAGGTGCATGTACGGGTCGGTGGATACAACAGCAAGAAGTTCTATGTGATGGGTGAGGTCGGTGCGCCGGGTCCTCACCCCTATACCGGTCGGGACACCCTGATGGAGGTACTGGCGCGGGCCCAGCCGACGTCGTTGGCCTGGAAGAGCCAGATCAAGGTCATCCGACCCAGCGCGGACAAATCCAAGAAGCGCGAGATCGTGATCGATGTGGACAAGATGGTCCAAAGTGGCGACATGCGGATGAACATCCTCCTGCAGGAAGGGGATATCGTGTACGTCCCGCCGACCCCTCTGGCATGGGTGGGACTGAGACTCCGAGAGATCCTCTGGCCGGTGGAGGAGGTCAGCCATGCCTATGCGATGCCGGCCGCCTTCATCGGCACGACGGACTACTACAGGGACCGGTTCGGTCGCAACGACGATGACGACGAGGAGTACAAGGTGTGGCGGGACCTCGTGAGGCGTTGGCGATGATCGACCGGGCGGGTGCCCGTTCGGTCGCCTCGCTTTGACGGGAGCGGCAGGGTCATGGCACACTCCCAGGAGGACGTCCGAGACGTCCGACACACGCTGAGCAGCGTGTTGGGCATCGTCCGACGGCGGCGTTGGGCGCTGCTCATTCCCGGTTCGCTCGGCGTGCTGTTGGCGCTCCTTGTGACGTTCACCTATCCGCGCCTCTACATCGCCCGCACCATGTTTGAACGGCGGGACAGCGTCGTCATCGCCAACCTGATTTCCGCCTATCAGCGGAACCCCGCGTCCTTCACCAACCTCCGCAAGTCGCTCTACGTGGACATCAAGGGGTACAAGCCCGTCGAGCGCGCCGTCGAGCAGTTGGGCCTGGACAAGCACCTTCCACGCGACGCGAACGGAGAACTGACCGCGGAAGGTCGCCGCGCCAAACAGGCGATGGTCGGCGAGATATCCTCCGACTGCCAAGTCTACCTCCAGGACCAGACCGATACGATGGACATCATCACCATGATCCTGCCGAGCAAGGACCCCGCGCGGGCCAAGGCGTTGCTCACCGCGCTGCGCGAGAACTATATCCAGAGCACTCAAGAACGAATCACCGATCTGCTGACGAACGCGCAGGAGTATTTCCGCAACCAGGCCGACCGCCTCCGCGAACAGGTCTCCTTGAAGGAAAGCGAGATGGTGAAGTTCCGGGCACGGTTCGTCGGGTCGGACCCGGCCGATCCGGAATCGATCGTTCACCGGTTGACGGCCTTGACGATCAAGAAGGAGGACCTGTCGCGTCGCATCGGCGAACTGGAGACGGAAATCCGCTTGAACGAGGAGATCCTCGGAGCGCACGCCAAGCCGCCGTCCACCGACAAGGTGACAACGACCCAACCCAAGCTGGTGAGCGTCCGCGTGGAACAACCCGCGACGCGTCCGAATCCGGAGTACGCCGAACAACACAAGAGGGTCCAATTGTTGCTGGCGGAAATCGCCGAGAAAAAGGCGACCATGACCGACGAGCACCCGGTGGTTCGGCGGTTGAATCTCCGTCTGCGACAGGCCGAGCAGGAGCTGGCCCGAATCCCCCCGACCATCCCATTGGAAGCTCCGAGTGCCTTGTCGCCCGCCGTGGCCGGCGCGGATCCGGAGGAGCAGGCCCGCAAGCAAGATCGAATTCGTTTGGATCTGGCCCAGCGGAATCTGCAGCAGCAATTGGCCAAGACCAAACACGAACTCGGCGTCGTAGAGCAACAGATTGCCCAATTGGAGGCGGAGAAGGGCACCGTCTTCGAGCGGAGGCGAGAGTACCTGGCCAGACAGGAGGACCTCCACGCGGCCATCAACGCCTTCAAGCAGGAGACGTCGCGCTACAACAGCATCACGGAAATCCTAAACGCCGAGAAGAACAAGCGGGGCGTCACCTTCACGGTGCTCGAGGAGACCAACACCTCGCCGAAACCGGTCTCCCCGACGATGAGCCGTTTGTTGACCGTGAGTTTGGGTTTCGGGACGGCAATCGCCCTGGCCTGCGCGATGCTGTTGGAGCTTCTGGACCGGTCGTTCCGTTCGGCCGGTCAGGTCGGCTCGATCTTGCAGTTGCCCGTTCTTCAGAGCATCGGCGAGATCGTCACCCCGGCGATCCGTCGACGTCGAATGTTCAAACGGGTGGTTCTGCACGCGACGGTCACGGTGTTGATCGGGCTGACGACCATGACCGGCGGACTGGTCTACCTCAGCCTGGAGAAACCCCAGTGGTTCGAAGGCTTCAAGGCGAACCCGGGAGCGGTGGTCCGGCAGATCATCGGGAACGGGCCCAAAGTCGTGCTCGAGAACCATCGGGCCGCGTGAAGGATCGCGGGGGACCGCGACGGGCCCTTGGCGTCGGGGCGGGTCGTGATCGCCGGGGGTCCCCACGGCGCACTTTTTCCTGAAGACGGGTTGGAAAGGCGGCGCCCCGAGGAGATCGTACGAGATGGGTTGGATCGCAGAGGCGCTCAAAAAGGCCGACGAGGAACGGGCGACGGTGCTCGGTCCGCCCCGGTCGCATCCGCACCGGACGGGTCCGATCGGCCCCACCGACGACCTGTTTCAGGATCGTCCGGAGGACTCCGCGGCGCCTCCGCCCGGGCCGCCGGCGACGGAGGACGTGCGTCCGCCGGACGCCGACCTCCCGCGCGCCGCCGAACGACCGGACCACTCGCTGGTGGTCTTGCACGGGCAGGAACCCGTCCTGACCGAACAGTATCGAACCCTTCGGACGCGTCTGCTGAGCCAGAACACCCGCGCCCATTCGCAGATGATCGCCGTTACGAGCAGCCTGCCGGGCGAGGGCAAGAGCGTCACCACGTCGAACCTGGGCATCGTTCTGGCGGAGGTCAAACATCTCCACGTGCTGCTGGTCGATGCGGACTTTCGGCGCAGCAGTCTGGCTCGACTGTTTGGGCTGAAGCCCCATCCCGGTCTCGTCGAGGTCCTCCAAGGACAGGCGGACATCGATCAGGTCGTGCAACGAACCATCGTCGAGAACCTGGATCTGATGCCCGCCGGGTTGACCGACGGGGTAAACCCGGCCGAGCTGTTGAGCTCCAAACGTGCAGCGGCCGTCTTCGACGAACTGCGTGACCGGTACGGATATGTGCTGGCCGACACGCCGCCCTGCGTGGACGTGGCCGACGCCGGAATCGTCGGGCAGCTCGCCGACGGGATGCTAATGATCCTTCGGTTGGGCAAGACCCCTCAACCCCTGGCCAAGCGGATCGTTCAGATGCTGCAGGCCAGTCGCGTCAACCTGATCGGGTGTGTGCTGATCGGCTCGGAGGAAGCGAGTTTTCCCTACGGCTACGACGACTATGGCTACAGCGGCCGCGACCACCACCGATAAGGGACCCGCCGGAAAAAGCCCGATCGGCGGAATGAAGCCCAGGCGATCACTCCCAGCGACCAGACCGCACAAGGCGTCCCTGTTCTGCACAGCGGATGGACATGCGACGGGTGCGGCATCGGCCGCCCACACTTTCGCATCGTGCGTCATGGTGCGATGGCGGTCTGCGCGTTCGGGCGCCCGGGAGCTCGCATCCGCGGCGTGGACGCGTCGGGATTGGCGGCTGTTGACCGTCGCCTTGACTGCCACCCTTGGAATGATCGCACCGCACCTGGGGACGCCCGGCTTCTTTCACAACGACGAGGCCCGACACATCCTCAGCGGGGCCTTCTGCCGCGATGCCCTTCGAGAGCTCCCGACCTTTCTGGCCGATCCCAGGGGGTACGCCGTCAACTGGTATGCCCATTTCCCGGGCTTGGTCATCCCCTTTTACTACCCTCCACTCTTTCACGTCGTGTTGGGGATCGCCTTTTTGATCACCGGCGTATCGGTCACCGTGGCGCGGTGGGTCGTGATGGGTTTTGCCGTCTGGACGGTGGTCTTTGCGTTCAAGCTTGTGCGGATGTGGGCGGACCGTTGGGTGGCGCTGGGGGCGGCGATCCTGTTGGTGAGCATTCCCGAAGTGGCGTGCTGGGGACACAGCGCGATGCTCGAACTGCCGATGACGGCCATGGTCGTCACGGCCATGTACTTCCTTGCCGCCTACCTGGAGCGCGATCGGCACCGCGCGATCTACGGATGGGCGGTCTTCAGTGCGCTGGCCCTGCTGACGAAGCAACCGGCCTTGTTCGTCTTGCCGGCGTCGGGACTCTACGTGTTACTTCGGCGGCGGTGGGAGGTGCTGAGACGGCGTGAGGTCCTGCTCAGCTTGGCGGGGGTGGTCACCGTCGTCGTGCCTTACATGATCCTTCAAATGGAGTTCTCCCGCGTCTTCATGACGGTGTCCGTGAACGCCAAATCGCTTTCGGAACGTCTGGGTTGGGCGCACCTGACTTCGTACCCGCGGGTCTTCTGGGGCATGGCCCCGGCCACGGCGGCGTTGGCCGTCCTGGGAACATGGGTAGGGTGGCGGCACGGCTACCGCGCTGTCGTTCTGCTCGGACTGGCGTGGGTGGGAGGGTTCCTGGCTTTCCAGGCGGGCATATCGGGCCGCAGCTTCCGATATGCCGTGCCGGCTATGCCCGCGCTGGCCATCCTGGGATCGATGGTCCTCTGGGTTCGCTCGCGGTGGCGACCATGGGTCGTCGGAACCGTCGCATGTTCGGCGCTCGCACAGGCGATCTTCGTGGCAACCGATCGGACGACGGCGTCACCGGTCATTCAAGGCCAGTTTGCCGAGGCCGCTGAAACGGTCTTCAACCGACTGGGCGGGCGGGTTGTCCTATATGAGGGGTATCACGACGGCGAGTTCATCTTTCACGCGCGTCGGGCCTCGTCCGGCGGACGGGACTGGCCGTACGTCCTTCGGAGCAGCAAGGTTCTTTACGCCTGTGCCACGGACCCGAGCATACAGTTCCGTGACATCCGCTCGACGGAACAACAAGTGGCCGAGCTTCTGGACCGGACCGGCGTGACACACGTGGTGATCGAGCAACCCCCGCAGGTGACCACGGCCGGTACGGACGCCCTGCGACGAATGATCGGGTCCGAGCGCTTCGTCAAACGCGGTGAGTTCCGGATTGCCCGGCACGGATCATCGCTCCATGACGATCGGTTGGAGATTTACGAATACGTCCGCAAGACCCCCGTCGGTCCGGCACAGATCGTGCTGCCGATGCCCGGTATCGGGAGGACGCTGGACGTGGTGATCGAAGGGTAACCTCCCTCCCGATGGAGGAAAGACGGGGGCGTGAGGCGCATCCGCCGACGGACGCAAGGGGAAACGGGTATGTATCTCGGCAAGCGGATCGGTGTGGTGGTTCCGGCCTACAACGAGGCGCGGCTCATTCGCCGAACGTTGACCACGATGCCCGACGTCGTGGACCGCATCTTCGTCGTGGACGACGCCAGCACCGACGACACCGCACGAATCGTCCGCGACATGGCAGGCGAGTTCGACGGCCGCCTGACCCTGATCCGTCACGAGACCAACCGCGGCGTCGGCGCGGCCATCACCACGGGATATAAGCGGGCGCTGGCCGAAGGGGTGGATGTCGTCGCGGTGATGGCCGGCGACGCCCAGATGGACCCGGATGACCTGCCGCGGGTCCTCGCGCCCGTGTGTCAGGGCATCGCGCACTACGTGAAAGGCAACCGCCTGTTTACCGGTGAATCCTGGCGGATGATTCCGCACGTTCGTTACCTCGGAAACGCCGTCCTGAGCCTGCTGACCAAGATCGCCAGTGGCTACTGGCACGTGGCCGATTCGCAAACGGGCTACACCGCGATCGACCGCCAAACCCTGTTGCTGCTCGACCTCGACGCGATTTATCCGCGGTACGGCTACCCGAACGACCTGCTCGTCCACCTGAACGTCTACGACCGGGTCGTAGCCGACGTCCCCGTGCGACCGGTCTACCGCATCGGGGAGACCTCCGGGATCCGGCTTGGCAAGGTCATCCCGAAGATGTCGTGGTTGCTGCTCAAACGGTTCCTGTGGCGGTTGGGGGCCAAATACATCGTCCGCGATTTCCACCCTCTGGTCTTCTTCTATCTGTTCGGTGCGTTGCTCTTCGCCAGCGGGTTCGCGTTCGGCGCGTGGTTGATTTGGATGCGGATTTTCGTGACCAAGGTCGCGCCGACCAGTGCGATTTTTTCGATGTTCCTGATGGTGACCGGGTTGCAATTGCTGCTGTTTGCGATGTGGTTTGATATGGAGCGGAACCGTCCGCTGCGAGCGGACTTGATACCAGAACCTTCGCCGCGGTTGCGACCGATCGGGGAGACTGGACGCCGGAGCGCGCCTGTTCCGGTGGCGGACCTCCGGGCGGAACCGGCCACCTGAATGGGTCGCGTCGGTTCTCACCGGCGGGATGGTTCCGCGGTCCGCGTGACCGAATGGTGACCGGGCAGGAAAACGTGTTCTTCTCCGAAAGGATGCACGGAGGCGAGGGGGTTGAAATCCGATATGGCGGCGAACCGTCCCTTCTTGGCCCTGACGATTGACCTCGATGAGTGGTACCACTGCCGCTGGGCGACCGGGTCGCCTCGTGCCATCTGGTCGAGCACGGCCCAGGTCTTCCGCGACGTGTACCACGCGGATCGTCCCATCGGCGAACTCGTCGGACCGACCCAATGGCTTCTGGCGCGATTGGGGGAGCGCCGCATTCGGGCGACGTTCTTCGTGCTGGGCGAAATCGCCCAATGGTATCCGGACCTGATCGCCCAGATCGCCGCCGCCGGACATGAAATCGCCTGTCACGGAATGCATCATGTGAACATGACGTGGTATACCGAACCGTGTTTCACCACGCAGCTCCGACAAGCCAAGGCGATCCTGGAAGACCTCGCCGGCCGTTCCATCGTGGGGTTTCGTGCGCCGAATTTCGTCGTCGCTCCGTACCTCGGTCGTGTGCTGCAGAAGCTGAACTTCCGTTACGACTCCAGCGTCTGCCCCACGTGGTCCGTATTCCGCCGGGGGCGACGGTTCGGGAACGCCCCTCGCCAGCCCTATGAGGCGGATGTGGCCAACCTCGCGCAACCCGGTACGTCCGGGCTGATCGAGCTGCCCATCGCCACCCCGATGGGCTTGGCCCTGCCGGGCGGAACGGGGATCATGGCCAGGGTCGCCGGGGCGCGGTGGGCCCGAATGGCCATCAACTACCGCCTGAGCGGTGGCGCGGCGATGTTCTACTGCCACCCGTATGAACTCACGCCGGCCCGCGACGCCCGGTGGCCCAAGGACCTGCCTCTACGAACCCGCTCCTTTTTGCGGCGGACGGGGGATTACCTTCGCCGATTCCTCATCGAGCTGATGGACCGTCAGGATGTAACGCACGTCCCCGCGGGGGAACTGGCCTATTCTTTCCGGCGCGCCCGCCCGGCGATGGTTCCTGGGCACCCGGCCCCGGCGTGACTCCCATGGTCCCAGGGTTTTCGGACCGGGCGTTCCCTACCGATCCGAAGGGAACCCGAAAGGCGTTGAACTTGCAGAGGGGCGCCGGACGCCAACGGATTGGCTACCAAGGACTTGCGACAAACTGGCGCTCCTTGAAACGCCACTGGTAGTAACTTAACCCACCCCCAATTTAGGCCGATAACACGTGGGCTACAGCGTGAACGGCGCGTTGGGCGGTCCTCCGCGGGGGAAGGGGTCTGCCCGCTCGGTTCCCGTGGTGGAACCCCAGCAAGAAGGGACGAGTGTATGTGGGGTCACCATACCGTGTCGGTCGTTCTGCCCACGTACAACGAGCGCGACTCGATCCGCGGCGTCATCGAACGGTTTGAGCAGACCGGTTACGTCGACGAGATCATCGTGGTCAACAACAACGCGGCGCCCGGCACGGCGGAGGAGGTGGACAAGACCTCGGCCATTCAGGTCTTCGAGTCCCAGCAGGGGTACGGTGCAGCGATCCGGCGCGGACTGCGTCACGCCGGCGGCGATTACATCTTCGTCTGCGAACCGGATGGAACGTTCGAGCCGGCCGACATCATCAAGTTCCTGGCCTATCTGGATGACTTCGACATGGTCGTCGGCACGAGGACCAGTCGCGAGTTTATCTGGGAGGGGGCCAACATGGGCTTCATGCTCAAGTGGGGCAACTGGGCCGTGGCCAAGATGCTCGAGTTCCTGTTCAACACCACCCTTCTGACCGACGTGGGATGCACATACCGGGCGATCAAGCGATCGGCGCTCCGGCGAATCTGGGACCGGTTTGAAGTAACCGGATCGCACTTCGGACCGGAGATGTTGCTGCACGCCATCGTGAACGGCGTGCGGTTCACGGAGATCCCGGTGAACTACAAGCGGCGCGTCGGGGTCTCGTCCGTCACGGGCAATCGGCTCCGGGCGATCGTGCTCGGTTTGACCATGATCGCCATGATCCTCAGGTTCCGATGGATCACGTTGACGGGCAGCTATTGGCGCCGACCTCCCGTCCGGAGCGGTCTGGAGGAAGGTTCACAACCGGCAGTGCAACCGGCGTGACCGGAAACGGCACCGCCCGAAACCCCGGCAGCATGACGCAATGGCGATGAACTCCCTATCCGAACGACCGTCCGGGATCCGGTTCCTGGTACCTCGGTTTCCACTGCGCGCATCGGACCTGCCGGGGTCACGGCCCCTCCGATCGTTGGAGGGGGAGGCCCCGCGCGCACCGGTAGAGCCTTTCCCCAATCGGTTGGTCGTTGCGGCGGCCGTTACCGCACTGTGGATCCTGCTGAACCTTCGCTACGGATACCGGCTGGAAGATTCCGTGCTGTACCTCCCGATCGCCAAGCACTACGCGAACCCCCTCCTTTACGCGGACAACCCACTGCTCGACCACCTTCGGCGGATGCCCTATCCGCTGTACCGCGCGATGGGTTGGGTCTTCGCCGGCCCGTGGGGTGCCTACGGCCACGTGGCGATGGCGGTGGTGATGCGATGGGGGTTCGTGGCTGTGCTGTGGCTGTTCATGAACGAAGTGACCCGGTGCTGTTGGGCTGCCCTCTTCGGTTGCCTGGCGGTGATCCTGCAACCCGTCTTTTACGGAACGCTGGCCTGGACGGAGCTCATCAGTCCGGAGTTCGTTCAAAGCGACCTGGGCAAGATGGTGTTGATGGGTGCGGTGACCGCCTACCTGCGAGGGCATCCGGTGCCGACGGCCCTGATCCTCGGTGTGGGGTTCAACATTCACCCCATCTTCAGCTTGGCGACCGCCGCGATGCTCGCACCGGATGCCATCTGGCGGATCCGACGGTTCGGGTTCCGGCGGATCGTCACGGCAGTCGCTGCCGGAGTCATCCCGGCGATACCGACGGTTTTGGGGATCATCCGATCGCTTGGGTCGAGCGGGGCCTGCTCGGAAGGGGACCACATCGCGTTGGTTCGGTTCTTCAACTACTTCCACGTCTTTCCGAGGGAATTCCATCGCTGGGAGTACGTCGGGTTCCTCGGGCCGACTGCCGCCGGGGTTGTCGCCTTTACGCTGATTGCGCCCGGTCTTCGCGAGCGACGTGGAATCTTACTGCGGCTTGCGATGGGCATCGGGGTCTGGTGCGCCATCGGCGTGGTCTTCGTGGAATGGCTTCCTCGGATCGTGGTGATGCAGATGATGCCGTTTCGCGTGACGTTCGCCCTCCGGCTGCTGGCGACCGCGGTGGTGGTCTTGGCCGCGCTCGAGATGACGGAGAAGCAGTCCGGTGGGTTGTTTTGCCTCGGCGCGGTTTGGATGGGGGTCATCATGCTTGCGGTCCGCTTCGTGCCCTGGGTCACGCTGATCGTCGCCGGATGGCTACTGGCCACCCGGAGGGATTTCCGATCGGCCCTGGCCCTTGCGGTGGCCGCGGGCGCTACCGCGATGATCGTCCGGATCAACCCCGACCAGCTTCCCTGGGCGGGTCGATTTCCCTGGTCGGTGGTGGTCGTCGTGGTGGCAGCCGGGTTCGTTTGGTCCATCGGGTGGGCAAACTCCGGTACGCTCACGAAGGTCACGTGCGCGGTCGCCCTGGCATTGACCGGGATCATCGAGCTGCCCAGTCCCGTCGGGGGGACGTGGCAACCCCGATTGGCCGCCAGGTCCTGGCTTTCCCCCGAGGGGTACGACGTCGATCGAGACGACTGGCAAGGGGTCATGCGGTGGGCGCGAACATGCACCCACCCCGACGCATGGTTCATCACGCCGCCCGACTTGCTGGGCTGGACGTACTACAGTGAACGAAACACGCTAGCGACGTACCAGCTCGGGATGCAAAGCGTGTGGGACGGACGGTACGGTCCGATGATGAAGGCGCGGCTCGCCGAAATCGGTTGCGTCCAACGGTGGGCGGCGGGACCGAACTATCACGCCTTCCCACCCGGGCAACTTCTCGATGTCGCTCGGCGCCATGGCATTGACTACGTGGTGTGGAAGAAGACCGAACCGAACCGCATGCCCTGGGCGGTTGCCTACGAAAACGGGACCTTCCTGGTGTATGACGTCCGTTCGGTTCCTGCCCGAGCCGGGTTGCCCTCCGTGGGGGAGCAAGGAGTCTAGCCTCCGTGTCGGAACCCGTCGTCATCGTGGACCGCGTGTGGAAGCGCTTCCGATTGGGCCAAAGCGGTGGGAGCCTCCGTGATGTAATCCCCCGCCTGGTCGGGCGGATCGCAGGGCGGCCTCATACCGGCAACGCGATTTTCTGGGCCTTGCGGGACGTGTCGGTTCGGGCACGAGAGGGCGAGGTCCTGGGAATCATCGGCCCGAACGGAGCGGGCAAGAGCACCCTGCTGAAACTGCTTTGCGGGATCCTCCGGCCCGACCAGGGCGCGGTTCGTACCCGGGGCCGAATGTCCGCACTGATTGAGGTGGGGGCCGGTTTCCATCCCGAGCTGACCGGTCGGGAAAACATCTATCTGAACGGCAGCATCCTGGGTATGACCCGGGCCGAAATCGCCGCCAAATTCGACGCGATCATCGACTTTGCCGGATTGAAGGAATTCATCGACACGCCGATGAAGCGCTACAGTTCGGGCATGGCGGCCCGGCTCGGTTTCTCCGTTGCGGCGCAGTTGGAGCCCGACATCCTGCTGGTGGACGAGGTGCTGAGCGTCGGCGACTTCAGCTTCCAGATCAAGTGCTTCCGTCACATGAACGAGATCCGGCGGCGGGGTACGACGGTCGTCTTCGTTAGCCACAACATGCAGGCCATCTCGACCTTGTGCGACCGATGCCTCGTGCTCCGAAAGGGAGAGGTCTTCTTCGAGGGAACCGCCGAACAGGCCACCCGTCGATACCTGGAGGCCATGAGCGAGCACTTCTGTCCGAAGGCGGAACAAGGACGCGGCGAACGGTTGACGATCGAATCGGCTGAGCTCTGCGACGCCGACGGCCATCCGATCCACGTCGTCCAACCCGGCGAGCGCTGTACGGTTCGCCTCCGGTTCCGTTGTCACGAAGACTTGCAAGACGTCGGCATGTCCCTCCGGGTTATTCATGACGACCGGACGGCGGTGTTCGACCAGACGACCGCCGTCCAAGGCCACTTCTTCGACTTTCGGCGTGGGCAGGTCTGTCAGGCTGTTTTCGACCTTACGGCGAACCTGGCCCCGGGACCCTACAGCCTGGGGATCAACCTGTTCAATCGCCACACGATGGACTTTTACTACTGGGCCGACAACCTGCTTCGGTTCTCGGTTCCCGGTAAGAGACTGACCGACAACCTGGTGCATATGGATTGGCGGTACCGGGTGGAACCGGTTCCCGAAACCGCCGCCGCGCGGGAGGAGGCATGACGCCCGACCAACCCAACCGCTTCGAGCTCGTCTCGGTGATCATGCCGTGCTACAACGGCGAACGCTACGTCGCCGAGGCCGTCGGTGACGTGCTAGCCCAGACGTACCGTCCCATTCAGCTCATCGTCGTGGACGACGGCTCGACGGACCGGTCGGCGGAGATCGTCGCACGTTTCGGAGCGGCCGTGACCCTGATCCGGCAACCCAATGTCGGAGTCGCTGCCGCACGGAACGCCGGTTTGAATGTGGCCGGCGGCACCTACGTTGCCTTCCTGGATGCCGACGATCGGTGGGATTCCCGATTCGTCGAAACGATGGT
>Ga0129299_1001258_pt1 | contig 16897 bp, 12 predicted proteins | sample ConPoolayeCmetaG_FD_94477 | JGI IMG/M metagenome (GOLD analysis project Ga0129299, IMG submission 94477) | Hot spring microbial mat communities from California, USA to study Microbial Dark Matter (Phase II) - Cone Pool mat layer C metaG ... | reverse complement strand
TACGACAACGCCCACCACGCCATGCACTACCTGAACACGACCGCGGCCCTGATCTGGCAGTGCTGCGACGGGGCCTCGGCGGTCAGGGATATCGCCGCCCGCTTCGCGGCGGATTGCGGGCTGTACGAAGGCGACGGCCCGACGATGGACCGCGTCCGCGAGGACGTGGTCCGGACGCTGGATCGGCTGGCGTGCCACGGGCTGATCGATCTGCCCCGGGAGCGGAACGGATGACGGTCGAAAGCCCCGCCGTCCACGGGATCCGACCTGCCGCCGGCGCGGGATCGCGGAGTCCGGCCTGTTCCGGGCCGCGTCACTACCGTGTGGGGCCGGTGCCGATCACGCTGATCTGCGACGTTCCCGGCGTGGTCCGCGAGTTCCATGCCTGCTATCGCCGCTACCAGATCGATGTGCCGCCGCCGGACGCCTTTCGCATCGAGGTGGTCAGCCGCCGCTCCCCCAGGTCGCTGCGGAGGTATCATCACATCCGGGGCAACGGCGAGCCGCTGTTCGTGACCCGCCGGCCCGACGAGATCATGCCGCATGTGGAGTGGGCGATCAACAGCCTGGTGGCCCGCTTTCTACCCGGCTATCTCTCGATCCACGCCTCGTGCGTGGCCCGCGGCGGTCGCGGGGTGATCTTTCCGGCCGAGCCCGGCCGGGGCAAATCGACGCTGGCCGCCGGTCTGCTGGCCGCCGGATGGTCGTATCTGTCGGATGAGTTCGCGCTGTTCGACCTGCGCAGCGGCCTGCTGGTGCCCTACCCCAAGGCGCTGTGCATCAAGGCGGGGTCGTTTGCGGTCCTGGAGGCCCTGGGGCTGCCGCTGCAGGGCGCGCCGGTCCACCACAAGCGTTACAAGGGCCGGGTGGCGATCGTGGATCCGTTCGCGATCCGCAGGGACGTGGTCTCCGGCCCCTGCCCGGCGGGCGCCGTGGTCTTCCCCCGTTATGTGGAGGGCGCCGCACCCCGGCTGGAGCGGATTTCAAGGGCAAGAGCGATCTTCGAGCTGACCCGGGTCTCGTTCAATTTCCCCAAATACCGGGCCTTCGGGTTTGAGCTTCTGGCCGACGCGGTCGCCCAGGCCGAATGCTTCGAGCTGACCGCCGGAGAGCTGCCGGCCACCGTTCGACTGCTGGAGGCGACCCTCGCGGCCGTGCCGGCGGCCGGCCGTCAGACCGGCTGAGAGGCCGACCATGAACCGATCTTCCGGGACATCCGCGCCGCCGTCCTGCCGGGCGCTGATCGCGCGCTGCCTGACTCCGGAGGTGCGGGCTGCGGCCGGCGAAATCCGCCGGCGCGGGTTGTGGGAGTACGTCGTTTCCGAGGCCTGCGACGCGGGCCTGGCCGGGGTCCTGCTGGATGCGCTGCGCGCCGCCGGCTGCGAACCGCCCGGGGCTTCGCTGCCGGTGCTGGAGGCCCATGCCGAGCACGTCGCCGAGGCCAACGCCTACCGGATCAGCCGGGCCGCGCGCGTGCTGGCCCGGCTCCAGGCCGGGGGCGTTCCGTTCATGCTGCTCAAGGGGGCGGCGCTGATCGGCCGGGTCTATGAGCGTCCGGGCCGGCGGGCGATGACCGACATCGACGTGCTCATCCGCGTCCAGGACGCGCGGCGGGTCGATGAGCTTCTGGCGGCCGCGGGCTGCGTGCCGGGCCCGGGGCTGGTCCGCGATGATTTCTACCCCCGCTTCTACCACGAGCGCGAGTACTTCACGCCCGACCATCCGCCGGTCAAGCTCGACGTGCACGCCCGGCCGTTCCGGCCGCTGCGCTATGTCTGCACCGTGCCGCCGGAGGCCCTCTGGGAGGCCCCGGAGCGCGTGGCGTTCGGACCCCTGCGCGTGGCCGTGCCCGGTCCGGAGGACATGCTCGTGCACCTGGCGGTGCATCACGCCTGCCACGGCTGCACGGAGCTGCGCTGGGCCTGGGACGTGCGCCTCTGGCTTCAGCGGTATGCCGACCGCATCGATCCCGCGCGCGTGGCCGGAAAGTGCCGCCGCTGGGGCGTCTCGCTGGCGATGCGGCGCAGCCTGCAGCACGTTCGCGGCCTGTTCGGCCCCGGCGCAGAAGATAACTTAATAAAGGCACTTCCTCCCGGCCGCCACCTGGCCGAGAAGCTGGTGCTCGATCAGGCGCCGCACGATCTTCGCCGCCCGCTGCGCGGGCTGGTGGTTCACACCCTGTGCGCTCCCGGACTGGGTCTTCGCCTGGGCTATCTCGGCGCGGTGCTGTTCCCCGGACGGCGGCACATGGGGCAGCTGTACGCCCGGCGACACCCCGGATGGCTGGCGGTCGCCCATCTGAACCGGGCGGCACGTCTGCTGACGAGGCCTTTCCGCCGGGACAACGAACCGCAAGTCTGAGCCGGCCTGGAGGAGGTGCCTTAATTTAAGCAGCCTGGCGCGACTCCTTCAGCCGGTCAGGCCTGAAGTTAAGCGACCTGAAGGCCCAGACGCTCGCATCCGCCGGCGGCAGGGGCGAATCGGTCGAAAACGGGCCGTTGGCGGGGTTGATTCGCGGCGGCTTGTGCGGCTATTCTCGCTAGGGTCCGCCTGAGCTGCGGCGTGCCGCGAGATCGGGCTGTCGGCGGTCGGGTTGATCCGACCGGCAGATGCGGCTGCCGGGGCGAGGCGAGTCCTGCCCGCGCCGCCGCACCCGCGGCCGGCCCCACCCGGCAATCGAGAAGGCCGATCATGGGTTTGTCTGCCAGGCTGTCCCCGCGTCATGAGTCCCGGGCCCGCGGGTCCCGTTCGTTCATCGATCTGGCCGGCTGGTGGTCGTTCGCTCTGGATCCCGGCGGGGTCGGCATCACCGAAGGCTGGTTCGGCCGGGATCTGGAGGAGCTCTGCCGGCTTCCCGGTTCGACGGATGAAAACGGCTTCGGCACGCCGGTCACCCGGCCCGGGGATCACATGACCCTGCAGCGGCTGCGCGAGTACACCGGCGCCGCCTGGTACCAGTGCAGCCTGGAGATTCCCGCGGACTGGCGCGGGCGGCGGGTCGAGTTGTTCCTGGAGCGGGCCCACTGGGAGACGCAGGCCTGGCTGGACGACCGCTGGCTGGGCATGCGCGACAGCCTCTGCACGCCGCACGTGTATGCGCTGACGGATTCGGCCCGGCCCGGCCGTCACCGCCTGACCGTGCGGGTGGACAACCGCCTGAAATACGACCTGGGGGCCTTCGCTCACTCGGTATCCGAGCAGAGCCAGACGAACTGGAACGGCCTGATCGGCCGGCTGGAGCTGCGCAGCACCGCGGCGGTGTGGATCGACGACCTGCAGGTCTACCCGGACTGCGCCCGGCGGGTCGCGCGGGTCCGCGTCGGGATCGGCAACCGCCCGGGCCGGCCGGTGCGCGGCGCGGTGGTGCTGCGGGCGGAAGGTCCGGGCGATCCGCCCCCGGTGCGGGTGCCCCTGGAGTGCTCCGGGACTCAGGCGGTGCTGGAGGCCGAGCTGCCGATGGGCCCCGAGGTCCGCTTCTGGGACGAATTCGACCCGGTCCTGTATGCGCTGACGGCGTCGATCGAGACCGGGTCCGGCGGTCCGGGCGACGCCCTCACGGTGTCGTTCGGCATGCGGGAACTGAAGGCGGCCGGCCGGCGGCTGCAGCTCAACGGCCGGAACATCTTCCTGCGCGGCACCCTGGAGTGCTGCGTGTTCCCGCTCACCGGCCGGCCCCCGATGGACCCCGCGGAGTGGTCGAGCATCTTCCGCGCGGCCCGGTCGTACGGCCTGAACCACATGCGCTTCCACTCCTGGTGCCCGCCGGAGGCGGCGTTCGAGGCCGCCGACCGGGCGGGCTTTCTCCTGCACGTCGAGGCCCCCCAGTGGGTGCAGAACGCCGGCCAGGATCCGCCGCGCGACGCCTTCATCGAGGAGGAGGTCCGCCGCATCCTGCGGGCCTGCGGCAACCACCCGTCGTTCGGCATGCTCTGCATGGGCAACGAGCTGGACGGAGACCGCTGGTTCCTGGAGCGGCTGGTGCAACGGTGCCATGAACTCGACCCCCGCCCCCTGTACGCCTCCGCGACGGCCTGGGTGTTCGGCCCGCATGACGACTTCAACGTGCCCTGGCGCTCGCGCGGAGTGCTCGGGCCGGCCACCGACGGGGATTTCCGCGCTCAGCTGGAGCCGCACCGCGTGCCGTGCATCTCCCACGAGGTGGGACAGTGGGCGGTGTTTCCCGACATCGAGGAGATCGACCGTTACAGCGGCGTGCTGCGATCCTCGAGCCTGGAGCTGATCCGGCAGCGCCTGGCCGATCGCCGGCTGCTGGACCAGGCCCACCTCTACACCCATGCCACCGGCCGGCTGATGCTGCTGCTGTACAAGGAGGAGATCGAGGCCCAGCTTCGCACGCCCGACAACTGCGGTTTTCAGCTGCTGGACCTCCACGACTTTCCCGGGCAGGGCACCGCCACGGTGGGCGTGCTCAACGCCTTCTGGGGCTCCAAGGGACTGATCGAGCCGGAGGCCTTCCGCCGGTTCTGCGGCCCGACGGTCCCGCTGCTGCGGATGCCGCGCCGGGTTTACACCGCCGGCGAGCGTTTCCGGGCCGCCATCGAGGTCGCCCATTACGGACCGGCCGATCTGGAGGGCGCCCGCGCGGTCTGGAGCATCCACGGCGGACGGCGGCGCCCGCTGGCCGGCGGCGCGCTGCCCGTGACCCGCATCCCGACCGGCGGGCTGTCCGGCCTGGGGACGATCGACGTGCCGCTGGAGGGCATCCAGGCCCCGGTGAAGCTGACCGTCGGCGTGAGCCTGGCCGGCACGCCGTTCGCCAACGAATGGGAGATCTGGGTTTATCCCCCCGCCGAGCCGCCGACGCCCGACGGGGACGTGCTGGTCCTGCACCGGTGGGACGATATCGCCCGCCAGGCGCTGCGCGCCGGCCGCAGCGTGCTCCTGCTGGCCACCGGACGGGCGACGATCCGCACGATCCCGGGGTCGTTCACGCCGGTCTTCTGGAGCCCGGTGTGGTTTCCGCACAACTCCGACACGATGGGCATCCTGTGCGATCCGGCCCATCCGGCCCTGCGGCTGTTCCCCACGGAAATGCACACCAACTGGCAGTGGCACGACCTGCTGCAGACCTCGCGCACGCTGCCGCTGGACGACACCCCGACGGGCTTCCGGCCGATCGTCCAGGTGATCGACAGCTTCGTCGGATGCCGCAGGCTGGGCAACCTCTTCGAATGCCGGGTGGGCCCGGGCCGGCTGCTGGTCTGCACCATGGATCTGCTGAACGACCTGGACCGCCGGCCGGCGGCATGTCAGATGCTCCGCAGCCTGCTGAGCCACGCCTGTTCGGCGGAGTTTTCGCCGGCCCGGGAGCTTCCCGAGACCCTGCTGGACGGCCTGCTGGCCCCGTTGCCTCAGGCCCGGACTTCCGTCGAGCCGCCGGCGGGGCTTTCGGCGGCGGTCTTGCGGGTCAGAGCCGCGACCGGCGCTCCGGCCGACCTGCCCTGGCCGTGGGCGCACCGCATCGATGAGGTGCTGGCGTCCGCAAAGGGGTTCTCCTACGGGATCGAAGGCCAGGCCTGGCGCGACGCCGGCGGCTCGGCGTGGATCTCCGCGACCGGGCTGACCCTGCGGATCCACGTCCCCGGGGGGTTCGCCGGGCGGCTGTGCGTTCACTTCCACGACTGGCAGAACCAGGGCCGGGCGGCCGAGGTGTTTCTCGGCGAAACCAGCCTGGGATGCCTGCCGTCGTTCGGTGGCCCGGGCGTGTGGCTGGAGGTGCCGGTGCGGCGCCGTCCGGGGCGGTCGGAGCCGATCGCGCTGTCGGCCCGCCCGCTGGCCGGACCGGGCGTGGCCGTGACCGGTTTTGCCCTGGTGCCCTGACCGGAATGATCATCGGGCCGCCGGCTCAGGGGATCAGGAAGGTGTCGGTCGGCGAGGTCGGCGCCTCGGTGCCCTGGTACCGGAGCAGGCGGCCCGCGCGGTAGATATCGTCCCCATCCACGCCGATGGTGGGATGCGCGAACCAGCCGCCGCGGCCGGAGGCGAACACCGCGTTCTGACCGGCGCCGTTGTCGTGAACGTTGGAGTTGATGCCCTGTTCGTCGAACGGCCGGATCCGGCCGGTGCCCGCGACCGAGATCAGCGGGCTGCGATCGGCGACGAGGACCATTCCGTTCTGCGGGCCCGCCTGCATGTCGGCCAGGCGGGGAGGCCGCGGCAGGTTCATGAAGCTGTAGCTGTACGTGTTGTTGGCCGGCTCGGCAAAGTCGGAGAACGCCCGGAGGTTCTGGGCGTGCATCGGGCGGGCGTCGGCCTCGGCCGGACAGATGAACACCCGCGGCTGAACGATGTACCCGCCGCGCACCAGCCGGAAGACGTGGCGGGTGTTGGACGCCCGGGGCACGTTCGGGATGCGCACCGGGGCCGGCAGCCAGGAGCCGCCGGGCACATAGCCGGCATAGGCCACGTGGCCGTTGTGGTCGGCGGCGTACATCCCCATGGCCGACCAGATCTGCCGGAGGTTGTCGCGGCAGACATTGCGGCGGGCGACGCTCTGGGCCTTGTAATAACCCGGCACGAACACGCCCACGAACAGGGTGATGCAGGCCGCGATGGTGATCAGCTCGCGCAGCGACAGCAGCGGGCCCGCCGACAGGTCGCGGGCCCTTCCGGCCGGCAGGGCGGAGGCGGCCTCCGGGAAGCGGATCGGCGCGGTCCGCGCTTCGATGCGTTCCAGTACGCGTTCGGCGAGGTCGTCCGGGGGGGCCGGCGCCTCGTCGCGGTCGAGCCGCACGAGCAGTTCGCGCAGCGCCCGGCTGCGGGCGGCCAGTTCCGGGGAGCCCGCCACCGCCTCCTCCACCTCGGCGGCCTGCCGGGGTTCCAGGCGTCCGAGGTGCAGGTCCAGCAGCAGCGCCTCGGGGGGCGGGAGGCCGGCGGGATCGGGCGAGGGTTGTTCGCGGGTCATGCACGCTCCGGGATCGTGTTTTCCGGTCCGCCGGGGCGGTCCGGCTCAGGTTTTCTCCCTGGCCGCGGCGCGGTACGCGTGCCCGAAGTGGGCGACGGCCGCGTGCAGTCGGCTTTTGACCGTTCCCAGGGGCACGCCGAGGATCTCGGCGATGTCCCGATAGGCAAAACGGTGAAAATAGCTCAGCACCAGCACCTCGCGGAGATTCTCGGGCATTTCCTGCACCACCGCCCGCACGCAGGTCCGTTCCTCGGCCTCCTCCAGGCGTCCGGACGGGTCGGCCGCCTCGTCGGCCAGAAGGTCCAGGAAGCGCCGTCCGGCGTCTTCCTCGGACCCCATTTGGGCGTCCAGCGGAACCTCGGGGCGGCGGCCGCGGCTGCGCATCGCGTCGCGGGCCTTGTTGGCCGCGATGGTGAACAGCCAGGGCTTGAATCGCCGGCCCCGGTCGAAGCTCCCGGCCGAAAGGTGGACCTGCAGGAAGGCCTCCTGCACCACGTCCTCGGCCAGGGCGGCGCTGCCGGTGAAGCGTGCCAGGAAGCGGAACAGCTCCGGGCCGTGCCTGCGAACGAGCAGTTCGAAGGCTTCCGGCTGCCCGTTGAGGTGCTCGGCCAGCAGCTGCTCGTCCGAGAGCGCGTTCACCGTTTCCGTGGTTCCTTACGATGACCGGGGGCGGCCGGTTCGCCGTGCGACGCCGTGATCGCGGCCATGATAGCCCCCCCGGACACGCGGTCAACCGTCGCTTGACAGCCTGCGTCCCATAAACTATTTCTGGGCTGAGGTTTGCCGGATTCCGGAACGGTGCGGCGCCGGCGTGCGGGCGGCGCCGGTGATGCCCGCCCGCCATCCCGGGGCATTGGCGACCCGGTCCGCCCGGCAATGCAGGCCGACCATGTCCAGCACCGAGCCCGCACTTCCCGGTTCGACGCTCTCGGCCCTGATCGAGGCTTCGGCGGCGATCAACAGCACGCTGGAGCTCGAGCCGACGCTGCAGACCATCGCCGAACGGGCCGCGGCGGTCATGGACGCCGAAGCCAGCTCGGTGCTGCTGCTGGACCGGGCGCGGCGGAAGCTGGTTTTCAAGGCCGCCACCGGGGTCAGCGCCGAATCGCTGCTGGGCATGGAGTTCGATGCATCCCTGGGCATCGCCGGCAAGGCCCTGAACTCCCCGGAGCCCGTGCTGGTGACCGACGTCAGCAAGGACCGCGCCTTCTTCGGCGGGATCGACGACAAGATCAACTTCCGCACCCGGGGCCTGGCCGCGGCCCGGCTGATCCGCAAGGACCAGGTCGTCGGGGTCGTGGAGGTGCTCAACAAGCGCGGGGCGGAGAACTTCACCCCGCAGGACCTGGAGCTGCTCCAGATCTTCGCCAACCTCGCGGCCTGCGGGGTGTTCAACGCCGAGACCCACGAGCGGCTCAGGAAGGAGAACCGCAACCTCATCGCCAGCCAGGGCGGCAGCCCGCCGATCATCGGCCAGTCGCCGGCCCTGCGGCAGATGCTGGACCTGTGCACCCGCGTGGCGGCCAGCAACGCCACCGCCCTGTTGCTGGGCGAGACCGGCACCGGCAAGGAGGTGGCCAGCCGGTTCATCCACGCCCGCTCGCCGCGGCACGACAAGCCCTTCGTGGCCATCAACTGCGCCGCCCTGCCGGAGACGCTGCTGGAAAGCGAACTGTTCGGCCACGAGAAGGGGGCCTTCACCGGCGCGGTCGGTCAGAAGCTGGGGCGGTTCGAGCTGGCCCAGGGCGGCACGCTGTTTCTCGACGAGATCGGCGAGATCAGCATGGCCACGCAGATCAAGCTTCTGCGCGTGCTGCAGGAGCGCGAGTTCGTGCGCGTCGGGGGCACCCGGACCGTGGCCTGCGACGTGCGGATCGTGGCCGCGACCAACCGGGATCTGCAGCAGTGCGTCAAGGCCGGAACCTTCCGCGAGGACCTCTACTATCGCCTCAGCGTGTTCCCGATCCAGACCCCGCCGCTGCGGCAGCGGCGCGAGGACATTCCGCTGCTGGTCGAACACTTCGTGCGCAACAGCGCCACCCAGCTGAACGTGCGGGTGCCGCGGCTCTCGGATGCGGCCCTGGCGGCCCTGACCGCCTACAACTGGCCCGGCAACATCCGCGAGCTGCAGAACGTGGTCGAGCGGGCGGTGCTGCTGTGCGACGGCGACACCATCGAGCCGTCGGCCCTGCCGCGGGAGATCGCCGGCGATCCCGGGGCGACGGTCGCGCCGCCGGACAAGACCGAATCCAGCCTCTGGGGCTATGAAAAGGCCCTGATCGTCAAGGCCCTCAGGGAAAACGGATGGAACCAGACCCGGGCGGCCAGGGCCCTGGGCATCTCCCGCGACAACCTCCGCTACCGCGTGAAGAAGTTCAACATCGAGAAACCCGCTTGATCGGCGCGGCGCCCCCGAAGGACGCCGCGCGGCGGACCGCCGCGCCCGGTGAAGGACGGCCCGCAGGGATCAGCGACGCTCGAGGAACCGCCGGGCCAGTTCGCAGAGCATCACGATGCCCGTCGCCAGCGCGTCGTCGTTGAAGTCGAAGTCGCTCTGGTGAAGGCTCGGGAAGCTCTCCCGGTCCGGCGGCCGGATGCCGAGCCGGAACATGGCCGCCGGAACCCGCCGGGCGTAAAAGGCGAAATCCTCCACGCCCATGCTGATCGCCAGGTCGGTGAAGACCGCCTGCTCCCCCAGCACCGCGCGGCCGGTTTCCACCACCAGGCCGGCCAGTTCGGGAGCGTTGTACATCGGCGGATAGCTGTCGCGGATCGTGACCTCGGCCTCGGCGCCGTGCGCCAGGGCCGTATGCCGCACGACCCGCTCCACCGCCTCGCGCAGCCGCGCGCCGGTTTCCGGCCGCACGAAGCGGATCGTGCCGGACATGTCGCAGGTATCGGGGATCACATTGGAGGCCTGGCCGGCCCGGACGCACCCCACGGTGACCACCGCGGGATCCTGAGGGTCGATGTTCCGGGACACGATGGTCTGCAGGGCACTGATCACCTGGGCCGCGACCACCACCGGGTCGATGCCGCGGTGGGGATAGGCCCCGTGCGATCCGCGCCCACGGATGCGGATGCCCAGCTCGAAGTTGGCGGCCATGGCCTCTCCGGAGCGGATCCCGATGGTTCCCACCGGCAGGTTCGGCCAGGCGTGCAGGGCCAGGGCGGCGTCGGCCTTCAGCGATTCCAGCAGCCCCCGGGCACAGAGCCGGCCGCCCCCGCCGCCGTCCTCCTCGGCCGGCTGAAAGACGAACACCACCCGCCCCGGCAGCGGCCTGCCCGTGCGGGCGAGCACCGTCGCGGCGCCCAGCAGCATCGCGGTGTGCCCGTCGTGCCCGCAGGCATGCATCACGCCGGGCGTCGTGGAGGCGTAGGCCGCACCGGTCTGCTCGGTGATCGGCAGGGCGTCCATGTCCGCGCGCAGCACCAGGCACCGCCCGGCCTGCGGCCCTTCGAGCACCGCCACCACGTCGGTGCCGATGAACGGATCCAGCAGCCGGATGCCCGGCAGCCGGGCCAGCTCCTCACGCACGCGGCGCGAAGTCTGATACTCCTGGAAGGACAGCTCCGGCCGGGCGTGCAGCTCCCGGCGAAAGGCGATCATCGCCGGAAGGATCTCGCGGACCTGTGGCTCCAGATCAGTGTTCATCTGGGACTCCGGCGACCGGCAGCGCCGGCGGCACGGCGCCCCGGCGGCAGAATCCACGTGGATTCTATCCCCGACGTCGCCTCGCGGGCCAACCTCCCGCCGGTCCGGGACGGCGCGGGGAGGGCCGCGATCCCGCCTTCCGGGACCGGCCTGGTTTTCCGGGAGAACCGTCCGCCGGCGGGTGCCGGCCGTCGTCAGGCCGGGGGACGAATCCACGTGCCGATGATCCAGGTGGCCGCCGCCACCACCGCGGTCGAGACCGCCACCAGTCCGATCAGCGACTTGGCTCCGGCGCTGAGCCGGCTGAAGGGCAGATCCAGAAGGGTCAACACGGCGGCAACCGGTCTGCACAGACGCAGCAACAGCAGTTGCCATCCGGCCAGGGGGCCGGGGACGCCCTCGCCGGGCTGCTCGACCGGCTTGCGGGTCTTGCGGATGATCAGCGGCGGGGGCACGCCGGGAGTCCCGGCCGGAGCCTGCTCGTCCAGCGAGGGAATCGCCGTCAAATCGCCGAGATCCTTGATCGCCGCTTCGATCTCCGCGTCCACGTCGGCTTCGACGGCCTGCCCGGCGGTCCCGCCGGAAGATTCGGTGGCCGCCTGGGACGAAGGACCGGCCTCTGCGGCCTCCGGCTGGGCGCCGACGGCGTCGGCCACCGCCGCCCGCGTGGCCTCGCCCAGTCCTTCGGCGGCGGTCGAGGACTCATGCAGGATGGCCTCGAGGCTGGCCAGCTGGGCGTCGATGTCGTCGAGCGAGGCCGCGGTCGCCTGGGCTGCGTCGGTCAGGGAGCCGTGATCGCCGGTGGAAGCTTCCGCGGATGATCCGGGGGCCTGGCCGCCGGCATCCGCGGCCGCGACGCCGCTTTCGTCGGCGATTTCGTTCAGCCGTGCGGCCGCCTGGGCGAGAATGCTTTCGACGTCGTCGGCCGGACCGCCGGGGGAAACGGCAGCAGGGCCGGCCTGGTCGGCCGGCGGATCGAGTTGTCCGGTGGAAGTCATGTCGACCGGCATCTCCGGGTCCGGCGAAGGCGCAGGCGTTGCGCGGCTTTCGGACGCTGCGTTGAAGATCGGCAGAAACGGCCGCGAACTCCAGCACATCCCCGGTTGCCGGTCGCCGGCGGGTGGACCATAATGCCTCGACCGTCCCGGGATCCGCAGGCCGGCGCTGGAGCCCGTCTCACGGCCCGGGCGGCTCGCGCGTCGCCGGAAAGCAGCCCCATGCCCCACTGGTTCTTCGCGCCGTGCCTGACGGAGGGCCCCTGCCGGTTATCCCCGGGGGAGTCGCGCCACGCCCGCGGATCCTGCCGTCTGAGCGCCGGCGACGAGGTGGTGCTCTTCGACGGGCAAGGGGGCCTGGGAGCCGGGCGGATCGCCGTCGGCGGCCCCGGGGATCTGGTCGTCGAGGTCCGGGAGGTGATCCGGACGGCGCCTCGGCGCCCGCGGCTTGCCCTGGTCTTCGCGGTCCCCAAGGGCCCGCGAAGTGACACCCTGATCGAGAAGTGCTGCGAGCTGGGCGTCGCCCGGCTGCAGCCGCTGCGGGCCGCCCGCAGTGTTTCGCAGGCCGGTTCCCACCGGCTGGACAGGTGGCGCAGGCAGGTCGTCGAGGCCGCCAAGCAGTCCCATCAGCCCTGGTGTGCGGAGGTCGCCGAGGCATGCTCACTGGCGGAAGCGCTGGGATCGCTCCGCCGGTTCGACATGAATCTGGTGGCCAGCCTCGACCAGGGCGCGGTTCGCCTGATCGATCTGGCCGGCCGGCTGGCGGAATGCCAGACCGTCCAGGCCTTCATCGGGCCCGAGGGAGGCTGGACCGACCAGGAGGCCGCGGCCCTGCGGGACGCCGGTGTGACGCCGGTGAGCCTGGGACCCGGCGTGCTGCGGATCGAAACCGCGGCGGTGGCCCTGGCCGCGTTCGTGCACCTGCTGATGACCGACCCGGCGCCGATGTCCTCCTGACCCCGCTCTCATCGCCGGACCGGGCGGCGCCGTGTGCCCGTGGGTCGGGGTTCACGATTCGCGGTCCGCCGGCGGATAACCGCCGGGGAACGGTTCACGGGGGGCGGGCACGCGCGGCATGAGCAGCTCGAAGTCGATCAGGGCGTAGACCAGCCGGCCGTTGCGCCGCAGCAGCGTGCCGTCGGACCGCCGCCGCAGGATCAGGTGACGGGGCTTGATGTCCAGCATCTGGTACCCGTTTTCCGCCAGCTCGGCGATGGCCCGCGCGGTCAGGGCCCGCATGTCCGTCTCGTCGATGAGCCCCAGCCGGTTCATTTCTTCGGCGCTGTGGCCGCGGACCCAGCCGAACAACAGGTAGTAGCGCTTCAGCAGCTCCAGCTCCACGCGGCCGGTGTCGCCGACCTCCTGCTGGTCTTCAGCCTGCTGCCGGGCGGCCTGGTCGAACAGGTGCTCGACCCGGCCGGATCGCCACAGGGGCACCTCCTCGGCGGTCACGAAGATCGCCAGAGGCCGCTTGGTGAGCACCCGTAAGGCATCGGGGGCCTGCCGGCGGCGGCGCAGGGCATTCAGGACGCCGAACTCCTCGAAGGGGCTGTTGAACCGCGCGGCCTGGATGGCTTCCTGCGAAATGATCGGGAGAAACTCGCTGGACACGCTCAGCGGCACGTCGCGGGCGAAGCGGGACACCTTGATCACCACAGCGACCGTTCCGAACCGCCGGTGGGGAAGCTCGAGGCGGTAGACCGCGCCGGTCCCGCCGGGCAGGCGCTCGCCGTGCCGGCTGTACCGCTGGCCGCGGTACCAGTTCTCCGGCAGCAGGGCCTGCGCCACCGGCCAGCCGAATTCGGTCACGTAGAGGGTGCCCGCACCGGCGATCTCGAGGCGGGCGTAGGGCACGCCGAACACCCGGCAGCGCGCGGCGGCCGGCAGGTCGTCGAACGGCCGGCCGAGGAGATCGTCGAGTTCACCGTCGTGGTTCATTGTCGCACCCGGGGGCGGAGAGACCTCCGGCGGCAACCGCCTCCGGCCGCAGGGGGCGGTCGATCTCCGGGGGGCTGCCTCCCGGCCATTGTAGCGGACCGAAAGGCCGGGGACTGTGCAACCGGCCGGCGCGCGGTTAGGATACCCGGCGTCACGGGCCGGGTCGCCGGAGGCCGCAAGCCGTTCCGGCAGGCCGGTTCGGCTTTCACGGACCGGCGGCGCAGCTGGATGGCGCCGCATCGGGAGTCCACATAAGGCAGCTTGACCCATACGGAGTCCCGGCCATGAGCAGTCACCGTACCCATCGAAGAGACTTTCTCGCCGGCAGCGCCGCAGCCCTGGCATCGGCCGGTCTGACCGGTCTGGCGTTCCCGCAGGTTGCCGGAGCCGAGCCGCCCCGCATCGCCCCCGACGCTCCGGTGCGGCTGGGCATCATCGGCGCCGGCGGCCGGGGCAACGAACTCCTGCGGTGCGCCTACGCCGTCAAGGCCCACTTCACCGTCCGGGCGATCGCCGATCCGAGCGAGGCGAACATCGGCAGGACGCTGGAACAGATCGCCAAGAACGGCGACGACAAGCCCGAGGTCTACCGCGGCGAGGAGGAATACCGCCGGCTGCTGGCCCGCGAGGATATCGACGCGGTGATCATCGCCGTGCCGCCGGACCTGCACGCCCGGATGTACCTGGACGCCTTCGCCGCCGGAAAGCACATGTACGCCGAAAAACCGATGTGCGTCTCGGTGGCCGAGATCAACGCGCTGGTCGAGGCCCAGGCCCGCCACCGGGACGTGATCTGCCAGATCGGCTTCCAGCGGCGCAGCAGCAACTTCTACCGCCAGGCCATCGCGCGGCTGCACGAGGGCATGTGCGGCGAGATCTTCGAGTGCCTGGGAGCCTGGCGGCTGTCGGGCGGACCGCTGGGCCTGCCGGACAGCGGCACCCAGATCTGGTTCGGGCGCGCCGCCCGCAGCGGCGACTGGATGATCGAGCAGGCCTGCCACACCTGGGACGTGATGTGCTGGGCGGCCGGCGACATGCCCGTGGCCGCCTGTGGCCGCGGGCGGCGCGGGCTGTTCAAGCACATCGATCCGGACCGCGACGTCACCGACTTCTACCTCGCCCACCTGGAGTTTCCCAACGGCATGCTGGCGGACTTCGAGCACAACTGGATGTGCCCGCAGTTCGACGACGACAAACGCGAATTCACCGGCATCTTCGAGCGTTTCACCGGCCCCAACGGCGGCATCGCCCTGGGCGAGTGGCCCCGACAGGCCCGGTTCTTCCCCCGCAGCGGCAAGGACAAGTGCGTGGACTTCGGCGACCTGTCGAAGAACACCACCGAGGAGTCCGTCGAGACCTTCTTCCGGTGCCTGCGCTCCGGCGAGAAGCCGCCCAGCGGGGTGGAGAACGGCCGGCTGGCCACGCTGACCGGCCTGCTGGTCCGCAAGGCGGTCTACGAGGGCCGGCGCGTGGAGATGAAGGAGATCCTGGCCGGCTGAGGCCTCTTGGGCCGGCCCGCGCCCCTCAGTGCTCCGGCAGAAGCTCGATCAGGCGGTCGATCTCCGCCGGGGTGTTGTAGACGTGCGGGCTGGCCCGCAGGCGCCCCTCGCGCAGGGCGATGATCACCCGGTGTTCGGCCTCCAGGTGCCGCTGGATGCGGGGGAGGTCGTGAACCGGCGAGGTGAACGACACGATGCCGCTGGCCTCCCCCTCGCCGCGCGGCGAAACCACGTGGTAGCCCCTGGCCCGCAGGCCGGCGACCAGCCGGTCGGTCAGCGACAGGACGCGGGCGGCGATCCGGTCGATGCCGATCTCCAGCAGCAGGTCGATCGAGGCTCCCAGCCCGTAGATCCCGGCCAGGTTGTAGCTGCCGGAGTCGAACTTCCGGGCGTCGTCCCGGAACTCGAAGCGGTAGTTCCCGAAGTCCAGGGCATCGACCATGCACATCCAGCCGGCCATGACCGGCCTGAGATGCCCGATGAGCGACCGGCTGCAGTAGAAGATGCCGCAGCCCTCGGGCCCGCACAGCCACTTGTGCCCGTCGGCCGAGAGGAAGTCGATGTTCATCGCCCGGACGTCGATCGGCAGGACGCCCAGGGCCTGGATGGCATCCACGCAGAACAGCACCCCCCGGGACTTGCAGATCGCCCCCAGGGCCGCCAGGTCGGCCCGGTACCCGCTGGCATACTGCACCGCCGAGACGGTCACGACCCGGGTGTGGCCGTCGATCGCGGCCGCGATCCGCTCGACCTCCACCCGCCCCTGCTGCTCCGGCACGGTCCTGAGCCGCACGCCGCGGGCCTGCAGCGCCATCCACGGGTACATGTTGGCCGGGAACTCCACCGCGGTGGTCACGACGTTGTCGCCGGTCTGCCAGTTGAGGCCGTTGGCCACCCAGCCGAGCCCCTCGGTGGTGTTCTTGACGAACGCGACCTCCTCCGGCGTGGCGTTGATCAGCCGGGCGGCCGAGCGCCGCACATGCTCGGCGTGGCGGTAGAAGTCGCTGCCCACCGTGGCGTGCTCGCACAGCCGGTCGATGTAGCCGCGCATGGCCTCGGCGGCCGGACCGCTCAGCGGCGCCACCCCGGCGTGGTTCAGGAAACAGCAGTTCCGCGTCACCGGAAACTTTTCACGGACGTTCTCGATGTTCACCGGCATGCTCATCACCCTCCCTGCGCCCATCGGACCTTCAACATGCCGGGATTCTACGCGCCCCGGGCGCCGGTTTGAACCACCCGGGCACACCGTCGTGTCCCCGGGGCCCCCGGCCGCCCTCCTGGAACCGCGCTGCAGCGCCCCGCGGTTCGCCGAAGCCGGGTCGACCGCCGCCGCCAGATCGCCTCCGGCGGCGCGGGGCGGACGACCGGTAACCTGAAAAACTGCCGGAATTACCCGAAATCTCCGGATTCCGCCGTCGACCGGTGGACGCCGCCGGCAGTTATATCGCAGGATTGCCCCGCGGAGTCGTAAGGTCTCCGCCGGAGGGCGAACGACGGACACCGGGCCGCATGGCCCCCACTCGCCCCGCAGCCATCCGAACACGACAACCCGTTGCAGGGGGGAACAGGCATGTGGCGAGCCGCATCGCTCGCGCAGGCCGCGACGGTCGCGGTCTGCGCGCTGATCCCAGGTTTCAGCTGTCTGCCGGTGGACACCGCCGGCGATCCGCCGTGGCCCCAACAGGTGCTGTCGTCTGTGCCGGGGGCGGGCGTGCCGGCCGGATCGGCCCTGACGGGGGCGGTTCCCGGACCGCCGGTCGAGCAATTCTTCGAGCAGGAGCCCAACAACGGCTTCGAGACCGCCAACGCGGTTCCGTTCCTCGAATCGGTCGAACTGGCGGGGACGGTCGGAACCGCAACCCCGACGGATATCGACGTCTTCTAC
>Ga0129299_1001256_pt1 | contig 16899 bp, 12 predicted proteins | sample ConPoolayeCmetaG_FD_94477 | JGI IMG/M metagenome (GOLD analysis project Ga0129299, IMG submission 94477) | Hot spring microbial mat communities from California, USA to study Microbial Dark Matter (Phase II) - Cone Pool mat layer C metaG ... | reverse complement strand
TTCCGATCGGGTGACAGGCGCTGGCGGCGCACACCGGAAGGTGTGTCGCCCCCGCAGGCGAGGCAGCCGGCGGCTTTGAGCGGTGACAACGCAAGCGGCTCGCGAATCCGCGGGACGGGGTGCGGACACCGGAGAATCCGCTCGGCGAGCGCCGTGGGAAGGCGAGGCTCCTGCGGAACCGCGAGCGGGCCCAAGAGGGATTCACCTCCCCAACCGAGCTCGGCGTCCCCCCTCAACTCCAACCCCGTTTCAACGCGACCTCCGACGACCGCACGGTATGTCAATATGGGTGATGCGCTCCGCGGGAGATGAATCTCGCGGCTCGGGTTCGGCAACCCTGCCCCTCTGCCCGAGCCGCGGGATTCATCCCACGCGGAACAGACCCCAGCCCCTCAGTTTGAGTAGCGAGAACCGGTCTGTGGCATGGTTTAAACGACGCCACATCGGACCGGCGGCGTGCGCCGCTCGGATCGGGTTGCGGCGTCCCGCCGGCGGGCTATCGAACCAGGCCACATTTCTGAAGAGAGCTCAATTTCGCCGGAACTCGTAGGCGCCGATATCCGGCGCCGCCCCCTGGGGGATCGGCACGCGATCGAAGTCCTCTTTGACGCCGACCTCCACGCCGGCATCCACGCAGGGCGACCCCGACGTGAGGTGGAAGTCCCGCTTTTCCGGATCGACCCATCGCGGATCGGCCACGATGGACTTGGGCTCCTTGTTCCACTCGGTCTGGTACGCGGGGAACCGGGCCATTGTGTACTTCGCGTCCTTGAAGTGGATCATGATTCCTTCGGCCTGGTACCAGCAGTTGGCATCCATCGTCAGCGCGTCGATCTGCGTCTTGCTCCAGCTCGGGGCATAGAAGGCGTTTCCCTTGGCTTCAAAGAAGATGTTGTTGCGGACGTAAAAGTCGCGGTGGGTGGCCGGACTGGCGTAGAAACAAAGATGCCGCCCGCTCGGATCGGGTCGCTGGGTGTGTCCCCAGCCGTGCCCCGCGTTGGCGCACGTATTGTTCTCGAAAAAGATGTGATGCGTCTCGGAATCGTTGGGACGATTCCAGTATTCGAAGGAGTACTCGCAGTTCCAGATGACGTTGTTGCGATACACGATGTTGTACTGCTTCGTGTTCGGTCCGTTGCTCTGGTGGGTCAGCGCCGCGTCGTAGATCTCCCAAAGGCGGCATCGCTCCACGCGGTTGTCGTGGGCGTTGGCCCAGAACTCCACCCCGTTGCCGTAGCGGACCGTGGCCTCGCCGCCCATCTGGTCGCCCCCGCCGATGTACGAGATGTCGCAGTCTCGGACGGTGATGTGATGCGTGTTCGCACCGCCGATCCCGTGGGCCGCGCCGTACTTCAGCGCCAGGTTCTCGTAAATGATGTAGCACCGGTTCGTCTGATCGATGATGTGAGCGGTCAGGGCACACTCGATGTCCGAGTAGACCTCCGCCGGGCATTTCGTCGAGTACAGCTTCAAGACGTGCCGGTCCTCGTCGTACCAGTACTTACCTTGTGCGTTCAAATCGGATTCGTTCCACACCTTGACACCGCAGGACGCCTCGCGGTTGAAGATCATGTTGCCTACGTCGCACACCAGCAATCCGTCACCGGGGCATTCGGCGAAGCTCAGGCTGTCCACATGGAGCACGGCCCCTTCGGGCAGGGCCCCGCCCAGGCAGAAGTCAAGCCGTGCATCGTCGGCGGTAGTGTTTGCGCGGTAAAATCGCACGTGGGTCGACCAGCTCCGGTCGATGCGCTGCCGCCGCGGCCAAGGCACCGACCCATAGCTGGTCCAGGGTGGACTGTTCTTGATCAGATGGGGGGCGGCCAGGTCGAAGGGGATGGTGCACTTGGCCCGGAACATCAACCGGTACCACGTGCCGGCATTCACGCGGAGCGCGTTGGTGTAGAACTGGATGTCCGACCCGTCCTTGCCCGCCTTGATGCACCGGAGCCGGTACGCCGCTGGCGGCGAGTCGTAGTCGGCCGCATCTCGAGACCCTTCCACGGCGGCCCCGTGCTCGGTGTGCAGGTGCCAGCCGGACGCGTCCCGCGCAAAACTGGGGTTCCCGATCATCTCCTCGCCGATGCGCTCCGTCGGTTCGACGGTGGCCCAGATGCAACCGCCTTCGTGCTTCCAATCGGATGACTTGCTCTTGTTGACCGAGCCTAACAGCAGGGGTTTCTCACCCGATCCGTAGGCCCCGTACGTGACGTACCCGGTCGGGCTGCCGCTTTGCGGCACCAACCGTTCCCGCCAATGATCCCCTCGGCGAAGAAGGACCGTGTCACCGGGTTTGAGCGGTTCGGCGTTGACCCGCGCGATCGTCCGCCAGGGGGTCTTCTCGGATTTTCCGTCGTTCCGGTCGGACCCCTGGGCCGACACGTAGTACACCGCGCCCTCCGCGCCGCCGGGACCGGTGGGGGCGACTCCGGTCATCAGGAACACGGTTGCCGGCATCAAGGTCGAAGCGACACGTCGCAAGGTGCAATGGCTTGGCTTGCGGTTCTGTGAACAGGACGGGTCCATGTTCCTCACGTTACGTTCTTCCCTTCTCGACTGCCGGGGTCCGACGGCGACCGGCCTTTCCTCGAACCGTGGTACGCAAGCAACCGACCCCCTTCCTTTTCCGAACCGGGAGATTGCGCTCTCGGGCGGGTGCCCCGTCGCTTCAGCGATGGGGGCGCGATTCGGAAGTTTGAACGGCGCGCCCGCATGTGAAATCGCGCCCCCACCCCTGAAGGGGTGGGGTACCCGAGCCACGGAAGTGCCCCGGTGGAAATCCGGGGCGAATTTCACCTTGCGGTGGCGCGCCCGTGCCTTCGATTCGCGCCTCGAGCCCCCAAGCGAAGTCACTTCCTTCTGGCGCGGACTTCCTCCTTGATGCGTTGGATATGCCCACGCCCCAGGGCCTTGACCTCGCACCCCAGTTCGAAATAGCGGCGGATCTTGTCGTCGTCAAGGATGCCGAAACAATCGACGACGGCCAGCGGGCCACCCGCCCACCGGACCACGTCGTCCGGCTTGAGGTCAAGGTAGGGGGCGTGCCGGACGGCCAGGACGACGGCCTCCACACCCTTCATTGCCGTCGGCAGGTCCTTCTGAACGCGGAGGTTGACCAGATCCTCCTGGTTGCGGAAGAACCGGGACCACGAGTGTCCGGGGGCCGGGTAGGTCTCCTGCGATTCCAGCTCGTACCAATGCTCCACGTAGGGGTCGTGAACCGTCATCTCGGCGCCCATCTCCGTGAGCTTGCGGACGACCAGTTCCGAACCGCTGTACCGGGTGTCCCCGACGTCCTCGCGGTAGCTGGCCCCACACAGCAGCACGCGGGCGCCGGCAATGTACCTTCCCATGTTCCGCAGGGCGTCGCGGGTGATTTCGGCCACGTGGAGGGCACGGGTGTCGTTGATGTCGATGGCCATCGTGGTGATCTTGAAGATGTCGTCCTCGAACCCCAGGATGTGCTTGTACGCCCAGGCCCCCAGTCCGCCGTCCTTGGGGAGGCAGTACCCCCCGATCCCCGGTCCCGGGAAGATGATGTTGCTGTGCGTGGGTCGCATCTTGATCGCCTTGATGACCTTGATGAGGTCCACCCCGTTCCGCTCGGCGAAGAGGCTCCACTCATTGAGGAACGCCAGGATCGTTGCGCGGTAGGAGTTTTCGACGATCTTGGTCGTCTCGGACTCGATGGGGCGGTCCATGACGGTCAGGGGATAGTCCTGTGTGTTCAAGATGTCATTGAGGAACTTGACGACGCGATCGCGCGCCGCCTCGTTACAGCCGGAGCACACCCGCCAGAAGTCGCGGATGGACGAGACATACTCCCGACCCGGCATGACGCGCTCGAAGCTGTGCGCCAAGAGCGGCGGCGACTCGATGCCTCTGGCCTGGAAGGCCTTCCTCAGGATGGGGTAGGCGACGAACTCCGTTGTCCCCGGGGCCACCGTGGTCTCGATGAGCACCAGGCAGTCCGGCTTGACCATCCGACCGACTGTTCTCATGGTCGCTTCCAGAGCGGCCATATCCGCCTCGCCCGTCCGCATGTTGCCCAAATCGTGCTTGGTGTAATCGCACTGAACGTCCACGACGACACAATCCGCCAGCCGGAGGCACTCGCTGTTGTAGGTGGCGATGAGGGTCTTCTTGTCGTGGACGCACCGGGCGATCATCGGGTCCACCTCGGGGTCCTCCGCCTTGACGGGCGACTCGCCGCGGTTCAGCAAGGGGATCTTCCAATAACTCCGCGTGCTCGGCCGCTGGCAACCGATGACGAACTTGCTGGGTCTGCCGGTTTTCCTGTCGACGGTATCGGCGACGATGGCGGCCATGACCGCGCCCACGAAACCGACGCCCATCACGACGACAATCTCTTTGCCTTCGGCCCGAGCGGCTTCCACCCGTGCCCGGACGCGCTCAAACTCGGGTGCGTAGTCTTCCGGTTTGGGGATGGGGAACTTCTCACCGGCCGGGCTTATGGAATAGTCGCTCACGTCAGTCCTCCTCGAGTCTCCATCGGTTGTGCATCGCCGCTGCGGGTTTGCCCGACGTTATGATCGGAGCACGGCGGAGTGTCAATAAGAGTCTTTTCGGCCGAATCAAACCGGGGCTTGAACAACCGATGGGCGGACCGGGTGCGGTGACACCTTGGGACTGGGAGGGCGAAGCCCCCGCTGAGCCCCCAACGAGGGAACCCAGGGTTCGTTTACCCCATGGAGATCGGCTCGCGGGCGCGCTCGCCCTCCCGCGGCAGTCGCCGAACACGGGTAGGGGGACGGGTTTTGTCGAGCGGGTACCGTATCCATTCCCCGCCCGAGCCGCAGGATTCACCCCGCGCGGGCGCCTCGGGTAACATCCCGCGCGACAGGAATGTCGCGGCTCGGATGGCCGGGGCGGTCCGGCGTACAAAATCCGGCATGGTTCAAAAACGGGGACTCACCTCCGAGCCAACCCTCGACTACGACCCAGAAAACGGGTTCCGGCGAGGTCCCTGCGGCGAGGTGCCTGTCCCCGTTTTTGAACCATGCCCAAAATCCTCTCCCGCGAATACCCCTTCTGGTTGCTTGACAACACGGAAACGGCAACTATCTTTGGACATAGCATTCTACCGGGTAGAAAGGCTACCCGGGGCGATGTCATGTCCTGTGCCCGAAAGGGAGGGGACCGTTCCGGAGTCGCGCGACGGTCGCCGAATGCCCCCGGGCGCGGGGTCTGTTGTGTTTCCCCGTTTCGCTAATCGCTTCCACCCCGGCGGCGAGAGCCTCATCAAGGGGGGTGGCGGCAAACAAAGGAGGCCTTTTGATGGACAGTGTCAAGACCACCCGTCGTTTCTTCCTCGGAGCGGCGGCGACCGGTGCGGGCATCTGGGTCACCGGTTGCGCCCAGCCCAAACCCGGGGCCCCCGTCGTCCAGGTCCACCGGGCGAAGGGCAAGTACAAGGCCAACGAGAAGCTCAACGTCGCCGGGGTGGGGTGTGGCGGTAAGGGCGCCAGCGACATCATCAAGTGCCGTAAGGAAAACGTCGTGGCGCTTTGTGACGTGGATTGGAACATGATGGGTGAGGCGATCAAGGTTTTCCCCAACGCCAAGAAATATCACGACTACCGCATTATGTTCGACGAGATGGCCAACCAGATCGACGCGATCACTTGCTCCACGCCCGACCACATGCACGCCCCGATTTGTGTCCAGGCGATGCGGATGGGCAAGCACGTTTACTGCCAGAAGCCCTTGACGTGGAGCGTCTGGGAGGCGCGGTTGATGGCCCAAGAGGCCAAGGCGTGCAACGTGGCGACGCAGATGGGCAACCAGGGGACGGCCCACGACGGATTCCGCACCGCCGTAGAGGCGATCCGCTCGGGCGTGATCGGGAATGTGAAAGAGGCCCACGTGTGGACGAACCGGCCGATCTGGCCCCAGGGCAAGGCCCGTCCCAAGGGCAGCGATGCGATCCCCGAAAACCTCGAGTGGGACCTGTGGGTCGGCGTGGCCCCCATGCGACCTTTCAAGGAGAAGATCTACCACCCGTTCGCGTGGCGCGGGTGGTGGGACTTTGGGACCGGGGCGCTGGGCGACATGGGTTGCCACACGGCGAACATGGCCTACATGGCCCTGGAGCTCGGTTCGCCGACGACGGCGGAGGCCCAGAACTCCGGGTTCGACAAGGACAGCTTCCCGACTTGGAGCGTCATCACGCTGGAGTTTCCGGCCCGCAAGGCAAAGGATGGGCGGAACCTTCCGCCGGTCAAGTGGACGTGGTACGACGGCGGCAATGACAAACCGCAGTGGGTCCATGACCGGTTGAAAGGCCTGATCGAAGGGGAGAGGTACTCCGGCAGTGGTCTGATCCTCATCGGCGACAAGGGCAAACTCTATTCGCCGAACGACTACGGGGCCGAGATGATCCTGCTGCCGAGAAAGGACTTCGAGGGATACAAGCCCCCGACACCCACCTTCGAGCGATGGGGGCCGGGCGACATCGACCAGCATCAGAGGGACGAGTGGATCCGGGCGTGCAAGGACCCCAAGAAACCGGCCCTGTCGAACTTCGGTTATGCCGGTCCGCTGACGGAGGTGCTGTTGATCGGCAACATCGCCAACTACGTCGGCAAGAAGATCGAATGGGACGGCACGAACTGCATGGTGAAGAACAACCCGGAGGCCAATGCCCTCGTCCGACGGCAGTATCGCAAGGGTTGGGAGCAGCTCTAACCGGACCGCCCGCGCCGTAGAGGGCGCAACGGGACCGGGTGGCACGCAAGCAAGATACCGGGTCGCAGCCCCATTACGGAGGTTGCGACCCGGTTTGCTTGGGGAGGGAGCGGGTGGAGAGTTTACCCCCGTCGTGCTTTTGCGTGCGGGGGTGCTATATTGGGAAACGCATCCGTCACTCTGTTCGGCGGAAGTGGAGAAGGACAAACCGAGGAGGGATGCGGGAGGAATCCGGTCATGGCCCAGATGAGATTGTGGTCTCGCATGGTTCAGTGGTTTCGGGGTCGGCGAGCCTCAGGGGATGAGGCCGTCGTTTCGGACAGCCCGAACGACCTGCCTGACGACCCGACCCGGGGCGGTGTGGCCGATCCGGACGCACCCCACGACCGGACGGGGCTCCCCCTCACCCGGTGGACCCGGCGGGAATACACGCTGAGCAGACTTCAGGAGGGGTATGACCGGGTCCTGGAATTGATGGATGCCATGCACAGGCACATGCAGGCACAACAGGACCGCACGGAACAAATCGCCACGGGCATCTCGCAGCTCAGCCGGTCCTTGAGCGACCTGCCGGGAATCACGCAGCAGCAGGTTCAGCTCCTGTCGGCCATTGCGGCCCAGTTGGAGACAACCACCGTCCGCACGCAGCAGCTTTCCGACGCGGTGGGCGAGCTGCCCCGTGTGATCCGCGGTCAGAGCGAGGCCCTGACCGGCGTTCAAAGGCAACTGGAAATGGCCACGGAGAGCGATGCGCACCTGACGAGCTCGCTTCAGTCCTTTGAACGGGCGATCAATCGGTTTGGAGAATCGTCGGAGAACCAGGCCGCCGCGACCCGGGAACTCCGCCTCTCGAGCGACGAGCACCAACGGCGCCTTGGTCACATCATCGAGCAACAGACCCGCCGATTCACCGTGCTGATGGCCGTGACGGCCGTGCTGGCCGGCGCGGGAATCATCGTGGGCGCCTTGGCCGTCGTGTTGCACGTCCTGCGGTGAATTCGCCTGATCGCGCCTTCCCTGACGGATGAGACGAACGGACGAGAAGGAGGCCAAAGCTCCGGGTCGATCGAACGGGACACCTCGCTCGCCGTTGTCCTGCGGAACCCTCACCACTAGAATCCTCGCATTGACCCCGAGCGCGGTGCGAACGGATTTTCGGGCGAATCACAGATGACCCCCTATGAACGATTCCAACACCGTTTGAAGGGCGAACCGGTCGATCGGGTGCCGAATTTCGACATCATGATGACCTTCGCCGCTCACTACGTGGGTCGGGTCCTGTCGGAGTACTATCAGGACTATCGTGCGTTGTGCGAGGCCAATCTGGTCGTCCAAGAGGTCTTCGACCTGGACATCGTCCAGGCCATCTCCGATCCCTACCGCGAGACCGCCGACTTCGGAGCCGAGATCGTGTTTCCACACGATGACCTTCCGGTCTGTCGCCGCCGCCTTCTGGAAGACCCGGCCGCCCTGAAGGATCTGCGGCGTCCCGATCCCCTGGGCGGCGGGCGCATGACGGATCGCATCCAGGCCATTCGACGGTTTCGACGCCTCGTCGGCGGGCAGGTGCCCATCATGGGATGGGTGGAGGGGGCCTTGGCAGAGGCGGCCAATCTCCGCGGTGTCCTTCACTTGATGATCGACCTGTACGACCGTCCGGAGTGGGTGCACGAATTGCTCGAGGTCTGCACCGAGGTGGCGACGGCCTTTGCGGTGGCCCAGGTCGAGGCCGGGGCGGACATCATCGGCTTGGGTGACGCGATCGCCTCCCAAATTGGTCCGGCGGCGTATCGGGAATTCGCGCTGCCCTACGAACAGCGGATCTTTTCCGCGATCCGCGAAGCGGGCGCGGTGCCTCGACTCCACATTTGCGGCAATACCACCTTGTTATTGGACGACATGGCCAACAGCGGCGCCCAGATCATCGACCTCGACTGGATGGTGGACCTTGCCCACGCGGTCAACGTCGTGGGAGCCCGCGCCGCGCTCTGCGGCAACTTCGATCCCGTCGCGGTCATGCTTCAGGGCAAGCCCCACCAGGTCGCCCAGGCCACGCTGGAGTGTGTCCGGTTAGGCGGCCCGAGGTGTTTCAGCGCCGCCGGGTGCGAGATTCCGGATCGCACGCCCAGTGAGAACCTGCTTGCGCAAGCGGCGGCACTCGAGCGAACCGGAACCAAGACATGAGGACGCGCACCGATGAACACCAACGCACCAGACAACCGGTCCGGCATCCTGACCCGCCTGATGGCGGTGGTCTGTGTTATCTGCCCGTTCTGTATCGCCCGACGAGCATGGCCCGACTCGGGCTATGGGCGGTGGATGGACCGGGTGGAGCAGTGGTGCCCCTTCTGTCGCGCCTACACCCGTCTGTATGGGAAGGAGGCAGGGCGATGAACGACCGCGAGCGGTTCGTCAACCAGATGCACTATCGCCCCGTGGATCGGTGCCCGATTTGGGACTTCGGGTTCTGGACCGAGACGATCCGGGTGTGGGAACGGTACGGTCTGCCGGAGGGCGTGAACACGGACGAATTCTTCGGGATGGATCAGCCGTGGCGGGTCATGCACGTGGACATCGGGTTGCGGCCCTGCTTTCAGGACAAGCAGGTCGCCGATGAGGGCGAGACCGAGGTCGTCATGGACGCGGCCGGCGTGACGTTCCGGCGGAGAAAATTCCTGGGCACCATCCCGCACTATATCGATTGGACGCTCAAGGACCGCAAGAGCTGGCGGGAGCACTTCGCGTGGCGGCTGGACCCGGACACGCCCGGCCGGATCCCCGAAACCTGGGTCGCCGATTGCCGGCGCCACGCCGACGCCCAGCGCGATTACCCGCTGGGCATCTCCGGCGGGAGCCTGTACGGGTGGCTGCGGAACTGGATGGGCGTGGAAAACCTCTCGCTCCAGATCTACGACGATCCGACGCTGTTCCCGGAGATGGTCGAGACGCTGGGCAACCTGTTCTGCACCGTGCTGGAGCGGGCGCTGAAGGCGGCCAAAGAGGTCGGGTGCACGTTCGACTACGCCAGTCTGTGGGAGGACATGTGCTACAACCGCGGTCCGCTCATCTCGCCGAAGCTGGTTCGCGACGTCATGGGACCGTCGTACAGGCGTCTGACCGACCTGCTCCGCCGTTACGGGTGCGACGTGGTGGTGCTCGACTGCGATGGGAAGGTGGACGACCTGATTCCCGTCTGGATGGACCACGGGGTAAACGTCGCCTTCCCGTTGGAGGTCGGCACGTGGGGTGCCGATCCGATCGCATACCGACAGCGGTTCGGGCGCGAGCTGTTGATCATGGGAGGATTCGACAAGCGCATCCTGGCTCGAGGTCGGGAGGCGATCCGGAACGAGGTCGAGCGGCTGGCCCCGCTGGCGGAGGAGGGCGGTTTCATTCCCTTCTGCGATCACCGCGTGCCGGCCGACGTGCCGCTCGAGCACTACCTCTACTACCTCGATCAGGCCAAGGCGATCTGGGGTCGGGGAATCAACGTCCGACCGACGGGACGGATCACGGCCAACGCCTTCGAGGGGCGTGCCTACAGGTGGGACGTGAGGATGTAGCACGGGCGTCCTGCCCGTGAGCTCCACAGTGAAGCGTGGTTGGCCCGAAAGGTTGTTGCTCAACACTACGGTCAGGAGTCGAGGGCCCAATCGTACCCCCCCACCGTTGAAGCCGGGGGGCTACCCAACCGCGGCATCGATATGGCGCGGTTGAGCTCACACACGCGGAGGTGTATGTCATGGCCAAGGTCGCGGTGATTGTCCCGGCGGCGGGGGCAGGCAAGCGGTTCGGCGGGAACGAGAGCAAGGTCTTCGCCAAGCTCAACGAGAGCCCGCTGTTCATCAAGACGCTGGAGTTGTTCGTCAATCGCCCGGACGTCTGTCAGACGATCCTGGCCATCGCCCCGGACGACATGGAACAGCTCAAGGGCAAATACGCCGCCCATATCGGACTGATGGGGATCCGGGTCGTCGAGGGCGGCGCGGAGCGTTACGAGACCGTGCAGAAAGCCCTGGCGGTGGTCAGCGACCAGGCCGACCTGGTGGCCGTTCACGACGCCGTGCGGCCCTGCGTGGCGCAGGAGTGGATTGACAGGGTGTTCGCCAAGGCGGAACAGACCGGGGCGGCGATTCTGGCCTGTCCGCTCCACGGCACGCTCAAGCGGGCGGACAAGAGTGGCCGAGTCACCGAGACGGTCGATCGGCAAGGTCTATGGGAGGCACAGACGCCCCAGGTGTTCCGCCGACAACTGCTGATCGACGCCTACGCTGCGATCGACCAGGTGCCCAAGCCGATCACCGACGACGCCCAGGTCGTCGAGGCGAGCGGCCAGCCGGTGTGGGTCGTCGAGGGCGACCCGCGAAACATCAAAATCACCACCCGCGGTGATTTGGCGCTGGCCGCGGCGCTGATCAAGTCATTGCCCAAGCCGAAGGTCACCGGCCCCCGGGGGCCATTCGAAGAGGCGAAGTGGTAGGAAAAGCCCCGTCGCACCGTTTGACTTTGGGACAATGAACCCCCCGGCAGCGTAGATCTGGGCCACGCCGAGGACCTCCTCGTCGATTGGGAACAACTTCAGGTTCTCCGCGAATCACACCGTTTGCACCTGATGATCGTACGTGTCGCATCGCAACTCCTCGACCACGACGACCGGCGCGACCATATCGTAGTGCGCGACCTGCTGGTCGTACCATTTCCGCGTCGGTTGGTGTTGAACCGCGCCGACGGGATCTTCGCGCTCGTCGAACAAGGCGATGATCGCACTTGTCTCAAGATAAACGGAGTCAGCCATACGCGCTTTGCGATACCGCGAGCGACGAGGTTCGGAAACGATGTCCATTGGGAACCACCATGACTCAAAACAACAAGCCTTCCGCCGCAGGATGGCTCGCCCCAGACAAGTTCTGACAAGTACAGACCCCGCTCTGAAGCGGATGCTCCTATGATTTCCCAATGGGTTGTGTGGCCAATCGCCTCAGGTGACGGCCGGGAAACATGGCCACAAGAAGGAGATCCTATGGTGTGCTCGCGTGCTTCGCTGGGTTCCATCATGGTGGCGTTGGCAGCGCCTTTGATGGGTGACGCCGGACCGGTTGAGCTGATCCGGGACGGTCAATGCAGTCACCAGATTGTCTTGCATACCGGGTCGAGTCCGTCCGAGGAGTTTGCCGCCGAGGAACTGCGAACCCACGTGGAGGCCTGCACGGGCATTAAGCTGCCGGTCGTGAAGGGCACACCCCGCGCAGATGCCCCGATGATCCTTCTGGGTTGTGGTGACGCGGCCAAGAAGCTCGGCGTTGATCCGGCACCGGACCAACTCGGCGAGCAGGGCTTCGTCTTGAGAACGGTGCCGCCGCACATTGTCATCGCGGGAACCCGCCAGGCCGGTACGCTCTACGGCGTCCACCGGTTCCTGGAGCAGTATCTCGGCGTCCGGTGGTATGCCCCCGGCGTAACGAAGACGCCGGGGGTGAAGGAGCTCACCATTCCGCCGACGAACCGGCTTGTGAAACCGGCATTCCTGATGCGCAACACGTCGTACGAATGGCCCGGTGGCGATGCGATCTTCCGCGCGCGTCAGGGCGACAACCGCAATGGCCATACGGCGGATCACCCGCAGGGGGTCGGATACGCCTTCGACGGGACGTGCCACAGCTATTTCGCCTACGTTAGTCCCAAGGAGTTCTTCAAAGACCATCCGGAATACTTCTCCGAGATCGGCGGCGTCCGCATCGGCGAGGAGACGCAGCTCTGCCTGACGAATCCGGATGTGCTGCGGATCGTCACCGAACGAATGCTCAAGCGCATGGAAAGCCAGCCGCACGTCCGCCAGCACAACTTCTCGCAGATGGACTACTACAACTACTGCCAGTGCGCCCGCTGCAAGGCGATCAACGACCGATACGGGACGCTGGGCGGCACGCAGTACTGGTTCGTCAATCAGCTCGCCGAGCGGACCTCGAAAGTCTTTCCCAACAAGCTGATCGGCACGCTGGCGTACATGTACACCGAGGAGCCACCCAAGGACCTCAAGATGCACCCGAACGTCGCGGTCTGGCTGTGCCACATGTTCCCCTGCTGCGACAGCCACCCGATCGCCACGTGCCCGTTAAATGCCGACTACAAGCGGCGGGCCGAGGCGTGGTCGAAGATCTGCTCGCACCTGTATATCTGGCACTACATCGTCGACTTCGCCCACTACTACAACCCGTTTCCGAACCTCCGCGCGATGGCCGCCGACATGACGTTCTACCGCAACATCGGCGTCGAGGGGATCTACCTCCAGGGCATGGGCCACGGGGGCGGCGGCGGCGAGTTCAGCCTGCTGCGACCCTACTACGGCATGAAGCTCCTGTGGGACCCCAGCGGCAGGGGCATCTCGCTCGCGGATTCACGGGCGGAACGCCCGAACTACGAGTACGCCGATGGGATCATTAGGGAGTTCCTTGTCGGCTACTACGGCCGGGCCGGCGAATCGATCTGGGAATACATCAAGATGCTGCACGACAAGGTGGAGAAAGAGAACATCCACATGCACCTCTACACGAACCCCGCCCAGGGGTACCTGACCGATGAGGTGCTCAAACGCGCGATGGAATGGTTCGACCAGGCCGAGGCGGCCGTCGAAACCGATCCGGAGCTCCTGGAGCGCGTCCGCGTCGCGCGGATGCCGTTGACCTACGCCCGGTTGTTTCCCCGCAACGGCTACAGGATCGAAGGCGATCGATTGGTCTGGTCGGGTGAAATCGCCTCGCAACTCGAGGTCGGAAAGTTCGTTCAGCAGATGCGAAAGCACGGCTTTACGGCGATCCGCGAAGCGTACGGCGATCCGGACCAACTGCCGATACTGGCGGGGATGTTGCACAGCCGCCCGGAAGTGGTCTCCGTGGGGAACGACCTTCTGACCGTCGATCTCGTACCCCTGTTGGCGGGAAGGGCGTTGCGAATCGTGGATCGCAAGACGGGTCGATGCGTTACCGCCCATAACGTGACGCGGAACCTCTTCTTCCCCTTCGCGGGGGGACTGGAGGATCGCGTGGGTGAAACGTTTCAGTTCTACGGGTGGGTCGAACCGGCCACGGTGACGAGTCGCACCGACCGCTCCGTAACCGTGAGCCTGCAAACCGTGGACGGATGGTCGCTCAAGCGGTCTCTGTCGGTCGCACCGGACCGACCGGTCCTCGAGGTGACCACCCTGTTGACCAATCCGCGCCCCAAGCCCGCCGAGTCTCGGCTGCGGAGTCACTTGGAGTTGAACCTCGGCGAGCTGCGCCGTGCCCGCGTCCGCTTCGTGAACCGAGCCGGCGAAAAGGTGGATGAGGACATGACGCGGATCGTCGAGGGTCTGCGCGAAGGCGCACACTACTACGATCGACACGCCCCGGCCGGGGCATGGACGTTCATCGGCAGTCAAGGGCTGCACCTCACGCAGACGTTCGATCCGGAACCGATCGATTTCACCTGGCTTTACGCGTATCCGGAGGACCTCGGCCAGCTCGACGTGGAGATCTGGCTCAAGCGCAGGATGCTCGAGCCCGGGCAAAGCCTGACGCTGCGGCAACAAATCGAGGTCCGAATCGCTCCCTGACGCGCACACCTGGGTACCGGCCTCTCGGTCCCTGCGGGGGAACTTCGGGACTCCCGGTCTGTCGGGTCACTCATTCTCCCGGGACCGGCGTCTCCATTTTCGAAGACAGGGCTGAAAACGCACCCGGGTTGCTCACGTCGCGCCATTCGGAACCGCCCCCATTCCATCCATGCAGTTGGGCGCGACGTGATCCCTACCCGCGGCCGGTTCAGGCGAAGCGCTTGTGGTATTCCAGGTGTTCGGCCAGCATCTGCTGGGCCGCTTTGAGTCGACCGCGGCGCAGGGCGTTGAGGATGCGGCGGTGCCCTCGGTTCCCGGCACGCCGCTCGGCCCGAGCCACGCTGTGACGGAACCGCCGGAAAAACGCATGCAGCAAGTCGGCAAAGGCGACCAAGGGTTCGATGCCGCTCGCAGCCACCAGGGCGCGGTGGAAGGCGATCTCCCCTTCGATGAACCGATCCAGATCGTCCACGTCCTCCAGCCGATCCACGAGTTCGAGCAGCCGAGGGTACACGTGGGGGTCTTCACGGAGCGACTTCATGGCGAACGGCAGGGCACCGGTCTCTACAACGATTCGAGCTTGAAGCAGTTTGGCCCGTGGGTAGTCGTTCAGGGCGAAGTGAAAGCCCAGGTATTCCGTGACCCGCTCCACGTCCAATCGCCCGACGGTCAGTCCCCGCTTGGGAGCGGCCTGAATGACACCGAGAAAACCCAGCGTCTTGGTGGCTTCGCGAATGCTGACGCGACTGACGCCGAACTGCTCGGCCAGCTCCTGTTCCGTGGGCAACCGGTCGCCGGGTCGGAGTCCCCGGTCGGCGATGTACCGTTTGATCTGCGCGATGACCTGGTCGCTGAGGGTTTGCCGCTTGACGGGTGACATCATCAAATTATAATATCATAAGATCGTTTGCTGTCAAGGCGGGTTTGGATGGGTGTTGCGATCGACCCAAAGACAGCAGCGCACAGGAAGTGCGGGTGCGGGACGGAGGTCTGGCACCGGTGGAATCCACCGAGACGCCGCGCGGTATTGGCGCGTCAGAGCTTCTGACCGGAGGTCGCGGACATGATCAAGGTCGCCGTTACGGACTACACGTTCGACTCGCTCGACATCGAAACGAAAATCCTCGGACCCCTCGGGTGTCAGGTCATCGGTCGTCAGTGCACGTCGCCCGCGGATCTCATCGAGTTGACGAGCGACGCCGACCATGTCCTCACGCAGTTCGCCCGCGTCAATGCCGACGTCATCCGGGCGATGCGCAAGGCCCAGGTGATCGTGCGGTACGGGATCGGGGTTGATAACGTCGATCTCGAGGCGGCCCGAGCCAAGGGCATTCCGGTGTGCAACGTCCCCGATTACTGCATCGATGAGGTGGCCGATCACACCCTGGCGTTCATCCTGGCCATGACGCGTCAGGTGGTGGCCAACTGGGACGGCATTCGCGGGGGGCACTGGCGGCTGGCCGTCCCCCTGTCCGCGATGAAGACGCTGCGGGATCTAACCGTGGGGGTCGTCGGGTTCGGACGGATCGGCCGGGAAGTGGTGCGACGGTTGTTGCCCTTCAAGTCTCGGGTCTTGGTGTGCGATCCCAAGGTGCCGCCCGCGGACATCGAGCGTCTCGGCGGCATGGCCGTCGGCGTCGAGCGGGTGTTGTCGGAAAGTGACCTCGTCACACTGCACTGCCCGTCCTCCGCCGAAACGCGGCGGATGATCAACCGCCAGACGATCGCCAAGATGAAACCGGGGGCCGTCCTGATCAATGTGGGTCGCGGCGACCTGGTGGAAACGGGTGCGCTCGTCGAGGCGCTGCGAACGGGACATCTGGGCGGTGCGGCGCTGGACGTCTGCGATCCCGAGCCGATTCCTTCGGACAGCCCGCTGCTGAAGATGGAAAACGTCGTCGTCACTGCGCACATTGCGTCGGCCAGTGTGAAGGCGGTTCGGACGCTGCGGGAGTCCGCCGCGGGCATCGTCGCCTGCGCGGTACGGGGCGAACCGCCGCCGAACGTCGTCAACGGCGTCGTGCCCAAGGTCTCCTGATCATGAGTCCACGTGTCGCCTCGGAAAACCTGACGGCCTTCTGCGTCGAAGCCTTGAGCAAGGTTGGAATGCGCGAAGACGACGCGTGCGTTGCGGCGGACGTTCTGGTAACGACGGACATGATGGGCGTCTTCACCCACGGTACGAAGAACCTGTCCAGATATATCCGGCGACTCCGTGCGGGCGGTCTGGATCCCCGAGCGGTTCCGGAGGTCGTCAAGGAAGGCGCTTCATGGGCCGTCGTGGACGGCCGCTCGGGCATGGCGATGGTGACTTCGTGCCGGGCGATGCGGATCGCCATCGAGAAGGCCGAAGCGACGGGCATCGCCTATGTCGGCGTGCGGAACAGTTGCCACTTCGGCGCGGCCGGTTACTACGCCCTGATGGCGGCGCGGCACGATATGATCGGTCTGTCGATGAGCAACGACATCCCCAGCATGACGGCTCCGGGGGCGCGGGGGCATATTCTCGGCACCAATCCCCTGGCCTTGGCGATTCCGGCCGGAAAGGAATACCCTATCCTGCTCGATATCGCCCTGAGCACCGTGGCCGGCAGCAAGGT
>Ga0129299_1001255_pt1 | contig 16915 bp, 11 predicted proteins | sample ConPoolayeCmetaG_FD_94477 | JGI IMG/M metagenome (GOLD analysis project Ga0129299, IMG submission 94477) | Hot spring microbial mat communities from California, USA to study Microbial Dark Matter (Phase II) - Cone Pool mat layer C metaG ... | reverse complement strand
GACATGTACCCGGCGGACGAGGTGGCGCTGCCGAGGAACTTTTTGCCCCAACACCCCTTCGACAACGGCGACCTGCGCACGCGCGACGAGCGGCTCGCCCCCTTTCCGCGAACGCCCGAGGTGATTCGCCGTCACATCGCCGACTACTACGCCATGATCAGCCACCTGGATGCCCAGATCGGCCGCGTGCTCAAAGCCCTGGAGGAAACCGGGCGGGCGAACGACACGATCGTCGTCTTCGCTGGCGGCAACGGTCTGGCGGTCGGTCAGCATGGTCTGATGGGCAAGCAGAACCTCTACGAGCACAGCGTCCGCGTGCCCCTGGTGATCCGCGGCCCGGGCGTGCCGCGAGGCGTCACGTGCGACGCCCTGGTTTACCTCTTGGATATCTATCCGACGCTATGTGAACGGATCGGGCTGCCCGTTCCGGGCACGGTGGAGGGCCGGAGTCTGGCCCCGCTCCTGAAAAACCCCCGCGAGAGGGTCCGGGACTCCATCTTCTACGCCTACAGGCATCTTCAGCGAGGCGTCCGCGCGGGGGATTGGAAGCTCATCCTCTACCACGTCGACGGGCAACGGACCACGCAACTGTTCCACCTGAAGGACGACCCGTGGGAGACCAGAAACCTCGTCGACGAGCCTGCCCACGCCGGCCGCGTCAGGGAACTCACGGCGTTGTTGATCGACTGGATGCGGCGAAGCGATGACCGGTGTGATCCACGTCAGATGGTTGCCCCCGACGGAACTCGGCATCAGGGCAGGGTGGGTACGGACCTTCACCCACGTCGAGGGATGGTTTAAACGCCGTGGCGGGGTCCGGCGGACTCGCTCAGGTCTTCAGTGCACCCTGCGACGGGCAGGTCCCGTCCGGGTGATGTTCCGGTCGGAGGTCGCCGAGCACGTAGCGTGCCCCTCCGGATCGTTTGGCCTCGTACATGCATTTGTCCGCCTGCCGAATGGCCGAGTCCAGGCTTTGCCCGGGGTTGGGGGTTCCCAGCCAGAGCAGGCCGATGCTCGCAGAAATGCGGAGACTGACGTCGTCAGCCGTCACCGTCAGCTTGTTGAAGGCCTCCGCCGTTCGGTCGATGATCGCCGTCGCTTCCGATCGCTGCCTCGCTGAAACGAGGAATATGAACTCGTCTCCGCCGAACCTTCCGACGAGCCCAAAGGGGCGAAGGGTGTTTTGCAAGGATTCGGCCGCGACTCGGAGCACGTGGTCGCCCACCGCGTGACCGTACCGGTCATTGATCGCCTTGAAGTTGTCCAGATCGACGAACCCGATGGCGCACCCAAGACCCAGCTCTGCCGCCTTGTCAAAAACCTCCTTCGTCCTCGATAGAAAGCCGTTGCGGGTGAGCGACCCCGTCAGACCGTCATAGTGAGACTGGTTCGTCAGCGATTCGAGTTCCTCGACTTTGCTTCGCAGGTCGGACTGGAGGGTCTGGAGCGCCGACCTCAGAAGGCTCGACCCGCCGATGAGGGACTCCACCTCGCGGGCCAATACGCGGCCCGCGGCTTGGATGCAGTGCCTCAGGTCCGCGTCGGACGTGCCGTTGCAGCCCATCACCTTCAGCATCAGGTTGTACTGTCTTTCGATGCCGTCCAGGACATCCGACGGTGAGGTGCTTAGACCGGACGCGTTGCCCTCCTGAAGGAAGAAGCCTACCAGCTTGCGAGCACCTTGCTCGTTTCCCGTCGCACGGTGGGGCAGCAGAGCGGCGAATTCCAGGCTTCTGGCCAGTCCTTCGTCACCCAGGGCCGTCCGCAATTGAGGTCCGTCGTGGTGGACCCGGGTGCCCCGCTGATAGATCTCCGGCAGGCCAAGTCTGTGGGCAAGGCATGCACCCAATTCGCCGTGGTCCGCACCGTAAATCGACGCTTCGCGCTCGCGGCGTTGCCCGTTGTCCGAATCCAAGATCTCGGCAATTTGCGGCCAGATGTCCGGATCCGAGGAGCACAAGATCGGCAGCACGACATCCTGCATCATCCCGCAGACAAAAGCCTCCTCGATCCGATCGCGTGCGTAATGACGGGCACATTCCCGTGCGGCCACTCCCTTCAGAAGGGACGCCTCCCAGAACTGTCTCCTGACACCGAATGGGAGCCCCAGGCCGTCGTAGATCCCGGCCACCGCCGAAGCCAGGACCAGGGGGACCAGCTGACGAAGCCCGATCATCGTAATCGCCTCGGAGACTTTCGTGATCGGGCGCGCCGGGGTAAACCAAGCCGAGTTCGCAAAGCTCAAGACCTTCGTGCAAAGCGCCACGTCCGCAGAAAGCACCTCCACAAAATCCGAGATCTTCGCGGACGGGTTCCGTTGAAGCTGGAGAATCCTCAGCGGGATGCTGGCGAGGGTTGGGAGGACCTCCAGGTTCTCAATTGTGCGAATCAGGTCCTGGCGTCGTCTTTCCGGTTGGTCCGTCATGATGCGTCCTTACTCTGCCCCCCCGTTCCGGGTCATGCCCTTGGGGAGTGTAGACTCGGGTCCCTAGGACACAATGATTCGTCCCGATGGGATATCTTCTTTTCCGCGGCGCGAGTTCAGTTTCGCTGAGAAAATTCAGCCCGATGGAATAATTCCGGGATTTGTTAAGCTGGACGCGACCTCACACAGACCGTCTCGAGCCGACCAATTGGGCACACAGGGTAGGGACCATAGGGTCTCTTGTGAGTCCGAGAAAAGTTTGTTCGGGGCAGTTCGAGCCGCTGCCGTTGCAGGGGGGCGGGGGTCCCCTGGAGTGTCTCAGTACTGGCCCGTGCGGACAGGTCTACAGGAGAAGGCGGGCCGTCCGTGTCGGCCAGGAAGGCAAGCGGTTTTGGCGCGTGTCGGAGGCGCTCGAGGTCGCGCGGACGAGGGTCCGTATAACCGCACCTTTTAGAGCGCGTAAACTGCTTGATGTCAGGGAAAGATGCGGGTCTTACTCGAACAGATCCAGCTGGTTGCGATCGATCACGCGGCTATCAAAGGTCCCTCCGGCGGTTTCCGTAGTGATGCGGTCGCCCTTCCGCACCTGGGTGGGGTCCGTCACAATTCGCCTGCTCGTGTGGTGGCGGGTGATGGTAAAGCCGCGGCGCAGGATCGACTCATGGCTGGAGGCATGCAGCCGATCGGCCAGTCCCTCCACGGCCCGATGGCGGAGGGTTTGGCAATCCCCGATCGCGCGCTTCAGCCGATCCTCAAGGTGCTTGACGGTCACCCGTTGGCGGGCCGCCACATGGCCGGGTGAGATCCCCAGGAGTCGATGGACAAGCCGCACGAGGTGCCGCTCAGCGGACAGGTTGCGAGCCCCTTGCGACCACCGAAGGCGATGTTCGACCTCGGTAAGCTGCCGGTGCCGGAGTTGCAGCAAAGCCTGCGGATGAATGCGACCGACCGCCACCTCGCATTCGTGGAGGGTTCGACGAAGCGTCCCCAAAACCCGCGAACACCCAAGCGACAATCGAGCGGTCAGTTCGTCGAGCTGCTGCTCCGCCCGCCGTACCACCCGGGCCGGTTGGCGGAAGAGTTCGAACCGCTCCACCGCGGTCAGCTCCCGCCGTGCCAGGTCGAACCGATGGCGAACGACCCGTACCAGGCGGTCGGTGATCCCGCGAACGGTTTCGGTGACCTCGTCGAACGACGGAACGGCCAGTTCCGCCGCCGCCGTCGGCGTGGGGGCCCGGACATCGGCTACCAGGTCGCTGATTGTGACGTCGGTCTCGTGGCCCACCGCGCTGATCACCGGGATCCGGCTGGCGAAGATCGCCCGCGCGACGACCTCTTCATTAAACGCCCAGAGGTCCTCCAGCGACCCGCCACCCCGCCCCACGATCATCAGGTCGATTCCGCCGAGGCGGGCGGAGTGTGCGTTCAGTGCGCCGATGGCCTCGGCGATTTCGCGGGCGGCGCCTTCCCCTTGAACGCGAACCGGGTACAGCATCAGCACGACACACGGAAACCGCCGGCGGATCGTCTGGATGATGTCTCGGATGGCGGCCCCCGTCGGACTGGTGACCACCGCGATGCACCGGGGGTACGCGGGCAGGGGCTTCTTGTGCGCGGGGTCGAACAACCCCTCCCGCTGAAGCTTCTCGCGGAGCCGGCGGAAGGCCAGCTCCAGCTCACCGAGCCCCTTCGGCTGGAGCTGGCGGACATAGAGCTGGTATTGTCCCCGCGGTTCGTATACGTCGATCGTCCCCGTGGCGAGTACCTCCATGCCGTCCTGCGGTTCAAACCGAAGCCGTTGTGCCGCCGAACGCCACATCACGCAGCGAACTTCACTGGAGGCGTCCTTGAGTGTGAAGTAGACGTGACCGCTGGTCGGTTGTGAGACGTTGCTCAGCTCGCCCGCCACCACGACCGAGGCCGGCAGGTGCTCGAGAAGGACCCGTTTTACCATTCGGGTCAGTTGGGAGACCGTCAAGGGTCTTCCGGGCTCTGTGGAGGCTCGCGGGAGCTCTTCGGGTGGCACGGTGATGCGGGTGGGGTCAAACGGCTCGCGATCCACGATCGGGTCTCCCGGGGCGGGATCACAGCCCGGCCCATAATGCGACGATAAATAGGGTATGAGCGAGGCAAGTATCCCCTCAACGATCGCGCCGGACAAGCCGGGAGGCGCTGTGGCGCGCACCCGACCTTCGGCGGTCGATCGGACCGCACGCACGCGGACCCGGCGGTTTCGAGCCGCCGCCGTATCCGGCGGGGTGATCCTCGCGCTCGGCATGGGCGAAATCGCCGTGCGGACGTTAGCTCCGGTCCGATGGGAGCGGATTTCGGCCTGCCCCGTTCCCGCGGAGGCCAGGACGAGCCCACACGGTCTTCGCGAGTGGCCGATCCTTCTGCCGGACGATCCGAACTGCCTCCGAATCGCCTTTCTCGGCGATTCGTTCACGTACGGCGTGAACGTGCCGGAGGACCTCGCCTTGGTCCGGCAGGTCGACCGGTTTCTGAAGGAACGCTGGACCGGTCCCTATGCGACGATCAACCTGGGCGTACCCGGGGCCGACACGATCACCGAATGGGCGTTGCTGAACCGCCTGGGGCAGGAGGTGTGTCCGCACGTGGTGGTTCATGTGCTCTCGCCCAACGACATGGATGTGGACGACTACAAGGACTTGACCGCAATCGCCCGGTTTTCTCGCGAGCGGTGTTGGTTGTCAAAGTACTCCCGCCTGTTTGGGACCGCCGACGCGAGCGTCCGCTCCGCGATCGTCCGCCGCCGCTACCTCGACTACGTTCGGGGCGGCGCGACACCCCCAAGGCGGGACCGGGCTTGGCGGATTGTTTCTCGTGAAATCGAGGCGACCAAGCACTTGGCGGAGTCCGAAGGCGCCGTCTACGTCCTGGTGCGGTTTCCCGAGTTTCTGGTCGACCTGAGACACTATGAGCTTGGGGAACCCCATCGGTGGACGGCGGAACTGGCCGGGCGGATCGGTGCGGCGTATCTGGACCTGCTCGAGGTCTACCGGGATCGAGACCACCGCGAGATGGCCTTCGGACCCGGGGACGACCATCCCAGTCCGGCGGCCTATGCCATCGCCGGCCGGGCCATTGCGGATTTCCTGGCCGGTCGGGTTCTCCCCGGGATACGCCCCCGTCCGATCGGCGATCCGCCCGTGAAACGAACCGACGAGCAAATCACCGCGGCAGAGGTCCAACACTATCGCCGGATACTCGATCTCGATCCGTCCTGCTGGAGCGCGAGGTTCTGGCTGCGAAAGGCCACCGAACCCTCGGAGCACTCCCCCGCCCCCCAGGGCTCACGCGCTCACACACTGTCCTTGGGGACGTGATCCCAACAGGTCGTGCGAGCACCCGTCACGAAGTCGGTGATCGATTGGATGACGTAGGGTTGGTGGAGGTGGCGTTCGACACGATGACCCAGTCGTCCTCGGACGATTGGGGATCGGGGGCTACCGCGACGATGTGTCCGCGCCGCGACAGGCTCGGTGCGTACCTCTCATACTCGTCCCGATCGAGGATGAAGTAGACGGGCTCCGAAGAACGGAGCAGTTCGTTGGCGCGGGTCAGGACCATCTCGTGGAGCAACCCCATGTGGTGTTTGCGGTCGACGATTCGTGTGACAATCTCCTCGGGCGTGATCATGTAATCCGTCCGACGATTGAAGTAGAAGCCCAACCGGGCGTCGGGTTCCGAGACCGGCCACAGGACCTTGGCACCGGGTGGGAGCTTCATCTCCTCGAGCACGCGGGCCATCGCGGCGATCTTGGGGATGTCGCCCCGTCGGTCGACCTCGGGACCACACAGGTACCACGCGAGGTGAAAGGCCGCGACCGTCGTCACGGCGGTGATTCCCAGAGCGGTCCGACCGCGACCTCGGATCCACATCGCGCCGGCGACCAGGAAAAGACTCAACACCGCCGCGCCGAGCAACGTCAGCGGAACCCACACGGGAGGCATTTCCTTTCGCAACCACGCGGCGCCGGCGATCAGACCGACGACGGCTCCGACGGCCAGCAGCTTCCACACGATTCGGACCAGTCGCATGGCGTTGGAGACCCGCAGAATCCGTCGGTGCGAACCGATCAGCAGGTTCACCGCGATCGGCCCCGAATGGGGCACCCAAGAGAAGAATCGATCCGCGACCACGGCGATCAGCAGGAGCAGTCCGGGAAGGGCAGGAGTGACGTAATAGGGTTTCTTGAACGCCATCGACGACATCGCGAGGATGCCGATCAACGCCCAAAGCCCGGCGTAAAGCAGTGGGCGGCGCCATCGGGCGTAGCGTCGGAGCCACGGCGCGGCGATCGCCTCCAAGATCAGAAACACCCAGGGCAGAGCCAACCCAAGGACGACCGGAACGTAGTAGAAGAACCCCCGGGGGCGGGTGTCGGTGTAGCGTCCTTGAGCCCGTTGCCAGTACTGCCAGTTCCAGAGGTCCCAGGCGTGCGGGTGTTTGGCCGCGACGGCCAACATCCACGGCACGAAGATCAGGACGAACACGATCAGTCCGGGGAGAAGCCACAGTCGGGTGAACGCCCGAACCGTCTGCGGCCAGAGCTGGCGGAGGAACAGCACCACTACCGGGCGCCACCCGCTTGGACCACAGCGGGCCAGGAGTCTCAAGGGACGCTCCGTGTACCACCAAACCGCCAGCGGTGCCGCCACCAGGGCGATGGGGGCGGGTCCCTTGGCCAGCATGGCGAACCCCATCGCGACATAGAACAGCATTGCATGAAGGAACCGCCGATCCGTTCGGCGCGCGGTCGCCGCATACCAGAAGTGGACGTAGGACCAGACACAGCAACACGTCAGGGGCATCTCCGCCGTGGCATTCGGTGCGTAGAGCAGGAAGACCAGGCTGGAAGCGGCCACGACCGCCGCGACGACGCCTACCCGGCGGCCGAACATCGACGAGCCCAGGCGCCATAGCAGGAGAATGGTCACCAGCGCCGTCAGCGCGGTGGGCAGGCGGGCCCCGGAGGTCGTGACCGGCAGGTTCGTTTGCGGGTCGTTCGGAAACAGGTACGAGGCGGCGGCGACCAGCCAATACGGAAGGGGCGGCTTGCGTATCCACGCCGTTCCCATGAACTCGGGGACGAGCCAATCACCCGACAGACGCATGTTCCGGGCGCACAAGGCGACGAAGGCCTCGTGCTCACCCAAGGACGGACCGCCAAAGACCGCCCCCAGCGTGGCCATCACCACCAGGGCGACCACGCCTGCGACCAAGGTCCGCGGCAAGGGAGCCTCCGTTTGTCGATCCGTCCTTCCCTTCCCGCGGGGACCTCCGTGCTCTGGGGATACAAGCGGTTCAGTCATCTTGTCTTGCCTTCCGGCCCCCTATGTTCGCTCGGAACAATCCAAGGCGTCTTGTACAAGGAACCGCGCCGGTTGGCAATCAGCGGGCCTTACAGGTCGTCCTCGTCCACGGGCAGCGCCATGTCCGGGTGCCACATCTCCTCGATCGGGCCGAGCTGCTTTTCCAGCTCGCACGGCGGCTCGAAAGCGTCCGGGCACCCGCCGCAGGCGATCTCCTTGATCAGCTCGCACATGTAAAGGAAGGTCCGCAGTGGAATATCCGGCGGCACGCCGTGGTCACATCCCGGAATATACCCCCCCTGCTCGATCAGCCAGGGGACCTTGCGCAAGACCTCGGCACGGCATCGGGGCTTGTCGAATCGCAGCTCGCGCTTGTCGATGCCTCCGAGCATGGCCAGGTTCTTACCGAACCGCTTGCGGTAGGCGATCGGATCGTTGTTGGCCGCAATCTCCACCGGCCCGACCGCATTGATCCCCACGTCGATCCAGAGCGGGATCATGTCCCCGATGTAACCGTCCGAGTCCATGATCAGTACGGACACGCCGTATTGCCGGAAATGCCGGACGAGCTTGCGATAGCACGGCCACATGAACTCGCGAACGTGCGCAGGCGAGATCATGCTGGCCGTCTTGTAGCACATGTCCTCATTGAAGTACACGTAGTCGACCTGGCAGTCGGTCAGCACCCGCCGTGTCGCCTCGATGGTGAAGTCCGCGACGAAGTGCATCATGTCTTGCAAGAGGACCGGATCGTCGTACACCATCTCGCAGATGCGGTGAAAGCCGACCCAGTCGCGGACCTTCCAGAAAATCGACGGAAAGATGATCCCCAAAACGAAGTCATGCACCCCGGCGAATCGTCTCTTCTGCTCGTCCCAGTCCGGAGGTAGGCGGCCCGGATCGTTCGGGTCGAAGCGCCTCGTCATCCGATCGAAGTCCGAGCGGTTCTTGACGGGGAACTCCAAATAGGTCCGCGTGACGAACCCCGGCGTCGGCAGCTTCTTGTGGTCGATGCGCTTGGCGCCCATTTCGTCGATCCAGACCTTGTGGACGCTGTCCTCTTCTAGCACGACCGTCTCAAAGGCGGGCAAGGCTTGCAGGTTGATCGGCACGGTCTCCCAGTGATCGTGGCCGACGAATCGGTCCCAGTCGATTCCACGAGGAAGTCCCTGCTTGTACCACGCATTGAAGGTCGATTCCCGCGGTCCGCCGAACTGGTAGGGGATCCGATCGGGTGTGCCGAAAAGCATCGTCTGCAGAAACCGCTCGCGCGGGGTCATGATGTCCTCCGTTTCGATCGCCACTTTGCAAACCGCCATCATACTCAACGACGGACCGGGGTCCCAGCGTAACGACGCGGCCTGCGGCAGAGGAATGTGCCAGAGGGCCAGAGACCGCCCACCCGAAGCACGGTCTGACGCACCTTCATCGCCTCAATAGGCGTACAGGTTTCCGTAAGGTCGGGTGCTCTTGGGTGAAAGTCTGACGAACTCGTCGCGGTGGAAGTAGGTGGGTGAGAGGTGGAAGTCTTCGCAGTACTCGTCGAGGATCCTGCCCAGGGTCTGCCAGTCGGCGTCGTCGAGCGGCCCGACGCCGACCTCTTGGCCCAACTGGTAGGGGTCCGGCTTGCCCCGCAGGTAGATCACGCCGCCGTGCATCCCCGTGCCGACGTATTCGCCCACGGGTGACGTCCCTGCCGAATCGATGTCCAAAACGACGAGCACCCCGCCGGCCATGTATTCGCCCAGGTAGTCCTTGGCCACGGTCCCGACCACGACGATGGGGAAGCGCTCCTGGTAGGCCTTCATGTGAATTCCCGCGCGGTACCCCACGTAGCCTCGAACGAAGATCTTGCCGCCGCGCATGGAATGACCCACGAGGTCTCCGGCATTTCCGTGGACGACGATCTTGCCGGCGTTCATGGTGTTCCCGATGCCGTCTTGACCGTTCCCATGAACGACGACGTGGGCGCCGTTCATGAACGCCCCCAGGTCGTTGCCCGGCACGCCGTGGATCGTGATGCGAACCCCATTGTCCAGACCGACGGCGATGTACCTCTGGCCACGGACGTTGTCCAGGACAAACTCCCGCTCGCCGGTCTTAAGGGCGGTGTGAATCCGTTCGTTGAGATCGCGGTAGCCGATGCCGTCCGCATTGATCCTCATATCGCGATCCCCGTTCCCGAAACCACGTGCTTGCGGTACTCCGTCGGAAGCGAGATCAGGCCGAAATCCTCCGTGAGCAGCACGTCCTTGAAACCGGACACGTTGACGCGCTGCTTGATCAGCCCCGTAACGATCCCCGCGCGGTCGATCGGACCGATGAAGATCGCCCCGACGATCCGGTCGTGCTTCAGGACGATCTTCTTATAGGCGGGCGCCTTCTCGTCCAGGAGGCTGAGCACCTCGTACTCGTCTCCGGTCGGGGTCGTGATACCCACGGAAATCGTCGGCAGGCCACAGATGTCGACCGCGTTCATCGCCAAACCGCCTTCATAGGTCTTTTCTTCGCCCGCCATGTTGTGACCGGCTACCAACCCCTGTCGGTAGGCGTTTGGGAAAATGGGGATCGGACACTTGCTGCCGTCGAGCAAGTCCGCCGCCTGGGCCACGTCGCCTGCGGCGTAGATGCCCGCGACCGATGTCCTCAAATGGTCGTCCACCAAGATGCCCCGATCCGTCTGTATGGCGGATCCCTGGACGATCCGTGTATCCGGGACCACGCCGACGGCCAGGATGACCAATGAGCAGGGGACTTCTGTGCCGTCGCGGAGGACCACCCCCGTGACGCGGCCGTCCTGCCGCTTGATCTCGGAGACGGTGTTGTTGCAGCGGACCTCGACCCCGGCCTTCCGAAGGCTCTTGGTGGCCAGGTCCGAGGCGGTCCGATCGAACGTAATACTCAGGATGCGATCCGCCAGCTCCACCACGGTTGCCCGGATGCCCAGCTCGACCAGGGCCTCGACGGACTTCAGACCGATCAGCCCGCCGCCGACCACCACGGCCTCCCGGACGGCGTTCTTCTCAACGTACGCCTTGATGTTCCGGGCGTCGTCCCACGTCGTAAACGTGAACACCCCTTGGGCGTCGGTGCCGGTCATGTCGGGCGGAACGATCGGCCGGCCGCCCACGGCGATCAGGAGCTTGTCGAACGCCAACGACGTACCGTTCGACATCTCAAGGCGGCGCGCGTCGGTGTCGACCCGCAAGACCTCCACACCCAGCAGAGGGCGGACGTGGTTCTTGTCGTAGAAGTCCGAAGGGCGGTAGGGCATCCGGCCCTCATCCACCTTGCCCCCGAGCAGGTAGGAAATCAGGGGGCGGGAGTAGGTGTGGTGCGGCTCCCTGGCCACCAGCGTAATGGGGGTGTCGGAATCCACCTCTCGGATGCCGGTGACCCCGCCGACGGCCGCGACGGAGTTCCCGATGATCGCGTAGGGCGCCTTAGGTGTCGCACTCTTCATAGCGCAGAGCCTCATTGGGGCAGTTGGCTACGCACGCCGGCGTGTCTCGGCCGAGGCACAGATCGCACTTGGACGCCACCTGCTTGGCGGATCCTCTCAGGATCGCGCCGACCGGACAGACCATGATGCACATCCAGCAACCGACGCACTTGTCTTGGTCGCACAAGACGGCCCCGGTGTCCGGGTCCCGGTGCATCGCGCCGGTCATGCAGGCCTCGATGCACGGGGCCTCGTCGCAATGCCGGCATTGGATGGCGAACGAGACCAGCCCAGACTGTTCCACGTGGCATCCGGGCACGATCGTTCCCCTCTCGCTTCGAAACACCTTGATGATTTGCTTCGATTGGGAGTGCTGCACCAGGCAGTGAATTTCGCACAACCGACAGCCGAGGCAGAACTCCTCCTTGGCAACGATGCGTTTCATATCTGTCTACTCCCCGGCCGCCTTGATGTCGAGGATGCGCAGCTCGCGGTCGGTCAGCCCAACCCCACGAAGATGCTCGCGGTTTCCGCGGAGGCTCTCGATCGCGTTGATGCCCATCCCACCCATCATCTCCTTGATCTCGTGCGCCCAGCCCCGCAGCAGGTTGACCAGGCGGCGGGTGGCTACCTCCGGGTTCAAACGTTTGGTCAGGTATGGGTCTTGCGTGGCGATCCCCCAGTTGCACTTGCCCGTGTAACACTTCTGGCACAGATGGCAGCCCATCGCCACCAGCGCGGCCGTGCCGATGTACACGGCGTCGGCGCCCAGGGCGATGGCCTTGACGACGTCGGCGCTGCACCGGAACCCCCCCGCCACGACGATCGACGCCTGGTTGCGGATCCCCTCCGCACGCAGGCGGGAATCCACCGCCGCCAAGGCGAACTCGATCGGGATCCCCACATGATTCCGGATCATCGTCGGGGCGGCGCCCGTGCCGCCGCGATACCCGTCAATCGCCACGATGTCGGCACCGGCTCGGACGATTCCACTGGCGATGGCGGCGACGTTGTGCACCGCGGCGATCTTCACCGAAACCGGCTTGGCGTAGCGTGTCGCCTCCTTGATGGCGTAGATCAACTGTCGCAGGTCCTCGATCGAGTAGATGTCGTGGTGCGGTGCGGGAGACAGGGCATCGGTCCCCTGGGGGATCATCCGCGTCGCGGAGATGGCCGCATCGACCTTCTCGCCCGGCAGGTGTCCCCCGATGCCCGGTTTGGCCCCTTGCCCGATCTTGATCTCCACCGCGGCGGCGGCGTTTAGATAGTCCACATCCACGCCGAAGCGCCCCGACGCCACCTGAACGATCATGTTCTCCCCATAGGGTCGGATGTCCTTGTGCAGACCGCCCTCGCCGGTGTTGCCGTAGGTCCCCACCTCCTTGGCGGCGCGCGCCAACGAAATCGACGCGTGGTAGCTGATCGAACCGTACGACATGGCCGAGAACATGATCGGCACCTTCAACTCGAGCTGCGGGTCGAGCCGGGTCGCCAATCGACCGGACCCGTCCAATGGAGTCACCCGGACGCTGTCCGGCTTGCGGCCGAGATGGGTGAGCAATTCCATCGGTTCGCGAAGCGGGTCGATGGACGGATTCGTCACCTGGCTGGCGTTCAGGAGCATGCGATCCCAGTAGACGGGAAACGGTTGATCGTTCCCCATGCCCGACAGGAGGACGCCGCCGCTTTCGGCCTGCTTGTACAGGTCGCGGATCCTCCCGTCGGTCCAGTTCGCGTTGGGACGGAAGTCCAGCAGGGACCGGCGGATGGAAATCGCCCCCGTCGGACACAACGTGGCGCAGCGATGGCAGGCCACGCACGTGCGGCTGTCGCTCAAAACGCATTCCTCTTGCGGGTCGTAGGTGTGTACGTCGTTCGCGCATTGCCTGACGCACACCTGGCATTGGATGCACTTGTCGGGGTCTCGCTCGACCGCGAACTCGGGCTGGACCAGCCACTTACGCAACCCATTCTCCCTTGCCGACTCGCCACGTGCTCGCCGTGCCCCGCAACCCCGGTCGGTGGCCTGACGCGTCGTCCGGATTCGTCAGACCGCAGACTCCGGACCCCAGCCCCTGCCGTTCCTCAGTTTGCCGACAATCGGCACACCGCCCTCCGCGTGCTGGACCGAGTCCGGATGGGGACAGACCTCGCGGATCGCTCCCTCCTCGCTGGCGATGAAGAACATGTCGTCCTTTCGGGCGGCCACCATCGGCCGCAGCTTGATCCGATCGTTGAACCCGACCATCCCTCGGCTGTGTCCGACAAGCACGGAGAAGGGACCGTTCAACAACGCCCCGCCGTAGACGGCACGGATGGCCCGGGCCACGTCCCGTCGCTCGGGCGACATCCGGTCGATCTGGTTCCAGAACGGCGGCGCCATGGCCATGCACGCCGCCTCGAAGGACAGACCGTGCTTGCGGACCAGCAGGTCGAACAGGTAGGTGACGACCTCCGTGTCGGTCTGGAGCGTGCAGTGGTATCCGAAGTTGGCCAAATACCGCCGGTTGATCCCATACGAGGAGATCTCCCCGTTGTGAACGACGCTCCAATCCAGCAGCCCGAAGGGATGGGCCCCGCCCCACCACCCGGTCGTATTGGTTGGGAAACGCCCGTGCGCCGTCCAGAGGTATGCCTCGTACTCGTCCAACCGGAAGAACCGCCCGATGTCCTCCGGGTAGCCGACCCCCTTGAACACCCCCATGTTCTTGCCGCTGGAGAAGACGAAGGCCCCGTCGATGTCGGCGTTGATGCCCATGACGAGGCGGACAAGGATATCGTCCTCGGTCATGTCGTAGTTCGCCTTGAGCTCCTGCGGCTTGATGCTGACGAAGTACCGGTGAAGAATGGGGCCGGATCGGATCGCCTCAACCGGGCGGGTCGGAACGGTCTCGTCGGCATGGACGATGCAGCGGCGGGAGAGAAGTTCCTCCGCCTCCTGCTTGCCCCGGGGATGATCGTAGAGGATGTGCAGTGCGTACTGATCCGCATACTGGGGATAGATGCCGTACGCGGCAAACCCACCCCCCAGTCCGTTGGAGCGATCACGCATGGGGGTGATCGCACGGATGATCATCTCGCCGGTGATCCGCCGGCCACTCTCACACAGGATGCCCGCGATCGCGCAACCGCTGATGTCTTTCTGATCCGGGACCCGTTTGCTGCTCATGTCTATCCACCTGCCCGGTAGGACTTCGGCTGCCTGAAAAAGGGGCATGGTTCAAAAACGGGGATTCACCTCCGAGCCAACCCTCGACTACGACCCAGAAAACGGGTTCCGGCGAGGTGCCTGTCCCCGTTTTTGAACCATGCCGAAAAAGGCGCAAGGCCTCACGGCTATGTGTGACCGGGCAGCTTCCGTACCAGGTGGGCCTTCGGTATACAACCCATTTTTTTACAAGGGGATAGAAAAGACACACGACACTGCGGGTCTTGATCTGATGTACCGCAAGGTAGGACTCACCTTTACAAACCTACATTTCCGTAGGGTCCTACTGTCCCGCTTCCGGCCGGGACCCGACGCGCGGGGGGATGAACACGGCATCGGCACGACGGAATCCGTCCCCACCTGGCGGATCGAGCGGATGTTCGAGGACACCAAAACCGAGTTGGGGATGGACCATTTCGAGGTTCGCCGGTACCTCTCGATCCAACGGCATCGGATCCTGACGGCCGTCAGTCATCTGTTCCTGGCTGAGTTCTGCCGTCTCACGGCCATACGGACTTGCCGGTGGCCAAGGTCTGGGCGTTGGAGTATTGGGCCTGGCGACGCAATCGCTGACGCCGACAGGCCCGTCCGACAAGGCGCGGGCCGCGGTTCCGCGCGGGCGCGCATTTTCCCCTTCTGCCGCCTGCGCCTACTGCTGGGCCTCCTCATAACCGGCGGCTGGAAAGATCACATAGGGAGAGTCGGACCGCGTGAGCACATACGTTTCGTCCAGGACGTAGCTCACCTGCGTGCCTGCCGGTATCGACGGTTCGATATCGACCAGCACGGTGTAGGTCACAAGCACGTACACGTGGAACGGGTGCCCCTGCGTATCGCTTCCGTCGGCAAGCCGAACGTCGGCGTTCAAGGCTATGCGCAATACCTCGCTTTCAAACTCTCCCTCCGTTACCCATTGGAGTTCGCCGTCCGGCAGTTCCGATGGCATTCGGCCCACCAGCGGGTTGACATCGCTGCCCTGACGGTACACGACATCGTTGGCCTCCGAGTATTCGTAAGAATAGAGGAGCACGCCCTCATCGTAGAGCATGAAATCGCGCCGGCCCGGACCCGCAAGCCCCTGCGGCAGGCTGCCAGTGCCGGCAAGCAGTATCGCAAGCGGGGCATTCGGATCATCCCAGCCGCTGTTGCTGGTGACGGGCCCCTCGGCTTCGTAGTAACCCGTGGGTTTGGGGCTCTCATCCCCTGATTCTTCGCCCAATCTCCACTCGGCGTCGGGGAAGAGGTCCCACGGGTTCGCCGAGCGGGTCAACTGCCTGGGCACCCGACGCGTATAGGTGACCGTGTCCCCCGGCAGGATAGCGGGGCGGCCGGTTTCCGGATTCTCCGGGATGTATTGTGTCGCTGTCACGCAGACGGTGAGGCTCAGCGCGGCTTCATAGGTCTGTTGCCCCTCTTGCGGGAGCACGGCGACGGCCAACGTACACGCCGCAGAGAGGACGCCGCCCAGATCCAGTTCCGCTATCCGCTCGATCCTTAAGCTCCCGTCTCCCTGCATCTCGGCCGTTCGCCCCACGAAGGGATTGCTCGCGGGGGTTTCGAGATAGAGGACGTTTTCCGCCGGGTCATAGTTGTAGGAGGCGATCAGCACCTGGTTGGCGTCGAAAACACCGAAGCTGCGGAGACCCTCCGGCCCTGAAAGCCAGCTTGCGAACGGGTTTCCCGTCTCTTGGAAGAGTTGCACAATGGCTACTTTGGAATCACTCCACTCTTCCTCGGGCTCACCCGAATCCGCCGACTCCCAAGTACCTTCCAGGGAGGGAGTGTAGTCCCGCTCAAACACCGCGCGGACCGTCTTGTGGCCGTCTATGGCAACTTGGGCGGGGGTATCGGACCCGCCCAAGTCTTGCTCCCAACGCACAAAATGCCATCCAGTGTCGGCAATCGGCACCAGGCTCACGGTCGTACCGAGAGGATAGACGTTGCCCGGCGGATTCATGAGGACGTGCCCCTGACCCTGAACGTTGACGATCAACCACACTTCCGCCTCGCCGGCCACTGCCGACTGGTTTGGATCGCATAGCAGGGGCAGGAACAGGAAGCCCAGCAGGTCACAGATCTTCTCGGGCAGGTGACAACATCCGGAAGCCAAGGGGATGGAAGCGCAGATTCCTAAAAGCATCTTCATGCTCTTAATACGCGCAAATTTCATACGATAAACTCCGTATTCCTAGGCCCACTCCCTTAAAGTACTGGAATCACCGCCGTTACGCGGACCTTCACAAGGAAGGGTTACAGGTTTGCCTAACTACTTTTTTCTGTTCTGTCTATCGGCTTCAACGGGTACCGCATTAAGGCATCTGTGTACGAATTACAGCAATTCTGACTGGAAAAGGGGTCAGGTCTTCATTTTTCATTTTTTCTGAGTACAGCGCCCCATTGAAACGGTGCGGAAAAAGGTTGATGTAGACGCCTTCCGATTGCCGAAAAACCTTGCAACGGGTGAACATGGAGGTTGCCACCATGCAAGGACGCAAGACAGCGT
>Ga0129299_1001251_pt1 | contig 16951 bp, 17 predicted proteins | sample ConPoolayeCmetaG_FD_94477 | JGI IMG/M metagenome (GOLD analysis project Ga0129299, IMG submission 94477) | Hot spring microbial mat communities from California, USA to study Microbial Dark Matter (Phase II) - Cone Pool mat layer C metaG ... | reverse complement strand
TAAGCCGGCGAAGCCGGAAGCTGTTATATGAGCAATAGTTATTCAATCATATATGTTTTCTGGTGGGGGAACCACGCCGCGCTATCGCACGGCGCGTATTCCCCCTGGCCTTCAATGCAGTGTCGGCGCATGCACCGACACTGCATTTCCGGCACACCCCTTCCTGCAAGGGGGCGGCGCGATGCGCTGCGCTCCGCTTCGCGCGCGTCTCGCCCCCTCGCAACGCACCCCGCCGGTGGATGACCCGACGGAAGCGTATCGAGAATTGACGCGTATCTGTGAACCGGTTGTCAAAGGCACTATGCGTGTCCGCGGTCTTAATCCACTGCGGGATGATGACCGCAGCCTTTTTGAAGCTGTTATCCGCGCCTAGCACCACATCCACGGCTTCAAATCCAATGAAATCGGAAGCGCGCTTGGCCTTATCTATGTAAACGACCCTGTTGAACGCAGGCGACAAAGCGCAAAGATTAACCGAAAACTGCGGTTGCTGCGCAGTCATGGACTTATCACGCGGCATGGAAAGTCGAGACGATATCGTATCACAAAAGCACGGTCATCGGCATATGAATGCAGCTATCATCTTGTATCACGAAAAACGATGCCGATACTGCTGAAAAAGGCCGCTTGATGACAAAGGCGTTTTCATAGAGAGATATACGCGGGAAGCGTATATAAGTCAGATACACAGTCTAATAGCGCTCCGTCTCTAATTTCGCTAATTTCTTCCATATATAAAACCCGACAGGTTGATTTTACTTTATAGTGACGAGGGTTGCTGAACTATCCGGCTCCGATAGCTTTTGTGATAAGAGGAATAAGCGTTTCGGGCTTGACCGGCTTCTCGAGGGTGCCTTTCAGATTAGGCCAGGTTTCTCCGGGAGAATAGCTTGACGCCAGAAAGTCTGGTTTGCGGATACCGGTTACGAGGATCACCGGAATGTTTTTCGTTCTGTCGTCATCCCGAAGTTTCACCGCCACGTCGAGACCTTCGCTCACATGCTTCATCATGACGTCGAGCAGGATGCAATCCGGCTTTTCATGCACGGCTTTATCAAAGCCTTCTTCCCCGTTGAGCGCGCTCAGCGTCTCAAACCCGCTCGCACGCAGGAGCAATTCGGTTGCTTCAACATATTCGCTGTCATTGTCGATAACCAGAATCCGCTTTGCCATACTTCACTCTCCCGCTTTCATGATGATTGGCCCATTCCATCTGCGGTAAAATAGTTCCGGTCTGCCGCCGTCTCCACGCGGGAAGTGTCCGCCTCAGCATGGTCAGCGCCGCGATAAGGTTTTCGCGAGCTGAGGGCGAAAGCCCCTCCCCGACTTCCCATGAATATCCGCGCATCTCGAGCATATATGCTTCGGGACATTTGCCGTACAACAACTCGCTGAGCGCCAGCACAGCCTGCGGCTCGACGGCATGCGTTGTAAAGGCGGCGTTAAACAGCGGCCGTACGGACCGCATCCTCACGCCGTTTATCGCCTCATGCGTCGCATCGGCGAATATCACCGCGTCAAATTCACTCACCGTCAGGGCGTCCTCCACGTTCAACTGATAATCGCATTCGGTGCTCACGCCCATCAACGGCTCTGTTTGCAATTGCTGCACCAAGGCCGGTCCCAGCCCGTCGTCACCCCGGCCGGGATTTCCATATCCGTACACAAGAATGTTCGCTCCCGCCTGATCCATCATGCTACCTGCGATTCCGATCCAGTATTTCACCGCGTTCATTCACAATGCTGATCTCGAGCGGCATCTTCCCCAGCGCGTGCGTTGCGCAGCTTAGGCATGGATCATACGCTCTGATGGCCACTTCCACGCCGTTGAGCATTCCTTCGGTAACCTCGGCTTTGCCGTCGATGGTATGCCGGGCGACCCAATCAACCGCCTCATTCATGGGCTGATTATTATTGGTGGTTGACACTATCAGGTTGCACATGGTAATCTGGTCGTGCTCATTGACTCGGTAGTGATGAAAAAGGGTGCCGCGCGGCGCCTCGATAAGCCCCACGCCCTCGTCACGCCGCGTACCGGTAACCACAAGGTCTGTCCTCTGAAGGTCGGGGTCGTTGAGCAGTTCGCGCATCATTTCCGCGGCATGAAGCGTTTCGATAAGCCGCGCCCAATGGTAATGCATGGTCATGTTGTTTGGCTTTCCGCCGGTATATGCCTTGAACTGCTCGAATTCCTTTTGCGCAAGAGGCGTCGGAATAAAATCACAGGTGTTCAAACGCGCCAATGGACCGACACGGTACCACCCTTTCTGCGTCCCCTGTTTTTTCAAATACGGAAACTTCATATAGCTCCACGACCGCACCTCCTCGGCGATATGCTCAAGGTAGTCCTGGTAATCGACGTCATCAAGTATCCGGTTTCCGTCGGCGTCAACACCACGCAGCACTCCATGGTACAAATCCAGCGCGCCGTCTTTGCGCACGAGACTTACGTGGTTCGAGGGGAACGCGGCATATCCGTCGATAAAGTCTTTGTGCTTCGCATGATAGTCCTTAAAGAGCGCAAGCGCCGCCTGCGCCCATTCAACCATCGTGCCGATTGAAAGCTGCGTATTGCCGCCGATTCCCTGAATAAACCCGTCCCGCTCCTCGAGAGAGAGGTTTTTGTTGATGCCGCCGGGGATGGCGCCTGTGCCGTGTATTTTTTTGCCGGCGGTCGCGGCGATGATTTCCTGGCCGTATTTGCGCATGAGCACGGCCTGAACGGCAAGGTCCTTGTGTTTGAGCGCAATGCCGATGACATTGCGTATTGCCGGGTCGGCGTCGATGCCGAATAAAAGATCAGGCGCGCAGAGATGAAAAAAGTGAAGAACATGCGATTGGAAGGTTTGCCCGTAATGCATCAAGCGCCGCATCTTTTCGCCCACCTTTGTCAGGCCGTCGCCTGTTCCCGCGCCCACAATCACATCCATGGCTTTTGCCGCGGCCAGGTGATGGCTCACCGGGCATATGCCGCACAGGCGCTGTACAAGCACCGGCGCCTCCCAGTATGGACGACCCTGGACAAAACGCTCAAATCCCCGAAATTCTACAATATGAAGACGGCTCTGCGTCACCTTGTTGGCATCATCGAGAAGAATTGTCACCTTCCCGTGTCCCTCCACCCGCGTTACAGGCTCGATAACGATCTTTTTTCCCATATATTCCCCGTGATTTCGCTGCGATGTGCCGGTTCTGTATTGCGATGCTTTTGTTTCCCGTTTCAGCGGTTATTGCCGCTTCCAAAGATTAGTCGAACTTGACAACCTCATACGGCAGTTCCATCGGTTTGCCGCTCACCAGCGCCACGAGCGCGTTCCATATTAAATCAGCGCGCGGCGGACAGCCCGGAAGGAAATAATCGATTTTCACAATTTCATGGCACGGATACACCCGGTCGAGTATCATCGGAATATCATCATCATTGGGAAGAATGTTTCTCGGGTTTGCATTCCGGGTCGTCGGAGAATTACAGTATGCCTCCTGCAGGCATTCCTCAATAGGAATATTATTCCGCATGGCAGGCAGGCCGCCCATGATGGCGCACTCCCCCACCGACACCAGTATCCTGCAATGCCTGCGAAAATCCTTCAACACATGAACGTTCTCGCTGTTGCAGACGCCGCCCTCGATAAGTCCGATATCGCATTGTTTCGTGAATGTTTTGATGTCATCGATCGGCGATTTGTTGAACTCGACCAGCTCGATGAGATGCAGGATGCGCTCGTCGATATCGAGTATCGACATGTGACAGCCGAAACAGCCGGCCAGTGATGTTGTCGCGACAACCGGTTTTGCCATGAATGTCCCCCGCTATTGTGTTCTCTTCAAACCGATAGGTGTTGTATCGTATTTTCTCCTGCCTATCGGCGTTGTAAAGCCCCTGCCTTTTTTTATTATGGCGCCTACCGGACACATATCCATCGCCGTGTCCGCCATCTCGTCGGTGAGCCGATCGGCCAGCGTCGTATCGATATTAATCGTTGCCTTATTGCCCCGGTTTGCATATGCAAACAGCGCCTTTCCGTCGGCCGTGCGGATACCGTTGATACAGCGCTTGCACAAAATACAGCGGTTGCGTTCAAGCACTATCTTCGGCGGCGTTGCGTCCAGCTCCCGCCTCGAAAATTCATATTCAAACCGCGGCGCCATCATTTGATAGCGGTATGCAAGGGCCTGAAGGTCGCAGGAGCCGCTTTTTTCGCACGACGGGCAGAAGTGATTGCCCTCCACAAAAAGCAGCTCAATTGCAGTTTTGCGCATTTCGTTGAGCTCCGGCGTGTCGTTTTTTATGACCATGCCTTCGGCAACCGGCGTTGTGCATGCCGCCATCGGCCTGCCGTTGACCTTCACCGTGCATATCCGGCACGTGCCCGGCGGCTTGATCCCCTCGAAATAACACAGCACGGGAATATACACGCCGTTTTGTTGTGCGGCTTCGACAATGGTTTGCCCCTTTTCCCCCGTACATTCTTTTCCGTCAATGGTAAATCGCACGCTCTCCGCCATAAAATTCCTCATCATTCCATATTTTTATAGAATACTACTTAACGTATCTCACGCGTTGCCCGTATGCGCCGCCGCGGGCTTTCTTCCCACATAGGCGCATGACCGCGCAACCGCGGCCGCAAGGTCAAAGCCGGGATCGAAATCACCATCGGGATGAATCACTTTGAGATATTCTTCTTTCAGATTGTTGATGGTCGTTACGACCGGGTTTGCGGCCGTCTGGCCCAGGCCGCACTTGTTGAGCGTTTTCATCACCGCGCCCAGTTCGCACATCACCTTCAAATCGCTTTCCGTTCCCGCGCCCTCCATTATCCGCCGTATCTTATTGCGCAAAATCCACGTGCCGGCGCGGCACGGCACGCATGAACCGCACGATTCGTCGGTGAAGAATTCCATGAAATTATGCACGATTTCAAGCAGGTTACGGCCTTTTCCAATACTAATTACTGAACCGCCGGTCGCAAGGTCTTCAAACCCGATTTTTTTGCCGAAATCCCGGCCGCCGACGCATGTGCCCGAGGGCCCGCCGACCTGCACCGCAAGCGTCGTCTCAGGCGCTGCCCCAGCCATCACGAGAGCGTCCGCCACCGTCAATCCCCACTCAACCTCGTACACTCCCGGCGAAGCACAGTCGCCCGAAATACTAAGCACTTTTGTGCCGGCGCTCTGATCGGTGCCCATGGCTCTGAACCATTCCGCGCCCTTGTCGATAATCTGGGCCGCTGCAGCAAAAGTCTCAACATTATTAACCGCCGTTGGTTCATATAAAAATCCTCTTTCCGCAGGAAAGGGCGGACGATTACGGGGTTCGCCCCGCCTGCCTTCGGCCGATTCGATAAGCGCAGATTCCTCGCCGCATACATACGCACCGGCGCCCATCTGGATGCGGATATCGAACGAAAAACCCTTTCTACCGGCGATATTCTCCCCCAGCATTCCCTGAGCGCGCATGGCGTCGAGCACGCGTTCGAGGTGGTTCTTCAGGTAATGATATTCGCCCCGCAGATACATCACCCCCCCCGCGGCGCCGATAGAATATCCGGCCGCAACCATGCCGTCAAACACCATGCGGCTGCACTCGGTAAGAATTACCCTATCTTTGAATGTTCCCGGCTCACCCTCATCGGCATTGCATATAATCCATCGCCGCTTACCTTTCGCTTTGGCGGTGAACTCCCATTTCAGTCCTGTGGGAAATCCAGCCCCGCCGCGGCCCCGTAAGCTGGATGTTTTGATAATCTGAATGACCTCGGATGGTTGCATTGCGACACATTTTTTTATCGCCGCGCCAGCTTCATATTCCCCGAAAATGACCTTTCCCTTTTTCCTGATATTGTTTTTTACCATCGAGCGAATAGCCTCGCTCGCATTCGCGCCGTCGCCGTATCCAAATAGGGCAATCATGTCTTTGAGAGGCTTCCCCGCCCGCATGCCGGCGACAAGCGTTTTGACCTTGCCGGGCGTCAGTTCGGTAAACACCTCACCGTTGATCAACGCTGCCGGTTCCTGATCGTTCATGCCGATATCGGCGGTGCTGAATAGACCGATGAGGCCGTCGGCCGTTACTTCTCCGAAACGACACCCTACTTCCCTCTCAAACGCATCTGCAACTTCTTTCCGTCCTTTCATAAACGCCACGGCGCTGTTATTGAGATACACCGTATAGCGGCCCCGGGGCTGTTGTGAAAAGAAATGATAAAAAGAGACGGTCTGAACGACATCGGCCCGCGAGATGCCGACGGCACGGGCAATCTCATCCACCGCGGATTCGTCAATACAGCAAAAGTCATTCTGCACGTCGTACAGGATATCCATCAGCCGTCCAGCGTCATTGGCATGGCGGGCGCACAGTGATGCAATAGAAACAGGCATAATTCCCTCGACAAAAATAGATTTTATGTGAAAAACATCACTTTAAAATATATATTAAAACAAATGACGCCAAATAAACTTTTAAAAGGCGAGAAACAGTAATCCTTCCATGCCCCTCGAGCACTCATATCGCGCGTATGAACTTGCAGTAAAAGGCATTGTTCAGGGTGTTGGGTTTCGGCCGTTTGTGTTCCGCTGCGCGCGTCGTTTCGGACTGCACGGATGGGTCGAAAACCGTACCGACGCCGTGTATGTGCGCATCGAAGGCCCGGCCGGCGAGGTTAATTCATTCACCGAGGCACTCCGCCGTGATGCGCCCGCGCCGGCGCGTATCGCCTCCATCGAAAGCCGCGAGGTCGGCGTGGAGGGATTGCGCGGGTTTTCAATCCGCCGTAGCAGCGATTACACGGACGCCGTCACCGACATAAGCCCCGACATCGCCGTTTGTGAGGAATGTCTGGCGGACATGAAAACGCAGCCGCGCCGCATCAATTATCCTTTTATCAATTGCTCGCACTGCGGTCCGCGCTTTACCATCATTACCGGCCTTCCCTACGATCGGCCACGCACCACCATGGCGCGGTTTGCCGCCTGCCAGGCATGCCGCGCCGAATACCATAACAGCGCCGACCGCCGTTTCCACGCCCAGCCCATCGCCTGCAGTGCCTGCGGCCCCTCATACACGCTTCACAGCGGCGCTGAACAAATCACCGGCCTTGATTCGATCCTGTCAACCGCGGCGTCGCTGCTGGAGGCGAATCGGATTGTGGCGATACGCGGACTTGGCGGGTTTCACCTAGCCTGCAACGCGCTCTCGCACGAGGCGGTTTCTCGCTTGCGCGCGGCCAAGCGCCGCGACGCCAAGCCCTTCGCGGTCATGTTTCGCGACCTTGCGGTCATATCGCGCTACGCAGACACAAGCGAAGCCGAAAGCGAACTGCTGCTCTCGCCCCAGCGCCCCATCGTGGTGCTGGAAAACGCGCGCGGCCTGGCGCCGGCGGTATCGGCCGGGTTTGCTTCTGTGGGCGCCATGCTCCCCTATCTGCCGTTTCATTACCTTTTGTTCGAGCGGCTGCGTATCGACGCAGTGGTCATGACCAGCGGAAACATGGCGGATGAGCCGATAGCCATCGACAACGATACAGCGCTCGCAACATTTAGCGGCATTGCCGATGCGATCATCACTCACAACCGCGATATTTACAACCGCGCCGACGATTCGGTGGCAATGGTGGCGGGCAGCGCTGCGCGCCTCATACGCCGCAGCCGCGGCTATGTGCCCCAGCCGGTGCATGTCGGCCTCGATACCACCGGTATACTGGCCTGCGGCGCCCTGCTAAAAAACTGCTTTGCGCTCGGCGCCGCCGGCGGCCGCGCCATTCTCAGCCAGCATATCGGCAACCTCGACAACGCCGAAACGTATTCGTTTTTCACCGAATCCGTCGAGCGTTTCACATCGCTTTTCAGAATGCGGCCTTCCATGACAGCATGCGATCTCCACCCGGACTATCTTTCGAGCCGCTACGGCCGCTCGCTGGGTCTTCCCTGCATCGCTGTCCAGCACCACCACGCACATATCGCTGCGTGCATGGCCGAGCACGGCCTCGATGAACCTGTTATCGGCGTAAGTTTCGACGGCGCGGGGCTTGGCGACGACGGAACGGTATGGGGGGGAGAATTCCTGCGCTGTGATCTTGTGTCATACACGCGGACGGCATATCTCAAACCCGTGGCCCTTCCCGGCGGCGACCGCGCCGCGGCCGAGCCCTGGCGCATGGCGCTGTCGTATCTGCACGATGCTTTCGGGACGCCGTGCCTGTCGCCTGTCTACGCGCCCGTTGCTTATGCCGGCGAAGAGGCTGCGCAGACACTTGTCGCAATGATCCAGAAAAAGGTAAATGCACCGCTCACGTCAAGCATGGGACGGCTGTTCGACGCAGTCGCATCGCTTCTGGGTCTTTGCCATGTCAATCGTTACGAAGCCGAGGCCGCAATGGCGCTTGAAAACGCCGCCGGCGGCATCGAGGCCGCGCCGTATCCGTTCGCAGTAGCCGCCGGTCCGATCGACATAAGCGGCATTATCCGTGCCATTGCCGGCGATATCAAACGCGGAGTTTCGGCAACACTCATCGCCGCGAAGTTTCAGGCGACGGTCGTTGCTCTTACGGCCGCCACGGTTAAGCATATCGCCGCTGATTCAGACCGCGCGCCCGTGGTGCTTTCCGGCGGCGTATTTCAAAACAGATATATTTTAGAACACGCTGAAAAGCATCTTCGCGCGCAGGGCTTTCGGGTATATACGCATTGCAGCGTGCCGTCAAACGACGGTGGAATAGCGCTCGGCCAGCTTGCCGTTGCCGCAAAAAGGAGAACGATCTGATGTGCCTCGGAATCCCCGGAGAAGTGACGGCGGTTGACGGCGAATGGGCCGTGGTCAACATCAACGGTGTCGAATATCGCGCCGGTCTTCAGCTTGTCGACAACGTCCGTCCCGGCGACTGGGTCATTCTCCATGCGGGATACGTGCTTGAGAAACTTGACGCCGCGCAAGCCAAGGAAACGCTTACGCTGATTGCCGACGTATGCAAAAAACCATGAGCGGAAACTTCATTGACCGACAATTCTACGACCGCCGCGCCTGTGAAACGGTCGCCGGCGACATACGACGGATTTCGAAACGGCCGGTGACGCTCATGGAAGTGTGCGGCGGACATACACACGCAATCCAGCGTTTCGGCATTGCCTCACTGCTGCCGTCCGGCATTCGGCTTGTATCAGGCCCGGGCTGTCCGGTATGCGTCAGCGACAAGCGCTTTATCGACCGCGCCATTGCGCTGAGCCGTCTCGCCGATGTTGTCATTGCGACGTTCGGCGATCTGATCCGCGTTCCCGGCTCGACGTCCTCGCTCGAAAAAGAGCGCAGCCGCGGCGCAGACGTCAGAATAGTGTATTCAAGCGCCGATGCGGTTACATTGGCATTGAAAGAACCGGCAAAACGGGTGGTGTTCCTCGGCATCGGCTTTGAAACAACCACTCCGACCACGGCGGCGGCAATTCTTGACGCGCAGGCAAAAGGCATACGCAATTTTTTCGTTGTATCCGCGCACAAGATCATGCCGCCGGCCATGGCAGCGCTCATCGACGAAGGTATCGCTATCGACGGCTACATCTGCCCCGGACACGTGAGCGTTGTCACCGGCCCGGCAATCTACACCCCCATTGCACAGCGATATAAAAAACCGTGCGTTATTTCGGGTTTTCAACCCCTCGATATCCTGCTTTCGATACGAATGCTTGTCGCGCAGATTGAACGCGGCGCCGCGATGGTCGAAAACGAATATTCGCGCGCAGTGCGGCCCGGCGGCAATCCGGAGGCGCGCCAGTGCATGCAACAGGTGTTTGAGCTTCGCGACGATACATGGCGGGGGCTGGGAACCATTCCCGCAAGCGGCTGCGGCATCAGGGAAGAATTCCGCCGCTTTGACGCCGAGGCATGCCTTGACGTCGACGTTGAGCCGACCCGCGGCGGCGCCGGCTGTATCTGCGGCGACATTCTCAAGGGACTCAAAACCCCCCACGACTGTCCGCTTTTTGCGGCACCATGCACCCCCGCCGAACCCGTGGGCGCCTGTATGGTGTCGAATGAAGGGACATGCGCGGCATATTACAAATACAACAGATGTGCGGAAAAAACACCGGCATGAACGATTCCACGCACCGGATACATCTCGGTCACGGCGCCGGCGGACGGCTGACGCATGAGCTCATCGGTTCGATGTTTATGCGGCATTTCGGCAATCCGATTTTGCTGCAACGCGCCGACGCCGGCATTATCGGACAGCTCAACGGAACAATTGCGCTCACCACCGATTCATTCGTCGTTCGTCCCCTTTTTTTCCCTGGCGGCGATATCGGCAAACTTGCGGTATGCGGAACCGTCAACGATCTGGCGGTCTGCGGCGCGCGGCCCGCATATATAACCGCAGGGTTTATTATTGAAGAAGGTTTCGGGATGAACGATTTGGAGCGAATCGTTGCCTCGATGGCGGCGGCATCTTCAGAAGCGGGCGCCATGGTTGCCGCGGGCGACACCAAAGTCGTGGAACACGGCACCTGTGACGGCGTCTTTATCAACACGGCAGGAATCGGCGTTGTTCCCGCTGCATGGCAGAGCCTCCACGACGGCAGCCGCATCGCAATCGGAGACAAAGTCATCGTGAGCGGCCCCATAGCCGATCACGGCATGGCCGTGCTTGCCGCGCGAAACGAAATGGGAGTCAGCGCTCCGATCGTGTCCGATTGCGCTCCGCTCAACGGCATGATTCATGCGATGCTGGAGCGCTTTGACGGCGTCAAATTCATGCGTGATGCGACACGCGGCGGTCTGGCTGCCGTGCTCTGCGAGATAGCTGAGAAAAAACCTTTCGGAGTCATCATTGACGAGCGTCGTGTGCCGGTGCGTGATGCGACACGGGCAATGTGCGATATGCTGGGATTCGATCCGATGCATGTGGCAAATGAAGGCACGATCGTTATTTTCATCGATGCGCGACAGGCGCACGACGCCGCAGCATTTCTCCGTTCGCACCGCTACGGCGGCGGCGCGGCCATTATAGGCGAAGTTACCGGCCAACAGCCCGGTATGGTACGCATGCGTACCGCCATCGGCGGCATGCGCATTATCGACATGCCGGAAGGCGAGCTGCTGCCGAGGATATGCTAATGCGTGACAGTGTGAAAGACGCGACTTATCGAGAGTAAGGAGTACGGCCGGCAACGATGCATGAATACAGTATAATCGAAAATGTGCTTTCGATAGTGGCGGAAACGGCGGCCGCGCGGTCGCTGTCGCGCGTCACGACGGTCACCTTGCGTATCGGCCGGCTGCACCAGGTGTCGGCCGACATCATGCGTTTCGCGTTTACCATTGCATCGCAGGACACCGTTGCGCATGGAGCCGCCCTGTCGATCGAATTTGTCGATATTACGGCGCGCTGCCACGACTGCGGCGCGCAGTTTGTTGTTGGCGAACATGTGTACGTATGCGGCGCATGCGGCGGCGCGGACATCGATATACTCAGCGGCGATGAATTAATCGTTCAAAGCATGGAAGGAGAAACGTAATGGAAATCAAGGTGATGAAAAACATTCTTGGGGCCAACCAGCAGCGGGCCGATAACGTGCGGGCTATGTTGAGGGGGCATAACACGCTCATGCTCAACCTGATTGGTTCGCCGGGATGCGGCAAAACGACGCTTCTGGAAAAAACGCTTGAGAGGTTCAAGGGCCGCTGTAACGTTGCGGTCATTGAAGGCGACGTGGCAAGCGACCGCGACGCGCGCCGGATTCAGGCGCATGATGTACCGGTTGTGCTGATTAATACCGACGGCGCATGCCATCTCGAATCGATAAGCATCGAGAAGGCGCTTGCCGAATTTGACCTCGACGCCATTGATATCGTTTTCGTTGAAAATGTCGGTAATCTTGTCTGTCCCGCCGAGTTCGATATCGGCGAATACGCAAAAATTGCGGTCTCCTCAGTTGCGGAAGGCGACGACAAACCCGAGAAATATCCCCTTTTGTTCCGTGAAGCAAAAGCCGTGGTGCTCAACAAGACGGATTTGACCGGCCTCTGTGAATTCAACCGTAATACTTTCATGGAGAGCCTCGGCCGTCTCAACGGCCGTCTTCCGGTTCTCGAAGTCTCCTGCCGAAACGGCACGGGACTTGAAGGATGGTTCTCGTGGATTGAAGAGGCATTGCGAATATATACCGGGAGCGGCCCGCACATAACCTGAAAAATGCCGTGCCTCCGGCCGCGTTGCTTCACCCTGGACGGTTCCGCCAGAGGTGCCCAATGCCGGCGCCGGGCTGACCGATTATTCGAAATATCGTTTATTTATAGCACGCACAGTGCGTCGTTTGTGCGTGGCTGACACATCGGAAGAGCTCCCCATGGCTTGCCAGGAGTGAATGAGAGTCATCGTACCGTCGCATCAATTTTCGCCTTCAGTTCCGCCATGGTAAACGGCTTCTGAAGAAAACCGACCGCGCCGGCATTCAAAATCTCGCGCACTTCAGATCCTTCGCTGTAACCGGACATAATGATCACCGGCACTGCGGGAAGCATTGCATGAATCGCATCAAATGTTTCACGGCCGTTCATGCGGGGCATGGTCAAGTCCAGAAGGATGAGGTCACATTCACCCGGCATACCGTTCAAGGATTCAACCGCCTCCCTACCGTCGCGGAAACGCCGCACTTGGTGGCCGTTCATTTCGAGAAGCCGCACGGTCATCAGCGCCACGCTGTCTTCGTCTTCAATCACCATTATCCTCATCCGTTTCTTCGTATCCCCGCCACGCACCGCGCGATTTTCTTCCCTGGACTTCGCACTCTTTTCATCCGCAAGCGGAAGATAGATGATGAATTCAGTACCTTTCCCCAATTCGCTTCTCATGTCGATTACGCCCCGATGCGCCTTTACCGCGCCGTACACAAGCGCCAGTCCCAGGCCGGTGCCTTTGCCTTTAGCTTTGGTGGTAAAAAAAGGATCGAAAATCCTGCTGCCGATGGATGGATCTATACCGCAGCCGGTGTCGCTCACCCGGAGTTTGAGATATTCGCCGGCAGGCAGCCTGACGGTATTCGCGACATCCTCCGGCCGGGAAAACGCAATCAGGCCGGTCTCAAACCGCAGCTCCCCGCCGCTGGGCATGGCATCGCGGGCGTTGATCGCAAGGTTAAGCAGGGTGTTCTGCAGCAGCACACGATCACCGGCAACCACGCATCGCTCGGCGTCCAAATGCTTGACAATCGAAATTGATGTGGGAATACTGTGCGCAAGAATCGTCTCGACGTCGTTGATAAGGGAATGGATATCCACGGGCGAAAATTCGGCCGGGCTGTTGCGCGCAAAGGTCAGCAGTTTCGACACCACATCAGCCAGTGAGCGCGCCGCATCGATAATACCGTCAAGCGCGGAACGGGTTTCTCCCTGGTCTGTGCATTTCGCCCGAAGAAATTCCGCGTTGCCCAGGATACCCGCCAGCCTGTTGTTGAAATCATGGGCAATGCCTCCGGCAAAAAGCGTCAGCAGGCCATCGGTTGCGACAAGGAGCATGATGAGGCAGGCTACTGCCCGCGTCGAAAGCTTTTTGTGAAACGCAAGCACCGCAACTGCGGCCAGATACAGAAAAATATCCAGCGAATAGCTCGGATACCATCCGTATTTCAACGTCTGTACGATGGACAGAATGCCCAGAATCAATCCGAACGGGGCAACCACGGGAAAAAGCCGGCCGGCGAGATCGCGGATGACCTCTTCCCTGCTGATGCGGAGAAGGTCGGCCTGAGGAGGTTCGTGGAATATTTTTTTAAAAACTGTCATTGAGAAACCGTACGCCAAATGCGTTGAAAGGTCATTGGAACATGCAGATCAGCCTGCATCTTCCAGGAAGAAAAACGTGTATATACCGACCATGGATGCAGTGTATATTGTTATTTCCAAAATAATTTATGATGCAACCGCTGTTATCTGCAGTACATCATGACTTCATTTGGCGACGCGGGGCAGACATTTCGCGAAAAAAACAACCATTGATCGATAAATCATAAACACAAAACCATCTAATCTAACGTCATATCTCATCAATTTACAATAAGTTATGAAATATAAAGACCAGCAATCAACACTTTTTGTGAAAAAAATAACATAAAAATATTGACAATTATTCGAAAATGTGATATATTATCACATAAACGCAAACAATCCCCACACTTATGAATATGAATATAAATTCAATTCTTCGCCTTTCTAAATACCAAGCTGCCGTAAGTAAATACAAAACGCTTGGATTACAGCGCGTATTTTCAAACAGCCTTGCCGATGCGATTGGCGCTTCCCCTGTGCAGGTGAGAAAAGACTTCTCAATATTCGGGATTCATGGGAATAAAAAAGGCGGTTATCTGGTCGCCGATATCTTCACCCGGCTCAATGCTATTCTCCGTAAAACCGAAGTTCGTAAAATTATCATTGTCGGCGCGGGAAATATCGGCACCGCACTCATGAATTTTAAAGGATTCGAGCTCAACGGCATACATATCGCCGCCTGCTTTGATATCGATCCCGAAACTTTTTCTCCCACGGCCGCCATCCCTGTCCTGCCGCTTGATGATTTCCGGCCATTCGTGCGCGCTCACGGAATCAAGGCCGCGGTACTCTGCGTGCCGGAATATGCGGCCCAGCATGTCGCCGATATTATGACCGCCTCCGGCATCAAAGGCATTCTTAATTTCGCTCCGATAAAGCTGCGTGTTCCGAAAGACTGCCATGTCAGCGACATCAGCCTTGTGCATGAGATAGATCGCCTGTTTTATCTAATTCACGCGCGCAACGGCGGAAAGGAGCGCCGGTGAAACCGCTGTCGCTCCACCTGCGTATTCTTCTGCCGTTTCTGGCCATTATCGTCAGCCTCGGCGCCATTATTGCGGCGCTTGATTTTCATATTGTGGACAGCTATGTCGTTGACCGTACGCAGGAGCAGGTGACGTCGGCACTGCGCGCCGCAGAAGCCGTGTATAAGGACGAACTGGAAACAATCCGCACGGGTTTTTTATTGGCGTCGCACAGCGAAGACCTGAGCTTTCTCAAGTCCAGACTCGGCCTTGATTATCTCTTTGTGGTTGATACCGCCGCGGCCGATTCCATCCGCGATCCGATTGTCGCCCAAGCGTTTCGGGGCAACGGCAACGGCGGCACCCGCATCATCAAAGGCGATGAGCTTCGGCGCATGAACAACGACCTCTACCTCAAGGCGCGCATCGAAATCAAACCGACCCCACATGCCCGGCCTTCATCTATGAAAACCCTTCACGATGCCATGGCAATCGAATACGCGCGGCCATTCTTCAATGCCGAAGGAAGAGTAATCCGCGTCATGTACGGCGGCAGGATAATCAACAGACGCGCCGAGCTCATCGACCGGATACACAATATTGTTTTCGAAAACAGAATATATAAATCCAAGCCCGTGGGTACCGTGACGGTTTTCCTCGACGATATCCGCATCGCGACCAATGTGCTGGACAACGAGGGACAGCCGGCGCTCGGAACACGGGTCTCGGCCGAGGTGTACCGCAATGTCATTGAAAAGGGCGCCTTGTGGCTCGATCGCGCCTTTGTGGTCACCGACTGGTATCTTACCGCGTACATGCCGATTACCGACGTCCACGGTTCGCGGATCGGCATACTCTACGTCGGCGTCCTTGAACAGCCGTTTACCGACATGAAACGCCGGATTGCGCTGATGCTTCTTGCAATCATCGGCGCCGGCGTGTTGTGCGCCGCACTCATTGCAGTCGTCATCGCCGGCCTTATCAGCAGGCCCGTCATCCGTCTGCAGAACGCGGCGCAGAGTCTCGCGGCAGGCGATCTCGCGCACCGCATCGACACCGACATCGGAGTTCCCGAGCTCAAACAGCTTGCCACCGCCTTCAACGAGATGGCGCAGAAACTCGAAGCGCGGGAAAAAAACCTGCGCGAAGCAAACGGAAAACTCGCGGAACTGAACAAAAATTACCTTGATCTTGTCGGCATGGTCTCACATGAACTCAAAGGCATTCTCTCCTCCGCCATTCTCAATGCCTATGCGGTCAAGGACAAATTTCTGGGCGATCTCAACGAAAAACAGGAAAAGGCGCTCGCCTCCATTACCCGAAATCTTGACTACCTCACGATAACGGTGAAACGGTTTCTTGACCTGAGCCGTATCGAAAAGGGAGAGCTTGTCGTTCACCCTTCACCGCTGCTTCTCACCGAAGACGTGCTGACACGCGCCGTCGAATCGTTCAGCCGTCAGGCGCAGGAAAAACATATACGCATTGTATGCGACGCAGCCGGCGGCATACGGCTCAACGCCGATATCGACATGCTGCAGGTTGTCGCAAACAACCTTATCCGCAACGCCATTGCATACGGCGCGCCGCACGGCATTATTCGCATAAGTGCAGCGGAACGCGGCGGCATGGTTGAGGTTGAGGTGTATAACGACGGAACGCCCATCGAGGCCGCGGGGCTACAGAAACTCTTCAGGAAATTTTCCCGTCTCGATACCAGCGAAAGTAAAAAGGTGCACGGCACGGGCCTTGGGCTTTTCGTCTGCAGGGAAATCGTTGAAAAACACGGCGGCGCCATTCGCTGCGAACCGCGCGAACACGGCAATTCATTTATCTTCACCATAAAAAAGGACTGCTCAGCATGACGACGCCATTGGATATCATCAAGAAGAAACGTGCGCAGGCCATCTCGCGAATCGTCGGGAAAGGCTACCTCTCGACAAAAAGAGTATATGTCGGAATGGCGACGTGCGAGATCGCCGCAGGGTCAAAAGATGTGTGGGACGTATTTGAACAGGCGATAAAATCAGGCGGATGCACCAACGTGTACATCGCCCCAAGGGATGCGCCGGACGGTGCAACCTGGAACCCATGGTCGAAATAGTCGAGACCGGAAAAATTCCCGTAAAATACTGCAAGGTGACACCTGAAAAAGCGGCTGAAATCGTACGCCGTC
>Ga0129299_1001249_pt1 | contig 16957 bp, 17 predicted proteins | sample ConPoolayeCmetaG_FD_94477 | JGI IMG/M metagenome (GOLD analysis project Ga0129299, IMG submission 94477) | Hot spring microbial mat communities from California, USA to study Microbial Dark Matter (Phase II) - Cone Pool mat layer C metaG ... | reverse complement strand
CGTTGGTTACCCCGCTCACCTGCGATGGTAGCTGGCCTCACAGACCATGTTTGGACTGTTAAAGAGCTGCTTTGGACCGTTGTGCTACATGTCAACACTTAACGGGGAGACTATCGGATTTGCCCCCAAACTGAAATGCTCTCGCGTCTTTCCCGATTTGACAAATCACCTAAACTGTGGATAATAGGGTTGCAAGTCTGTGTGTGGAAGTTGAACGACGCTCCAGCAGAACGGGCTGGGGCGTCGCTTTTTATACGGACTGTAAAATCTCACACGAAAGGAGGTGAAACAACAATGGCAGAGCGTGTGATTGGCACCGTCAAATGGTTCAATGCGTCCAAAGGGTACGGTTTTATCGCGCGTGAAGATGGCAAAGATGTCTTTGTGCATTTTTCGGCGATTCAAAGTGAAGGTTATCGTTCCTTGAACGAAGGCGAGCGGGTCGAATTCTCGGTTGAGGAGAGTCCCAAGGGACCGCAAGCCGTGAACGTGGTTAGGATGGCCTAATCTTTCTTTTATCCGCAAGGGAAAGAAACAACAGCCACCGCGATAACTATCGCGCGTGGCTGTTTGTTTGTAATTACTCAGCCGTACCGTCAGTCGCGAAAAGCCCCACCCCCTTGTCCCCTCCCCACGCCGCTCTGCGGCGTGGGGAGGGGGAATCAGTAAGTAACACACACATGAGTTCACCCAGGCCAAAACCGTCCTTTGATGCGCGACGTTATCGTGGACAGGTCGAGCGCGAGTTGATCGTGGGGGGAATTTTGATCACCCTCGTCGTGGGTGGGGGCTTGATTGCTCTGCTGTGGGGCGCCGAGGCGTTTTTCGTCGCGCTGATGTGTTTCATCAGCGCGCTGTTGCTTGCCAGTGTCGTGTGGGGAGTTCTCAAACTCATCGAGATGGTCTCACGCGACTAGCGGCGTCGCAACCAGTACCAGGCACTCGGGCGCACGTTACGTTCGGTGCCGTGCTGGATGCGTTCGAGAACAAAAGGTGGGGAGAATAACGCGCTGACTTGTTCTGGCGTGATGCCCACGCTGCGAAAGTAGGGCAAACGCCGCGAGCGTTCCGCCGCAGGAAGAAACGCGTACAGCATAAACATTGCGCCCGAACGTGTCAGGCGCGCCAGGTGTTCAGCATACCGCGCGCGGCGCGCCGGATCAACACCGTGCAAGCATCCAATATCGAGGACGAAATCGAACGGCGTGTCCAAAAAGTCGAGCCGTGTCACATCGGCAACGTAAAAAGTCAGCGTCGTCACTTGCGCGCGATGTGCCTTGTCGCGCGCGCGCGCAATCGCTTTTGACGAAAAATCTACACCAACAACGTCAAAGCCCTGTTGTGCCAGAAAGATGGCGTTGGTACCTGTGCCGCATCCCAGATCGAGGGCGCGTCCTCGCGTAGTGGAATTGGTGACATACTCGACAACTTCGGGCGGTGTCACGTTGGTATCCCACGGTGGTTTACCCCACGCATAACGCCACTCGAAAAACCAGCGTTGGAGATTCATTGTGCTTGTCTCACCGCGACCGCGTCACCCCCACGCGATCACAATAGGCACGCACGGGACACACGGAACATTTGGGCGAGGTGGGATGACAGACATTTTGTCCCAGCGCCACAAGTTCATCGTTGATTTCGATCCAGTAGGCGCGCGGTAGTCGGGCGCGCAATGCCATTTCGGTTTGTTCGGGCGTTTTCGTGCTAACATAGCCCCACCGATTCGTAATCCGATGCACATGTGTATCCACGCAAATGCCCGGCTTGCCATACCCCAGCGTGACCACCAGATTCGCCGTCTTGCGTCCCACGCCGGGCAGTTTAACCAGCGTGTCTATATCGTCAGGGACACGTCCCTCATATTGTTCGATGAGTACACGACAAACCCGGAGAATTGTGCGCGCTTTGATACGATAAAACCCCACCGGGTAGATGGCGCGCTCGATCTGGCGCGGCGTCAAACGCAGTAGGCCTGCCGGCGTGTCAGCGAGAGCGAACAGGCGTTGTGAGGCAGCCGCAGTGACCGCATCTTTGGTACGCAGACTGAGCAACGTAGATATAAGAATGCGGAACGGTTCGCGACGCTGTTGCGATAACTCGGTCACATAGGGCGTGCGCCACGCGCGCGTGGCGCGACGTAGAATCTTGATAACGGCGTGAATATCAGTGTCTTTCATTCGATTCTGCCGCGTATCAGTTTGCCGGCGGCGTTCGTCCACAGTGCGGTAACGTGATCACGCACCAGTAACTCGTCGCCGCGCTGGATGTGCAGTTCCCACGCGCTAGCGCAATGCCCCGCGCCCACCAGCCGTACTGTGATGTTCACTTCATCGCCAGCCCGAGCAGGTCGCACATACTCGATGGCGTGGCGGTACACGCGCACATAGCGGGTGGGGGACGTGAACGGCGCGACCGCATCGGCAAGCGCTTCCTCCAGCCAATCCACGTACACAGCATTATTGACGTGTTGTAACCCATCGGTTTCGTAACGCTGGACACGCCGCTGTGTACGATAGGTGATGGGAGTGCGCGGGGCAGGATAGACGCGTGGCTCGAGGCGCGGTAGGGCGCGTACGCCGTTCGGTTGCATCCGCGCGATAACTTCGGGCGGAATGCGCGCGGGGGCTAGCGTGGCGCCATTCAGATGCACCCACTCGGCACGCGCGCGCGCCACCAGTTCGCCCGTGGTGGCGTGATGCGCTAGATACTCGCGATATACGCGCACCTTGCCTGCCTCCGAAAGCCACGATGACACATCCAGCGCGTCGGGATAACGAATGGGCCGCAAATGTTCGACGATCATCGCGTGCAAGACCCAGACTGTTTGCCGCGCGGTAAACCATTCGACGCCAAAGCCCGCGGCGCGCGTGACACGCATCGCCGTTTCCTGAAACAGGCGAAAGAGCGCGCTCATCGGCAGTTCATTGCGCGCGTTGATTTCATAGTGACGAACGTGCAAACGGGTTGTAAAGGGCAGGGTCATTTTCCATCGCGTGCGGGTGGTTTGTATGAATGATATTGCAGGGCATTGGCAATGTCTTGCAACAGAACGATTTCAGCATCGGTGATGGTTTTGGCGCCAATACCAAGCACGCCGCCTTCACGCGCGGCGGCTGCCACTTCACCGCCGATTGCCATCACCCACATTTTATACTCGCGAATTTCGCGCGCCGTCGCTTTGGTATTCAGCACGTTCGCCACGCGCTCACAGCGGGCAAGCGTTTCTTTGCGCAATTGCTCGGCGCGCTCTTGACGCGACGCGCCGGCGATGAGCGCGGGCGGTGGTTTGAGAATTTTGGAATCTTCATCCGGCGTCATCAGCGCTTGAATCAGTTCATTGTCCGGGAACATCTGGCTGGCATTTGCCACGGCGGTGGCGCTTGCCAGAATCTCACGCATCACGCCGCCGGTGCTACTGGGCGAAGCGTACAACAACGCCACGCCCACCAAAAGCGGCACCTCTTGCAATGCCCACCACTCGTCCAGCGTGTAATCAATTTTGGTTGTCATTGTTTCACCCCCTTTGAAAATATGACCGTTGACGGGCGACCGCCGACCGTCGTTCTTGAACGCGAAAGGACGCCAGTTAAGTAACTATGCACAAGTTTTTTCCGCTTAGTTGGGGCGAAAGATTTTCGCCCCAACAGGATAATCACTCAGCCGTCCTATCCATTGCGAAATAGCCCCACCCCCCAGCCCCCTCCCCACGCCGCAGAGCGGCGTGGGGAGGGAGGGAGAACAAGGGAATAGGGGTGTGGGCGGGCGGCTTCGCCGCCCGCCCACACCCCTCCTTCCATCTCCCCCTGCTCTCCCCGCTTTGCGGGGAGAGCAGGGGGCAGGGGGATGAGAGGGGTTGTTCCGCAAGAGGCGAAAGATTTTTCGCCCGTACAACAATGGCGAAACAACGAGCACCGTAACCTTCGATGGCGGAAAAGACTTTTGCACACCTACTTAACACGTTGCACAGGATTCAATTCTGTGCTACTCGAACGTTACATCCGCCGGCAAGCCGGCTTTTAGTTCACCTCTGGGATTGGGAATCGTCACGCGCACGGCAAACACCATCTCGGAACGCTCTTGCACATTGTAAAGATTGGCGGGTTTGAACTCGGCTTCGGGCGCGATGTAGATGACTTGCCCCGCGACGGTTTTGCCCGGCAAACTGGGCAGAGTGATTTTGACCTTTTGCCCCAGTTTCACCGAGCCGATGTGTTGAATCGGCACATAGACCGTCATTTCGAGTGTGTTGGACTCGGCGATAACAAACAGTGGCGCGCCCACGCGCACGGTCTCGCCCGGTTCGACGCTTTTGCCGGTGATGATCCCTGCCATCGGCGCGGTGAGGATGTAGCGACGCGCTTGCGCCTCGACCATCTTCACTTGTGCTTGCACGGCGCGCACCTGGGCTTGTGCCAGCGCGACGGCTTCTTTCTGCGGGGCGCGTCTGGCAATGTCGAGTTCGGCTTGCGCGATCTTTTTACCGGCTTCGGCGATCTTGACCTGATGCGCCGCCGCGTTTTTGGTGGCGATGAGTTCCAGCGGATTTGCCACGAGCGCGCGATACAGTTCGAGGACGCGCGCGTTGCCCTGCGCGGTCGCTTGCGCGGCGGCGAGGGCGGCTTCTGCCGCTTCCTTTTGCCGCAAAAGCATCTGGTAGCGCGTCTTGCCCACGTTCGATTGATCGGCTTGCGCGCTCTCCAGTTGATTCTTGATAGAAGTGAGTGTGGCTTCGGCGCGCTTTATTTCGCCTTGCGCGGCGAGGACTTTGCCTTCCCACGTGTGCAATTGCATCAACAACTCGTGGGGCTGAGCCAGCGCGCGCTCGGCATCCGCGAGCGCGGCGCGGGCGGCGGCAAGATCCGCTTCGGCTTGTGCCAGTCCGGCTTCCGCTAGCGCGAGGGTGGCTGGGCGGGGCGGTTCGGTGACTTGCTCCAGCCGCGCGTGCGCGGCGCGCAAAGCCGCGCGCGCCTCGTTCAGCGCATCTTGAATGGTGGCGTCATCCAGTTCGAGAAGCACATCGCCCACGTTTACCACATTGCCGCGCTGGACGTGCACCTCTCTCGCGCGCGCACTCACTTCGGCGGCAACGCGCGTGGTTTTGGTCTCCAGTGTCCCCGAACGCACTAGCGTCGGCGCACCACTGAAGAGCGCGGGCAGGCGAATACCCCCCGGGGGTATATCGCCGGTGATGAGACTGGCGGGCATTCCCGGTTTGATTTGTTCGTCCGCCTCGCGCAAGGTGATTTCGACCGCGACCAACTGGGCATTGCGATCTTGATCGGTTTGCGCTTGCCGACCGCTGAACTCGGCGCGCTCGGCGATGTGCGTCACCGTGCCCTTGACCAACCGCTGGTTCAACTCGGGGATGCTCATCGTGACGGTATCGCCCAGATGAATCCGTGTGAGTTGTGCCATCGGCACAAAGACGCGCAGTTTCAGTTCACCTGCCACACTCAGACGCACCAGCGCGGTAGTCGGCGGAATCACCTCGCCCTCGCGATAGGCGATACGCGTGACAATGCCTTCGCGCGGCGCGACAATCTGATAGCGTTCCAACTCTTTGTCGAGTGCGGCACGCGCGGCGCGCGCCTGATCGAGCGCGGCGCGCGCGGCTTGCAGTTGTGCGGGCGTGGCACCCTCGCGCAACGCATCGCGCGCGGCTTGCGCGAGTTGCAGATTCGCGGCGGCGCGCTCGCGTGCCGCGCGCGCCTGATTCACGCGCGCATCGAGCGCGATGGGATTCGCCAGTTGATCGGACAGGTCTTTCCAGGTGGCATAGGCAGCATACGCGTTCGCGCGCGCCACATCGAGATTTGCCCACGCTTGCCACGCGGTCGTGCTGGCACGATTCCATTCGTTGTGCGCGTACACTAGCCGTTGCTGCGGCGTATCGAAGCGCAGAACGATACCGGTGGGCAAGCGCACCTCCATCCCTTCGCCGAGTTGTTTGACAATGTCTGCCCACAGTTGACTTTCTAAATCAGCAGCTTGGGCTTGCCTGAGTGTCGCCGTATAGTTGAGTGTGGCAGCGATGGCGCGCGTCTCGGCATCGGTTCTGGCGATGAGAAGTGTTTGCGGATTCGCGCGAATCGCCAGCGTATCGGAGAGGGCTTGCGTTGCGGCGAGAAGCGCGGCGTGGGCTTGTTCGACGCGCGCTTCGGCTTTGCGCAGGTCTTCGGCGCGCGCGCCGGCTTCGAGGAGCGCGAGGTGTGCTTGCGCGGCAGCCACATTCGCCTCCGCGATTTCGATGCGCAAGCGCAGAAATTCGTCATCGAGCGTGGCGAGGATTTGCCCCGGCTTGACCGCGTCTCCTTCTTCGACAAGGATGCTGGTGACGCGTCCGCCCACTTCGGGCGAGACATCCAGCGTTTTGCCCTCCAAAAAGCCCGTCCACACGCCTCCATTCGTTCCTGTTCCCCCGTTCGTCGGTTGACAAGCCGTGAGCAGGAGAATCAGCACGAACAAGAGCGCGAGGTGATTGCCGATTGCCGATTGCCGATTGCCAATTTGCCAATTGCCGATTTTCGATTGCCAATTTTCGATTGCCGATTCAAATTGCAAATCGCAAATCGCAAATCGAAAATCGAAAATCAAAAGTCCTTCATCCTTCGTCATCCGTCCTTCGTCCTTCGTCTGTTGTCGCGCGCGCGATAAACACATCCTCCAGCGACGGAGGAATGGCGGTGAGATGATGAACGGCTATGCGTTCGGCTTGCAACGCGTCTTGAATCGTTGCGCTGAGCATCGCGTTGGGTACGACGACGTGAATAAGCGTGCCGTACAACGCGACCTGATCCACATTGTTCATCGCGCGCAGCACTTGCATCGCGCGACCGGGATTGTCGCAATCAATCTCCAGCACCTGGCCGCGCATCTGCTTTTCTTTGATTTCGCCGGGTGTGCCCATCGCGACGATGCGACCGTTGTGAATAAACGCGAGGCGATGGCACTGTTCGGCTTCGTCCATATAGTGCGTGGTGACGAAAATCGTCGTACCTTCTGCCGCGAGGCGATAGAGCAGACGCCAGAAATCGCGGCGACTGACCGGGTCCACGCCCGCCGTCGGTTCGTCGAGGAACACGAGTGGCGGTGAATGGATGATGGCGGTGGCTAGCGCGAGGCGTTGCTTGTAACCGCCAGCGAGATTCGCGGTGATGGTGCGTTCATAGCCGTCGAGTTCCACCAGTTTCAACACCTCTTGACGACGCACCACCAGTTGACGCCCCCACACGCCATAGGCGCGTCCGTAGAAATTCAGATTCTCGATCACGCGCAAATCGCCGTACAGACTGAATTTTTGCGACATATAGCCGACCTTGCGTTTGACCGCGTCGTTATGGCGCGTGATGTCATAGCCCAAAACGGAGGCAGTGCCACTGGTGGGATGCAACAAACCGAGGAGCATCCTAATCGTCGTGGTCTTGCCTGAACCGTTGGGACCGAGAAAGCCAAAAATTTCACCGCGCGCAACGGAAAACGAAACGCGATCCACGGCAACAAAGTTGCCAAATTTGCGGGTGAGTTTATCGGCGATGATGACAGCGTTTGTGTTCATGGTGTTCTTTCACAAGGGACCGCCGACGGCAGACGGCAGACCGCCGACCGCGCTCATCAGACGGGATGGCGTTAGAAGGGAGGTTCAGAATCAACCTCATAGGATCCCTGTTCTTCACGCATTCGACGTTCGCCCTGGAGAGAGGCGCGGAGTGAAGTTTTGCAAACAGTTTCTCACTGAATCGGTACGCCTCACGCAAAAGGGTAGGGTCTGCCAGATGCCACACTTCGAGTTTCTCAAACTTGTATGGCATACTTTCTCCCCCGTGTGACCGCAAATCAGGGTGTGTGCAAAGTCGCTTGACAAAGCCGCGCCTCCGCTTGTCATTGTGAGGAGCGGTCTTTGCGACGAAGCAATCCCCTATTGCGGTGTGGAGATTGCTTCGCCGCTGCGCGGCTCGCAATGACAGGGGGCTGACTTTGCACAAGCCCTGACCGCAAATCAGTGACCATTGACAAAGCCAAGGCGAGGGGCATTGGTCTGCCGTCAGCGGTCAGCCGTCGGCGGTCGCTGATGCGTCATCAACGAAATAAACGCCTCTTGCAAGCGCGGCACGGTGGGACGAATCTGGGTGATGCGCACGCCGGCGGCGCGCAGCGCGCGTTCGATGGCGGGCAAACGACGCGCGGCATCGTCCACGAACACGTGCAACCGATCGCCGTACGCTTGCATTTCCGCTACGCCCTCCAGCGTCGCCACGACGCGCTCACTCGTCGTCAAATCATCGGCGACGATGGCGATGAGGTCGCCGTGCACGAGTTGTCGCAGTTCGGCGGGAGTGCCCTGTCGAATGATTTCGCCCCGATACATCAAACCGACGCGCGAGCAGCGTTCGGCTTCGTCCAGATAGGCGGTGCTGACCAGAATCGTCACGCCAGCGAGATGCAAATCGCTCAAAATGTCCCAGAACTCGCGACGCGAAATCGGGTCCACACCGTTGGTCGGCTCGTCCAGAAAAAGCACGCGCGGACGATGAATCAGCGCGCACGCGAGTCCCAGTTTCTTTTTCATTCCACCCGAAAGTGCATCGGCGGCGCGATCCTGAAATTCCTCCAGGCGCGCAAAGCGCAACAGGCGTTGAATTTGTTGCTCGCGTTCCGCGCTGCGCACACCGAAAATGTCCGCGTAAAATTCCAGATTTTCGCGCACCGAGAGATCGCCGTACAGACTAAAGCGCTGTGCCATATAGCCCACCTGGGGGCGCAGTTGCTCCGCCTGACGGTACGTGTCCAGGCCGCTGACGCGCGCGACGCCGGCGGTCGGCTTCATCACTCCCGCCAGCATCCGAATCGTCGTGGTCTTGCCCGCGCCATCGGGTCCAATCAACCCGTAGATTTCGCCGGGGGCAATGTCGAGATTGACGCCGCGCACGGCTTGAACGTTGCGGAAATGTTTGGTTAGATTTTCGGCTTGAATGCGTCCGCTAAGATTCATTCGAGAGTTACAATTCGACCGTTGACGGTTATCAGCGGTCTGCGGTCGTCGCTCATACTTCGATGCGTGCGAACAAGAACGATGCTACGCTCAGAGTAATGACCGTGAGCGCGCTCAGAATCACGATATGATCCACCATCATCGGCAGAGTCGAACCTTTCAGGAATACGTGACGCGTGATCGCGATAAAGTGTTGCAGCGGTGAAACGGCGGCTGCCGCTTGCATAAACGCCGGCATATTTTCCGTCGGCACGATGAAACCCGAGTAGGTGACTTCGAGAATCGCCAGCAAAAAGACAATCAAGACCGCTTGTTGCTGACTGCGCGTGATGATGGAAATCAGCGTCCCCACACCAATTTCGGTGATGATAAACAAGATTCCCAGCGCGGTGAACAAAAGGAGATCACCACGCATTGGGAGATGAAAACCCTGTGTTAACGTTACGTAGAGAATCGCGAAATTGACAATGCCCACAATGAGTGCCATCAAGCCCTTGCCCAGCATCAATTGCAAGCGGCTGATGGGCGTGACGATGAGTTGCTCCATCGTCCCCAGTTCGCGCTCGCGCACAAAGCCCACCGCCGCAACGACCAGCACCACCTGATACACAATGAACGGCAGTTGCGCGGTGAGGCTGGACCAGCGAATGAACAGAGTCGGGTTGAAGGCATTTTCGACCTTGAGATCAATGCCGCCGGCGTTCAACGGCATACCGATTTCGGTGAGAAGTTGGTGGAGTACATCGTTCACCGCGCTTTCAATATCCCCCAGCACGTACGTCGCCACGATGACATTCGTGCCATCCACAATGACATTGAGCGTGGCGCGCGTATCGGGGCGCATCAGCGCGCGCGAAAAATCGGGCGGGATGATGAGAACGGCAGCGGCATTGCCTTCGTTGACCAGTTCCTCGACCTGCGTGTAACTCTGCGCGCGCGCGACCAGACGAAAAGCCGCAGAATTCGCCAGCGTGCGCACCAGGTCCTGGCTCAGTTGGCTTTGATCCTGATCCCACACGGCGAGTTTGACGTGACGCACACCACCACCGGTGGCTTCGGAAATGAGCACCAGTTGCAAGAACGGCGCAACGATAAGAAACGTGACCAACACACGGTCACGCGCAAGTTGGATAATTTCTTTCCACGCAAGGTTCAGTATCGCTTGCATTACAGATTCAATCTTGAATCTCCACTCGCTAATCCACCTGCTTACGAAACATCAACCAACTCAACACAAGTGGCACGAACCCGAGCCCAAGCAAGTACACCGCCTGGAGCCACAGCGCAGGCAGGTCCATTGCTTTGAGAAAGACACCGCGCGTCATCAGAACGAATTGCGTCGCTGGCAAAAAGGACGAAACCACCTGCGCGACACCCGAGCGTGTATCAATCGGCAGGATAATGCCTGTGATAAAGAAACTGGGAATGAAAAAGATGAGCAGGATGACACGCATCGCCGTGCCCTGACTGGTGAGAAAACTTGCGATGAACATCGTCTCGCCGAGCGACGCGAACAAATAGAGCAAGATGAAAACCAACAAGTCGAAAAAGGAGCCACGCAGCGGGACGTGAAACCAGCCGATCGCGACGGCGATTGCCACCAGCGCGCTGAACAAACCAAACGCGACGTACGGCAACAACTTGCCCACCAAGTACTCGGCAGCGCGAATCGGCGTCGTCGCCAGCGTCTCGAAACTGCCCAGTTCCTTCTCACGCGTGATCGCCAGCGCGAGCGCGAGCGAAGGAAGGATCAACACAATCGGTAACAACCCCGGCACCATCGAGTACTTGGAATTGAGTTCGCGGTTGTACCACGCTTGCGTTTCCACGCTAATCAGCGGCTGTTCGTGGGTCGTACCGTATCGTTGCGTGAATTCGTACAGGCGCAGGCGCAGGCGCGCGATCGTCTGGATGGTGGTGACAGGATCGCTGCCATCGGTCACGGCTTGAAGTGGCACGCGCTCACCCGCCAGAAAACGCGCTTCAAAATCGGGCGGGATGACCAGCGCGATGTGAATCGCGCCGCTCTGGAGTTCGTGGTAAATGTGGTCGTATCCCGCCACATTGCCGCTGCGAATGAATTTGCCATCCGCGGTCAGACTCGTCACCAGCCGGCGCGACAGCGTGGTCTGGTCCATATCCCACACGGCGAGTCGCGCCTTTTGCACTTCGAGCGCAAAGAGATACGCAAACGTGAACAGCATAATCGCCGGCGAAAGTGTGACAAGGAATAACGTGCGCTTGTCGCGCCAGATGTGGCGAAATTCTTTACGCAAAATTGCCCAGAGACGATGCAGAGACATCGTGGCAATTATATGCCAAAGGGAGGAAAAGACAAAGATGGGAATAAAGATAAGAGGGGAGGCAGTACCTTCTTGCCTCCCCTCTCACCGTTATTTCACACGCGCGAGTGCAATGACCGAGAACACAAACATCACGCCGTAAATCGCAAAGAGCAACACATAGCCCAGCCCGGCGATGTCGGGAACATTCACCGTGAAGAAATCGGCAATCGGGCCACCGATGTACGCGCCGACCGCGCCCGCGCCCGCGCCCGCGAGATTGGAAATCCCCAGATAGCGCGCCGCTTCGGCTTTGGGCACCAGTTGCGTACCGAGTGCCCAGTTGGAGGTGTAAAACATTCCAGTGGCAGCACCGATGAACGCGGCACCGACGAAAATCACATTGAGATTCGGCACCGCCAGCGCAATCGCCACACCGAGCGCGGCAAGCATACCTGCCAGCGCGACCAGGCGTTTGTGCCCCACGCGATCACTCAGCCAGCCACTGAGGAGTGCAAAAATCAAAACGAGGATGCCCAGCACGAGGAGAAGATTCGCCGCAGGTCCTGCCGCTTGTTCGCGCACTAAACCCAGACGTCCTTGCAAAAAGTACACCAGAAATGCCGACAGGTTGATCGCACTGACCAGAAATGCCAGGCGATTCACCACCCACCATGTAAACGCCGGATTCGCGCGCGCGGCTTGACCGATGCTGATGCGCACGCTCAGCCATACGCCCAGCGCGACCGCAATCGCCATTGCGATGAAACCTGCCGCGCCCAGAACAATCAACAAGAGGGCAACTTGTTGGACGCCAACGAGCAGTGTGCCGATCAAACGAATCGCCTCGCCGAGCCCAAGGATGACAACGGTGAACAATGCTGTCATCAGCACGAGTCGCGCAAAGGGTGTCCAATCGAGCGCGGACATTTTCTCTTTCAACGGCTCTTCGCGCACCAAGAGCGCGATCAGCATACTGAGCACGAGCACCACCGTCATCACAACGATACCCCCCGTCATATTGCCTGCGCCGATCAATCGTCCGATGGTGAAGGAGACGATGATGACCGGCAGTGGCACTTCGAACACGGCTTTGATGGCGGAAAAGCGCCCGCGCTGATCCTCGGGTACTAGATCGGGGATGAATCCCTGTTGCGCCGCGTGTGCCGCGTTCGACGCGACTTGGAGCAAGAGGTACATCGCGAACAAGAACCAAAAGCCAGCGAGTCCACTCAAGCCGGCAGAAAAAGCAATCGCCGCGATGAAAATGAGATCGGCGAGTGTGCCGCCCAGAATAAAGGGGCGGCGGCGGCCCCAACGCGAGGTGCTGTGGTCACTGACGAGTCCCCAGAACGCTTGCGCGAGCAACGCGACCATCAACCCCCACAGGCGCACCGTGCCATAGTAGGTGGCTTTTTGCGCTTGACCCACGAATTGCTCGACGAGGAGTGGAATGACCAGAGGCGCCATCGTGTTGGAGAGTGTGGAAAGACCCAGGTAGTAGATGTTGATGGTGAGATAGTCGTACCATTTGAAAAGAGGTTTCACGATTTTTCCTCCCGCGGGGTTACATAGCCGCTGGCTACCAGCCACTGGTACGTGCGCGCCATTCCTTCCTCAAACGACACGCGCGGCGTGTAGCCGAGCAACTGTTTTGATTTTTCGATGTCGAACACAACACGATGCGAATAGAACTCGACGCTGGCGCGCGCGAGGCGCGGCGGATAGCCCTCCACGCGCGCCAGCCATTCGAACGGCAGGGTGAGCGCGAGCGCGACCGCACGCGGCAGCCCGAACAAGCGTTGGCCACCGAGCATCGCCGCGTACGCGCCGTAAAACTCGCGCCACGTCACCCCGCGCCCTTCCGTACCGATGAACGCGTGACCGATTGCCGCGTCGTTCTTGAGCGCGAGCAAAATCAAATCCACCAGATTGTCAATGTAGATGGCGTTGCACATTCCGTTGCCACCCCCGATTAGCACCGGACGATGACGGCGGATGCGCTGGAGCGGCGTCAGCGTCCACGCCCGCGAGCGTGGACCGTACGTGCACCCCGGACGAATCACGGTCAGGGCGATCTTGTTTTCGCGCGCGAATTGCCATGCCGCGCGCTCGCCTTCGGCTTTGCTGCGCGAGTAGAAATCGCCGGTGAACACGAGTGGCGAATCGGCATTGGCATCGCGCGGCGGGGGTACACCGTGAACGTTGATGGTGCTGATGTGAATCACGCGCGCCACGTTTGCATCGCGCGCAGCGCGCAGCACGTTCAGCGTCCCACCAACGTTCACGCGGCGATAGTCGTCCAGGCGCGCGCGTTCGGTTTGCATCGCCGCGCAATGAATCACCGCGTCGCAATCGACGACCGCGCGATGCATCACGTCGGGGTCTGTAACATCGCCGATGGCAAGTTCGTGAGACGCGAGGGGTAAAGCGTGAGACGTGATACGTGAGGCGTGTTCCGTTTCGCGATGTTCACGCGCTTGGGCGATCTTCGCGTCGCGCACCAGATTGCGCACGCGCGCGTCTTCCTCGTGCGCCAGCCGCTCCGCCAGATGCGCGCCGATGAAACCGTTGGCGCCAGTGATGAGGACTCGTTTGCCGCGCAAAGACATTACTTACTCGTCTTCATCGGTCGCGCCGCCGTTTGGCGCAGGCGCGCGCGGGGCGAGAGGTTTGACCTGATCTACGGGAAAGGTCATCGTCACGCCATCTTCCAGTTGCACCGTGACGCACTCTTTCAGCACATTGCGCGCAATCACGTGTCCTTTACCGCGCTCGCATAGCACCATCTCGCCCACGCGCGGCACTCGTCCCCGCGCGGCCTGGTAGGTGGGTTGCTCGTATGCCAGACAGCAGAGGGGACGTCCACACAAACCGGTCACGGCGTTTGGACCCAGGGGCATATCCTGCTCTTTGGCCATTTTGATTGTCGCTTTGGGAAAAAGGTCCAGGAAACGCTCGCAACAAATTTCGCGACCACAGGGGGATAGTCCGCCAATCAGTTTGGCGCGATCACGTGGCCCAATCTGCCATAGTTCGACGCGCGCGGGAAAGACCATCGCCAGGTCTTTGACCAGCGCGCGAAAGTCCACCCGCCCGTCCGCCACAAAGTAAAACGTGATGTGACTGCCATCAAAGTTGTACTCGGCGGTCAATAACTTCATCGGCAAGTTGTGCTTTTCGACGAGGGCGCGACATTGGGCGAGTGCTTCTGGTTCGCACAGTTTCAGTTGTTGCCACTGGGTCAAGTCGAGCGCGGTAGCGCGTCGGAGAATCGGACGCAAAGGCGCGTCAAGGGGCGCCGCGCGCGCCGGAGGAATGATGACGCGCGCGGCTTCGCGACAGCGTTCGGTATCTACAATCACATATTCGTTGGTACGCAAGTCTTCGAACCCGGTGGCATCGTAATAAGCAATTTGCGGTACACGCCGCACACGCAAGCCAGCCACAGGTCGAGCAGGCATAGGATCACTCCTCTATGAGCAAGTCGTAGCACTAGTGCCGAATGCATGTGTCCTGCTGCGAGATGAGCGCACTAGACGACGCTTGTTCTGGGTAGATTGAGTAACAGCACTTCGAGTGCCAGGCGCGTGTTGACGTTTTGGGTCACATAGCGCGCGGTCGCACGGATGGTTTTCAGCGTGCTGTGCACCTGCTCCCTCGTGAAGCGTGTGGCATATTCGCGCAGCGTAGTATAGCGATCAATATTTGTTATGCGCGAGTCATCACCAAGTTGCATCCAGATTACATCGCGCCACCAACCCAGCCAGGTCTCCAGCAGCGCGGGCACATCCTCACTTTGCCGCGCCAGTGCTTCGGCGCGGCTTAACCGTTCGGCGTGTCCTTCCGCGAGCGCGGTGGTCAACGCGTCGAGGTGCCGCGCGCGCGCCTCCAGCAGTGTCGGCTGCGCGCTGGCTTGCACTGCCCATCCCAGGCGTCCCGCCGAAAGATGTGCCAGCACGCGCGCAGACTCGGGCGCCACTCCATAGTTCTGGATGAGCGCGGTCTCGACGCGCGCGAGCGGCAGAGGACGCAGCGTCCATACCTGACAACGCGAGGTGATGGTGGGTAAGAGCAGACTCGCATCGCGCGCGGTAAGAATCAGGCGCGTGTGGCGTGGCGGTTCTTCGAGTGTTTTCAAGAACGCGTTTGCCGCCTCTTCGTTCGCCTCTTCAAAGCGGCGCAGAATGATGACTTTCCAGCGACCCTCGAACGGCGCGTGTGCCAGCGTGTGTTGCAACGCGCGCACCTGATCAATTTTCAAGATGCGCCGTTCAGAATCGTTCAGGCGTGGTGGGGGCACTTTGTCGTCGAACTTGTACCCCACCGGCACGCCTTCAATCACCTGCACATCAGGATGGCGATCGCGCGCGATGCGTTGACAGGTCGAACATTCGCCGCACGGACGCGGCGTGCGCGTGCATAGCAACGCTTGCGCTAGTTTGCGCGCGAGCGTTGTCTTGCCGATACCATGAGGACCCGTGAACAAATAGGCATGCGCGATGCGCGCGCTGGCAAGACGACGCGCGAGCGCGTGGACAATCTCTTCGTGTCCCAGCACACCCCAGTCCAGACGAATTTCGCTGTGCACGGTCACGGGACTATTTTATCACGATTGAAGGCAGATACCAAATCCCAGCGGTGTGCAGAGGATATTTCAGTAATGCCGGCCGGTGCAGACTCCAGAGAGGTCACGTCATCTGAAAGGCTTGTATGGGGCGCCGCAATACACCCCAGACCAGATGATACGTCGCATACAGTTCCCACGCAAAGGGCACATAGCCACCATAGCCCAACAGCGGCATTTCGAAGATGTGGGCAAAATTCACAAATGGCACGGTGTAGTACCACTTGGGCAAGGCGAAAATGTTCCACATCTCCCAGAAGAATCCGCAGACGAGTCCTGCCAGCGCGAGGGTGATCACGTTACGCCAATCGCCACGCGAAACCTGTTCGATGAGCGAGGCGCGTCCGCGCAGAACATTGAGCGCGTCCACGAACAGAAAGAGCCAGACCCACGTAAAGGGGAAAGAATAACGCGGCAGAAACAATACGCCAGCGAAGAGAAACACCGCCACATACATCGTCACCCACAAACCGCGCTCACTCACGCGCACACGCGCGCGCTCTTTCCATTTTTCAACCCATGTGAACGTGCCAATCAATTCGCGCGTCTCGAACACGGCTGGAATCACTGTCGAAAAATTCAGTGTACCAATGATGACCATTTCCCAGAACGACAGTTCGCGCGGACCCAGATAGCGCCAGTTGAGCAGAAAATAGTTGTGAAACTCGAAAATCCACCACACCGGCGCGCTCAGCGCAAAGAGCGCGAGAAATTCGCGCGGCGCACGGAGCAGCAACGATGTGCCTTTGCGCCACGCAACGAGTGCATCCACCGTGAGGATGTATCCTGACCACAGTGGGAAGAACGAATATTCTCCCAGAATGCCCAGGTGCGTCCACGACGCGAACCAGAAAAATGCCACCAGCGCAAGCCCGATGAAGAGATGCAAAGGAATCGTTTTCATCATCAACCTCCCCGTCATCGTCTTTCAATCATTAGATTTGTGGCGTAATAATGACAGAGATGCATCAACCGAAGCGAAGAGTGATAAGCCTAAACTGGACTATACTGCTTCAAGGGGTGCAATTGGATACGACGGTTAACCAGACTGGCTACAAT
>Ga0129299_1001247_pt1 | contig 16969 bp, 16 predicted proteins | sample ConPoolayeCmetaG_FD_94477 | JGI IMG/M metagenome (GOLD analysis project Ga0129299, IMG submission 94477) | Hot spring microbial mat communities from California, USA to study Microbial Dark Matter (Phase II) - Cone Pool mat layer C metaG ... | reverse complement strand
TGCCAGGAGGATGGCGAGATCCACGGATTGATCCGCGCGCAGGGCCTCCAGCGCGAACACCGCGGTGTTCGCGCTGGAGGCCCTGCGCGCGGATCAATCCGTGGATCTCGCCATCCTCCTGGCACCGGCCCTATCTCCCGCCTACAACCTTACGGACGCTCTGGCGCGAGTCGCCGGCGAGCTGTACAACTTCCACTCGGAAAAGGACGTCACCCTGCTCAAGGTGGGAACCACGGTGTTCGGTTCTGTCGACCGCGAACACGGACCGGCCGCCGGGGCGGTCGGCTTCCAGACCCCCGACCCTTGGACCGCCGAGGCGCGGGCCCTGTACGAGGCGCGGCTGCGCCAGGTGGCGTGGACCCCGCGGCTGGCCGAATATGGTGCGGACGGGACACATCTAGGTTGGGCATCGCGGGCTTTCGCGCGGCAGTACCTGGCGCCGATCATTGTGTGGCACGAAGCCGCGCGGGCCGGGCAATCGGTGAAGGCCGAGTGACCCTACGTCCCGGACCGCTCTGGCGGGTCAGCCGCTTCGCGCTTGACGTGCGCGGTCTGGGGAAGGATAAGAGGACTTGTCGGCGGTTGCTACGATGGGTGTCTGGCGGGCCATTCTACAGCCGAAGAGGTGACAGCCGTGCCTACTGTGCAGCAGATTCTGGATAAGAAGGGCCGTCGCGTTTTCAGTGTCGATGCCGAGGCCACCGTCCTGGACGCAGCTCGGCTGATGAACGACCATCATGTCGGGGCGCTGGTCGTGACGCGCGCCGATAAGGTGGTGGGGATTTTCACCGAACGCGACGTTCTCAACCGAGTGATGGCTCAGGAGCGCGATCCGGCTCGGACGGCAGTGCGCGAGGTCATGACCGCTCCGGTGGCCTGTTGCTCGCCGCAGACCACTTGGGCCGAGTGCCGCACGGTGATGCGCAGCCGGCGCATCCGCCATCTGCCGGTGGTCGAGGGTGAGCAGTTGATCGGGATCGTCTCCATCGGCGACATCCTGGAAGAAACCGAAGCTCAGCAGCAGCAGACGATTCGCTACATGTACGAGTACGTGTTCGGCGGCTGGGCCGAGTAGGCATGTCGCTGGGTCTAGGGATTGTCCGTTGGGGCCCGCCCGGAGGCGGGCGGTGCCGGCGCCCGCGGGGAGAGTTCCAGCCGTATGGTGGTCGGTTGTTCGGCGGGAGCCAGGTTGACTGAGCGAATGACCAGTGGCTTGCGGGGCCGGTCGCGGCGATCGGTCGGCTCGGCGGCCAGAGCTGCCAGGGTCCGCAAGCTCTCTTCGTCGCTTGCCTGGCCGATCACGGTGTACTGACCATCCAGATCGGGCAGGCGTGCCAGGGTGATGAAGAACTGGCAACTGGCCGAATTCGGGTCGGAAGGCTTGCGGGCCATGGCCAGCGTTCCAAGCTGGAACGGGGCATCGTGAAACTCGGCGGGAATGAGCCGCCCGTCGGCCCGGACGCCCGTACCGTCCCCCTTCGGGCAGCCTCCCTGGACCAGGAAGCCCGGCACGATGCGATGAAAGCTCTTCCCGTCGTAGAAGCCGTCTTTCGCAAGCTGAAGGAAGTTTTCGACGTTCTGCGGGGCCTGGTCGTAGAACAGCTTGAAGGTGATCTTGCCTTTGTCCGTGACCAGGATGGCGTCCTGCCGCGGTTCAACCACGATCGACAGGGACGCCACGCCGGCCAGCCCGCCGACCGGTCGCCAGTCCAGCCGGTAGGTTCCCGAGTAGCGCAGCGCGCGGTAATAGGCGCGGAGGTCCAGCTCGGCCCCCAGCGAGCCGCCCGGCGCCAGCCGCAGCAGCGTCGGCGATTGCTCATTGCTCTCCGCAGAGGCCGGGGGCTGGACAGCGACGGGCTTCTCGCCTTCGTAGCTCACCGTCAGGGCCGGCTGGTCGGGACTTCCGAAAACCAGTTCCAGCGGGAGGCCGATTCCCTCGTTCGGCCCGTGCGGTCCCTTCAGCGGCAGGTCGACCGGCTGATCCGAGCTGTTGTGAAGTGTGAACCGCACGCAGATCGGCCGGTCCGGGCTGTGCAGGCGCCGGGCGGTCGTCAGCTCAGCTCGCAGCCCCTCCGGGGCGGGGACGGGTGCGGGGGTGTCGGTCTGGCCCCGGCTCACCCCGGTGGCGGGGTAGACCAGTACCAGCAGGCCCGCAAGCCACGTCGTGCTGAGCATAGGCAAAGACCGTCCCTGCATCGCTGTTCGACTTACCAGCCGGCTTCCTCCCTTTTTATACCGGTTCGTCCGGCGGGGGTTGTGGAGGCCATGGCTCCTTTTTCCGGAAGCCCCCCCCGCTCAAACGACCGCGCGCAGCTCCGAATATAGCACCTCAGGCAGCGCCCGGATAGCTTCAAGCGCCTCCGCGCTGGGCCGCTCGTCCAGGCAGATCGTACACCAGGCAGCTCGGGCCCCGCTGAACACCCGGCTGGCGATCCTCTCAACATTGACCCCGTCGGCCCGGATCGCCGCCAGGATCGCCGCCATGACGCCCACCGCATCGCGCAGTCGCAACACAAGCTGCCAGGTGGCCCGGCTGTGCTCGGCCAGGTTCAGGCAGTTGCAGACCTCGCCGGATACGAGGAAGGAGCGGATTATGCGTACGACCTCGGCGGCGGTGGCCTGTCGTGCCTGCTGTGTGAGCGAGCCGATGCGTTGGGTGGCCACGACCCCCGGCAGGTCGCACAGCCGGCACCGGAAGCGGCCGACATCGCTGCCCGCGTCGGGCCCCAGAACGTCGATGGCGAAGCGCAAGTCCCGACTGCGAATCGCGTTGGCCAGCGTGACGTCGTCCAGGACGGCCGGGTCCCCCACGCTGACCAGGTACGCTCCGGGACGCATGTTCTCCAGGAACTCCGCGTCCACCAGAAAGCGCTGCCCGGCGGGTGCCTCCAGCCCCAGCACCGCCACGACGTCGCTGCCCCGGGCCACTTCGCGCGGCCAACCGCAAAAAGTCACCTCCGGCGGTCCGCCCGTTTCCGCTACGGGTGTAGCGGACCAGGCCAGCACACTCATATCGAAGGCCGCGGCCCGTCGGGCAATCTCCCGTCCCACCGGGCCATAGCCCAGGATGCCCAGCGTACCGCCCGCCAGTCCCCGCGCGTTGCGGAATTCGCCTTGCATCCACCGGCCGGCACGCAGCGCCAGCGTGTTCTCCACAATGCGCCGGTCCAGGGCCAGGACGAGGCCGAAGGCGAGTTCGGCAACCGCGGCGGCATGCTGGTCCGGACAGTGCGTGACGAAGATCCCCTGCGCGGAGGCTTCGTCGACGGCGATGTCGCCGGCCCCGGGTCCCGCATGCACGATCATTTGCAGGGCCGTCCCGCGGTTGATCACGTCTGGCGCGACGCGGCGCGAGTCGACGACCAGGATTCCCGCGCCCTCGATCAGCTCGCGCAACCGCTCGCCCCGTGCTTCAGGTTCGTAGCGCTGTTCCGAGCCGAGCGAGCGCAGCGCGTCCAGTGCGAAGTCCGGCAACTCGCAGGCTACCAGGATTCTCATGCTCGGCACCTCTGCAAGTCCAGCCCGCCCGCCGGGGCCACGCCATCCGGGGCGCCGTCGACCGTTCCAGGCAGTCCATTAAAACCCCGACGGCCTGGATTCTCAATTCGCGCCGGGCGATTTGCTGGGTTGGGGGCCCGCCTGGGTCGGGGCCGGGCCGCGGATGCCGGCGGTCATGACCCGTTCGACGAAGCCGGTGTCCACGTTGCCCTTCACGAAATCGCTATGCTCCATCAGAGCCAGGTGCAGAGGGATAGTGGTCTTGACCGGTTGCACCACAAACTCGCTCAGCGCTCGTCGCATCGAGCTGACCGCCTCGGCCCGCGTCCCCCGATGAACCAGCAGCTTGGCCAGCAGCGAGTCGTAGTGCGGCGAAACCACGTATCCGCCATACACGTGCGTGTCCACGCGTACACCCGGCCCCCCCGGCGGCAGATATTGCTCGATCCGGCCCGGGCACGGACGGAACCCGTCGTCGGGTGACTCGGCGTTGATCCGACACTCGATCGCCACCCCATTCTGCCGGACATCGTCCTGCTTGAGCTTGAGCCGTTCGCCGGCGGCGATCCGAATCTGCCACTGAACCAGATCGATCCCGGTGACCAGTTCGGTCACCGGGTGCTCGACCTGGATGCGCGTGTTGACCTCCAGGAAGTAGAAGTCCTCATCCTCATCCACCAGAAACTCGCATGTGCCGGCCGAGTAGTACTGAGCGGCCCGCGCCAGCCGCACTGCCGCTGCGCACAGCTTTGCCCGCGTCCGCGCGGAGATCTGCGGCGAGGGCGATTCCTCGATGAGCTTCTGATGGCGGCGTTGAGTGGAGCAGTCGCGTTCCCACAGGTGCACGGTATTGCCGTGCTGGTCGGCGAGAATCTGCACCTCCACATGCCGCGGGCGTTCGATCAGCTTCTCTATGTACAGGCTGCCGTCCTTGAACGCGGCCTCGGCCTCCGCCCGCGCGTTGCGGAAGCTGGTCCGCAGCGTGGCCTCGTTGTGCGCCGGCCGCATCCCACGCCCGCCTCCGCCCGCGGCCGCCTTGATCATGACCGGGAATCCGATCTTCTCGGCGACGGCGACGGCTTCGTCTTCGTTGGCTACCGGCCCGGGGCTGCCGGGTACCGGGGGCACTTTCACGCGTCGGGCGAGACGCCGGGCTTCCACCTTGTTGCCCAGCATCCGCATGGCCTCGGCGCTGGGGCCGATGAACTCGATGCGGCAGTCGCGGCACATCTGGGCGAACGTCGGGTTTTCCGCCAGAAAACCGTAGCCGGGATGGATGGCCTGAACGTCGGCGACTTCGGCGGCGGAGATGATGGCCGCGGCGTTGAGATAGGAGAGCTGCGCGGGCTCCGGCCCGATGCAGATTGCGTCGTGGGCCAGGTTCAGGTAGGCGGCGTCGCGATCGGCCCGGCTGTAGACCGCGACCGCCTCGATGCCCATGTCGCGGCAGGCCCGGATGATCCGCAGCGCGATCTCACCTCGGTTGGCGACCAGGATTCGCTTGAACATGACGGCCTTGTCACCGCGCCGCCGGCCTCAGGCCGGGGCCACCTCGAACAGCGGCTGATCGTACTCGACCGCCTGAGCGTTCTGAACCAGCACCTTGGTGATTCGACCGGAGATCTCCGCTTTGATCTCGTTGAACACCTTCATCGCCTCCACCAGACACACTACCGTGTCCGGCTCCACTTCGTCGCCAACGCCGACGAACGGCTTCGACTCAGGATCGGCGGCAGCGTAGAACGTCCCGACCATGGGCGAGCGGATGTACCTAGCGGCAGGTTGCTCGGCCGGCGGCAAAGTGGCGGCGACGGGCGCCGCCGGGGCGACGACCGGCGGGGCGGCCGCCGGGTTTCCGGTGCCTGGATGTCCCCGACGGAGCAGAATGTGCGTATCTCCCTCGCGCAGCTCGATCCGGCTCAGATCGTTTTCGATCATCAACTGTACGAGGCTCTTGATCTGCTTGAGGTCCATGGGCTTCTCGATCGAGGCCGGCCGCTGCAAGGCCGGCTACCTCCGACTATGGTTGCGCAATGGGCAGCGAAGTCAGCACCTTGCAGCCATTCTTGGTGATCAGGACGTCGTCTTCGATCCGGACACCGCCGACCCCGGGCAGGTACACCCCGGGTTCGATGGTCACGATCATTCCCGGTTGCAGCACGGTTTGCGTGTCCTTTCCGACCCGCGGGCCTTCGTGCACGTCCAGCCCCAGACCGTGTCCCAGGGCATGGTTGAACTGCGGCCCGTAGCCGCGGCTGGCAATGTGCTCCCGGGCAACACGGTCCAGCTCGTGGCAGGTCATCCCCGGCCGCGCCGCCGCTATCGCCTTGTCGTGCGCCTCACGCACCACCTGGTTGATTTCGACCATTCGGCGGGGCGGACGGGCCGGCCAGATCATCCGCGTAAGGTCGCTTCCGTACCAGCCCACGCGGGCCCCCCAGTCAACCAGAATCCAGTCGCCCTTCTTCAGCCGCACGTCCCCCGGTTCGTAGTGCGGCAGCGAGCTGTTCCTGCCGAACGCCACTATGCTCGGAAACGACGCCCCCTGGGCGCCCAGATTGCGCATCTCGTATTCCAGCCGGGCGGCTACCTCGCGCTCGGTCCGGCCGGGGCGAATCCAGCGGCGAACGCGCTCGAAAGCCTCCTGAGCCACCTCGATGGCCCGTCGCGTGGCCTTGACCTCGCCGTCGTCCTTGCAGACCCGCATGGCCGGCACCGTTCCCGCCACCGGCACCAGCCGCGTCGGCCGAACATGCTTCTTCAAGGCTTCGTAGTCGGCCAGCGACATCTGCGCGGGGTCGAAACCCAGCCGCCCCGGCCGGTATCGGCGGATGATCGCCGCGTTCACCTCGGGCGTTCGCTGCTTGCGCAGAACCTTCTGGGCGAACGGAGCCTGGAGGTCCGCGGCCTCGTCAAAGCGGCCGTCGGTCAGAAGCACCACGTTCCGTCTGGTGACCAGCACCAGACCGTCCTCGCCGGTGAAGCCCGTGAGCCAGTACTGGTCCATCCGGCTGAGGATCAGGTAGCCGTCCAGCTCGCGTTTGGCGATCTCTGCTCGCAGTGCGGCCAGTCGCTGCCGGTAGGGGGGTGGAACCACTCTTCGTCTGGCGGGGTGTTTCCTCATCTGCCGCACGCTCCTATAACCCAGGCGGGCGTCCGGCCGTGCTGCCGGCGACCTGCCCGTTTCCGGGGACAAACTCTACCCTCGAGTGGGCGGTCTGACCAGATGCCGCCCGGCAGCCCGCCGTGGGTTTGACCTCCGGCAGGAGTGGCCGTAGACTGGCAGGGTTGGCGGGCGGAGACGGGTCTCCGCGTAGAGAGTCAGATTGCTGACGCGAGGTGTTCTGGTGGCTCGCGAGTGCTACTTCCTGGGCAAGCGGACCCGCCTCGGGCGCTCGATCGCCCGACGCGGCAAGGCCAAGTATCTGGGCGGCGTTGGACGCAAGATCACGGGCATTTCCAAACGCAAGTTCAAGCCCAACGTCCAGAGGGTTCGTGCGGTGGTCAACGGCAGGGTGACCCGGGTGTGGGCCAGCGCCAAGGCCATCCGCATGGGCATGGTGGTCAAGCCGCCCAAGCGCAACTGGCAGAAACCTGAGGTTCCCGCCGCTACGGAAAACCCTGCTTAGCGGGCAGGTTCCGCATGCCCATCATCGGCCCGGACGAGGTTCGCAAGATCGCCGACCTGGCGCGGCTCCGGTTGACCGATGCCGAAGCGTCGCTGTTCGCCGGTCAGCTCATGCGGATTCTGGATTTCATGCGGCAGCTTGAGGCGGTGGATACGTCGGCGGTGGCCCCGCTGGCCGGCCCACTTGCGTCGGTTGACTCCCTTCGCGACGATCAGCCGCGACCGGGCCTGTCGGCGGCGCAGGCTCTGGCAAATGCTCCCGAGAGGCACGGAGACTTATTCAAGGTGCCCCCGGTGCTCGGTTAACATCATGCGCGAAACGGCCTTCTTGCCGTTCAGCCTGCCTGTTCGTAGCGATTGAACCACGCGCGCTTCTCGAAGGGGAGCTTCTCCTTCTGCGACCAGGTTTCTGCCGGAACCCCGATCGGGAGAATCACGCGAACTCGCTTGCCCGCCGGCAGCCCCAGCAGTTGGCCGATCCGCTCGGCGTGTTGCTCTAACCGTAACCAGCCGTCCACCCATACGCTGGCGTAACCCAGCGCGGTAATGGCCAGCAGCATGTTCTCCACGGCGGCGGCGCAGTCCTCGACCTGGAAGCTGTGCCCTTCGTATACGGCCTCTGGCTGGCGGTCCACGACGCAGGCGATGTACGCCTGGGCCTGCTGCATGGCCAGGTTGGACGAGTGCATCGCGCGAATCTGGCTTACCAGGCCCGGGTCATCGACGATCACAAAGCGGGTCGTCTGCGCGTTCTTGCCCGAGGGGGCCTGTAGGCCCGCCTGCACAATCCGCCGCAGGTCCTCTCGCGGTACCGGCTGCTGACGATAGCTTCCGCGATAGCTGTGTCGCCTGGCGATGGCTTCGAACACGTCCATGGCTGCCCTCCGGGTGCCTGTCACAGCTTCGGCTGTTCGCCGTGATCGTAGTATACCTGCGCGCCCGAGGTCGCGCGGGCCGCCGAGCACGTTCATCTGATCCGGCTGGTTATGCACCCGGCGGGCAATTCCGTATACTGGGTACGTCGACGTACAACGGCTTGCCGCGGCGGCTTGTGCCGGGAAGCGGCCGCCAAGGCGCGTGAGTGAGGGCCATCCTATGCTTTCGCGAATCACCGCCGTGCACCCTGTTCGGTGGGCTGGTCTGGCTCTTGTGATGTTGGCTGGAGCATGTGGGCCGCGAGGTGGCGGCCCGGCGGCGCGGTCGGCGTTTGAGCCGCGCTGCGACGCGGCGTCGGGCGGCCCGGCGCCATGCGCGGTCCCCGCCCGGGTGGGAGCGGCAGAACCGTCGGCGCCGGCGGAAGATGCGCAGACGGCTACGGCGACAAGCACGGGTACGGCTCCTGCGACGTCGGCGGATTCGGCGGAGAAAGACCGGGAAGGGGCGAAGCAGAAGGCCAAGCAGGCGAAAGAGCGACAGCGCAAGCTCGTCCGCCTGGAACGCGACCTGCAAGTCTCGCGGCTCAGGCTGTCGAAAGCCAAGCTGGAAGAGCAGGATGCGGAGATTCGGGCGGAGGAGTCGCTGTTGAACGCCGAAGTCCAGCTCGAGCTGGCGCAGGACCGCCTTCGCGACTTCCTGGAGATCCACAAACCGCAGCGCATCGCCTGGAACGAGCTGGGCTTGCGCCGCGCCGAGGACGGCCTGACCAACGCCCGTCAGGAGCTTCAGCAGCTCGAACTTATGTACGCCCAGGACGAGTTCGCCGACCAGACCAAGGAAATCGTAATCGACCGTGCCCGTCGTGAGCTCGAGCGCGCCGAGCGCGACCTGGAGCTGCGCAGGCGGGATTCCAGTACGCTGACCGAGGTCACGCTGCCCCTGGAACAGCGCGAGCACGAGCTGGCCGTGCAGGACCGGGAGCGAGATCTGGCCCGCGTCCGGCGGGAGCGCGAGACTACGATGATCGATAAGGCGATCGCGCTCCTCAACGCCGAGTCCGAGGTCGCTCGCCTCGAGCAGGAACTCGAGGATCTGCGCGAGGAGATCGCCGAAGCGGCGAAGGAACAGGGGTCGCAGACAGAGCCGGGGCCGCCGCCGCAGCCCGGAAACCGATCATGAATCGCCGAATCTGCTCAGTGTTGACGGTCGTCGCCCTGACGGCCGGCTGCCCGGCGGCCGAACGGTCTTCGGCGCGCTCGACCGTCGACGCGACGAGTGCGCGGGAGGGGCTGGCGCGTGGCGTGAGCTATCTGTTGGGAACACAGAATCGCGACGGCTCGTGGGGCGGAGCCTGGGACTCGCTGACGACCTGGAGCGGCTGGACCTGGTCGAACCCCGAGTCGCATCGCTCCTGGCGGGTGGCAACCACTGGGCTGTGCTGTATGGCGCTGCTCGAAGCGGGTGAGTCGGAGGAGGTTCTGGCCGCCGCCGACCGCGGCTTCGACTACCTGGTTGCCAACGCCCTGGTCAAGCGTCCCAGCGAGTGGGATACGATGGAGTGCTGGGCGCACATATACGGGCTTCAGGCGCTGGCCGCGGCGTATGCGCATCCGCGCTATTCCGACGGCCTGCGCCGCCAGCGCATTCGCGAGGCCGCTCAGACCCACCTCGCCCGCCTGGAGAGCCAGCAGTCGCTCAGCGGCGGCTGGGGCTATCTGGAGTTCAGCCAGCCGCGAACCGCCCGACCCCAATGGGCTACGAGTTTCACGACGGCGGCGGGCGTTGTGGCTCTGATCGACGCCCGCGACGCAGGGCTGCCGGTGGATCAGGAGATGCTGGAGCGGGCGGCCCGGGCCGTCCGCCGCTGCCGCCTGCCCAATGGGGCCTACACCTACTCGGTGCAGGCCATCCCGCACCCGCGCCGCATCGGCTCCATAGATCGGATCAAGGGATCGCTGTGCCGGATACAGGTCTGCAATCTGGCGCTGCTCATGGCGGGCGACGAGATTACGCCGGAGCGGCTGCGCACCGGGTTGGCGTACTTCTTCCGCGAGCATCGGTTCCTGGACATCGCGCTGCACAAGCCGGTGCCGCATGAGGCCTACTACCAGAACTCCGGCTACTTCTACATGTTCGGGCACTATTACGCGGCCCGCGTCATCGAGCGGCTGACGCCCGCCGAGCGGGCCGCTTGCTGGCCGCGCCTGGCCTTCGAGGTGGCCAAGCTCCAGCAGAAGGACGGTTCCATCTGGGACTACGACCACCACGCCTACGATCGCGCGTACGGGACCGCGTACGGGGTCATGGTTTTGCGGCGGGTGGTGGGAGACGCGGAGGCGGCCGCCGCCGAGCCGGCGGAGCTGCCGACCACGCAGCCGGCCCGCGACTAAGCCCGGGGACAGGGGGGCTCCGATAATCTTCCGGTACGTGGTGAACCGCCCCGCGAGCTTCGCTATTCGGCGGGGTGAGATGATTGTTTAAAATGGTGTCGTTCGTGGTATATGTGGTTCTGCATGACCGGAGGCGCTGGCTGCACTGCGGATGCCGTCAAGTCGCGGGGGTGGCGTACTGCGCGAAAGGAGCTCTCATCATGAGTCGTTGTCTGGCGGTTTTTCTGATTCTCCTGGTGACTTCGTGGGCGATTGCCCAGCCTGAGCCGCCGGTGGCGCCGGAAATCCTGGCTCAGATCAAGGCCAATGAGCCGGAGTCGCTGCCGGCGTACATGACCGAGGCGGAGAAGGCGATCCCGATTCGGGTGCCGCCGAGATTCCTCCTGGCGCCGCCGTCGGGTCAGGTCTACTGCCCGGCCGAGTATGAGCACAACCAGGGGCTGCTGGTGAGCTGGGAGTCATACACCTCGATTCTGACGCAGATGATCGTGACGGTGACCACGCAGGACCCCGCAGCGATCATGTACGTGGTGGTTGATAACAACAGCGAGAAGACTACCGTTCAGAACACGCTGGCTGCCGCCGGGGCGGACATGAGCCAGGTGCAGTTCATCGTTTGCCCGACGGACACGGTGTGGATTCGCGATTACGGTCCGCGGTTCATATATGAGGACGGTGACCGGGCGATCATCGACCACACCTACAACCGCCCGCGCCCGCAGGACGACGCCTTCAACGATTACCTCAGCGGGGCCTGGGGCGAGCCGCAGTATGACATTCCTCTGGTTCACGGCGGCGGGAACTTCCACCTGTTCTCCAATGGCGACGCGTTCATGACCTCGCTGATTCTGAACGAGAACCCGGGCCTGAGCGCGCAGGATGTGATCAACCTGTACCACGCCTATCAGAATGTGAACCTGACGATCACCAGCGCGTTTCCAACCTGGGTCGACTCGACCCAGCACATCGACATGTGGATGCTGCCGCTGGGCGACTACAAGGTGCTGATTGGCCAGTACACCTTCGATCCGCCGCGGCAGATCACCGACGGCGTCGCGGCTCAAATGGCGGCTCAGGGTTACACCGTGTACCGGACGCCGGGCTGGACCTCCGGCGGCACGCACTATACGTACACCAACGCGGTCATCATCAACGATCTGGTGTTCATCTCCAAGTTCAACCATGCCAATGACGCGGCGGCGTTGGCGACGTTCCAGGCGGCCTTGCCGGGCAAGACGATCTATCAGATCGACTGCTCGAGCATCATTCAGGCCGCCGGCGCGCTGCACTGCATCGTGATGCACGTGCCGCCGCTGCACAAGTTCAGCCTGGGCGACATGAACTGCGACGGCGCGATCGACGGCTTCGACATCCAGCCGTTCGTCCTGGCTTTGACGGATCCCGGTCAGTACGGGCTGCTGTATCCGAATTGCCAGTTGCTTAACGGTGATATCAACGGCGACGGGAGCGTCGATGGCTTTGATATTCAGCCGTTCGTCGCGCTGCTCACCGGCGGCTAGACGGTACGCGCGGCTGCCGCGGAAGAACGAGGATCATCGCGTTGCGCCCGTGCCCCAACACGGGCGCTTCTTCTTCGGGCGTCACTTGCCCGTCAGCAACAGCACGAAGGGCTGAATATCAAACCCGTCCACCTGGCCGTCGCCATTAACATCCGCGGTGGTCGCGTTACAGGTCGGGTAGGCGGCCTGATAAGCCCGCGGGTCGGTCAGGGCGAGCACGAACGGCTGGATGTCGAAGCCGTCGATCGCGCCGTCGCAGTTCGTGTCGCCCACCTGTTCGACGACGGCCGCGGTGTGATACGGATCGCGCCGCCATTGCGGCCACGGCAATCGGTACGGGTTATAGCTGCCCGGTCCCAGGTCCCAGCAATAGATTTTGGAGTCGTTGCAGCCGACCAGCAGCTCCAGATGGCCGTCCAGGTCCAGATCGGCCAGCAGCGGCGACGAGTAGATCGTGTAGGTCGCGTTGGTCAGCGGGAAGCCGGCGACCGGGGAGCCGTCGATTTCGAAGCCGTAGACCTTTCCCGTGTTCTCGCCGACGACGATCTCGAGCTCTCCGTCGCCGTCGATATCGCCCACCGACGGGGACGAGATGACGGTGTAGGACGTGTAGACGGGCCAGCCGGGCAGGGGGGTTCCGTCGTGGTTGTACGCGACGACCTTAGAGTCGTTCATGCCGACGACGATCTCCAGCTCCGGGTCGTCGTCCAGGTTGACGAGGGCCGGGCTGCTTTCGATGCAATAGCCGGCGTCCAGCGGCCAGCCCGGAAGAAAGTTGCCCTGCGCGTCGAGCACCACAATCTCGCCGTCGCGCAGCCCTACGACCATGTCAAGCCGGCCGTCCGCGTCCACATCGCCCAGCGCCGGACTGCTGATGATCCCCACCCCTGGACAGAGATTTTTCGGGAAACCCGGCAGATCGCTCCCGTCGCCGTCGATCACGAAGAAGTCCGGATTGTCCGCCTCGGACGCGATCACGATTTCCGGATAGCCGTCGCCGTCCAGGTCGCCCAGCGCAGGCGAGGCGTGGATGGTGTACGGCGTCGAGTACGGAAAGCCCGGCACGTTCGAGCCGTCGGGGTTGATCGCGTAGACGTATCCGTGGTTGTCGCCGACGACGATCTCCAGTTCCCCATCGCCGTCGATGTCGCCGATCGCCGGCGTGCTGTAAACCATGAAGCTCGTGCTGTACGGGAAGCCCGGCAGGTTTGTGCCATCATGATTGAAGGCGAAGACCTTCGCGTTGAGACTGCCGACGACGATCTCGACCAGGCCGTCACCGTCGATGTCCGCCACCGCCGGGCTGGAGTTGGTCCGGGCCCACTGGTCGGGCCAGAGGGTTTGGCCCAGATAGCGCGGCCAGCCGGGTACCAGCGTGCCGTCGTGGTTGAAGACGTACAGATACTCATCCTGCGACGCGATGGCGATTTCCAATTGCGGGTCGGCGTCCGCCTGGAGGGCGGTGGCCGACGGGGACACCGAGAAGCCGGTCGCCACCGGCCAGCCGGGCTCCATGGTGATCTGTCCTGCCGTGACCTGAACGACCAGAAGCACGAACATGCCCATGAACAAACACCCAGAAGCTTTCATCGATTCCCTCCTCTCATCGGGGTGCTCGTCGTGCAGCGAATGCCTCGCACGTCCCCGGGACGACTCCCGGCAGATGCCCACAGCTCCCATTCTAACGAGTCGGCCTGCTGAACACGAACAAGGCGTGGCGGCGGGCCGTTCAAGGTCGCGGCGAGTTTGGCACACGTCTGGGCAAAATGTCGTAAGTCGCTGGTGCGGCTGTGGTTATGCCTGTCCAGTTTGTCCCGGGTCAGGGCGTTCCATCCGAGCCGGCGGCGCAAGCCGACGGTGGGCCCATGGTGTCCCGTCCGAGCCGTCGGCGCAAGCCGACGGTCCGAAGCTTACGATCGGCCGCTCGGCGCCCCTCCGCCACGCACCCGGCCCCGAGCCGACGGCGGCGCGGCAGTGCCAGGTGGTCATCCGCGGGCTCGCGCCCGCGGCTCGGACGCCGGCGCTCGCTGAAGTGCCAGAAAAAAAGTCGTGGCTGACGGTTGAAAATGGCCTGTGACCGGGCCTATAGCCTTATGGAAAACTCCTCCTTCTCCTCCTCCTCCGGGCCCGCGGCAGCGGGCCTTTTTTTCATCCCCTCGGTCTTCGGCCTTGCCGGCGGGAGCGTGCCGGGCTTGCTGGCACCGCTGCGCGTGCAGCCCGGTTGTCGCGTTGACAAGCCGTCGCCAGCCGGTCAAGGTACGCGTTCTTGAAATCGCCGGCGTGGCAGGCGGGGCGGGTTGATGGGAGGTACGGTGCTGGCGGCGGCTGAAGGTCTGGAGGGGCACGGTCTTACAGGACGAATCGCTCCGGCGACCGCAGTGGTTTGCCGCTTGGCATCAGCTCCGCGGCGAGCGGTGTGCGAAAGGAGGATGTCAGCATTTCACGCAGACTGCGGACCAGCTCAAGCGGCGCGGCTGCGGAGAAGCGGGGGTTCTCGGGCGGGTATGTCGTAGTGGATGAGCGAGGAGCCGGACATGAGCCATAACGTTGCGATCGTCGGCGCGGGATACACGCCGCTGCGGGCGTTGAGCCCCGACGTGTCGTTCCGTGAGATGATCTTTGAGGCGGCCGTGCGCGCTTACGAAGACGCCGGCATTACGCCGAAGGAGGTCGATTCCGTCATCGCCCTCGGCGAGGACTACCGCGAGGGCACGTGCATCTCTGACGAGTACGTGCCGGATCAGCTCGGTGCGGTGCAAAAGCCGGTGCAGACGGTTTGCGGCGACGGAGTTCAGGCGCTGGGCGTGGCGTGGATGTTGCTCAACAGTGGAGCCGCCGACGTGGTTCTGCTCGAGGGCCATTCGAAGGCGTCGAACATCCTGCACCCGGCGCATGTCGAGGCGATGGCCCTGGATCCGACATTTGTCCGTCCGCACGCGTGGAACCCCGTGTTCCTGGCGGGGTTGGAAATGCGGCGATTCCTCGAAGACAGCGGCACGACGCCGGTCCAAGCCGCCCGCGTCGCCGCCAAGAACAAACGCAACGCTCTGCGAAACCCGCTGGCGGCATACCCGGCCAAGGTCTCGCCGGAGCAAGTGCTGGCGTCACGGCCGGTGGCCGAGCCGCTGACCGAGCTGGCGATAGCCCCGCCGGCCGACGGCGCGTTCGTTTTCATCGTCGCCAACGAGGCAGGCCTGAAACGCTGCAACGGCCGGCCGGTCACGCTCGACGGCATCGGCTGGAGTTCTGATACGTGCAACGTTCACACGCGGGACTGGGGCTGGGCCGCGTACACGGAGCAGGCGGCGGGCCGGGCATACCAGATGGCCGGCATCACCAAGCCCGCCGAGCAGATCGACTTCGCCGAAGTTGATGATGCGTACACGTACAAGGAGCTCCAGCACCTGGAGGCGTTGGGGCTGGCCCCCAGGGGGCAGAGCGCCAAGCTGCTGGACAAGGGCACGTTCGACCCCGGCGGGAAGTTGCCGGTCAACGTCTCCGGCGGCTCGCTGGGCTGCGGGAATCTCCATGATGCGTCGGCGTTTCGCAGCCTGCTCGAGGTCGTGCTACAGCTCCGTGGTCACGCTGGGGAACGGCAGTTGTCCCGGGCAGAGCGGGGGTTGGTGTGCTCGTGGCGGGGCGTGCCGACAGCGACCGGCGGCGTCGCGGTTTTGAGTCGGAGGTAAGCAACCATGAATAGAGTCGCTGTACTCGGCGCGGGCATGACCCGCTTTATGCGTCGCTCGTTGGAAACCGGACGCGAGCTCTGCTGGGAGGCTGCTTCCGCCGCCCTCGCGGATGCCGGACTCACCCTGGCCGACATTGACTGCGTGGTGCTCGGGTCGGCCCCCGACGCCTTCGACGGCGTCCATATGAAGGGCGAGTACCTGCTCGACGGCGCCGGGGCGAAGGGCAAGCCCTACACACGCGTGTACGTCGGCGGCGGCACGGGCGTCTTCATGGTGCCCGCCGGCTGGTGGCACGTCGCCAGCGGGATGTTCCGGACGTGCCTCGTGCTGGCTGAAGAGAAGATGTCGCCCACCCAGCCGCATCCCCAGGGAGCATTCAACGCTATTTACGACCAGTTCACCGAGCGGCCGCTGGGTGTGAACCTGTTGTGGATCTTCTCGCTCGAAATGCACCGTTACATGCAGACCTACGGCATCCCGGTCGAAACCATCGCCAAGGTCGCCGTCAAGAACAAGAAGAACGCCAAGGACCATCCGGCGTCGCAGGTCGCCGGCGATTTCACGGTCGATCAGATCGTCAACTCGGAGGTCATGGCCTACCCCGTCATGCGGCTGATGGTCAGCCCGGTGACCGACGGGGCTGCGGCGATCGTGCTGGCCAACGAGGAGTTCGCCAAGAAGAAAGGCGGCAAGCACGTCTGGGTCGAGGGCGTCGGCTGGAACCTCGATACGTCGTACTGGACCAACCGCGACCTGGCCTATCCGCAGTACGTCGAGAACGCCGCCAAGATGGCGTTCAAGATGGCCGGCATCAAAGACCCGCGCAAGGAAATTCACGTGGTCGAACCCTACGACCCGTTCGCGTACAAAGAGTTGCACCACCTGGAAGGGCTGCAACTGGCCGACAAGGGTCAGGCGCCGCGCCGGCTCGAAGAGGGCTTCTGGGACCGCGATACCACGACGGGCATCCCCTCCAGCCCGTCGGGCGGCCTGCTCGGCGTCGGCAACCCCATCGCCGCCGCCGGCCTCATGAAGGTTATCGAAATCTACTACCAGCTCAGCGGCAAGGCCGGCAAACGCCAGATCAAGCGCAATGCGCAGCGCGGCATGGCCCAGGCCTGGGGCGACCTCATGCAGGTCGGTACCGTGATGATCATGGGGGTGGAGAGATGAGCGCGATGAACACCGAACTCCGAGGCACCTCGCTGCGTGAGGACGATATCCGCACTGGCAAGGCCCTGGTCACCGAATGGCACCCCAAGGCCCAGTACCAGTTCGACGCCGGCATCGCCATCGGCCAGTTCCTCGATGGCCTGAAGGCCGGCAAGTTGCTGGGCCGCAAGTGCAACGTTTGCGGGCGCATTGTCA
>Ga0129299_1001246_pt1 | contig 16986 bp, 10 predicted proteins | sample ConPoolayeCmetaG_FD_94477 | JGI IMG/M metagenome (GOLD analysis project Ga0129299, IMG submission 94477) | Hot spring microbial mat communities from California, USA to study Microbial Dark Matter (Phase II) - Cone Pool mat layer C metaG ... | reverse complement strand
GATATATATATAAAGCAGCTAAATCATTGAATAGAAGTAGAATTTGATTGCTTGGCTTTTTGGAAGTTACTGGGCTTTCAACATAAATTTCTTCATTGAATTTGTTAATGACAACATCTTCTGACAAAGCTTGAACTTCAACTAGTTTAGTTAATAAGAATTCTGCGTTAAATAGCTTTCCCTTTAAGATATATAGTTGAGAAAGGTTAGTTAGAATTGTTATATATTCACTTGATTCTCTCAATTCCAACTTATCATAGATTTCAAGGGCTTTGATTAACAAAGATTCGGAGTAGTTGTATTCACCTTTTGTATAAAACATAGTACCAATATTTGCTATTAGCTTAGCATAAGGAAGACTTACTTCTCCTAAACTGATTTTATAGCTTGCTTCGGCTTTTTGAAATAACTCAGCGGATTCTTTTAATTTTCCACTAAGGAAATATAAAGCTCCTAAGTTGTGTAGAGTATTTGCATAACGAGGATGACCTTCTCCAAGCTTTATTCTTTTAATTTCCAATGATTTATTAAATAATTCAGATGCTTTATCATATTGTTGCTTGAAGTAATAAACAGTAGCTAAATTATGAAGCGATGAGGAATAATCTATATGTTCAGATCCTAAGTGCTTCAACCTCAATTCAAGTGATTTCTGAAGCAATATCTCGGCTTTCGTCAGGTTAAATTGCCCCATCAGCAGCAAAGCTCGATTTTCGAGCAATTGAGCAAAATATTCATTATCTGTGCCAATTGTTCTTTCGAGCAATTCATTAACTTTGTCAAGTAATGAATTAGCATTTTTGATGTCCCTTTTTTGGACAAAAACAGTTGATATATTTAGTAAACATACAGCATACTGATAAGAATCAATACCATAGATTTGTTGTGTAATCACTGAATCCAATCTTGCGTATAATATTGCAGAATCCAGTTTGCTGAGTTCGATATTTATTTCAAATAATCTAAAATAAATGCTTTTCTTTGTTGTGTCAGGTGTATTAACATTTATCTCATCAAAAGCCAAATCTGCATATTTTTTTGCAGAATCTAAAAAACCAATAGAAAAGTAATGATCTGCAATCTGAATATAGTTATTACATTTAACTGGTAAATGACACAATGTTATTATAGCAAAATAAGCAAAGAAAAAGGATTTCATATCATTTAATTTTTGTGCTGACAATTATATCAACAGTTCGACAATAAAAGCGCCCTTCAGGTAGATCATTGTCATAAAGCAATTTTTTTTTATGATCCCCCATTGCTTGTCCGTCTTTCCGGTTGATAGCCTGTTGTGTGTTATATGCTCTTTTTTCAGCTAATCGAAAATTATAATCTGGATTTCCTGTCCTGTCAGTATATCCTATAATCTCGATTTGTGATTCGGGTTTTATTCTATCTTTAATAAAATTTACAATTTTTTTGTTATTGCCCTCAATCGTAGCTTTGTCGAAATCAAATAAAATCAAGCTGAATTTCTCTATTTCGTAGTCTCCAATTTTTTGAACACGTTTTTCTTTAACTGTAATTACTTCGACCGGACTTGTCTGAGTTTGAGTAATATAAGTTTCACCTTTTTTATCTTCAAGTTTGAATTCTGCAAATATAGGTTCGGCAGTTTTAGGAATGATTTTTTGATAATGAGAAAGCTCCCAGTCAACATAGGGTTCAATAGTGTCTACGCCACCATATTTAAAGGGATTGTCCATATCTGATTTTTGATAAGATAAGATTTCCCAGTTTTTTAATCCGGCTTCAGCGTCCGCATTTAGCTTAAATCTCGCTATCGGTGGATTAGGAATACGGTCAATTTTTTCAATAAATATTGGAGCAAGGATTTTTTCGTTATCGCTTTCGATCTCGACTCTTCTGTTTTCTGCCGTTTTATCTGGTTCATCTATTGGAGTAGATGGCTTTTTAGGTAAATTACGAACTTGAATTCTTATCCTTTCATCTTGAATCTTCCAAACCCCTGTCAAATATAATTTAACCGTCTCAGCTCTTTTTTTTGAAAGTTCTCTATTTTCTTTTTCTTCACCCATATCGGAGTTACACCCGATTAGAGTTATTTTAGCTGTAGGATTCTCTTTCATTCGTAATCCTATGATATTTAAAATATTATGATAAATCTGTAAGGTTGAATCACGGAATAGTTGAACCATTTCAAAGGTATTAATTTCATTTGGTAAAATCTTTTTGTATCTATCAGGTAAAACAAATGAATTTTCCTCAAAGAAGATGTAATTCAAGAGTGGGTATAATCTGTTGGATATGAATTCTTCTATCTTAAAAATCGGATTGGGAATTTCATTCCTATCTCTGTCAACTCCGACTACTGTAATTCTCCCGGATAGATTATAAATTTTTGGTATGAGTAAGGTATCAGTTCTTGAGATAATATCCAAATTAATTATCTTTTCGCTGTCTTCGAACTTATCCTTTCGTTTTTTTTCCTCTCCTTTTCGGTAGTTCTGCTGGGCAACTAAATCACTTGGAACTCGGATTGTATCAATTTCATACTTTCTTTCGAAGATTTCCTGTTTCGGGGTTACGGGAATTGGTGCATATTTCAGGGCTAGTCCTAAACGAAATGAATTCACCTTCCAATGTGTGTTTTCTACCATTTCATTAATTGGGAAATAATACTGGATTTCTGGCGCAACCATCAATGAATTGGATTTATTTAATGGTAATTCATAAGATATTCCTCCTAATGCAAAAATCTGGAATGGTAAAGCATTGGGAATTTCTCCACTGAATTTATTGCGTGTTCGCAAACCTGAATCGTTTCCTAATTCATCTAAAAAAGTTCCAACTCCATCGGGCTTTGTTATTGTTTCAATTTGATCGTAATTCTTGATCAAATTAAGCCCAAATCTTAGTCCACCATTTATCAATAAACCCCCAAATGGATTATAAACCAATGTCGGTTCAATTCCTAAATTCAAGAATGCAGCTTCCAATTTATGTTCGAAGGCACCCTGAATGGGACCAGTCTCTGTAAGAATTGTTGTGAATTCTTCATTTTTCAAAAACCCATCAAGGGTTAGAACCCCTAATCTTGTCCCAAACCACAATTGCCTTGAAAGTCTGAATTCATGCAATAAACCTGCATTAAACCCATAACCGCTACCGGATTCAAACCTGGGGCAGCAATTCGGAATTCCGGCAAGTTTGTTAAAATCCGCATTGTGGAGGTTATAATTCATCCCACCAAAAATTCCAAACTTATGATTATTGTTTTCTTGAGGATATACAAAAAAAGTTGATAGTAATAGAATTATTATAAAAATCATTTTTCTCATTTACATTCTTTCGGATTATTTGGCAATTATTATTTTACGGTTCTCAATATACGTTGGTGTTCGTAGTTGCAGGAAGTAATAACCAGTTGCAAGGTTACTAGTATTTATGCTGAGCCGGATTATGCCAAGTTCGGGTGATGGATGACTGAAAATAGTCATAATATTTAAACCCAAAGTATTGTAAAGAATTAGTTCAGTAACTCCGTTTTCGGTCAATGAAATATCTACCTCGATGTTATCCTTCGCAGGATTTGGAGCAATGCTAACAATTCCTACTTTTGAAAATGGATTGATTAAACGAGCGCCTCCTTCAATACATATAGTATCCAAGCAAAACTCACCATTTATTAATTTGTTGGTTGACTTTCCTCCCAACCAAAGAAACTCCTCTATTGTCATTGGAGTGCATTGTGAATTTCCAAGAGCAGATAAAAAGTATAAATCCTTTAAAATTGAGCCATTAACGGTATCTTTCCATTCACCGTTATTCCACTTACCACTAAACTCAATAATTCTGTTATTCCCTTCAATAAATCCCATCGGAGTGCCTTTAATAGGAAACAAAATAGTTCTATTAAATGATATTTTAGTATAGAAGCTGTCAATTCCGCTTTGTAACAAATTTTTTGCTGTTCTAATTCTTAATGGTTGATACACTTCTGCTCCAATTTGATGGCGGAGTGAGTCAATATAAACAATCGTTTCAGCAAAGATATCCGTACCTCGTCCTGTTATTTTTTCTATAATGCTGAACTCACAAGGGATTTTCGAATTAATATTTACAAAAATGCTATCTTGCCCAGATGATTCAGGCGTGTAAGTTATAAAAATTGACAATTCCTGATTTGGTTGTAATCTTGCAGGTAATTCTGGGTCGGTTTTCTCCAAAAGAAACTTTGGTGGATTAATACCTGTAATTTCATCAATAATTACATCGGTTGTTCCTGTATTTTTTACTTTTAAAATATCTGTTTTCTTTTCATCAACAGCAACTATTCCAAAATCTAAGCTTTTAATGATCTTAAAATGAACATCTTTTTTTACAGCTTTTAAAATTATTTCTTTCTGGATATTACAAGGGCTAAGAATGATTGTTATTTTACCACTAATTTCTCCCAGAGGTGTATCATCTTTTGGAACAAAATTTGTTTTGAAAATTAAAGGTACCCCATTGATAAGCTCAGTTCCTTCTTTTAGATCAGAGCTGAAAGGTCCTTCAATAATTACCATTTCAATTTTACCGTCTATTCCGCCGGAGCTGATATTTTTGATTTGTGATTCTTTGCTGAGAATCTTATCTTTGCAGAAGATGAGTTCTCCAAAATCAATTTCATTAGGTATTGAAAAAGCAATGCCTTGTTTATTTCCCTTAACAACAATAGTATCAGTATTACCGCATGGCTCGTATTTTAAAATCATTATTCCTTCGTATAAACCTGTATCGTTAGGTGTAAACGATATATTAATTTGCTTTTGCTCCCCTGGGGAAAGCCTAATAGGGATTTTATTTGATTTAAAAATACTTTTGGGGAATACATCAACAAGCTCTACATCAATCGTACCCGTATTCTCTATTGTAATCAATGTATCTTTCACATTGTCGCAGCCCAACAATGGCGGAAATTCAATATTTCTCAGTGATGACTGCATTTTTGGTTCAATATGTTCGCCATTCAAAGTAAAGCTTAGTTTACTATTGCAGGTTCCTGATGTAAAAGGTAATTCGAAATGTTCTTGAAATAAACCTTCGGTAGTGGGTTTATAATTTATTTTCAATGTAATATCTGATTTGGGTGCTATGCTAAAGTCAGTTGTCGGTTCTACTAAAGTGAAAGGATTTTTAAGCAATCCTTGATTTATTCTAAAATTAACGATGCTTGTTCCGGTATTGGTTATTGTGATAGAAGTATCTTTGGATATATCAAAACAAGTTAGGGATCTACCAAAATCTATATTTCCTATATTGGCTGAAACAAGCATTTTTTCCTTAAATCCTTTAACCATTAATTCATGTCGCCATTCGCAAGGAGAACCTTTTATTATCATAACTCCTTGTGTTTGGCCATCGTTGATAGGTAGATATTTTATTACAATAATGAGTTTTTCTCCTGATTTTAATTTCTTAGGTAATCCCGGACTAACTTTACTAAATCCAATTGGTAAAACGATATCATAAATCTCAATATCTTCACTACTAGTATTTGTAAATTCAAGAGAATCCAATTTTTCACTAGTGCAATCATCCAATGAACCAAAGTCTAAATCTTTTTTATTGCTTGAAATAGTAGGATTATTTCTTACTTTTACTTCTATTTCATCGGTTTGCTTACAGCCGTTATCATCTATAACCACTAATTTATATTTGTAAATACCGGGTGTATTAATTACCAAATCAGGATTGAGTATGTTCGGATTGTTTATTCCCACGGCAGGTTCCCATTTGTAAGATTTAAACGGCGGAACACCGCCAGTTAAATCTGGACGGAATCTCAGCACTTCCCCGGGGCATATAGTTGTATCTCTTCCTATATTCAAACTTATTTTGGGATTGACGATAACTGTAATTGAATCTATCCATTCACAGCCAAATTTATCTCTAACTCTAACCAGATATCTTTGGCTACTTTCAGGGAAAGCACGTGGTTTTTCTGCTTTATAATCCGAAAGTGAATTATTTGGGAACCAAGTGAATTCAAAAGGTGCATTACCACTCGGAGTATTGCCTATTTGAACAGTATCACCATAGCAAATTCTTATATCGTCTCCGAGTTCAATATATGGTTTCGTATTGATTGTAATACTTATTTCGATTGAGTCTTTACAACCTGTAACTGAGTTCGTCTGTATAAGCTTTATTTTTCCGAAGCCGGGTTGACTCCATTGTATCTCTACTTTATTTCCATTTGAGGAACCAACAATCGTTCCATTTGTGACAATCCAATTATTTAAGAGATTTACTCCTGTATTGGCTTCGAAAATATCTGTAGAACCAACACATACATTCAAATTCCCAGTTATTTTTGGTGTCGGGAGAGGATTTATCGTTACATTTAGTTCAATAGAATCTTTGCAGCCGGTTAGATTATTTATTTGTACAAGTTTAATTCTGCCGAATGAACCATTTCCCCACTTAATGTTTATTGAATTGCCAGTTGAACTGCCTTCAATGTTTCCACCGCTGACAGACCATTGATTGTCAATGTTTGCTGAATTTGGAGTTGTGTAATTATATGTGTTTTCTGCACAGACCGAATTTAATCCGCTGATTGTAGGTGTGGGTAAGGGATTAACGGTAATCCGCACTGTATCATATCCTTTGCAGCCTTTGGAATCAGTAACTACTATTATATAGTCGGTTGTAGTAGCTGGACTTGCTTTTGGTTGGGCTATATTAGTCTGGTTTAAACCTAATGCAGGGCTCCATGAATAGGTATAGGGGGGTGTACCTCCCTGAGCAGGTAAGCCTATTATAGTTGTATCTTTAAAACAAATTTCTTTATCATTTCCTGCCATCGCGATTGGAACCTTCACAGATGCCTTTAATCTAACTACTTTCATACGCCCACAAGTATCAGTAATAACTAAATCTCTGACAAAGCTTCCTGTATCGGTACTGACAAAACGTACTGTTACTGTTTTTGTCTGATCTTTATCAAAATAAATGTCTGTTGCGAATAGCGAAAATGTAGCGAAAAACCAAATTATTAGAATTATAAATGGTTGTGTCTGTTTAAACAACGAAATATTCATTGGATTAAATCCATAGTAATTAATTTTTTTATTAATTTTCATCTTTTACTCCCTCGTATTCCTCCTCTTTCTTTGCTGCCGAGACGCTTTGGATTGAAAATGGCATAGTGATATTTCCAAAATTAAATGTTGTCGGAATACTTGATATATTTTTTATAGTAAATGTCGTATCTTTAATACTTCCCGGACATACAACTCCAAGGTCAATAACCAGAGTATCGGGATAAGCGTTATTCAGAGCGAAATTTATTGAGTCTTTAGTGGCGGTGATTTTTACAAACATAGTATCACCACAAAAAGGAACTATCATCAATGAATCTACCAAAGTTCCATAATTATTTGGTTTCAAATTAATTGATATTATTTGATTCGAATTTGCATTCAAAGTAAAAGCTGAACTCAAATCTGTAGTGAAATGTAAATTGTTCTTAAATCTTGCACTTACTATTCTTTGGTTAATACTGCTGGTATTTGACAAAACTAATGTGTCAGAGAAAGATTCGCCACACAAACTTGAACCTAAATTTAAATTATTTCTTGATAATGATAAACAATAATTTGTGGCTACTTCCTCATTATCGTACCATACCCTTATATCATCATAATGATTTAAATCTGTTGTTGTATTAGAGGTTGAAATAGCAAAACAAGAATACCTTGTGCCTGAACTATTAACTATCAGAGAAACATTATTGAGCAGTTGGACATCATCAACCCAAACTGATTGCATATTACAACATAAATTGTATTTTAATTTTATTCTATACCACCTGTTAAATTGAAAACTATCCAATTCTACTGAAGTTTCACTATAATTTGTGTTGTTAAAATAATAAAATCTTCCGGTGGCATTATTCATTCCAAAGTTTCCGTACATTACTCCCCAAACTGCTTCAAATGGATTATAGAATCCAAAGTTAGAACCTCTATCACTTGAGCTTTGTGATTGAGACGACTTCATCCATAACTCACAATAAATAATATTTGGTCTAACTGAAAGCGTCCTGTAAGCAAGTGCTGCCCAGTTATACTGTGCTCTCAACTGCATTGATTTTGTTGGAGAATGATAAAAATTATTATTTACAATTTGAAATTGATTACCAGCACCATTCCAGTGCAATACCCAATTTGGAGATGGAAAAGTGCCTACGTTATATGATTCAAAATCATCGTTAAACAACTCAATTTCCTCTGCATATATTATAGCTGCAAAAAAAATATTAAATGTTAAAATTATAAAAGCTATTTTCATCATTTCTTTCTTTCGCATTATTAATATAATATAAATCAATTTTTTTCATCATTTCAATGATTTAACAAACAATGCTACCAATACTATTCCAATTCTTATACTTTTTTTTCTTCTTTTAATATCAATGGTTTAATGATATTCTGGATTATTAAAAAGGTGTAAATTTGATAAATATTTATCAATGATTGATAAAAATTTATCGGAAATCATAAATTTTGGGAAAGAGCTTTATAGGAAAACATAAATGTTCAAATTTAACAGAATAATATCAAAATAGGTTCTTTAATAATTCAAGATGAATCATATCTATATAAACAGCTGAAAGTTAATAAAAAGGGTCTTAAAATTTAAATTCGTTTAAATTGAATCCAATTTTTTCAGCCCAGTATTTTATGCTGTTATGATTTTTATAACCAAGAGCTTTAGCTGTTTCGCTGATATTACCTTTATGAAAAGCCAGACACCGTGTTATAACTTCTTTACGGATTTTGTTCAATGTATCTTCCAAATCTGTAATTAGCGAAATATCTTGCAAAATATCACTGATAGAATCAGATTGACCGAATTCTTTCCTTATTTCTTTTTTTAGCAGGGACAAGTTGATTATATCGTCTTTTGAATGAATTATAAGCCGTTTCACAAAATCTTCCAATTGCCTTACATTCCCGTACCAATCAAGCGTTTGCATATAATTTATTACTGTTTTGTCGAAGGATTTTAAGTCCCTTGACATTTGGCGAGCAAAGAAATCAACAAGAAGTGGAATATCTTCAATTCTTTCTCTTAAAGGAGGTATTGTAATTGATTCCCCATTTATTCTGTAGAAAAACTCTTCGAGCATGCCGGCTTTGAATAGTTCACTTTTGTTTAAAGTGGAAGTGGAAAAAATTCTTGCTTTGAATGGAATGGGCTTGTTTTCTTCACCCATACGAAAGAAGAATCTTGATTGAAATACCTGAAGTAATCCCTTTTGCACTTCAACCGGTATATGCTGAACGTCATCAAAGATAATAATTCCATCGGTTTCTAAAATTCCTTTTTTATTCTCAAAAGCACCTGTAAAAGAACCTTTTTTATGTCCGAATAAATGGCTTTTAAATGAATTAATGTCCTGAGAAATTTGGGCGCAATGCAATTCAATTAAATCTTTATGGCTTTGAGGGGTTAGTTGATGCAAAATTTTTGCAAATTTGGTTTTCCCTGTTCCTGTTTCTCCAAAAATTAAAATATTGAAGACACTTTTTTCAGCGACTATTACAGCATCGTGCATAAGCTCAGCTAATTTAGGGTTTTGGGTTAAAAAGCCAAGCTGGTTGAATTTCATCATTGTTTTTTGATATTCCTGACTGATAATATTATGCCGCAGGAAAATTTCATCTAAAAGAGAAACAAGATAAGCCATTTTAAATGGTTTATCGAGAAATGCTTCTGCATAGTTCTTAATGGATTCGATAGCTATCTGACCACGACCTTCCTTAATTCCAGACATCATAATAATAGGCAGATCCTGTCTTTTGCTGTTTAGATATTTAAGGAAATCCAAACCATTCATTTTACCTAAACTTCCTGAGGGACGAAAGTCGTAATCCAATAGAACAGCATCAATTGCAACACTCGAATCAATCAGTACTTTTGCTTCTTCACACGATGCTGCTGAGATTGTTTTATACTTCTCGGTGATAATTGGATTTTCGACAAGTGATTCCCGAAATTCATCATTGTCGTCAACTATTAAAAGTATTTTCATTCCGGATTCGTGATTTTTCATATTTACTCTTAAAATTTAATTATCAAGGTTGTTCCAACATTTCTCTCGCTGACAATTTCCAAATCGGCATTGTGTACATCGCATACTTTTTTGATTAGTTTAAGTCCCAATCCGGTTCCGTCTATTTTGTCAGACTTTCCGAAAGTTAGTAATTTTTTTAAAAAATCTTGATCCATTCCTATACCTGTGTCTGTTATTTCGAGTTTGGTTTTATTGTCTTCATAAAATGTTTTTATGATTATTAATTTCTCTTGTGAATCATACATTGACTGATAAGCATTGTCAACGGCACATTGGATTAAAATACCTAATTGATTTTTGTCGTAATAGTTATCTTTTATGGGTTTTAAATCAAAATGAAACTGCAGATCTTCATCATCATAACGATAAGCATTATTTTTAAACCATTCTCTTAAAAAATCATTTAAATTAAGTTTTTCCAAACTTGTATTAGTGGCATTAACTGAGTATAAAAGCTTTTTCAAAGTTTGGGATATGTTATTTATCCCTTTATCAATGTTTTCTTGCTGTTTTTTAAACCATTCTTTTTCTTTTTCGAATTGATTTGCCTTGTAAAAAACTCCATCGAGGCGGGTTTGTATTGTGCCAAGACCAGATTTTGCACTGTGAACTACTTCTATTGCAGTATCAAGAAGCTTGGATTTTACTAAATGTGTTGAATCTGTTAATGATAATAGGCAATATCTTGATCTATAAAACGGTTTTATTATATAACATGTATAATTGAGATACTTAACTTGTTCTTTGTAAATGGTTTCATCAAAACTTTTTGTCCGCTGGGAATGAAATGAATCCAGAATATTCTTTTTCATTTCTTTGGGCAAATCATTATCGAAATTCAATTTTTTCTTTCTTTCAGACTTTAGATCAAGGATTCTTTTGAATAATCGGTTACAATTAACTACTTTATAATTCTTGCTGAACCAACCCTTTTTAATTAAGCAAATTCCGTTATTTCTGCTTTTCTGTGTTAGCAGCAGTATTAATATTGAAATTATGTAAAAGCGGTAGATGAAGTAAGCAAGAACTGGGATAAACAAAAAAATACCCGCAATCTGGAATTCGCTGTAATGTGTCAGAACACGCGTCCAAAATGGTGTTTTTTCAATAAGATACGATTTTGAGCTTGTTTGTTCGGCTGTTGCAACTAATAAATTTCCATGTTGAGCGCGGGCTATAGCCCAATTGAATGGCTTCTGATAAATCGGGCTTGCAGCTAAAACTTCATTTGTTTTCCCATCAATACAAAGTAATTGGTTGTGCTTCGAGGTTATGAAAACATCAGGGAAACCATTTTGATTTATATCTCCTTTAAAGGAAATCTCCTTTACTGTTATCTCTGGGGTATGCAGTCCACTATGTGTATAGACAATATGCAAATCAACAGGCATTTTTTCTGTTTTTGTTTCAAAAGTAATTTTATTGATTATTAATCTTGTTGAACCAGAATAAAAAAACAGGTTATCGTTATGCTCCAATACTGAAAGCGCATAAAAATCGTCAAGAAAATATATTTCTTTTGATTTAATAGTTTGTCCTGTTGCCAAATCAATTTTTTCGATATAGCTATAATTGGGAGCATTATCGGAATTTTTCATAATAAGGTAACCGTAATTTTTGTCGGTAGAGAAAAACTGAACTCTATTTATTTTTCCATATTCTACCAATTGTCTAATATATTTTAAATTAAAATTTGTGTCCAAAACAAATAAGTACTCATTATAATCTTTGAACTGCCCTTTGTTATGTCCGTTTTTGGGTGCTCCGGACTTTAATAACAAATACTGACTTGAAATTATATTTGAATTATCAGTTGTGAAACAGCCCAATGGAACTTGTGTTTCAATCTTACGTACTTCGCGCCTACGTGGATCAATAAATATTAAGCTGTCGAGATCTTTGTATTTTTTTCTGACAATGCGGTTATCTTTATTAAACACGAGATAAGTTTTGTTAGGAGCAGGCTTCCAAACACCGGTAAATCTAATAGTGTGGTTGTCCTCCTTGGTTATTGTATTACTGAAAATTGTGTTGCTATCAATTGAATTCTCACTGCTGATAGAATACTCATCAATAATATCTGTAACATCAATCCTGCCAGTAGTATCGTTAAGAGGAACCCAATGGTCACGAATTTGCACTACAGTGTGGTCCTCATACTCAATTTGAAATATTTCATCAGGGCTGCCATTGCCATTGAAATCCTCAATATAAGGTATTTGAAAAATTTTTTTTACATTACTGTATTGGTCTAGAATAAAATTTGACTGGTCTCGGTCAAAGAAAGGATAGCCAAGCAGGTAATTCGAAAATGCCTTTAAAATTTTGTGATTGTTATTCTCAAAAAATACAAATTGATACAAGTAATCAATCTGATAGTGATTACTTGGAAAAGAGAAGAAATAACAATTAGCATCTGGAATATCAAAACTGAATTGTTGGATGCTCGAAAACTTATAAGGCGCCGAATCGGGTGTTACGTAATCGTTTTCGATTTGTGTGCACCCCCAAAAAATCACCGCAATCAATATTGATATTAATAATTTCATAATTAAATAGGAATTCAAATTTTGTACCAAGTAAAAAACTATTTCATAAAATGTCAATTAATGAACAGAATAAAAATTTTCAACACAAAAATTCGTTGAATTGAATAGTCAATTTTGATAAATTTTTATTTATCATTGATAAAATTTTATCAAAAATCATCCATTTCGAAAACCACAATAATAATTAAACCCCTGATTTTAATAGGATAACAAAAATAGGCATTGGAATTGGATACATAAAATTATTTTTGTTAATTTTTTTTGAATTTTGGAGGTTTATATGAGAATTGTATATATTTTGATGTGTTATTAGATCTTCGAAACCATTCCTAATGGAGATAATGATAGAGCCCACCATTATAGTGAAGCCTATCTATAAAACAACAATCATTCTGAATTAGGTTGACAAAATCAATATTGAAAATATACTTTAAACACTTCTGGTGATTATGAGAATTTTAAGAAATTAGTATTCGTATAAATTTTTAAGCTAAGTATGGACAAAATAGAATTAATTGATATTTTTTTCCGAATATTACAACATTTAAAAAATGAAACCTTAATTTAATAGAAAGATCATGATGAAAAATACAACGGGAAAAAGATGAAGTAAATATCATTGCAAAAAATCTTGTAATTTACGTCATCATTTACGTCATCATGAAAATTTAGGGAATTTGTAAGTTATTGTTATATAAAGAAATGAGAAATATTGATTGTGACCCCAACGGGATTCGAACCCGTACTGCCACCGTGAAAGGGTGGTGACCTATCCATTAGTCGATGGGGCCTTTTGAAAAAACAAGATTACAAAATTATGAAATTATAAACAATTTTCAAAAAATTTTATTTCATTATCATCTACGCTTTTAACTACAATCTAATATTTTCATGTTCGTTAAGTTGGTTTAATTTGTTTTTTTATTCATGAGTATGATTAATGACATTAACCGAAGACAAAATCAGGCAGGCACTTTCGAATGTGATTGACCCGGATTTGAAGAAAAATTTAGTAGAACTTGATGCTATCAAAAAAATACTTTTTCTTAAAGATAAAAACAAAAATGATTATGTTGAAATTCATATTGAGCTTGTCCAGCCAATTTTATGGGTTGCCGAAGAAATTAACAACAGATGTGCCGAAGAATTATCAAAGTTAGATGCTGACATCGAAAGCGATATCATTTTCTCCGAAAAGCCAATGCCTCCAAGAAACAGCGAACTACTAAGTGGAGTCAAAAATATTATCGCTGTAGCCTCGGGCAAGGGTGGCGTTGGAAAATCTGCTATTGCTTCGAACATAGCAGGGGCATTGTCATTAAGAGGTGCAAAAGTTGGAATACTTGATGGCGATGTTTATGGACCAAGCCAACCGACTATGTTCGGTCTTAATGAAGAGCCTTTTCAGGTTTATGAAACAGAAGACGGGAAGACTCATGCTTTTCCTAACGAAAAATATGGCATTAAGGTAGCCTCAATGGGATTTATGTTGAGCAGAAACGAAGCAGCAATTCTTCGGGGTCCAATGCTTGCGGGTTATTTTTCTATGTTATTCGAGCAGCTTGAATGGGGGTCTCTTGATTTTCTTGTTTTTGACTTACCTCCCGGGACAGGAGATATTCAATTAACTCTAACGCAGAAAATTCCTCTCACTGGGGCTGTTATTGTTACTACACCTCAAGAAATAGCAGTTGCTGACGTCCGAAGGTCAATAGCAATGTTTCGAAGGGTTAACGTTGACATCCTTGGCATTATTGAAAATATGAGTTATTTTGTTCCTCCTGATATGCCTGATAAAAAATATTATATTTTTGGTAAGGGTGGAGGAAAAAGCGTTGCCGAAGAGAACAATATTAATTTTCTTGGCGAGGTTCCGCTTGATATTAATATGAGAGAAGCCAATGACGGAGGCAAACCAATAATTCTAAGAGATGATGCTGGTCATCAGGGGGAGGTTTTAAAGCATATAGTTAGCAACTTAATCACTGAAATCAGAAAGCATAATTATGGTCTAATCTCTTCACCGTCTCTTAAAATAGAGATATAAAATGAATGAAATTGATGACATTGATATAAGAATTAATGAAATAATTGAAAGGATTCGCCCTGTGCTTCAAGAAGATGATGGGGATATTGAATTCGTTGATTATGACAGAATTAAACATTATGTAAATGTTCGCTTGCTTGGAAATTGCAAAACCTGTCCATTGTCATCAATGACACTTCAGGCTGGTATTCTCAGAGCTTTGAAAAATGAAATAAGTGAAATTGAAAGAGTAACCGAGGTAAAGTAGAAAATGAGTAATATTATTGTTTTTGGTGCCGGAATGGTCGGCAGAACTATTGCTAAAGATTTAAGCAAAGTTCATAATGTAACATCTGTTGATATTAGTGACGTCAACCTAAATTTATTAGCAAATTACCCACATATAAATACTATCAAATCCAATTTAAATAGTTCCGAAGCTATAAAGTATTTAGTTAAGGACTTTGATATAGTAGTTGGGGCAGTTCCAGGTTTTATGGGATTCAAGACATTAAAAGCCGTCATTGAAGCAGGGAAAAATGTTGTTGATATATCTTTTTTCCCTGAGGATTGCTTTGAATTGGATGAACTTGCAAAAGCTAACAATGTTACTGCTATTGTTGATTGCGGAGTAGCTCCAGGTATGAGCAATTTGATATTAGGATATTATAATAAAAGGATGGCAGTCAATGAGTTCTTATGCTATGTTGGCGGCTTACCATTCGAAAGGAAATTGTATTTCCAATACAAAGCACCTTTTTCACCGATTGATGTTCTTGAAGAATATACACGGGAAGCCCGCTATGTCGAAAATGGAAATATAGTTACGAAACCAGCACTTTCGGATGCTGAAATAATCAATTTTGATGGAATCGGTAGCCTCGAAGCATTCAATACAGACGGGCTTCGTAGTCTTATCAAGACTATGAACATCCCAAATATGAAAGAGAAAACATTAAGATACCCCGGTCATATCGAACTCATAAAAGCCTTGAAAACAGCTGGCTTTATGAATGATACACCTATCCAGATTGAAAATCATTACATTAAACCAATTAATTTCACAGCTGAAATCCTTTTTAAAGATTGGAAACTTCAACCCGAAGATGATGAATTTACAGTGATGAAAATTGAAATCTCAGGCACTCAGAACAATAATCATCAAAGGATAATATATAATCTTTTTGATAGGAAAGATTTTCAAAATGATGATTCCTCGATGGCAAGAACTACTGGGTTCGCCGGTACGGCTGCCGTAGAGCTTGTTCTGAGTGGTAAATTCAATAGAATAGGCATTTCACCTCCTGAATTTATCGGAGAAAACGAAGAATGTTTTAATTATATGTTTGACTATCAAGCTGAAAGAGGTGTTAAATACACTAAATTAATAATATAATTTTATTAGGATTTTTTTGGCTTTTCAGTTAACATTTAATAATATGTCAGAAATTCTTAAGTTCTTTTATCTAATTCGATCAATCGCTGTAACAAGTCAGTATCTGTGGCATCGCCTAAATCTTTAAGTGTATTATAAACAAGATCATAGTTGTAATTTGGATTTCTTCTAATAATGGATTTAACATCCTCAATATCAATAGCTCTTCCAGCGAAAAGCTTAAGTATAATTAAATCTTCAAGTGAACAAAAGGCAATTTCGCAGTTATCAATATTGATGATGTTGGCTCTTGTTATTGCTTCCCTTTCATATTTTGTAGTAGAAAATATAAAATCAATCCTCATTTTGCTCATTTCATCATAAGCTGGCAAAACCATAGTTTGTGAAGTAAACTCCAATGGATTTTCAACTAAAATCGTGAAATTATAATCCTCGCAAATCTGGAGAATAATATTTATTGAATCAATATCTATTCCCAAAATAATATCTATATCATTGGTAAATCTCGGTTCACGATAAATTAATGCGGCTTGTCCCCTAATAATCATATAAGGTATTTTATGACTATTCAGACTTTGGGCAATTTTCCTTAATAGCTCATTTAACACTATGAAGCCTTTTTATAATAGCAATTTTCTCTTCAAGACCATTTAATGGATTTTCATCTTTTAAAACCCAATTTTTCCATTCAAGCATACTCTCGAAGATCTTTAACCTTTCAATATAAGAATTATTTATTTTTTTATCATTTTCAATTTCAAATTTTAGCAATATATCTGAACTATTTACCATATAACTTACTCTGTTAAAAAAGCAATTTAAACATTTTTTTACACCTTTACAAACCGCCCCACCCAATCCCTAATCCTAACAAAATAAACCCCCGCCGGAAGGAAGAAAATGTAAATCTTGTGAATAT
>Ga0129299_1001245_pt1 | contig 16993 bp, 32 predicted proteins | sample ConPoolayeCmetaG_FD_94477 | JGI IMG/M metagenome (GOLD analysis project Ga0129299, IMG submission 94477) | Hot spring microbial mat communities from California, USA to study Microbial Dark Matter (Phase II) - Cone Pool mat layer C metaG ... | reverse complement strand
ACAGCACGACGATGGAGGTTGAGTTGATCACGCCGATAGCGTTGGAACAGGAGCTTCGGTTCGCCATCCGCGAGGGCGGCCGCACCGTCGGCGCCGGAGTCGTAACCGAAATAATAGAGTAAAACCATGGCCGGTCAAAAAATCAGAATCAGGCTTAAAGCCTACGATCATGTGGCTCTGGATCGTTCGGCTCAGGAAATCGTGCAAACGGTTATGCGCACCGGTGCGAAAATTGCCGGCCCGGTGCCGTTGCCCACAAAACGGACGGTTTATACCGTCTTGAGATCACCGCACGTCGATAAAAAATCGCGCGAGCAGTTCGAGATGCGGATCCATAAGCGATTGATCGATATCTACGATTCCAATCCGCAAACGGTGGATTCTTTGATGCGCCTCGATCTGCCGGCAGGAGTCGACGTGGAAATAAAAGTTTAAGGGTATGGCAATAAGATGAAGACTCTTTACGGTTTCAAAGTGGGGATGACCCGCGTATTTGATGAGTCGGGGAACATGATTCCTGTTACCGTTATAAAATCCGAACCTCACTGGGTCATCCAGGTGAAATCAAAAGCCACCGACGGTTATGACGCGCTTCGCCTGGCGTTCGGCGCGATTCGCCGCAAGCTCGTATCGAAGCCGCTGGCCGGTCAATTCAAGAAGGTGGGGATCGAACCCTGCAGATATATCAGAGAGGTACGGATAACCTCCGGCGATTCATTCAAGGTCGGCGACAAAATCGATGTCGGAGTATTTGCTGTCGGCGACAAAGTGAAAGTTGTGGGTATATCCAAGGGTCACGGATTTCAGGGTGCGGTCAAGCGCCACCATTTCCGCGGCGGGCCGAAATCGCACGGGCAGTCGGATAGACTTCGAGCCCCGGGTTCGGTTGGCGCGTCCTCATATCCCTCGCACACCTGGAAAGGTCAGAGAATGGCTGGCCACATGGGCAATCATCAGGTTACGGAGAGGAGCCTGCTCATAAAAGCGGTCGAACCCGAGCATAATCTTATCATGGTCAGAGGAGCAATTCCCGGAAAACCGGGAGGACTGGTGAAAATCATCAGGCAATAGGGATGGCTATAATGGCAGATGCAAAAGTTTACGATAGCGACGGCAACGTGAAGGAGTCGATGACGCTTGATGGGCCTCTTTTCAACAGCGAGCCTAAGCCCCACCTGCTGCATCAGTACGTCAAAGGATACTTGAACAATCAGCGCCAGGGCACTTCCTCGACGAAAACCCGCACCGGTGTGTCGGGCGGCGGCACGAAACCATGGCGGCAAAAAGGAACCGGTCGGGCGCGCGCCGGGTCGAACACCTCGCCGATCTGGGTGGGCGGCGGCATAGTCTGGGGACCGCATCCCAAATGCTGGTTTGCGCCGATACCAAAAAGACTGAAAAGACAAGCGCTTGTTTCGGCATTCTCCGATAAGGCATCGGGCGATCGCCTGAGAATTGTCGAATTGCCGGCGCTGGAAAGCCCGCGGACAAAATCGATACATGAAATGCTTAAAAAACACGATTTGCTGAACAAGAAAATATTGCTGCTTGACGAAGGCAAAAATGAAAATCTGGCGAAATCCTGCCGCAATATGAGATGGCTCGTATATAAACGTTCCGCGCTGGTTAATCCGTATGATATTCTCTGGGCCGATTGCGTCTTAATGACGCCGGGAGCGCTGCAGAAAATCGAGGAGGTTTTTGGCAATTGAAAACCGCAAATGATATAATCAGCCAGGCGATTCTTTCCGAAAAGAGCACGATTATAAAAGAAAAGGAAAATCGTTACGTTTTCAAGGTGAATCCGCTTGCGAATAAACTGGAAATCAAGAAAGCGATCGAAAGCGCATTCGGCGTCAAGATCTTAGATATCAAAACGATCAATGTCAAGGGCAAGACCAAGCGATTAGGCAGATTCGTCGGCAAACGATCGTCTTGGAAAAAGGCGATCGTAAGGCTCAAAGAAGGCAACTCCATTGAAATATTCGAAAATGTTTAAGGAATAATAAATGGGCATGAAAAGTTACAAACCGATTACCCCGGGTCGTCGCTGGATGACGGTGGCCGATTTCGCTGAAATCACACGACCGGTGCCCGAAAAAAGCCTGCTGAAACCGCTCAAAAGTAAAGGCGGCCGCAACAACCAGGGTCGGGTCACTTGCAGGCACCAAGGAGGCGGACACAAACGACGTTACCGGCAGATAGATTTTCTGCGGGACAAAACCAATATACCGGGTCGCGTCGTGGCGATAGAATACGATCCTAATCGTAGCGCCAGAATCGCGCTTTTGCATTATGCCGACGGCGAGAAACGATATATAATCGCCCCGCTCAACATTCAGGTCGGCGACATCGTTAAGACATCGGATCAACTCGAAATTCAACCTGGAAACTCTCTCCCACTCGAGTTGATCCCGCTCGGCACGCAGATCCATAATATCGAAATCAAACCCGGTAAGGGGGCGCAGCTGGTAAGATCCGCCGGAGTCATGGCGGAGATATTGGCCAAGGAGGGCGATAACGCTCATGTCAGATTGCCATCGGGCGAAGTCAGGCTGTTTTCGTTGAAATGCCGCGCCACCATAGGCCAAGTCAGCAATATCGACAACATCAATATCAGTCTGGGGAAAGCCGGACGATCGCGATGGCTCGGGATAAGGCCGTCCGTAAGAGGCGTGGCCATGAATCCGGTCGATCATCCTATGGGGGGCGGCGAGGGCAAAGCTTCCGGCGGAAGACCTTCATGCAGCCCATGGGGAAAATATACCAAAGGGCTGAAAACACGGAAAAAGAAACTGTCCGATAAACTTATCGTGAAACGGAGAGGCAAGAATTAGATGGCTCGATTAAGGCTAATCGGAGGAGGAAACTGATGGCCCGGTCTTTGAAAAAGGGTCCATACATCGATCAAAACCTTTTGCGCAAGCTCCAGGCGCTTAATCAAAGCGGGGAGAAGCGGGTCATAAAGACTTGGGCCCGCCGTTCAACGATCTCTCCTGAATTCGTGGGCCATACTCTTGCCGTCCATAATGGCAATAAATTTATCCCGGTGTATATCACCGAAAACATGGTCGGCCACAAGCTCGGTGAATTTGCTCCGACCCGGATATTCCGCGGACATTCGGGCAAAATTACCGAGCGGACAACCGCTTTGAAGTAGAGCAGGCTTATGGAGTCAAGAGCTGTAATAAAGTACAATCGGATGTCGCCCCGCAAACTGCGGCGGGTGGCTGAACTAATCAAGGGCAAGGATTACGAAAATGCCAGGAGCATTCTCGATCTGACACCAAAGGCGGCCTGCGAACCTTTGCTCAAAGCGCTGAAATCCGCCGCCTCGAACGCCATTTCTCGTGAAGGAACATCCAAGGTCAAAGTTGAAAATTTATTCGTCAAGTCAATCCATATCGACGGCGGTCCGATTTTGAAACGTATACGCGCCGTTGGGATGGGCAGGGCCTATCGTATTCGCAAACGAACGGCTCACATCAACGTTGTGCTTGCCGAAAAGGAAGTGCCCAAAATAATACGGCAGCGAAAGCCACCGAAAGAGACTGCCAAAGACAGCGGTAAGGCCAAGGAGGCTTAGTGGGACAGAAAACACATCCATACGGTTTTAGATTGGGAATTATAAAAGGATGGCGGTCGCGTTGGTTCTCTTCCAAGAATTATCCTGAACTGCTTCAGGAAGACCTATTGATAAGGAGATATGTCAATAAAAGGCTTGAACACGCAGGTGTTGCCGAGATAATAATTTTGCGCGCGCCCAAAAAGGTTACAATCGATATTCATACCGCCAAACCGGGAATTGTGATCGGACGCAAAGGCGCCGAAGTCGATAAGCTCAAGGAAGAGCTGCAGATGCTGACCGGTAAGGAAATCTTGCTCAATATCGTGGAGGTGAAAAAGCCCGAATTATCGGCGAGTCTAGTGGCTCAGCAGATTGCTCATCAGCTTGAGGGAAGGGTATCATTCAGGCGGGCCATGAAAAAAGCGGTCGCCACCACGATGAAAAGCGGCGCCGAGGGGATCAAAATAATTTGCAGCGGCCGGCTCGGCGGCGCCGAGATCGCCCGCAGTGAAAAATATCACCAAGGCAGAGTTCCGCTCCATACTTTGCGGGCGGATATCGATTTCGCTCAGGCCACCGCTCATACTACTTACGGCACTATCGGCGTCAAGACCTGGATCTGCCGCGGCGAGATTATCGACAAAGAGAAAATCGCCGCCAGCATCGTCGGCGATTTGTCTGCAGAAAAAGATCAGGCGGCCCAGCCTCAGGCCCGTCGCGAAAAGCCGCAAGCAGGACCGGAGGAAAAAGGACGTGGCGAACAGCGCCGCCGTCGCGATAATAGGGGACGCGGTGCTCAGCGCCGCCAAGGTGATAGAAAACCATCGGCCAGAGATATGGATAGATCGGGTCGAAAGTTGCCCGGCGACGGCACCGGCCAGAGCGGAGGAACCGAAACCGGAGGCAATTCGGAACCGGCAAAAGAATCACACGAGCCCAAATCGGAAAAACCGGGCCGAAATACACGTGACAATCGACAGGAAAGGCAATAATCCATGTTGGCTCCCAAAAGAGTGAAGTTCAGAAAACAGCAGCGGGGACGACGTACCGGAACGGCGTTGCGGGGCGCCAATATCGATTTCGGCGAGTACGGCCTGAAGGCGCTGGAACCGGCCTGGATAACCAACAAGCAGATCGAAGCGGCCAGGGTTGCCCTTACCAGATATATCAAACGCGGCGGCAAAGTCTGGATCAGGATTTTTCCGGATAAGCCGTTTACCAAAAAACCGGCCGAAACAAGAATGGGAAAAGGCAAAGGCAATCCTGAATACTGGGTGGCTGTCGTCAAGCCCGGGCGCGTCATGTTTGAACTTGAAGGCGTGCCGGAGAATCTTGCCCGCGAGGCGATGAGGCTGGCTGCGGCCAAGCTGCCGATCAAAACCAGGTTCGTCTCAAGGCGCGATTTGAAGAAGGATTGATAAAATGAAAGCCCGTGATTTGCGAAGCCTGACGATCGAGGAAGTTCAGCTCAAGAAAAACGAGGTTGAAAAAGAGCTGTTCAACCTTAAAATCAGGCAGGCTACCCGCCAGATCGATAATCCTTTGAGATTGCGGATTCTCAGAAGAGATCTGGCGCGGCTGAATACGATATTGCATGAAAACGAACTGAATCTCACAAAATTAGCGCAAAAAGGTCAGGCGGCGGATGAGAAATAAGCGCAAGATTAGAACCGGTATCGTAAAGTCTGCGAAAATGCAAAAAACCATTGTCGTGGCGGTCGAACGCACGTTACGGCATTCTCTATATAATAAAACGATAAAGCGGACTTCGAAATTGTACGCTCATGACCCAGAAGGATTGGCCGGCGAAGGCGACAGGGTTATGGTGATGGAAACCAAACCTCTGTCGAAAACCAAACGCTGGCGATTGGTGAAAGTTCTCGATAAGGCTGAGTAAGAGGCGGTAATCTGACATGATACAGGAATATTCCAAACTCACCATCTGTGACAACTCGGGGGCCAAACTGGCCATGTGTTTCCGCATTCTCGGCGGAACGCGTCATCGCTATGCCACTATCGGCGATATTATCGTGGTGACGGTGAAGGATGCCATACCGGGCGGAACGGTGAAAAAAAGCGAAGTTTGCAAGGCGGTCGTCGTGCGCACGGCCAAGGAAATCCGCCGCAAGGACGGCTCGTATATCCGATTTTCGGATAACGCCGCGGTCATAATCAATGAGCAGGGCGAACCGCGCGGAACCCGCATATTCGGACCGGTCGCCCGCGAATTGCGCGACAAGCAATTCATGAAAATCGTGTCGCTCGCCCCGGAAGTTCTGTGAGGCATTTATGAAAATACGCAAGGGTGATACCGTAAAGGTAATGTGCGGAGTCAACAAGGGGAAAATCGGACGCGTCCTGAAAACTTTCCCCGAAACCAGCCGCATAATCGTCGAGGGCGTTAACCTGATCAAAAGACATTCGCGCCCGACCCAGAAAAACCGCAAAGGCGGCATTATCGAAAAGGAAGGGCCGATTCATGTCTCGAACGTCATGTTTTTCGATAACCGAACCAATGCCCCGGCACGGCTCGGTTACCGCTATCTGACCGACGGCAAAAAAGTGCGAATCAACAAAAAATCCGGTGAGATCATAGAGTAGTTATGGCCAGATTGAAAGCAAAATACCTCAATGAAATCAGACCCGATTTATTGAAACGGTTGAATTACACGAATATCAACGAGGTTCCCCGCCTGACTCATATCGTGATTAATTCGGGAGTCGGAGAGGCGGCCGGCGACCACAAAAAGCTCGAATCGGTGATGAATGAAATAATGACTATCGCCGGGCAACGGCCGGCCGTGCGGCGAGCCAAAAAATCGATATCCAATTTCAAGCTTCGCGCCGGCATGCCTATCGGCGTCAAAGTCACACTCCGGCGTGAACGGATGTACGAATTTCTCGATCGGTTGATCAGCGTGGCCATCCCCCGAATTAGGGATTTTCGCGGAGTGCCGACCAAGTCATTCGACGGCCGGGGAAATTATACGCTCGGAATCACCGAACAGATCATATTCCCGGAAATCGATTACGACAAAGTTGAAAAGATCCGCGGTATGAATATCACTTTCGTAACGACGGCAAAAACCGACGCCGAGGCGATGGAGCTTCTCAAAGGCTTCGGCATGCCGTTCAGAAGGAATTAGAGGAGAGTAAGTGGCCAAAACATGCAAAATTGCCGCCAGCAAGAAAACGCCGAAATTCGAAGTCAGGCGACATAACCGCTGCCTGCGCTGCGGCCGGCCGCGTGGCTATATGAGGAAATTCGGTCTATGCCGGATTTGTTTTCGCGAACTTGCACTCGCGGGCGAAATCCCGGGCGTGGTGAAGGCAAGCTGGTAGGAGGTTCTCGGAATGACCATGACGGATCCAGTAGCTGATATGCTGACTCGAATTCGAAATGCCGCCCGGGCAAATATTCGCCGCCTGGATATACCGGCATCCAAACTCAAAAGAAAAATCGCCCAGATTCTGCTCGAAAATAATTTTATCCGCAGCGTCGAGTTTATCGATGACGGTCTGCAGGGTATTCTCCGCATCAGGCTTCGTTACACTCACGAAGGCGTCAGCGTCATAAAAGGAATTCAGCGGCTGTCCCGACCGGGGCTGCGGGTTTATTTCAATAAAAAAGACCTGGTAAAAGGCTCACGGCGGGCTGGTACGGTAATCCTTTCCACGTCTTCCGGACTGATGACCCAGGCCGAGGCCATTGAAAGGGGAATCGGCGGCGAGGCTCTGTTCAGGGTCTGGTAGGAGGTAAAAAGGTGTCACGAATCGGTAAAGCCCCAATTGCGATACCCAAAGGTGTAAAAGTTTCCCGCAGCGGTGCGGTGATTACTATCGAAGGGCCTAAGGGAAAACTTTCGCAAGAAATATCGCCGTCGATAGAAGTGGATTTTAACGAAAAAGAAATAGTGGTCCGCCGGCCGTCCGACAGCAAGTTTTATAGGGCCCAGCATGGGCTTTATCGGGCGCTGCTGGCCAATATGGTAACCGGTGTCACCAGCGGTTTCAGCCGCAGTCTCGAGATAATCGGGGTCGGCTATCGCGCAGAGAAGGTTGGCAAGGCCATAACGCTTTATCTGGGTTATTCCCATCCGATTTCGATGATTCTTCCGGACAGCGTATCGGTTCAGGTCGATGGCGGCAATAAGATTGTTATAAGCGGCATAGATAAACAGGTCGTCGGTCAAGTCGCCGCCGAGATTCGCGGATTGAAGGTACCCGAGCCTTATAAAGGCAAGGGTATCAGGTACGCCGATGAGAAGGTAAGAAAGAAAGCTGGGAAAACAGCAGGTGCATAAAAATGTCTGATAAGCATAAAGAAAAGCAGATTGCCCGAGCCCGGCGAAAGCTGCGTTCAAGGAAAAAAATTATCGGAACCCCCGAAAGACCACGGCTTGTCGTTTACAAGTCCCTTAAACAGATTTACGCTCAAATAGTGGATGACCGGTCAAACGCATGCATAACCGGCGCCTCCTCTTTGGCCAAAGATGTAGCGGGCGTAAAGGCGCCGAAAAAAGAAAAGGCCTCGAAAGTCGGGCTTCTGATCGCCGAACGGGCGAAGCAAAAAGGAATAACCGAGGTGGTTTTCGACAGGTCCGGTTACCAGTATCATGGCCGAATCAAGGCTCTGGCTGAGGGTGCGCGCAAAGGCGGATTGAAATTTTAATCATTTGATAATGAGGTATGGTCCTTGGTAATAGCAGAAGATTTTCAAGCCACTGAATACGCCGAAAAAGTCGTCTTTGTCAACCGCGTAGCCAAAGTTGTCAAGGGCGGCAAACGGTTCAAGTTTACGGCGCTTGTGGCCACCGGCGACCGCAACGGCAAGGTCGGTATCGGTCACGGCAAGGCGCTCGAAGTGTCCGAGGCGATTCGTAAGGCCAGCGAAGCCGCCCGAAAAAATATGATCGAGATCAGCGTGCATAACGGCACAATCTCCCATGAGGTAGTCGGACGATTCGGGGCGGCCAGCGTTTTTCTCAGACCCGCCGCTCCGGGTACCGGAGTGATTGCCGGCGGCCCGGTCCGGGCGGTCCTTGAATCGGCCGGCGTGCAGGATATTCTCACCAAGTCGCTCGGATCGTCGAACCCGTATAACGTGGTTAAAGCCACCATAAACGGCTTGTTGCAATTGAAAGAAATCGAAATGCTCATCGATGCACGCAAGAAAGCGGAGAAAGCAGATGCCAACCAGGCTTGAGATAAAACAAATCAGGAGCCGGGCCGGAAAAACCGAGCATCAGAGGAAAATCCTGACTGCTCTCGGTTTGAGGAAACGCGAGCAGGTTGTCGTTCACGATGATTCGCCTCGGATCAGGGGCATGGTTAGGATGGTCGCCCATCTGGTGGACGTCAGGGAGATAGCGGAAGGGTGATTATGAATTTGTCAAGCTTAAAACCGGCGAAAGGTTCGACCAGCAGCCGCAAAAGAGTCGGCCGGGGACCGGGTTCCGGTCTGGGCTCGCAAAGCGGCCGCGGGCATAAGGGACAAAAAGCAAGATCAGGCTACAAAACAAAATTCTGGAACGAAGGAGGTCAGATGCCTCTGGCCCGGCGCGTTCCGAAAAGAGGCTTTACCAATATTTTCAAACAGGAATTCCAGATCGTCAATGTCGGCAGTCTCGAAAAAATCCCTGAAAATACAATCGATAAGGATATTCTTTTGAAAAAGCGTCTCATTTCGAGCAAACGGCTGCCATATAAGATTCTGGGAGAAGGCGAGTTGACACGGGCCATCACGATAAAGGCCCATTCATTCTCCAAGCCGGCTCTTGCCAAAATCGAAAAGGCGGGTGGAAAAGCCGAGGTCATACCGTGTTAGACAGCTTCAGGAATATCTTCAGGATTCATGAGTTGCGACAGCGCGTGCTGTTTACCCTCGGCCTGCTGATAGTTTATCGCATAGGCGGCCATATTCCCACCCCCGGAATCGACTCCAAAGCGCTCGGCGAGTTTTTCAGTCAAGCCGCCGGATCGCTTTTCGGCCTTTACGACCTGTTCGTGGGAGGCGCTTTTTCCAAAGCCACTATTTTTTCGCTCGGCATCATGCCCTATATTTCCGCCTCCATTATCATTCAGCTTCTTGGGGCGGTGATCCCGTTTTTCCAGAAACTGCAAAAAGAGGGCGAAGAAGGACGCCGTAAAATCACACAATACACCCGCTATGGAACGGTTCTGATTGCGGCGATGCAGGCTATGGGCACTTCGGTGTTCCTCGAATCGATTACCACCGCTTCCGGCCGTTCGGTCGTTCCATTCCCGGGAATAGGGTTCAAGCTGTTGACGATGCTCACTTTTACCAGCGGAACGATCTTCATCATGTGGCTGGGTGAAAAAATCACCGAAAGGGGAATCGGCAACGGCATCTCGTTGATCATCTTTATCGGTATCGTGGCCAGATTTCCACAGGCGGTGATGGATGAGGTTCGGATGCTTTTCGGCGGGCAGAGAAATATCGTCGTAGAGGCTATCCTTGTGGCGTTCATGATCGCCGTAATCGCCGCCGTGGTATTGGTTACTCGGGCGCAGAGAAGGGTGCCGGTGCAATATGCGAAAAGGGTGGTGGGGCGAAAAGTTTACGGCGGGATGAGCACCCATATACCGCTTTCGGTTAACACGGCCGGCGTCATTCCTATCATCTTCGCTCAATCCATCATGTTTGCCCCATCGACCTTGACCTCGTTTTTCCCAAACTCCGAATTCATGCAATCGATAGCTTCCTTCATCCAGCCGGGCGGATTGTTTTATTCGGTCATGTATGCCTTGCTGATCATCTTCTTTGCCTATTTCTATACCGCTATCGTTTTCAATCCGATCGACCTTGCGGACAATATGAAAAAACAGGGCGGTTTCATTCCGGGTATCCGACCGGGACAAAAAACAGCGGAATATATCGATAATATTCTCACCAGGATCACGCTTCCGGGCGCCATTTTTTTCGCCATAATCGCGATTTTGCCGGATCTGCTGATGCGCGGCGCCAAAGTTACTTTCTATTTCGGGGGAACATCGATTCTGATTGTTGTCGGCGTGGCGTTGGATACATTGCAGCAGATCGAGTCTCATCTTTTGATGAGGCATTACGACGGGTTCCTGAAAAAAGGACGGATTAAGGGGAGATATTAGGGATGAGGCTCGTTTTTTTGGGACCTCCCGGATCGGGGAAGGGTACTCAAGCCAAGATACTTGCCGGCAAGTTGGGGATATTGCATATCTCCACGGGTGATGTTTTGAGAGAGGCGGTAAGAAACGGCACCGATCTCGGCAGGCAGGCGAAAACATATATGGACGCCGGAGCGCTGGTCCCCGATGATATTATTCTGGGGATGATAAAAGAAATATTGCAAAATAATAAAGGCGGTTTTATTTTAGATGGTTTTCCGCGCACGGCTCCTCAGGCTGAGGGGCTGGACAAGATGCTGGCCGATTTGAAACTTCGGCTGAAAGCTGCCGTAAATCTTTCGGTAAGCGATAGTGAGGTGTTAAAACGGCTGCTTGGGCGTTTCTATTGTCAGAAGTGCGGGAGCGATTTCAATGTCAATACGCGGCCGCCGAAAACCGCCGGAATATGCGATAACTGCGGCGGAAAACTGCTCCAGCGGGCCGATGATACCGATGCGGTAATTCGGAACAGGCTGAAAGTATACCGCGAGAAAACGAAACCGGTCGAGGACTATTACAAAAAACAAGGAATTCTTGTTGAAATTGACGGTGCCCAGGAGTTCGATGGAGTAACTTCATCGATTCTTGAGGCGATTGGTTGATTTATGATTGAATACAAGTCGCCCCGGGAAATCGCCAAAATCAGGGCGGCTGGTGAAATTTTAGTGAAGACCTTGGAGTTGATAAGCCAAAATATCAAGCCGGGCGTGACCACCGCCGAACTTGACTCGATCGCGGATGAGTTCATCCGCAAAAACGGGGGAAAACCGTCGTTCAAAGGATACAACGGTTTTCCGGCGAGTATCTGCACGTCTATCGATGAGGAGGTCGTTCACGGAATACCGGGTAAAAGGAGACTCGTGGAAGGTCAAGTGATCAGCATCGATATCGGCGTGTTCAAAGACGGCTACCACAGCGATTCGGCGTGGACCTTTCCGGTGGGCAAAGTATCGCCTGAAACGGAAAGACATCTGCGGGTGGGCCGGGAATGCCTGATGCTGGCGATAGAACAGGCAAAAGCCGGAAATCGTGTCGGCGATATTTCGTATGCAGTGCAAAGCCATGCCGAAAAGAACGGTTTTTCGGTTGTCCGGGATTTGGTGGGACATGGTATCGGACGCAGCATGCATGAGGAACCGCAAGTGCCGAATTACGGCGTCGCCGGCGAGGGGATCGAATTGAAGACGGGCCTCGTGATTGCGATTGAGCCGATGATCAATGAAGGCGGCTATCAGGTTAAAATGCTTAAGGACGGCTGGACGATCGTCACCTTGGACGGGAAACGTTCAGTGCATTTTGAGCATACGGTGGCTATAGGCGCAAACGGACCGGAAATTTTAACTAGGTTGAATTAAGTTTACATGGCCAAAGAAGATGTAATCGAAGTCGAGGGCAGGGTTATTGAGCCGCTGCCGAACGCCATGTTCAAAGTCGAACTCGACAACGGGCATCAGGTATTAGCCCATATTTCCGGCAAGATGCGGATGCATTTCATCAAGATCCTGCCCGGAGACAAAGTAACGCTTGAATTGTCCCCTTATGACCTTAACCGGGGCAGAATCATCTACAGACACAAATGATTGCGGCAGAGGTGAACAGATGAAGGTCAGATCGTCGGTAAAAATCAGATGCGAAAAATGCAAGATCGTAAGGCGCCGCGGCGTCGTAAGAGTTATTTGCTCTAACCCCAAGCATAAGCAGCGGCAGGGTTAAAAGGAGGTTTGGCTTGGCTCGTATTGCTGGCGTGGATTTGCCCCGCGAAAAACGTGTTGAAGTGGCGTTGACTTATATATTCGGAATCGGTCCGTCAACGGCCAAAAAAATCATCGCCGCAAGCAAAGTGAATCCCGACACGAGAGTGAATAAACTGACCGATGAACAGATCGCCAATCTTCGCAGTGTCATCGAACAGAATTACAAGGTCGAGGGTGCGTTGCGCAGTGAAATCAACATGAATATAAAAAGATTGATCGATATCGGGAGCTATAGAGGATTGCGCCACAGGCGGGGTTTGCCCGTGCGCGGCCAGAGAACCCGAACCAACGCCAGGACCCGAAAAGGCCCTCGCAAGACAATCGGGCGGAAAAAATCTGCTGAATAAATAAATGGAGGATGGCTTGGCCGAAACCGTCAAAAAGAAAAAGAAAAAAGTACAACGAGTCGAATCTACTGGTGTGGTGCATATAAAAGCGAGTTTCAACAATACCATTATCACGATCAGCGACTCCAGCGGGGGAGTGGTCGCTTGGTCATCGGCAGGCAAAGTGGGTTTCAAAGGGGCCAAGAAATCGACGCCTTTTGCCGCTCAGGTAGCCGGTCAGGCATGCGCCCGTGAGGCGTTGGAGGCCGGTATGAAAAGGGTGGTCGTGTGGGTAAAGGGCCCCGGATCCGGTCGAGAGGCCGCCATAAGGTCCATTCAAGCCGCCGGTCTCGAAATCGCGGCCATAAAAGACGTGACGCCTATCCCTCATAACGGCTGCCGCCCGCGCAAGAGGAGAAGAGTCTGATGGCCAGATATACCGGTCCCGTCTGTAAGCTTTGCCGGCGTGAAGGGATGAAACTGTTCCTGAAGGGCGGGCGATGTGTTACGGATAAATGCGCTATCGAGCGCGCCGCCTATGCGCCGGGACAGCATGGTCAAACCAGCCGCCGCAAAGGCTCCGAATACGGCCTGCAGCTTCGCGAAAAACAAAAAACGCGCCGCATCTATGGGCTGATGGAAAAACAATTCCACAACTACTTCGTGAAAGCGTCGAAGAAAAAAGGCATCACCGGTGAAAACCTGCTTCAACTGCTCGAATGCCGCCTCGATAACCTTGTCTATCGATTCGGTTTCGCACCTTCGCGAAAGGCGGCTCGGCAGCTGATCCGCCATAATCATATAATGGTCGACAACAAAAAGATTAACATTCCGTCGTTCAACGTCCGGCCGGGTTCGGTGATCACGGTCGCTGAAAGCAGTCAAAACCTCGACATCATTCGTGACGCTCTTAAAGAGGCCGGCAAAGGCCAAGAACTTGATTGGCTGCGACTGGACAAAGTCAAGCTTGAGGGCCAACTTCTGGAAATACCCAGGCGAACCCAGATTCCCACCCTTGTTCAGGAGCAGATGATTGTTGAGCTATATTCAAAGTAAACCAGGCTATGCGCATTTGCTGTGCGCGGAGGCTTTTAGAAAATGAAGTGGAAAAGCATTCAAATGCCGAGGGAGTTGGTTGCGGATCAAAGCAATACCCAGAATAATTACGGCCGATTCATTATCGAACCGCTCGAAAGAGGATTCGGCCATACAATCGGCAATGCCATGCGACGCGTTCTCCTTTCATCAATACAAGGCGCTGCTTTTACCAGCATGAGGATCGACGGGGTACTGCACGAATTTTCGACCATTTCAGGCGTGTATGAAGATGTTACCGATATTGTCCTCAATATCAAACGCATCAATCTGAAACTTCTCGGCGACGAACCCAAGACCGTTACTCTCGACGTTAAGAGCAAGGGTAAATATACGGCTGCCAATCTCGAACACGATGCCGACCTCGAAATCATGAACCCTGAACAACATATCGTCACCTTGACCGACGATGTCAGATTCCGGCTCGAGCTTGAGGTTTCCACCGGCAGGGGATTCGTGCCGGCCGAAATGAATAAGAAGCCCGGCCAGCCGATCGGCACAATCGCTCTCGACGCTCAGTTTTCGCCGATAACCAAGGTCAACTATGAAGTCGAAAATACCCGCGTCGGCCAGCGAACGGACTTCGACAGATTGATCATGCACGTCTGGACGAATGGCGCGGTTACGCCCCAAGAATCCTTGGCCTTCGCGGCCAAATTACTCAGGGATCATCTGGATATTTTCGGTCATGCCGAGCAGGAAATGGAAATGGCCGAAGAGGAAAAGATCGACGAAGAAATTTTGCGCATTCGCAATTTGCTCAAAATGCGGGTCGATGAGCTTGAGCTTTCTGTTCGTTCTTCAAACTGTCTGCGGGCGGCCAACATTGTCACTCTTGAGGATCTGGTTGTCAAAACCGAAAGCGAAATGCTGCGCTATAGAAATTTCGGACGCAAATCTCTTAATGAATTGAACAATATCTTGAGCGATCTCGGTTTGTCGTTTGGCATGGATGTTTCCAAATATAAAGATGATAAGGCTTTGAAGGTATAATATGCGTCACGGCAGAAGAATCAGAAAACTCGGCGTGAAAACCGATCATCGCAAGGCGATGCTGAGGAATATGGCAACTTCGCTCATCTCGTACGGCCGCATTGAAACGACGCTGGCGCGGGCAAAAGCACTGGCGCCGTTCGTCGCCAGATTAATCGGCTACGCCAAGCGGGGAGACCTGCACGCCCGCAGACTTGCAGCCGCCAGTATCCGGGATAATGAAGTGCTGAAAAAATTATTCGGCGAGGTGGCCGATGAGCTTAAAGATAGAAAAGGCGGATTCACCCGCATTGTCCGAGATGGTTATCGAAGAGGCGATGGCGCCGAAATGGCCATAGTGGAACTGCTGGTAACAAGAAAAGTCAAAGAAGAAAAGGCCGAAAAAGATAAGAAAGCGGAAAAGTCCGCTGACAAGCGTTCGGCCGCTGAAGCGGAAGCCACTACAACGAAGACGAAGAAAGAAAAAAAGAAAGCCAAAGAAAGCGCCAAAAAATAAGGCCGCCGCATGCATTTGCACGGCCGTATCGTCTCGATTATCGGGCATTGATCTTTCAATGCCCGTTTCGTTTTCCGATTCTTTTTCGGAGCATCATTTTACTTTACTTTGCCCCGCCTCCCTTTTTAATTGGCTGGCATGCCACGGTTCGATCGTATTTGTCTGCTTGTGCTTGATGCCTGTGGTGTGGGAGAGCTGCCCGACGCCGCTTTATATCATGATGCCGGTTCCAATACGCTTGGCAATATCGCCAGAAGCATCGGCGGCCTGAATCTCCCCAATCTCGGCAGGCTTGGTCTCGGCAACATTATCGATATTCCGGGCACGCCTGCGGCTGTCCGGCCGGATGCCTATCACGGCAAAATGGCCGAAAAATCGGCCGGCAAGGACTCGACGATCGGCCATTGGGAAATCGCCGGCATTATCAGCAAGTCGCCCTTCCCCGTGTATCCCGATGGCTTTCCCGTCGAAATCATAGATGCCTTCGAGAACGCCATCGGCCGAAAGACGCTCGGCAATGTCGCCGCTTCCGGTACCGAAATCATCGCCCGGCTCGGCGATGAGCATCGGCGAACAGGCCGGCCGATCGTCTACACCTCGGCCGATTCAGTATTCCAAATTGCTGCCCATGTCGAGGTCATTCCCCTTGACCAATTATACGAATATTGTCGGGTCGCCCGCAAGATGCTTACCGGAAAGCATAACGTCTCGCGTGTTATCGCCAGACCGTTTGCGGGATCTTCGGGCGATTATCGGCGCACCGCGGATCGCAAAGATTTCTCCCTTGAACCTCCGCAAAAGACGATGTTGGATCTATTACATGAATCGGGTCTGGATGTATTGACTATCGGCAAAGTCGATGATCTGTTTGCTGGCAGGGGAGTCACACGCGCTGTTCATACGAAATCCAACTCCGAGGGGATCGAGGCAATAATAGAATATTTCCCCGATAGGATCGAGCGAGGTCTTGTATTTGCCAATCTAGTTGATTTTGATATGCTCTGGGGCCATCGCAACGACGTGCAAGGGTTTGCCGCGGGGTTGCGGCAATTCGATTCGAGGCTGCCCGAAATTCTCGATCGCTTTGGTGATGATGATTTGCTTATCATTTGCGCCGATCATGGTTGCGATCCGACCACCGCCTCAACCGACCATTCACGGGAGTATGTGCCGTTGATCGTATATTCGTCAGATTTAGGGAACAGCGGCGATTTGGGGACGCGCGAAACTTTCGCCGACGTTGCGGCGACGATTCTGGAAAACTTCGCCTTACCCCGGGCCGAAAACGGCGAAAGCTTTTTGGGGATTCTTCGATGACGGAAAAAGAGTTGATTGAAAAAGCAAAGCAGGCGAGTTCGGCCGCTTATGCGCCTTATTCGCATTTTAGAGTCGGGGCGGCTTTGCTGGCCGAAAATGGAGAGGTTTTCACGGGAGTGAATGTCGAAAACTCGTCCTACGGTCTTACTATCTGCGCCGAAAGAAACGCTTTGGCTGCGGCAATATGTCAGGGAATAAGGCGTTTCACCATGATTGCCGTATATGCCGAGGCCGACCCGCCGGCGACCCCCTGCGGCGCCTGCCGACAGGTCCTTTT
>Ga0129299_1001243_pt1 | contig 17011 bp, 19 predicted proteins | sample ConPoolayeCmetaG_FD_94477 | JGI IMG/M metagenome (GOLD analysis project Ga0129299, IMG submission 94477) | Hot spring microbial mat communities from California, USA to study Microbial Dark Matter (Phase II) - Cone Pool mat layer C metaG ... | reverse complement strand
TCACCCTGTAGACAAGGATGTCACTCTGAGCGCTCCTTCGCGGAGCGAAGGGGCGCGAAGAGTCACGTTTCTGACCTGTAAGTGCGGGATTCCCTTCGGCTTCGCTCAGGGCAGGCTTCGGCGTTTCGCGCCTCAGAATGACACTTGAACAGGGTAGGTGAGCAATTACGCCGGTTTTTCAAAATTATCCGCGTGAATCGTCCTATTTCAGATATTCCAAAGCCGCGTCCACCGTGGCGTCGTCATGGATGATGGCGGCGATGGCAGCGGTGATCTTGTCCGGCGTGGGGTGGCGCCAGATGTTGCGGCCCACAGCCACCCCTTTGGCCCCGGCCTGCATCGCGCCGTAGATACCCTCCAGCAGGTCGCGGGAGTCTTTGGACTTGCCGCCGCCCAGCACCACGATAGGCACGTAAACCTGCTCTACAATGCGACGGAAGCTCGCCACGTCACCGGTGTAGTTGGTCTTGATGAAATCCACGCCCATCTCCGCCCCGATGCGGCAGGCGTGGCCGATGTTCTCCGGGGTCCACATCTCGGCCGGGTTCTCGAACCCACCGGGCAGCATCTCGGCCATCAGCGGCACGTTCCACTCGGCGCACTGGGCGGCCAGTTCTGCCAGGTACGGCAGCGTCTCGGTCTCGTAGACCGAGCCGGGCATCCCCATGCTGCCCACGGCATCGGCTCCCACCCGCAGGGCGTCGTAGACGTCGTAGAGCAACTGCGAGGGGCCGCGCTCCTTAGCCAGCATGGACGTGCCGCCGTCCACCCGCAGGATGATCCCCAGGTTGCCGATCTCGGCCGCGAACCGGGTGACCACGCCGTAGGTCGTGAGCAGGGCGTCGGCCCCACCGGCGCGGACCTGGCGGATCACCTCGCCCGGCCGCTCCAGGCCCTCCATCAGGCCGAACGCACCAGGATGGTCCATAGCCACGATCAGCGTCTTGCCGTCCTGGCGGAAGATGCGGTTCCACCGATGGGTTTTCAGTCCAAACATGTATCCTCCTGGATTCTAAGAGGGGTTTTGCGGCGGCTTCCGCCGCAAAACCCCAAAAGGTCCCCTCCGCCCTGGGGGAAAAGTAGGGGCGACTGGGGCTGGTCGCCCCTACGAGTCATATTTGCTGTGAGCAAAGTGGGAAGTAGTACATCATTACTGGCGGGTTGTGGTGCATGAGACGTAAGGATTACACCTCACGCATCACGCACTCTTCCCACCAGTGCTACTTGAAGAAGCCGCGCTGGATCATTTGGCCTTCAGCATTGACCCCTGGCCAGATGGGGAAGGAAAGCACGATGCCGGCCAGGATCACGGCCACCATGATCCAGGTGGGCGAGACGTTCTTCCTCGCCAACAGCCACCAGATGAACAGCACCAGCAGCAGTGGCAACAGGTTGGGCATGAACTTGTCCAGGATGGCCTGGACGTCGAACGAGGTGCCGCCGATCTTGAAGACCACGGCGGTGGAGACCTTGACAAAGCTGACCGTCAACGCCCCCATGATAAAGTTGCCCAGCACCCCGGCGCCGACGATGACGCGCTGCAACGTGCCGCTCTTCAGGATGTTGGTTACGGCCGAGCGGCCCTGCTGGTAGCCCTGCCACCAAACCAGCCAGCCCACGCCCCAGACGAAGGCCGCCACAGCCACCAGGTAGAACAATGGCCCGATGATGTTGCCGCTGGTCGCGCCGGCTTCCCCACCGGTAGCCAGGCTGATGCCGATGGCCAGGGCAATGGGGATGACGATGCCCTGCTGGATCGTATCGCCGATGCCAGCCATCGGTCCCATGAGGCCGGTCTTGACGGCGTTGATGGCGTCGTCGCTGATGTCGGCCCCGGACGCGCGTTCCTCCTCCATCGCGATGACTACACCGTGGATGACGCCACCGATGTCCGGCTGGGTGTTAAAGAAGACCAGGTGACGTTTGAGGGCAGCGCTGATGTCCTCTTTGGTCTTGTAGAGCTTCTCGATGATGGGGGTCATGCTCTGGGCAAAGCCCAGTCCCTGCATGCGCTCCCAGTTGTAGCAGGCGTGAGAGAAGAACAGCCAGCGCAGCCAGGCTTTAAAGACATCGCCCCGCGTGAGCAGGCCAGGCGCCGCGCGTCGTTCGGCCGGCGCGGCCGGCGCCTCTTCCATGATCCGCTGGGCCAGCCACACGTGCAGGAACGCCAGACAGACGCCCACGATGGCCAGCACCACCAGATTTACGCCAGTCATGTACGTCGCGATGACAAAGCCGATGAAGAAATACGGCCACACGTTGCCGCGCAAGAGGAACTTGAGGTTGAGCGCGATACCGAGGGCGGATAGCATCCCGCTGGCGGCAAAGAGGCCGTTCATCACCCAGATGGCGTTCTGCCCGATCCAGCCCAGGGCCGCGCCCACCGCCTGCGACCCCAGGTAGGCCGCCAGCATCACCGGCACGGCATAGAGCACAAAGAGGAACGGCTGGGAGAAGATATAGTTACTTCGCGCCACCCATTTGATGTTGCCTTGCTCGGCGAACCGGTCGGCCCAGTGGGGGATGATGGAGCAGAGAGACATGCGCAGCGACCAGGTGAGGCCGCCCAGCAGGCCCAGCGGCGCCGCCAGGGCCAACGCCGCCTGCACATCCAGCCCGCCCCCCAGGACCAGGGCCGTGCCCAGATAGCCGGCCAGGCCGGGGTCGCCGGGCAGCGAACCGCCCGCCGAGATCCAGCCCAGGTACAGGACGTTGATGTTCGCCCCGATGGCGATGCCGGCCGCCGGGTTGCCCATCACCAGGCCCACCAACGTGCCGGCCACCAGCGGGCGATACAAGACCGTGAAGCCCAGGTTGGCGAACCAGGGCGACAGCGACAGGTAGTAGAGCACGCCGATGATGACCGCCATCAGGATGTTCATGGTCGGGGCCGGCTGCTGGGTCACCGGCGCAGCCCTGACCACGGCCACACTGGCGAGCATGAGCACCAGGCTGGCGATCATCGCCACACTGACCTGTTTGGGATTCACTTTCATCGTGCTATCTCCTCCTTCGTTATTAAAAGATCATGATGGGACGCACTCGATAGCTTATCCGCTTCGGGCAGGAATGCCCCTGTAGGGCGGCTTTCCACAGCCGCCGCCTGGCAGCCAGAGAAACCTGCCCTACTTTCCCGCCCAGAACTACCTGACCAGGTCCGCAAAGGCTTTAGACTTTTCGCCTGGCACGGTCAACAGAGTGATCGTCACGCCCTGATCGTGGAGGCTTTTGAGGATTCGCATCTCTTCCTCCGAGACGGCGATGTTTTTAAAGATATTCTTGCGCCCCGGTGCGTTACCGATCCCCCCGATGTTGAGCGCGCGGTACTCTACGCCACCGTCGTAGAGTTGTTTGGCCGTATGGGGTGACTTGAGCAGCACCATGGTCGTGCGGCGGTCGGGAAAGTCTGCGCTCAAAGCCCGGATGCCCTCAGCGACGGAGAGTACCTCCACCGGCAGGCCCGGTGGCGCGGCCAGACGCAGCACCTCTTGCATGAACGGGTCCGCCGCCACCCCGTCGTCCACGATGAGGATTCGGCTGAACGGCTGGTGCTTGCACCACACGGCCACCACCTGCCCGTGGATCAAACGATCATCTATCCGTACCAGTCCTAATGCTTCGATATGCTCACCTCCTTTCTCTGGGCCAGGGAAGCAGCCCCAGGGCGGTTGAGGCTGACTTCCCGGCCTGATCTGAATGTGTGATTGGCTGAAGCCTGTTCCCAATCCCTTGGGGCTACCGGCCCAGCAGCGGCCGCAGGTTCTTGATTGATTCCTGCCCCAGCCGGGTGATGTCCGCCGCCAACTCCTTCAACGAAGCCCCGTCACGCGCCATGATCAGTTCCAGCAACATGGGCAGGTTGACCCCGGTCACGCACTCGACGTTGGGTTTGAGGACCTGCCGCGCCCCCACGTTGTAGGGCGTGCCGCCAAAGAGATCGATCAGCAACAGCGTATCTTGTCCCTGGATCGGTTGCAAGGCCGCTTCCAGTTTCTCCCCCAAAGCCTCGGGGCTGTCGCCGGGGAGGAGAGGAACAGCATATAGGCCCTCCGTGGGGCCAGCGATCATCTCCGCTGCGCGGATCAGCGCGGCGCCCAGATCGCCGTGGGATACGATGACCAGGTTGATCATGGGTACTTTCCCGGTTCCGCCAGCGAGACGTTCAGGCGATACCACTCGCCGCAGTAAGTGGCGAGGGAGTATTCGATCACGGCATCATTATCCAGGAAGGTAGTGCGTATGGCGCGCAGTACGGCCGCCGGATAGGTTAGATTCAAAAGCTCCAATTCGCGCCGATTCGCCAACGCCGCGTACACCTGTTCCTCGGCCCGCACGATCCGCAACCCATACTTATCCCGCAACAACTCAAACACCGAGACCTCGGACAGGTTATGTTGCAATATCTGCGGGCATAGTTTATGGTTGAGATAGGCTGTATGGAGGGCCAGGGGCACGTTATTGACCAGGCGCAGACGTTCCACCGCGACAACCTCAGCCCCGGCGTGTAACCCCAGGGCCTGGAGTGCCGCGACCGGAGGCGTGGTGGTCAACGCGGCGCTGAGCAGCCGGCTGGAGGGGATGGCCCCAGCACGCCGAATATCGCCGGTGAAGCCGGCCAGGGAGACCGCGACCGTCAGTTCAGGGCGCACACCAGTCACATACGCACCCCGCCCCGGCACGATGTTGATCACCCCCTCGCGGCCTAACTCGCGGAGCGCCTGACGCACTGTGGTCCGGCTCAGCGTATATTCCTGGCAGAGCTGCCGTTCCGAGGGGAGAGCCTCACCCGCTTGGAGCAGACCATCCGTGATCTGGGACAGTAGATGCTCCTTTAACTGCACATAAAGGGGAGTTGGACTGCGTCGGTCAATGCTCACTGCACACCTCCTTCAACGGGTCAAATGACAACCGCATTGGTACGTACCAGTCACGACCACATTTTACCACAAATTAACCCGGTTGTCAAGATACTTGACAAGGGGATTCCTTCGGCTATAATCTGGCCGGTGGCATTGTTCATCGCTGCTCATCTCGTATAATATGTGCTCACGCGGGGTCTGCGACCCCGCGCCCGGCGGCAGGTGACACTCCCTGCGGTCGCCGCCGCGAGCGTGAGGCCGGTGGCATTGTTCATCGCTGATCATCTTTCTTGAGCCTCTGTGCCCAGGGCGACCGCGAGGGCCGTACCTGCGCACGGGGGCCTTACGGAGCGTTTTGTATGCCTGAAACCACGCTGACTATCCAACACAAAGTGGGCTTGCACGCCCGGCCGGCGGCCTTGTTCGTGCAGACGGCCAAGCAGTTTCGCAGTGACATCCGGGTCACCCACGGCGAACGCGCCGCCAATGCCAAAAGCATCCTGGGGGTCCTGACCCTGGGCGCCGAACAGGGGGCGGTGATCCACCTCTGCGCCGAGGGGGACGACGCCGACCAGGCTCTGGCGGCTTTGACGGACCTGATCCACAGCAACTTTGGGGGCGTAGAATGAAGACGTTGCGCGGCATCGCCGCCTCCGGGGGCCTGGCCGTCGGCCCGGCGTTCCACTTCCGCAAGGCCAGCCTCTGCTGTGAGCGCACCACGGTCCAGGACCCGGCCGCGGAGTGGGTGCGTTTCCAGGCTGCCCTGGCGACGGCCGGCGAGGAACTGGCCCGGGTGTGCGCCCTGGCCGAGGCCCAGTGCCAGCCCGAAGAAGCCGTGATCTTCCAGGCCCACCTGCTGATCCTGGACGACCCCGATCTGCTGGACCAGGTCCGGCTTCGGATCGCAGAGCAACACCTGAACGCGGCGGCCGCCCTCAATGAGGCCGCCGGGGTCTATATCCAGACGCTCGAGGCCCTGGATAACGAGTATCTCCGCGCTCGCGCCGCCGATGTGCGTGATGTCACCGACCGCGTGCTCCGCATCTTGCTCGGCGTGGCCGAGTCGCCCACGGCCGGGTTGACCACGCCGGCCGTCATTATCGCCTCAGACCTCACCCCTTCCGACACGGTGTTGCTGGACAAATCGCTGGTGGTGGGATTCTGCACCGCCGAGGGTGGCGCGACCTCCCATACGGCTATCCTGGCCCGGGGCTGGGGACTGCCGGCCGTGGTGGGGATCGGGCCGCAGGTGCTGGAGATCCCGGCGGGCGTCCCGGTGATCGTGGACGGCGACGAGGGCGCGGTACTGGTGGAGCCGGAGGCCGGGGTGATCGCCCGCTACCGGGCGCGGCAGGCCCGGGCCGACGTCGCGCTGGCCCAGGCCCGCGAGCACGCCCACGAGCCGGCCATCACCCGCGACGGCCACCGGGTCGAGGTGGTCGCCAATGTGGGCAACGTGGCCGGGGCCGTGGCCGCACGGGAGGCCGGGGCCGAGGGCATTGGCCTGTTGCGCACCGAGTTCCTGTACCTGGAGCGGGCCACTCTGCCTGATGAGGAGGAGCAGTATCAAGCCTACCGGGCCATCCTGGAGGTGTTTGGCACGCAGCCGGTGGTCCTGCGCACCCTGGACATCGGCGGAGACAAGGACCTACCCTATCTGGACTTGCCCCGCGAGCTGAACCCCTTCCTGGGCCTGCGGGCCATCCGGTTGGGCCTGGCCCGGCCGGAGCTGCTCAAGCCCCAACTACGCGCGGCCCTGCGCGCCGGGGTCGGCCACAACCTCAAGGTGATGTTCCCCATGGTGGCCACCGTCACCGAGGTGCGCGCGGCCCGGGCTTTGCTCGACGAGTGCCGTGCCGAACTGCTGGCGCAGGGCCAGCCTGTCGCCGAGATCGAGGTGGGGATCATGGTGGAGATCCCGGCCGCCGCGATCATGGCCCATCGCCTGGCCGCCGAGGTGGATTTCTTCTCCATCGGCACCAACGACCTCAGCCAGTATACCCTGGCCGCCGACCGCACCAACGCGCAGGTGGCGGCTCTGGCCTCAGCGTTTCAGCCGGCTGTGCTCCACCTGGTGCGCGACGTCATCACCGCCGCCCACGCCCGGGGCCGGTGGGTCGGCCTGTGCGGCGAACTGGCCGGGGAACCCCTGGCCGTGCCCATCCTGTTGGGCCTGGGGCTGGACGAATTCAGCATGAACCCGCCGGCCATCCCCCGGGTCAAGCAGATCATCCGCGCTCTCACCCTGGACCAGGCGCGGGAGGTGGCCCAGGCCGCGTTGGAACTGGATAGCCCGCAGGCGATCCAGGCGTTGGTACGGGAGCGGGTCCCGGCGGCCGGCGTAGCATGAAGGGGAAAAATCATGAGCATGAGTGCCTCTGAACTGCGCGTGTTGTTGCGCGTCTCCGATCTCGAGGCCAGCGTGCGGTTCTACCAGGACCTGCTCGGCATGGAGCGACTCAAGAGCTGGGAGCGAGATACCGGGTCCGGCGTCATCCTGCGCGCCGGGGAGGGGCGGACCATCGAATTGCTGGGCGCGCCGCCGGGGAAAGACTATACGGACCGGCTGCCTCGCGGTGTGGCCCTCTGGCTCCAGGTAGACGACGTGGCTGCCTGGTACGAGCGCGTGCGGGCCAGTGGGGCCGTCATCGCCCGGGACCTGGCTGACGACCCCTGGGGTACGCGGTCGTTCCGGCTGGATGACCCGGATGGGACGCCGGTCTGGTTGTTTGAGGGAACGGATATAGGCTGAAAGCCCTCGGAGACAGTGGAGGTCAGGCTGGAGTCGAGGTTTCAGCCGGTCTTTTCCGCCTGAAGGTTCCACTCCCTGAAGGCTCCACTCCCATTTGCTGCCCTGAGGCTCATGGGGGCTTCGAGGAAAGAGAACTCTGCGCCCTCTGTGTCTCTGCGGTAAACAAATACCGCGGAGGGATCATGATCACAGTCCAGGTGAAACTCTTTGCCACGCTGCGCCGGTTCCGGCCCGGCCTGGGGATCGGCGAGGCATTCACGATGGAGCTGGACGCCGGCGCAACGGTGGCGCAACTGATCGCCCTCCTGGGCCTGCCGGCCGAAGAGATCAAGACGGTGTTCGTGAACAACGTGATCCGCGGCCAGGACTATCCGCTGGCCGACGGCGATCAGGTGGGCATCTTTCCGCCGGTGGGGGGAGGATAAGACCGTGATGCGCGCCGATGGCCGACTGGCCGATCAGCTCCGCCCCACGCGCATCACGCCCGGCATCCTGGATTTCGCCGAGGGTTCGGCCCTCATCGAGATGGGGCGGACCCGGGTCCTCTGCGCCGCCAGCGTGGAGAGCCGGGTCCCGCCGTTCCTGGTGGGGCAAGGCCAGGGCTGGATCACCGCCGAGTATGCTCTGCTCCCCCGCAGCACGCATACCCGCACCCCCCGCGAACGCGGCCAGGTGGGGGGCCGGACCATGGAGATCCAACGGCTCATCGGCCGCAGCCTGCGGGCTGTGACCGACCTGGTGGCCCTGGGCGAGCGCACCATCACCGTGGATTGTGACGTGCTCCAGGCCGATGGCGGTACGCGCACGGCGGCCATCACCGGGGCCTACGTGGCCCTGGCCCTGGCGTTGGACCGGCTCCGGCGGGATGGCTCTCTGGCGACGAACCCCCTGCGCATGGCCGTCGCCGCCGTCAGCGTGGGTGTGGTAGATGGTGAACTGCTCCTGGACCTCTGCTATGAGGAGGACAGCCGGGCCGCTGTGGACTGCAACGTGGTCTGGACAACCGACGGCCGGCTGGTGGAAGTACAAGGCACCGCCGAGGGCGACCCCTTCGACCGGGCCACCCTGGACGCCCTGCTGGACCTGGCGTGGCAGGGCGCTCAACGTCTATTCGCCACGCAGTCATCGGCCCTCTCGAACGCTGAAGTCATGAGGTCCGCATGAGCGAGCAATTGGCTGGAAGGAGCTCCCCACGCGCGGGGCGTACCCCGTGGCACGAAAATACGCCGGTATGCTCGCGTGGGGTCTGCGACCCCGCGTGCTTCGCACGGCGGGTGGCACTTCCTACCGGCCGCCGCTGCGAGCGAGGGGGTTATTTTCGGAGGAGGTGAACCATGAGCCGCAGAATCATACTGGAGATGCCGGATACGACCTACGAGGTTATCGAAAAACAAGCCGAAACCAGGGGACTGGAGCCGGACCAGATGGTTCTGCGCTGGCTATCCGATATTCTTCGCGGGCTTCCGATTGGGGGCGAAGACCCCCTGGAAGCTTTGATCGGCACTCTTGAGTGTGAAAAGGCCGATGTTGCGGAACATCATGACCAGTATAGATGAGCAAGGCTGGGCTTTGTGCTCCCAGGCGATCTGTGACCGCCGTGGGACGCGGGTCACAGACCCGCTTGGAGCAACTTTTTCCATGTACTGAGGTAACTGCCTACCCTCCCGCAGGTTGGGGCGCAATGATCAGACCGGGACACGCCTAAATGACCGCCTGCATCGGCTGCCAGCCCCGTTCTAACCTGCGGGAGGGTTCCAGGGTAGGCAGTCACGTACTGAGTATAGATGAGCAAGGCTGGGCCTTGCTGAAATCCCGGCCTGACAAGGAATGGTCGCTGGTGGACGCAGCCAGTTTTGTTGTCATGCGTGAGCGTGGTATTCACGAAGCACTAACCACCGATCATCATTTTGAGCAGGCCGGGTTCGCGCGGCTACTCAAGCCATAGAGGAGAAGGCTTTATGACCGCACTAACCGAACCAACATGGCTGACCCAATTGTTTGCGGCCGGCAAAGACCCCTCGGCCGACCTGATCCGCGAGATCATCGCCCTGGGCGAGGAGGCCCTCGCTCCCTTGCAGGCAGTCGTGGACGATGAGGAGTTGCAGTATGAGGATGCCCGTGGTGGCGGGTGGACGCCGGTTCACGCGGCGCGTCTCCTGGGTGAACTGCGCGCGGCTGCGGCCGTGGGGTCGCTCCTGCGCTGGCTGGGTGCGGAGGGTGAGGCCCTGGCCCAGGCTGTGCCCCTGGCCCTGGCCCGCATCGGCGAGCCGGCATTGGAGCCGCTCATGGCTTATGCCCGGGATACGACGCAGCCCCTCCGGGCACGGGCGGCGGCCCTGGAGGCCCTGGCCCGCATGATCGGCCCGCACCCGGCGGTTCAAGACCGGGTGGTGGACTATTTGCGCCAGCTCGTGCGGGGCGAGGACAAACGCGAGGCCGGGTTCCGGGCCTTTGCCGTGGTCAGCCTGTGCGACATCGCCGATGACCGGGCCTGGGACGACATCCTGGCCGCCTACCGGCAGAACCGCATCGCCAAGCGGCTCATCACCGTGAACGAGGCCCGGGAGAACATGCTGGCCCGGGGCGGCAACTGGAAACTCCGCGAGGCGGCTCAGAGCATCGTGCCCCAGTACGAGACCCCGGCCCACGTGGCCGGCCCGCGCGCCGTGCGTCGCCGGCCGACAGGAACGGCGCTGGGACCCGAGTTCGCCAGAGTGGGCCGCAACGATCCCTGCCCCTGTGGCAGCGGCAAAAAGTTCAAAAAGTGTCATGGCCGGTGAGCGAATCGGCGAATGGACGAATTGACGCCTGACGTTTGACGAACGAGGTAGGCCTTATGACTCGACCCCGCGTGTATATCACCCGCCGCATTCCAGACGCCGGCCTGGACCCGATCCGCGAGGCGTGCGACGTAATCCTGTGGGGAGGCGACGAGCCGCCGCCCTATGAGACGCTTGTGGATCACGTGCGTGATGTTGACGGCCTGCTCTGCCTCCTCACCGACCGGATAGATGACGCGCTCATGGCCGCCGCTCCCCGCCTGCGCGTCATCAGCCAGATGGCCGTGGGCTACGACAACATTGACGTGGCCGCCGCCACCCGGCGCGGCATCGTCGTGGGCTACACGCCCGATGTGCTCACCGAGGCTACCGCCGACATGGCCTTCGCCTTGCTCATGGCAGCCGCCCGACGGCTGGTGGAGGCGGTGGATTATGCCCGGGCTGGCCGCTGGCGCACCTGGGGTCCCCTTACCCTCCTGGGGCATGATGTGCATGGCGCCACATTGGGCATCGTGGGGCTGGGTCGCATCGGGCGGGCGGTGGCCCGGCGCGCCCGCGGCTTTGACATGCGCGTGCTCTACTATGACTGCGCCCGCGACGAGGCCGCCGAACGCGAGTTCGGGCCGGCCTGCCTGGACCTGGACACTCTGCTGGCGGAGAGCGATTTCGTGACCCTGCACGTGCCGCTGACGCCAGCCACCCGTCATCTCATCGGCCGGGAGCAACTTCGGCGGATGAAGCCCACTGCCGTGTTGATCAACACCTCACGCGGGCCGGTGGTAGACCAGGAGGCCCTGGTAGAAGCCCTGCGGGCCGGCGAGATCGGCTACGCCGCCCTGGATGTCACCGACCCGGAGCCGTTGCCGCCGGATCACCCGCTGTTCGCCCTGCCGAATGCCATCATCACGCCACACATCGCCAGCGCCAGTGTGACGGCCCGCGCCCAGATGGCAGTGCTGGCCGCGCGCAACCTGCTGGCCGGGCTGCGTGGCGAGGCCCCCCCGTTCTGCGTGAACCCGGCGGCCCTCGTCAGGCCCAACAAATAACCCTTCATGCCATCCCGGCTCCTTATCGCCACCAACAACCCCCACAAGCTGGCGGAATACCGGGCCATCCTGGCCGACCTGCCCGTTGAGTTGGTCTCCCTGGCCGACGCAGGCATCCAGGCCGACGTGCCGGAGACCGGCGCCACCTTCGCCGAGAACGCCGTCCAGAAAGCCGTGGCCTATGCCCGGCTCAGCGGCCTGCCCACTCTGGCCGATGACTCTGGCCTGGTGGTGGATGCCCTGGGAGGTGAACCGGGCATCCACTCGGCGCGCTGGGGCGGGCGTGAGACTCCCTACCCGGAGCGACATCGCCAGCTCCAACGCCTCCTGGCCGACGTGCCGTGGGAACAGCGGACGGCGCGCTTTGTCTGCGTCATCGCCATCGCCACGCCAGGCGGCGATGTGCACACGGTGGAGGGCCTCTGCGAGGGGTTTATCGCCCACGCGCCCCGGGGCAGCGGCGGCTTTGGCTACGACCCCATGTTCTACCTGCCTGAATACGGCTGCACCATGGCCGAATTGCCCGCCGAGGTCAAGAATCGCATCAGCCACCGGGGCCGGGCCGGGGCCGCCGTCCGCGCGCTCTTGACGTCCCCCCAGGGATGGGGTATACTTGCCCCAGCAAGGGCCGGGGCGTAGCGCAGTCGGTCAGCGCGCATGGTTTGGGACCATGAGGTCGCCGGTTCGAGTCCGGCCGCCCCGACCAACCCCTGGGTCCCGGGCAGGCGATACGCGCACACGTGTTGCCTGTTTTTTTTCTGATGCACCTCTTTCACCTCTCCCTCACCAACTTTCGCAACTACGTGCGGCTGGACCTGCTCCTGGGGGCCGGCCTGATCGTGCTCCGGGGCGACAATGCCCAGGGCAAGACCAACCTCCTGGAAGCCATCTATTACCTGTCCACCACCCGCAGTCTCCGCGCTCGCGTGGACGGGGAATTGATCCACTGGCTGGCCTGGCGCGATGACCTGCCCTACGCCCGGCTGGTGGGTCACGTGGCGACCAGCAGCGGCGAACTCCAGATCGAGCTGACCTTGCTGGGCGCACGCCGGGCTGATGGTCCGGGCCGGGATAAAGTCAGCGAGACGCCGCCCCCGGTTCGCAAAAACATCCAGGTCAACGGCCTCAAATGTCGGGCGTTGGACCTGGTGGGGCAATTCCCGGTGGTCATGTTTGGCCCCCTGGACCTGGCCCTGGTAGATGGGCAGCCGGCCCTGCGTCGGCGCTACCTGGATATTGCTCTGTCCCAGGTGAGCCAGCCCTACGTGCGCGCCCTGGCCCGGTATAACCAGGTGCTTCAGCAGCGCAACCACCTCCTGCGCCGGCTCGCCCACCGGGAACGGGTGGATGACCAACTGGCTTTCTGGGATAACGAATTGGCTGAACAGGGGGCGATCCTGATAGCGGAACGACTGGCTGCCGTGCACGACCTCAACCGGGTGTTGGACGACTTGCATCCCACCCTCACCAGCGGGCGGGAACGTCTGCGGATGCGCTATCAGTGTAGTGTGGACCTCAGCGGGCGAGCGGCACGCTATGCCCTGCCAGCGGCTGAGGTGCAAGATCGTCTGCGCCAGGCCCTGGCCGGCGCGCGACGGGAGGAGCTACAACGGGGGGTTTCTCTCGTCGGCCCACACCGCGATGACCTGCGGTTCATGGTCAACGAGGTGGATATGGGCATCTATGGCAGTCGGGGGCAGCAACGCACCGTCGCCCTGGCTCTCAAGCTGGCGGAGGCAGCTTTCGTGCGCCGAAGGGTGGGGGAGGCGCCGGTCTTGCTCCTGGACGACGTGATGAGCGAGTTGGACCAGGTCCGGCGGGCGGACCTGCTCGCCGGACTCCGAGACCACACTCAGGTTATCATTACTGCCACGGACCTGAGTGATTTGCCCCCGGCTTTATTGGCCACCGCCACCCGCTACGAGCTCCGCGACGGCCTGATCCAGGGATAACATAACTGCTCCTACACCGCCCCCAACAACGGCACCCGCAGGGTTACTTCGGTCCCCTTGCCCGGCGCAGAGTGGACAGATAAAGTGCCATTGACCAGTCTGGCCCGCTCGCGCATATTCAGCAGGCCAAAACTGCCTCGCCGTTCATAGCTCGTCTCCACCGTGCTGGGGTGGAACCCCACCCCATCGTCGCGGACGGTGGCGATGATCTCGTCGTTTTCCCGACGCAAGTGAATCATGATATTATCGGCGTCGGCGTGACGGACGGCATTGTTCGTGGCTTCTTGCACCACGGCAAAGACGGTGGTTTCTATGGAAGGTCCCAGCCGCACGTCCCCCAGGTCCAATTGCAGGTGGAACGTGGGCCGCTCGCCCACCCGCCACAAGCGGCTCACGAAGGACTCTACCGCCGCCTGCAGGCCCTGGGCCTCCAATACGATGGGGCGCAGCTCAAAGAGCAGATTGCGCACATCGCGCGTGGTCTCATGAACCATGCGTTCCAGGTCCCGGATTTCGGCCACTGCCCGTTGCGGGTCCCGGTCCAGGAGCTTGCGGATGAATTCCAGGCGCATATTGATGGCCGCCAGGGCCTGGGCCGGGCCATCGTGCAGGGTCCGCGAGAGTTCCCGGCGCACGTCCTCCCCCACGGCGACGATCCTGTCCCGTTCTTCCCGCAGGCTGCGATAGAGTCGGGCGTTCTCGATGGCGATGGCGGCCTCGACGGCCAGGGTGCTCAGCAAGCTCAAGTCACTCGCCGTAAAGCCCTCCTCGTTCAGGCTGTTGAGCACTTCCAGCACGCCGATGACCTTGCCCTTGATGCGCAGCGGGACACAGACGATGGAGCGCGTCAGGTAGCCGGTGCGCACATCCACGCGGGGATTAAAACGCTCGTCCCGATCCACCTGGTTGCTCAATACCGGCTCATTATGGGTCGCCACCCAGCCGGCAATACCCCGGTTCATCGGCATCCGATACTGGCGCAGGGCCTCCTCTTTGCCGCCATGGGCGATCTCGAAGACCAGCTCGTGCGACCCCTCATCAATGAGCCACAGGCTACAGGCCTCGGCGTTCATCACCTCCGCCGCCAGGCGCATGATCTCGTCCAGTAGCCGATGCAACTCCAGCGTGCTGCCCAGGGCCTGGCCCACCTGGTGCAACGTATTGAGTTGATTGAAACTCTGTTGCAGCCGCTCCCGTTCTTCCAGCTCCCGCACCGTGGTCCCGACAGCCCGCACGAGCAGGGCCAACATCCGCCTGACCACCAGCGGTGGTTCGAGGCGTCCTGGCAGGAGCAGGCTGAGCGTCCCCACCACCTGCGTATCGGCCAGCAACGGCGCGCTGAGGATAGTCGGCCCCACTGGCGAGACCGCCGTGGCCGCAATATGGGCCAGGTTGTCCGGGTCGGCGACACTGTCCATACGCCATTCGCCCCGGGCCAGTCGTTGCTGGACCAGTTGTTCCCAGGTCTCGATCTGCTTCACCGCTGCTGGGGGTTCCAACACACCCAGGCGCACGGCCGTTGCCTCTGGCCCGGCGAACAAGATCGCCCCGCCGCTGGCCTGAGATAACGACAACGCCCGGTCCAGGGCCTGCTCCAGGACCAGGCGGCGGTCATACTGCAAGGGTAGCCCGGCCAGGAACCGCGCCAAAGCATCCCATTTTTCCAGCTCCGATGGTGCGGATTGTGTCATGTGCTCACCCCTATCGCCCCTCTTCAAAGTAGATGACGACACCCTGACCAAACTTCAGTTCGACTGTCACTGGCTGGCATGGGAGATCCCGGAGCTTGAGCGTGGCCTGGTAGGGACTGACGATGCCGTCGAAGGAAAAATAGCCGTTGGCATCCGTGCCATGAGTCTCCTGGAAATCAAAGATCGTGATCACGACGGCTACGCCGGCGACGCCCTGCCCCTGGCGGTTTTTGACATAGCCGCGGATCTGGATAGAGCCGGGCACGTTGTAGGTGCTATCCAGGCGGCCCACATACAGGCCGGGGCGTACCGTTCTCGCCGGAGCCGGGGTGCGCGTGGGTGTGGGGACCGGGGTCTGGGCCTGCACGCACCGCGCCAGGGCCTCATCACGCCGGGCCGCCGCTGCACCAGACAGGCCCATATCTGCGGCCAGCCGGTACTGCTCGTGGGCCGCGCACCACGAGCCGGCCGCGGCCAGGGTGGCGCCGTATTGCAGGCGCGAATCGTAGAGCCGCTGCGTCACGTCCCGGTAACCGGCGTTGACTTGCCGAACGGCCTCGTAGCTGCGGATCGCGGCCGCCCAATCCTGGATGGCCTCCCTCTGGCGGCCTTCCCAGTAACCCTGGGCCAACTGCTTTTGCTGCACCACATCAGGATGACCGGGGCGGATCGCCAGAGCAAGTTCAAACTGCGCCAGGGCCTCTGCCATCTGATCGGCTGCCACCAGTTGCAGCCCTTTGTTATAATAGGCAAAAAAGAGCCGGTTCTCTACCTTCTCCCGTTGGTAATCTGGATTCAGGGTGCGCACCTGTTCCAGGTAATAGATGGCCTGTTCCCATTGCCCTTGTTGGTAGTACGTTTCCCCCTTTTCCAGCAGAGAGGCCGCTTCCGTCAGGCGTTTGGCGCGCTCCTGGGCCTCCGCCAACCTTGTCCGGGCATCGCGGTAGCCCGGGGCCAGGGTCAGGGTTGTCTGAAATTCGACCACCGCCTGCTCATAGGCTCCCTGGGCCAGGCAGGCCACGCCCTGCTCATAATGGGTCGCCGCCTGAGCCAGTCGCCGTTCCCGGTCTCGCAAGCCATCGTGAACGGCCACCCCGCCGATGACGAGCATGACGAGCACATAGCCGGCCAGCATGACCAGGGTCAGCCCACCCCAGGCCCAGCCGGGCAACCGCTGCTGCACCTGGGTCAACCAGTCACCCGCTGGCGGGACAACCCTGGGGTGTTGGGGCTGGGTTTCAGATGGGACGTCGGCCGGCTCGTTCATCCTGCCTCCGAAAGATGGGCCTGACGGTTGGGCCGCACTGGCCTGTGATAAATATATCCTACCACGTTTGGCGACAGATTGCAACTGAGGACCGGAACCGTCCGGGTTGTTTGACAGGGGTTGCTTCTCGGTGTAGAATGCTCCCGCTGGATCCGAGTGGCTTGCCCCCGCCGGGAGCCTGTTCTGAACGCGAAAGCCGTCCAGTCGAGACCCGGAGTAGACTTTCACGCGCCGGGCACACCCCGTATGATGAGACCGTGCTCGCGCGGGGTGTGCCACCCCGTGCTCACGGCGGGTCGCAGACCCGCCGTGAGCAGCTGGTTGGCGGCGCGTAGGGAAACGCGCCCTACGACCACTTACGCGCGGGGCGCACGCCGTGGCACGAAAATCGTAGGGATAGCCGCCCGCTGGCTGGCGGCGCGTAGGGAAACGCGCCCTACGACCACGTTTATTTACGAGAGAGGTACTATAAGCGCACAGATACGAAAGCAGGTATGGCATGTCTGATCGTGAACGGGTGATCATGTTGGTGAACCTGGCCTTAGTGGCCCTGGGTTTGTCCCTGGTGGTGCACTTGCCGCCCGTTGTCTTGCGATTGCCGACCCTGAACCTGTCATTGATCATTACTGAAGACTGGTTCCTGGCGGCCGTGGCCGTGCTCCTG
>Ga0129299_1001241_pt1 | contig 17030 bp, 7 predicted proteins | sample ConPoolayeCmetaG_FD_94477 | JGI IMG/M metagenome (GOLD analysis project Ga0129299, IMG submission 94477) | Hot spring microbial mat communities from California, USA to study Microbial Dark Matter (Phase II) - Cone Pool mat layer C metaG ... | reverse complement strand
TGAGCCACTACCGGGTTGCGCTCTTTGGCGCCGTATTCCTGGCAGTTCTGGGAGGAATGCACATCCTGCGAGGCGACTGGAAACGTATCCGCGAGTTGATGCTGATCGGATTGTTCAGCCTTGTTCTAAGCGCTCCCTGGTTCGTGCGAGCAGTCTGGACCCAATATGACCCTTACGCGCTGCGGATGACCTACCCTGTTCTCGGCGATTACAACGATCTGGAGCGTGTTGAAGAGATCGTCTTATCTTTTGCAACGAACCGCCCTGTAATATACGCTCTCATACTACTTGCCGGAATGCGTCTGCTCTCGCGGGGAGCAGATAGGAGATTGGAATTGGCTTTCGTAGTATGGGGCATCATCCTGGTGGGAGGGGGGGTTCTTTTTCCTCAAGTCACTGGCAGGCATTTTTGGGAATTGACAACCGCATCACTTACGCTTTCCATTCCGGTTGCCACCCTGATAGGGGCATGGGCGCATGATGTATGGGATGCGATGATCGGGAAACTGCGCCTCGCGGTTCGGGGAATACTGATCACTACACTGGTTGGCGGCATTGTTTCGGGTGTATACTATCTTCCCAATGTGGTATACACCGCGCAACCGTATATCCGACCCGGAGATCTGGTTGTGATGGAGTGGATAAAAAGCAATACTCCCGAAGATGCTCTCTTCCTGGTGGATTCTTTGCAGTTTGACTGGTCCCCTGGGTGGGTGGTAGGAACGGATTCAGGATACTGGATTCCGCTGTTAGCACGGCGAGCCAGTACGCTGCCTCCAATGATCTATCCTTTGGAGTGGGGCGATCTTTCCCGGCTTTCTGGGAGAGTGGAAATCACACACAGGATGTGGTTGGGACAGAAGATGGACAATGCAGCTCCAGACCAGATTCTGTCCCGGTACGGCGTGACCCATGTTATGGCAGGTTACGAGAGCAATCTGATACGATCAGGGGCGTGGTTGTCCGACCTCGGGATCGAAGAGGTCTACCGCTATGATACAGGGAAGATCCTGGTCGTGAGGAATTCGGCGGACAGGTCTCGACGTGCTGCCGATTGATGGGTGGATTTTACCGGGAGCGTCAGGCATTGCCGTGATCAAGCATCTTTGGGATCCAGGCGATCTGGCGCCAACTGGATGTGGTTTGCACTCAAGAGTGGTTCGTTGTATCCGCGCTTGCGCCGGTTAAGCCATGATTATGGCGTTCGGTCTGGCGATAGCGCATTTCCGGAATGAACCCGCCTTCGACGGTTGCACAAAACGCATTACAACTGATGACCAGACAGACCTTCTTCACCGTCGATCCTCAACGCGGCGCTCGGACGCGAATGTTGTCTTCCATCGCGTTGTGCGCGAAGACTGAAAGATATCCTCCAGGTGAACGACTTCCGTGATAGTGTGATTGATGGCATTAATTGCACGTGATCGCAACGTCCTGATCGACGACCGAGAGCGACGAAGAGGCCCTTATCTCAGCCGAACCTGTAAAGGTTCGGCAAACAATCTGCGTATGTGGGATATTAAGCCGCACACCTTTCCCCAACGAATAATCGTGAATCACGATCGCGGATGCAGAGGCATGCACCGGAAGGGGTTGAGATTCGAATGAAGGTTTGCTTTGTTACGACTGCCTTTCCTCGTTGGGTAGGCGATGGAGACGGGGCATTCATATGGGAATTGGTTCGGGCAGTGGCTCGACAGGGAATCCACGTTCGTGTGGTCGCTGCCCACAGCCCGGGAGTGCCCGCGCATGAATATATGGATGGAATAGAAGTTGTTCGTCCCCGATATTGGTGGCCAGAACGGTGGGAAGTCATGCGAAAGGCAGGGGGCGGGCTTCCGGCCGCATGGCAAAAGGAGCCATTGACGCGCATACAGATTTTGCCATTCCTTCTCGCACATATGCTGGCTACCGTCCGCTGTGCGCGATTCTGTGATCTGGTGCATGCCCATTGGACGCTGTCTGCGGGAGTCGCCTGTCTGGGTCGGTCTCTTCATCACCGGCCAGTTATCGCTACGGTGCAGGGAAGCGACATCTTCCAGGTGCCCCGGCACCCTGTCGGAGCATGGTTGACGCGCAGCATCCTGCTCTCCTGTGACCGGGTCACGGCGTTGAGCCGCGCCCTCAAGGAACGGGTCGTGGAACTGGGTGTCGATCCGGATCGGGTGCATATTATTCCCAATGGTGTGGACACAACCCGGTTTGTTCCTCCCGATAAGGGAGAGCGAGAGAATCTCATCCTGTTTGTAGGCTCCTTGATCGAACGCAAGGGGGTCAGGTACTTGCTCGAAGCAATGCCAGCGATCTTTGGTGATTTTCCAGACTATCGTCTGGTAGTGGTGGGAGATGGACCTCAGGCTGGCTTTCTGAGAGCGCTGGCTGATCAGCTAAGACTCGGAGAGCGCGTGACCTTTGTCGGTTTTCAACCTCAGGAAGCGATTCGGTCCTGGATGCAGCGTGCCAGGCTTCTGGTCCTGCCCTCGCTGGAGGAGGGGATGGGAGTGGTTCTTGTGGAGGCGCTGGCTTGTGGCACCCCCATTGTTGCCAGCCATGTCGATGGAATCCGGGACGTCATCACACCCGGCGTGGGAGTGCTGGTTGCCCCTGCCAGTTCAGCAGCGTTGTTTGCGGGAATGCGAGAGATCCTGGGCGATCCCGTCCGATGGACGGCTATGAGCCAGAGCGCACGGGCGCGAGCCGTAACCCACTATGGGTGGGATGAGATCGCTGGTCGGTTTGTCGATCTCTATCGATCGATGATATAAGCCAGACATGTGAAGAGATGCGTCAAAAAAGATGGACTCCGACGTCGATACAATTGCTGCCGGGCTTCCCGCCTTTGCGAGCGTCGGCGTGATCGCACGACGCGACGACAACATATCCGTTTGCGTTGATCGTGGCGCCGGGAACGCGCCGCCTGATCCAGCATCGGCAGTCCGGCGTCTCCGATGAGCGGCAGGCATTGCCTGGCAGAATAATCCAGCATCTTGACAGATCTCAGTTAGCGCTCTACAATGGCGTGCGGTACTTCTTAACAAAGTAAAGTTAAGATCAGGTGTCCGCCTGCAAGGTTGCAAGATCATATCTATCCATGTACTGCCTTCGTGGATGACCGCTTACCTGCTATTCCACATTGCTGGCGAGCCGATGCGCCTCTGATTGAGATTAACTCCAGATATCCGTTTGCTCGCAGAGTTTTTGCCATGTATCGCCTGATTGAGTTAGTGGTAGCGTGTTGGACGAAGGGTATGCGTTTACGCCCACCATTCAGCACCCGCCAGGACTGATGTTGACCAGTGACGGCTTGTGAACGGCACCGGGCGGGTTATGAGTCGAGATTGCACGACGATTGCATCGCAGTGGCTGGCACTTCTATCTGATGGAAGCGCCGTTCCTTGATGAGTTGATGACTCCGGCAGACGACATATCGGTGATTCGCGGCGAATTTGGCGGCGGGTGGCAGGGGACATTCTGCGGCAGTTTGGCAGGCATCGTGTCCGATACAGCGTCCCGGTCGGATGGGAGTATCATACTACCTGCAGGCCAAGGCGATACCACTTTTAGACTACACCTCTGGAAGAAGGATATGTGGGAGTGGCTGCGCGCCAGCAGACAGAAGATAGAGGAGGAGATGGTCGGCTCACCTGAGTGGTGGTGCTTCTCGCCGTCTTTTTATGCCCATTACGTCACCGTGATGCCGCTGATAAACCGGTATGTTCAGGGGAGCGTGATCGACCTGGGGTGCGGCTTAATGCCCTTCCGGGATGTACTGGTTCAGCGAGAGGTTCTGTACCACTCCCTGGACCTCCGGCCCCGATCAAGCGAAGTGACGTATGTCGGTGACGTGCAGCATATGCCCCTCCTGACAGCAAGCTACGACTCCGCGATCTGCTTCGAGGTGCTGGAGCATATTCCGCATCCCTCCCAGGCGGTGCGCGAGATTCATCGCATTCTCAAGCCCGGCGGCGTTGTGATCTTCTCGGTTCCCTACCTGAGCCGACTTCACGATCAGCCCCACGACTACTTCCGTTTTACTATCTACGGGCTGCGTCTCTTGTTCGAGGAAGCAGGCTTCGAGGTGTTGGGAATCCAGGCGAAGGGCGGGATCATCGCTTTCCTGGGTCATCAGATCTCGACCCTGTTGCTCAGCATCGGGTGGCCCGTATGGGGGGTGCGTCAGGCTGTCTGGTTCTTGAACAAGTGGCTGATCACATATTGGCTCTACAGGATGGACAGGGCGCTTAAGACCTCCGACTTCTTTGCCTTAGGGTATGTGGGAGTCGCCCAAAAAGGACATTGAGCGCCTGAGATGTAGCACGGTTATGAGGCGGTCATACCAGACGAATTTCTACACCATGTCGCAGCGCGTGCGCGACCCATCCAGTCGGCAGGAAAAGGCGGCAAAGATCATCTGGGCGCTGACCCGGTACGTTGATCAGATTTCTTCCCCGGCTGTGTGTCTGGACGTGGGGTGCTCATCAGGGATGATCACCGCCGCCCTGGCGTCGCTCTTCAGCGCCACCGTGGGTTTGGAGTACGACACCGTCGCTCTCCAGGCTGTGGATGAGGAAGCACGGGCACGCGTCCAGTTTGTGCGGGGAGACGCGATGCATCTTCCTTTCGGCGACGGCGTGATCGATGTTGTCATCTGCGCCCAGGTCTATGAGCATGTTCCTGACGACGAGAAGATGTTCGAGGAGATCTACCGTGTTCTGAAGCCCGGCGGCGCGGTTTTCTTCAGCGGTCCCAACTGGCTGTTCCCGATTGAGCCGCACTACTTTTTGCCGTTTCTCCACTGGCTCCCTGATCGCTTCGCATCATTCTACTTACGGCTGAGCGGACGGGGAACGTCGTACTACGAACGGTCACGTCACCTGTGGGGGCTTCGTCGACTGGCAGCCCGCTTCGCTATCCGGGATATTTCTATTGACATCCTGAGGCAATGGTATCTGCCCAGGTCAGGGAAAGTCGGGAGGTTTCTGCAGCGTTTGCCGGAAGGGGTCTGGAGCGTCTTGTTGCCCCTTTTCCCCAACTTCAACTGGATTCTCCGCAAGCCTCTGGAGCAATAGTTTTTTGGTCTGCTGTTGCATGTTCAGTGAGCAACGATGCCCTCCTCCATTCGCCGGCAACATTGGGGGCGCTTGAGCGCCTGATCATCGTGAGGGAGAGGGATATGTCGTGGCGAAAGCTGCTCTTTGCAATCGGACTGACTCTGGGAGGCGCGTTATTCTTGCAACAGGTATGGGAGATCTATGCGGCAACAGTCCGGGGAAGGCTCCATCTTTCCCAGCCAGCATGGCTGTGGGTCGCCCTGTCGTTTGTGACAGTCGCTTATTTTGTTCAAATGCTCTCCTGGAGCCTGATTATGCAGTATCGGGGGATTTCTCCAGGACTGAGTCTCACGGTACGAGGGTACTTTCTTTCTTTTCTCCCCCGTTACATTCCAGGAAGTGTCTGGGGGTACTGGAGCCGAAGCGAATGGCTGAAGCAGTATTGCGGCATCAACTATACCGACTCGGCCCTGGTTTCCGTTCTTGAAACTCTGGCGCTTGTGTTGACAGCAATTGCAGTTGCCGGTGGGTGGCTTTCTCTTCGCGTGGAGGGATTGGGCGGGTTGGCGCTTGGTCTGGCCTCCGCAGGGATGCTCATATTCACCTGGTTAGGCTTACCACGTCTGGTATTCTGGTTTGGCCAGCGGCGGGGTGGAAGTAACCCGCACAGCGGAGGTTCCGCCCCATTCCATGTCTGGAGTGCGGTTGTCGTGCTCTACATCATCCTGTGGGTTCTCCATGGCGGTTCCATCTACTTTGTCAGCCAGGCAGTCCTGTTCGTTCCCCTCCTGGATCTACCGGGAGCGGTATTCGTTATGAGCGCGGCATGGCTCATCGGGTTCATTGCTATTGCAGTGCCGGCCGGGATTGGCGTGCGAGAGTTGACCCTCGCAACGCTCCTGTCCAGTCAGTTTGGTCTGCTCCCCTGGCAGGCAGGTCTCGTGGCAGTCGCCTCCCGGCTGGTCGTGATCCTGGCCGAGGTCGGATGGCTGCTGGTTGGTATGACGCTCCACGTCTACGTCCGATGGAAGGCTTCTGAAGAGGGCTAATCACCCTTTGGTGGTATTGATTCCCGCGACTCTTTCCGCTACAGTATGAGCGTTACGTTCTTAATTATGTCGTCAGGAGGATCAACATGCGAAGCAAAACGCGGATCGTATCGGCAATTGTGCTGGCTGTGGCGCTTGCCTTAGTCGCCAGTGCCTCCAGTCTGGCACAGTCTACGACCAAGCAACTCTCAACCAACTTCACACTGGTCAATCTGGGGAGCGCGGCTGCTGCCGGAACAATCAGTTATATCAAGCCGGATGGGACGTCCTGGGGTAGTGAGAGTTTCAACATCCCCGGCAACGGCGGGCAGGCAATCTTCCGCCAGTATGACCCTTCAGGGAGTCCTGGCAATCCCAATCTGACAAGTGGCGCAGGCTCGGTGATGGTTATGGCCGATCAGCCTCTGGGCGCGGTCGTGCAGATCTTGGCGCGTGGTCAGAATCCGACGAGTAGTGGCGCCTATGCGGGTCTTTCTACCGGAGCCCCTTCGTTCTACGTCCCGCTCGTGGCGAAGAACCTCACCACTGCTACCGGCACAGGCAATTCCCAGATTGTCGTCCAGAATACGGGCGGCTCACCTACCGCCGTTCAGTTCCAGTTCATTGGAGGCGGTAGCACCTATACGTATACGTCTCCCAATGTTGCACCGAATGCATCGTTCACCTGCGATCTCACCACTGCGTGCGGTACCAGCGCCGGTGTGCCTAACAACTGGTCTGGCTCTGCTGTAGTGAATGCGACTGCCTCTGGCGGAACAATCGCTGTCGTTTCCAACTTCTTCACCGGCGATGCACTGCAGACCTTTAACGCCTTTAGCGTCACATCGCCGAAGAAGAAGTGGTTCGTGCCGCTGTTTACGTCAAAGTTGCCCAACAGTCTCAGCACTCCTATCGCTATCCAGAACTTGAGCGGGAGCACGATCCCGGCAAATAGCATCCAGGTTGTGTGCACACCCGATGCTGGCGCTACAGGCTTCTCCCCTATTACAATAACTAATCCCACTCCTGTCGACAATAATGCGTCGTTCTTCGTCAATCCTGTTACGGATGGGTCAATCCCAACAGGTTTCTTCGGCTCGTGCGTGATCACAGCGCCAGACAACGTGGTCGCTTTCGTCCAGATGCGGTTTATCGCTACCGGAGAAGCAGCTGCCTATGAGGCGATTCCCGATGGGGGGACGGATACGAAGGTGATTATCCCGCTGATTGCCAAGCGCCTTCCGAACGGCTTTGCGACGGCGGTGACCATCCAGAACCTGAGCAGCTCCCCTGCAAATGTGACTTTGACGTACACTCCGTCGAGCGGCTCCCCGATTACAATCCCAAATGTGACCATTCCGGCTAACGGCAGCCTGATCCAGAATCATCGCATTACGGCAGGAACCGGAGCCGTTACACAACTTCCTGACGGTTGGGTCGGTACATTGACAGTGAGCTCCAACACTCCCGTTAATGCGTTCGTCCAGCTTACTTTCCTGAAGTCTATCAATCCCAATTTGCCAGGCGGGGACAACTTTATGGCTCACAACGCCTTCACTCAGCCATAGCGATAACCTTTCAGAGGACGGGCCGGCCGGTTCTGCGCTGCAAATGCCACGGCCGGTTTGTCCTTTTCCATTTCTTTCCAATGTCGCCGGATAAGCCATAAAGTTGAGATTCCGACTTTACTTGTGGCGGCTCAAAGAGGTGTCCGTCGGAAGAACTGATGGCTCTGGCTGTGTTCTGGAATACAAGGAGGCTGCGATGAAATCATACGTGGGGGCTTTGAGACTGCTTGTGTGTTTGCTCATCATCGCGGTTTCTGCCTGCGCCGCTCCTTCCTCTACCGAATCTCCATCTCCGACCGGATCGCCTGTTGCAGAACCCTCCCCCGTGCAAGGCGAGTCTTTGCCCGTATCTTCCCAGGATCCGCCTGAACCCGGTCCAGGTAAGGCTGCGATAAGCGGCGTTCTCTATACATTTACCGGGAAAGGACCTATTCCCGGGACTCTTTTCTACCTGACCCCTGCCGGGGATCAGTCTACGCCCCCTCCTGCACTGATGGGCATTCGGGAAGAGAATAAGGACGTCAGTGGTCAATCCGATAACCAGGGGAGAATCGTTTTGAACAACATTCCGCCCGGACGTTACTATCTTGCGGTCTGGGCGCCGTATAACTGGATTCTGGCGGTTGAGTCAGATGCGGACTCAACCCCGCGCCTGATCGTATTGGAACCCAATCAGCGTGTCAATCTGGGGGTGATTTATCTCTCCTGGCCATAAGTCAACATTAACAGGCATGCATAGTTCGACTGCTCCTCAGAGCGTGATCAAAAAACTAATACGTCGGATAAGGCCGATTCAGGAGCATTGCGATCGAACCAGGATAAAGAAAGGCTTCGCTTGATTCTGGAGTGCGGTTGGAGCGGCGAATAATTATTCGCCGCTCCAACCGCACTCCAGAATCAAGCGAAGCCTTTCTTTATCCTGGTTCGATCGCAATGCTCCTGAATCGGCCTTATCCGACGTATTAGTTTTTTGATCACGCTCTGAGGAGCAGTCGAACTATGCATGCCTGTTAATGTTGACTTATGGCCAGGAGAGATAAATCACCCCCAGATTGACACGCTGATTGGGTTCCAATACGATCAGGCGCGGGGTTGAGTCCGCATCTGACTCAACCGCCAGAATCCAGTTATACGGCGCCCAGACCGCAAGATAGTAACGTCCGGGCGGAATGTTGTTCAAAACGATTCTCCCCTGGTTATCGGATTGACCACTGACGTCCTTATTCTCTTCCCGAATGCCCATCAGTGCAGGAGGGGGCGTAGACTGATCCCCGGCAGGGGTCAGGTAGAAAAGAGTCCCGGGAATAGGTCCTTTCCCGGTAAATGTATAGAGAACGCCGCTTATCGCAGCCTTACCTGGACCGGGTTCAGGCGGATCCTGGGAAGATACGGGCAAAGACTCGCCTTGCACGGGGGAGGGTTCTGCAACAGGCGATCCGGTCGGAGATGGAGATTCGGTAGAGGAAGGAGCGGCGCAGGCAGAAACCGCGATGATGAGCAAACACACAAGCAGTCTCAAAGCCCCCACGTATGATTTCATCGCAGCCTCCTTGTATTCCAGAACACAGCCAGAGCCATCAGTTCTTCCGACGGACACCTCTTTGAGCCGCCACAAGTAAAGTCGGAATCTCAACTTTATGGCTTATCCGGCGACATTGGAAAGAAATGGAAAAGGACAAACCGGCCGTGGCATTTGCAGCGCAGAACCGGCCGGCCCGTCCTCTGAAAGGTTATCGCTATGGCTGAGTGAAGGCGTTGTGAGCCATAAAGTTGTCCCCGCCTGGCAAATTGGGATTGATAGACTTCAGGAAAGTAAGCTGGACGAACGCATTAACGGGAGTGTTGGAGCTCACTGTCAATGTACCGACCCAACCGTCAGGAAGTTGTGTAACGGCTCCGGTTCCTGCCGTAATGCGATGATTCTGGATCAGGCTGCCGTTAGCCGGAATGGTCACATTTGGGATTGTAATCGGGGAGCCGCTCGACGGAGTGTACGTCAAAGTCACATTTGCAGGGGAGCTGCTCAGGTTCTGGATGGTCACCGCCGTCGCAAAGCCGTTCGGAAGGCGCTTGGCAATCAGCGGGATAATCACCTTCGTATCCGTCCCCCCATCGGGAATCGCCTCATAGGCAGCTGCTTCTCCGGTAGCGATAAACCGCATCTGGACGAAAGCGACCACGTTGTCTGGCGCTGTGATCACGCACGAGCCGAAGAAACCTGTTGGGATTGACCCATCCGTAACAGGATTGACGAAGAACGACGCATTATTGTCGACAGGAGTGGGATTAGTTATTGTAATAGGGGAGAAGCCTGTAGCGCCAGCATCGGGTGTGCACACAACCTGGATGCTATTTGCCGGGATCGTGCTCCCGCTCAAGTTCTGGATAGCGATAGGAGTGCTGAGACTGTTGGGCAACTTTGACGTAAACAGCGGCACGAACCACTTCTTCTTCGGCGATGTGACGCTAAAGGCGTTAAAGGTCTGCAGTGCATCGCCGGTGAAGAAGTTGGAAACGACAGCGATTGTTCCGCCAGAGGCAGTCGCATTCACTACAGCAGAGCCAGACCAGTTGTTAGGCACACCGGCGCTGGTACCGCACGCAGTGGTGAGATCGCAGGTGAACGATGCATTCGGTGCAACATTGGGAGACGTATACGTATAGGTGCTACCGCCTCCAATGAACTGGAACTGAACGGCGGTAGGTGAGCCGCCCGTATTCTGGACGACAATCTGGGAATTGCCTGTGCCGGTAGCAGTGGTGAGGTTCTTCGCCACGAGCGGGACGTAGAACGAAGGGGCTCCGGTAGAAAGACCCGCATAGGCGCCACTACTCGTCGGATTCTGACCACGCGCCAAGATCTGCACGACCGCGCCCAGAGGCTGATCGGCCATAACCATCACCGAGCCTGCGCCACTTGTCAGATTGGGATTGCCAGGACTCCCTGAAGGGTCATACTGGCGGAAGATTGCCTGCCCGCCGTTGCCGGGGATGTTGAAACTCTCACTACCCCAGGACGTCCCATCCGGCTTGATATAACTGATTGTTCCGGCAGCAGCCGCGCTCCCCAGATTGACCAGTGTGAAGTTGGTTGAGAGTTGCTTGGTCGTAGACTGTGCCAGACTGGAGGCACTGGCGACTAAGGCAAGCGCCACAGCCAGCACAATTGCCGATACGATCCGCGTTTTGCTTCGCATGTTGATCCTCCTGACGACATAATTAAGAACGTAACGCTCATACTGTAGCGGAAAGAGTCGCGGGAATCAATACCACCAAAGGGTGATTAGCCCTCTTCAGAAGCCTTCCATCGGACGTAGACGTGGAGCGTCATACCAACCAGCAGCCATCCGACCTCGGCCAGGATCACGACCAGCCGGGAGGCGACTGCCACGAGACCTGCCTGCCAGGGGAGCAGACCAAACTGACTGGACAGGAGCGTTGCGAGGGTCAACTCTCGCACGCCAATCCCGGCCGGCACTGCAATAGCAATGAACCCGATGAGCCATGCCGCGCTCATAACGAATACCGCTCCCGGTAGATCCAGGAGGGGAACGAACAGGACTGCCTGGCTGACAAAGTAGATGGAACCGCCATGGAGAACCCACAGGATGATGTAGAGCACGACAACCGCACTCCAGACATGGAATGGGGCGGAACCTCCGCTGTGCGGGTTACTTCCACCCCGCCGCTGGCCAAACCAGAATACCAGACGTGGTAAGCCTAACCAGGTGAATATGAGCATCCCTGCGGAGGCCAGACCAAGCGCCAACCCGCCCAATCCCTCCACGCGAAGAGAAAGCCACCCACCGGCAACTGCAATTGCTGTCAACACAAGCGCCAGAGTTTCAAGAACGGAAACCAGGGCCGAGTCGGTATAGTTGATGCCGCAATACTGCTTCAGCCATTCGCTTCGGCTCCAGTACCCCCAGACACTTCCTGGAATGTAACGGGGGAGAAAAGAAAGAAAGTACCCTCGTACCGTGAGACTCAGTCCTGGAGAAATCCCCCGATACTGCATAATCAGGCTCCAGGAGAGCATTTGAACAAAATAAGCGACTGTCACAAACGACAGGGCGACCCACAGCCATGCTGGCTGGGAAAGATGGAGCCTTCCCCGGACTGTTGCCGCATAGATCTCCCATACCTGTTGCAAGAATAACGCGCCTCCCAGAGTCAGTCCGATTGCAAAGAGCAGCTTTCGCCACGACATATCCCTCTCCCTCACGATGATCAGGCGCTCAAGCGCCCCCAATGTTGCCGGCGAATGGAGGAGGGCATCGTTGCTCACTGAACATGCAACAGCAGACCAAAAAACTATTGCTCCAGAGGCTTGCGGAGAATCCAGTTGAAGTTGGGGAAAAGGGGCAACAAGACGCTCCAGACCCCTTCCGGCAAACGCTGCAGAAACCTCCCGACTTTCCCTGACCTGGGCAGATACCATTGCCTCAGGATGTCAATAGAAATATCCCGGATAGCGAAGCGGGCTGCCAGTCGACGAAGCCCCCACAGGTGACGTGACCGTTCGTAGTACGACGTTCCCCGTCCGCTCAGCCGTAAGTAGAATGATGCGAAGCGATCAGGGAGCCAGTGGAGAAACGGCAAAAAGTAGTGCGGCTCAATCGGGAACAGCCAGTTGGGACCGCTGAAGAAAACCGCGCCGCCGGGCTTCAGAACACGGTAGATCTCCTCGAACATCTTCTCGTCGTCAGGAACATGCTCATAGACCTGGGCGCAGATGACAACATCGATCACGCCGTCGCCGAAAGGAAGATGCATCGCGTCTCCCCGCACAAACTGGACGCGTGCCCGTGCTTCCTCATCCACAGCCTGGAGAGCGACGGTGTCGTACTCCAAACCCACGGTGGCGCTGAAGAGCGACGCCAGGGCGGCGGTGATCATCCCTGATGAGCACCCCACGTCCAGACACACAGCCGGGGAAGAAATCTGATCAACGTACCGGGTCAGCGCCCAGATGATCTTTGCCGCCTTTTCCTGCCGACTGGATGGGTCGCGCACGCGCTGCGACATGGTGTAGAAATTCGTCTGGTATGACCGCCTCATAACCGTGCTACATCTCAGGCGCTCAATGTCCTTTTTGGGCGACTCCCACATACCCTAAGGCAAAGAAGTCGGAGGTCTTAAGCGCCCTGTCCATCCTGTAGAGCCAATATGTGATCAGCCACTTGTTCAAGAACCAGACAGCCTGACGCACCCCCCATACGGGCCACCCGATGCTGAGCAACAGGGTCGAGATCTGATGACCCAGGAAAGCGATGATCCCGCCCTTCGCCTGGATTCCCAACACCTCGAAGCCTGCTTCCTCGAACAAGAGACGCAGCCCGTAGATAGTAAAACGGAAGTAGTCGTGGGGCTGATCGTGAAGTCGGCTCAGGTAGGGAACCGAGAAGATCACAACGCCGCCGGGCTTGAGAATGCGATGAATCTCGCGCACCGCCTGGGAGGGATGCGGAATATGCTCCAGCACCTCGAAGCAGATCGCGGAGTCGTAGCTTGCTGTCAGGAGGGGCATATGCTGCACGTCACCGACATACGTCACTTCGCTTGATCGGGGCCGGAGGTCCAGGGAGTGGTACAGAACCTCTCGCTGAACCAGTACATCCCGGAAGGGCATTAAGCCGCACCCCAGGTCGATCACGCTCCCCTGAACATACCGGTTTATCAGCGGCATCACGGTGACGTAATGGGCATAAAAAGACGGCGAGAAGCACCACCACTCAGGTGAGCCGACCATCTCCTCCTCTATCTTCTGTCTGCTGGCGCGCAGCCACTCCCACATATCCTTCTTCCAGAGGTGTAGTCTAAAAGTGGTATCGCCTTGGCCTGCAGGTAGTATGATACTCCCATCCGACCGGGACGCTGTATCGGACACGATGCCTGCCAAACTGCCGCAGAATGTCCCCTGCCACCCGCCGCCAAATTCGCCGCGAATCACCGATATGTCGTCTGCCGGAGTCATCAACTCATCAAGGAACGGCGCTTCCATCAGATAGAAGTGCCAGCCACTGCGATGCAATCGTCGTGCAATCTCGACTCATAACCCGCCCGGTGCCGTTCACAAGCCGTCACTGGTCAACATCAGTCCTGGCGGGTGCTGAATGGTGGGCGTAAACGCATACCCTTCGTCCAACACGCTACCACTAACTCAATCAGGCGATACATGGCAAAAACTCTGCGAGCAAACGGATATCTGGAGTTAATCTCAATCAGAGGCGCATCGGCTCGCCAGCAATGTGGAATAGCAGGTAAGCGGTCATCCACGAAGGCAGTACATGGATAGATATGATCTTGCAACCTTGCAGGCGGACACCTGATCTTAACTTTACTTTGTTAAGAAGTACCGCACGCCATTGTAGAGCGCTAACTGAGATCTGTCAAGATGCTGGATTATTCTGCCAGGCAATGCCTGCCGCTCATCGGAGACGCCGGACTGCCGATGCTGGATCAGGCGGCGCGTTCCCGGCGCCACGATCAACGCAAACGGATATGTTGTCGTCGCGTCGTGCGATCACGCCGACGCTCGCAAAGGCGGGAAGCCCGGCAGCAATTGTATCGACGTCGGAGTCCATCTTTTTTGACGCATCTCTTCACATGTCTGGCTTATATCATCGATCGATAGAGATCGACAAACCGACCAGCGATCTCATCCCACCCATAGTGGGTTACGGCTCGCGCCCGTGCGCTCTGGCTCATAGCCGTCCATCGGACGGGATCGCCCAGGATCTCTCGCATTCCCGCAAACAACGCTGCTGAACTGGCAGGGGCAACCAGCACTCCCACGCCGGGTGTGATGACGTCCCGGATTCCATCGACATGGCTGGCAACAATGGGGGTGCCACAAGCCAGCGCCTCCACAAGAACCACTCCCATCCCCTCCTCCAGCGAGGGCAGGACCAGAAGCCTGGCACGCTGCATCCAGGACCGAATCGCTTCCTGAGGTTGAAAACCGACAAAGGTCACGCGCTCTCCGAGTCTTAGCTGATCAGCCAGCGCTCTCAGAAAGCCAGCCTGAGGTCCATCTCCCACCACTACCAGACGATAGTCTGGAAAATCACCAAAGATCGCTGGCATTGCTTCGAGCAAGTACCTGACCCCCTTGCGTTCGATCAAGGAGCCTACAAACAGGATGAGATTCTCTCGCTCTCCCTTATCGGGAGGAACAAACCGGGTTGTGTCCACACCATTGGGAATAATATGCACCCGATCCGGATCGACACCCAGTTCCACGACCCGTTCCTTGAGGGCGCGGCTCAACGCCGTGACCCGGTCACAGGAGAGCAGGATGCTGCGCGTCAACCATGCTCCGACAGGGTGCCGGGGCACCTGGAAGATGTCGCTTCCCTGCACCGTAGCGATAACTGGCCGGTGATGAAGAGACCGACCCAGACAGGCGACTCCCGCAGACAGCGTCCAATGGGCATGCACCAGATCACAGAATCGCGCACAGCGGACGGTAGCCAGCATATGTGCGAGAAGGAATGGCAAAATCTGTATGCGCGTCAATGGCTCCTTTTGCCATGCGGCCGGAAGCCCGCCCCCTGCCTTTCGCATGACTTCCCACCGTTCTGGCCACCAATATCGGGGACGAACAACTTCTATTCCATCCATATATTCATGCGCGGGCACTCCCGGGCTGTGGGCAGCGACCACACGAACGTGGATTCCCTGTCGAGCCACTGCCCGAACCAATTCCCATATGAATGCCCCGTCTCCATCGCCTACCCAACGAGGAAAGGCAGTCGTAACAAAGCAAACCTTCATTCGAATCTCAACCCCTTCCGGTGCATGCCTCTGCATCCGCGATCGTGATTCACGATTATTCGTTGGGGAAAGGTGTGCGGCTTAATATCCCACATACGCAGATTGTTTGCCGAACCTTTACAGGTTCGGCTGAGATAAGGGCCTCTTCGTCGCTCTCGGTCGTCGATCAGGACGTTGCGATCACGTGCAATTAATGCCATCAATCACACTATCACGGAAGTCGTTCACCTGGAGGATATCTTTCAGTCTTCGCGCACAACGCGATGGAAGACAACATTCGCGTCCGAGCGCCGCGTTGAGGATCGACGGTGAAGAAGGTCTGTCTGGTCATCAGTTGTAATGCGTTTTGTGCAACCGTCGAAGGCGGGTTCATTCCGGAAATGCGCTATCGCCAGACCGAACGCCATAATCATGGCTTAACCGGCGCAAGCGCGGATACAACGAACCACTCTTGAGTGCAAACCACATCCAGTTGGCGCCAGATCGCCTGGATCCCAAAGATGCTTGATCACGGCAATGCCTGACGCTCCCGGTAAAATCCACCCATCAATCGGCAGCACGTCGAGACCTGTCCGCCGAATTCCTCACGACCAGGATCTTCCCTGTATCATAGCGGTAGACCTCTTCGATCCCGAGGTCGGACAACCACGCCCCTGATCGTATCAGATTGCTCTCGTAACCTGCCATAACATGGGTCACGCCGTACCGGGACAGAATCTGGTCTGGAGCTGCATTGTCCATCTTCTGTCCCAACCACATCCTGTGTGTGATTTCCACTCTCCCAGAAAGCCGGGAAAGATCGCCCCACTCCAAAGGATAGATCATTGGAGGCAGCGTACTGGCTCGCCGTGCTAACAGCGGAATCCAGTATCCTGAATCCGTTCCTACCACCCACCCAGGGGACCAGTCAAACTGCAAAGAATCCACCAGGAAGAGAGCATCTTCGGGAGTATTGCTTTTTATCCACTCCATCACAACCAGATCTCCGGGTCGGATATACGGTTGCGCGGTGTATACCACATTGGGAAGATAGTATACACCCGAAACAATGCCGCCAACCAGTGTAGTGATCAGTATTCCCCGAACCGCGAGGCGCAGTTTCCCGATCATCGCATCCCATACATCATGCGCCCATGCCCCTATCAGGGTGGCAACCGGAATGGAAAGCGTAAGTGATGCGGTTGTCAATTCCCAAAAATGCCTGCCAGTGACTTGAGGAAAAAGAACCCCCCCTCCCACCAGGATGATGCCCCATACTACGAAAGCCAATTCCAATCTCCTATCTGCTCCCCGCGAGAGCAGACGCATTCCGGCAAGTAGTATGAGAGCGTATATTACAGGGCGGTTCGTTGCAAAAGATAAGACGATCTCTTCAACACGCTCCAGATCGTTGTAATCGCCGAGAACAGGGTAGGTCATCCGCAGCGCGTAAGGGTCATATTGGGTCCAGACTGCTCGCACGAACCAGGGAGCGCTTAGAACAAGGCTGAACAATCCGATCAGCATCAACTCGCGGATACGTTTCCAGTCGCCTCGCAGGATGTGCATTCCTCCCAGAACTGCCAGGAATACGGCGCCAAAGAGCGCAACCCGGTAGTGGCTCA
>Ga0129299_1001239_pt1 | contig 17041 bp, 18 predicted proteins | sample ConPoolayeCmetaG_FD_94477 | JGI IMG/M metagenome (GOLD analysis project Ga0129299, IMG submission 94477) | Hot spring microbial mat communities from California, USA to study Microbial Dark Matter (Phase II) - Cone Pool mat layer C metaG ... | reverse complement strand
TCTGTTGAGCGCTCTGGCGCTTCAGGCGGCTTGGACATATCACTCGGCGGATATGCCCTGCGCCGCCTTCACGCCAGTTTCCACGCACGTATTCGCATCCACCCCAACTGCGGAATTTAGGATAAAACAGGATTGTCAGGATTGAACAACAACTCAAACCAGCGGGAGTAAATAAGGCCGCACCGTCTTTTCAAGCGGCATATCCTCAGAGAAACTCGATGACCTCCAAAGCGGAGAAATACATAGAAGACGGATTCGTGATAGGTCGTCACGGCAGATGGGTGCCTATTGAGCAGGCGATTGCCGAAGAGGAGCAATGGTTCGAGCAGGTGCGCCGGGGCAAGGTGTTGCTCCACGGACAATGGGTACCGATCGAGGATGCGGTCGCGGCCGCCAAGAGCGGCGGTGGCGCCGCTTCGCGCGGCGATGGTTTGTCCGACAAAAAAAGCCGTGAGGCGACCGACGCGGATGAATACGTGCTCGATCAGGATACAAAAGTCATCGATATTCACGCGCTTCAGGGCGCGACAGCACCTGCCGATACAGAATCTGCGGCGAATACTCCGCCGGAGGGATCCGATGCAGTGGAGCCGCCGTTTGGAACGACAGATTCAATTGCCATAGATCCTGCCGGGGATGAAACACCTGCTGTGCCGCATAAACCTGATACGGTTCGCCTTGAAATTGGGTCGGCGGAAAACAGTGAAGATTCTGATAAAATCCTCGAGCCCCAGATTCCGCTTTTCGGCGAAGAGGAATGGGGCGCGGCGCGGAGACGGTATTATACACTGATAGCCGGCTGCGCCGTGGCCGCGGCGTTGATTGCTACGGGCATTTTTCTGCTTCTGCGGTTTTTCCACTGATCCCGCCGAGATGTTTCTCCATGCAGGCACAGATGCGGGGGATCTGAACAGCCCTATTAAAATCCGCCCGCATGCGGCAGCGTCCCTTCTCTCCCATCGCCGACAAGAGGCCGGGTTGATTGATAAACCTGCCCAGCGCCTCGACAAACGCATCTTCGTCGCCATAGGGAACAAGAACACCGGTTTCGCCGTTCACCACAATTTCTGCGATACCGCCTGATGCAAATGCAACGACCGGAAGCCCATGTGCCTGAGCTTCGGCGATTGAACGGCCGAACGGCTCACGGAGCGAGGCATTGCAGAAAACATCATGTGTTCCGAACATCGCATCAATATCATCGGTATGCGGCAGAAGCCTGCAGCAACCCGAAAGGCCGAGCGTGACAATCAACGATACAAGCGTTTGCCGGTATTCGTCCGGCCAATAGGCCGTATCTCCGATAAGATCCAGCTCGACAGGCGTGGACACATACCGGCAACGGGCTTTGTGAAGTATCCTGACAAGCGTATGACACCCTTTCCATGGGACAATCCTGCCGAGGTACACGAGGCGCAGCGTTCCGTCGAATCCCTTTCGAACGCCGGCTCCATCGGCCACCGCAACGCCGTTGTAAATGACTGATGCATTCCTGCGGCAGCGCGTGGGCAGACTTGCCGCGACAGCCTGAGAAATGGCGATAATGAAGGCGCGGGACCGTGGAAAAAGCAGACCGTAGAGAACGGAGGCGGCGTTGGGAGCACAGCCGAATATTTCCCGCATGTGGAAGCAGGCAGGCCCGCGGTAACCTATGCGGCACAGGAGGAAGAGGGCGACATGGGATTTGGGGACATTCGCATGGACAAGGTCGGGCCTGAGCTTGAGAACAAGGCGGCGCAGCTTCAACAGATACGCTGCGAAATGCAGCCATTCTTTCCACGATACAAGAAGCGTGGCGAGAAGGTTCCATCTGCGAATTCGTTCCATTGAGCCGCCGCAGGCTACGACATGGCAGGTTATGCCGAGCGCGCATGCCCGGCGGTGCAGCTCCCCGCCTTCGGCCGACACCAGGTGGCATTCCCAGAGCGGTGCGGCATGCGCGAGGATATCGAGAAGCGAATATTCTGCGCCGCCGAGCCGTGACGCCCAGTGATTCAGAAAAACGAATCTCGGCTTAGCGGTTCCAGACATAATGTGCCAGCAGATGTTGACGGCCGTTGGATGTCAAGTGGTGACAAAACGCGTTATCGGACCACAGGCGCCGCAGGGCGTGGGCCAGTTCACCGGCTATGCCGGGCGTTACCAGCAGACCACAGCGGCCGTGGTCGAGTACTTCGGGAATGCCGCCCGTTGCGCTTGCAACAATGGGAATATCGTAGGCCATTGCCTCCAAAAGCACGATGCCGAACCCTTCAGTCCCGCAGCCGGTTTCAAGCGACGGAAGCGCCAGCGCGGACGCCGCGCGATAGCGGCCGGCAAGCTCATCGTCCGAAACAGTTCCTGCGAGGCAGATGCGGTCCCTGAACGGCAGCCTCGAACAGATGGTTTCAAGATTTTTGCGCTGGGGCCCGTCGCCGACAAGGATCAGTTCCCAGTCGCAATCGGCCGGAAGCATCCCGGCGGCTTGAATCAGGATGTGCTGGCCCTTATGTTCAACCAGCCTTCCAACGCACAGGATGCTGAAACGGCCGTTATTGGCCGGTTTTCGCGTTTCGCCGGCAGGAGGGAGGACAATCTTCGGCGGTAGTATCTCTACAGAGTTTTTCAGGCCAAGCCCTGCCAGGAGTTGTCGCGTATATCCGCCCAATGCATAGAGACGTTCCGCGTCGGCCAATATGCGGCGTAAAACGATTGTTTTTACGGTGTTTTTTTTCAGCGGGATCAATTCAGTCCCGTATGTATACACGCGATACGGCCGGCGGGTCACAAGCCAAACAAGCCAGGATATAATTGCGGTGTACAGATTGCCGCATTCGATGGAGACATCCGCACCGTGGCGCAGAACGATTTTCAGCAGAAGGGGAGCCATGGTAAAAAGGCACCATTTTTTATTCAGCGCCGACAGGGGAAATGAAACGCGCATGACCGGCGTTTGAAGCGAATCGTGATATGCCGCATCGGCCGGCCGGCAGCCGACAAGAACGCGATCGTTCGCGGTGTAGCAAAACCTGACGATGTTGGAGAGGTAGCGCTGGATACCGCCTGTTTCCGGAGGAAAATCGAGTGTCACGAGCAGTTTCATACCGCCGCCTCCGCCGCCGGCGCTTTTTCAATCATGGACGCTCGCATGATGATGACGCCGTTGAAAAACCAGAAATAAACATCGCCGGGGAACGTATGAATATGCGTGCCGGTCGCGCTTATGATGGCGAATGTGATGGTCGTGACGGTCATGCCTCTGGCTAATACTAAAAGATCGTGGTTCTTCGAGTTGTCAATAATGTAAAAACCCTTGCGAATAAACGCAATAAGGAGCCATATAATAAAAACAGCGCCGGGATAGCCGAATTCGGCCAGGTAGGTGAAATACAGCGAGTCCGCTTTTAATGTCCCGAGACCACGCCCCATAAACATATTGATCGGTTCGATAGACATGTGAAAAATATACCGCCACAGAGCGATACGGGAGACGAATGAATGCTCTTGCAGCGGATCGGTGAGCGCCGACGTGCGCTTTGTGACGAGCATATCCATATATTCTCTGTCAGGTCCTGCTTTCGTGATAAGGCTGAGTAATTTATCGACTCCTAATCCGCCGCCGAGCGATTCATTGAAAAAATCATACGCAAAATACGCCGCGAGCATGCCGCAGAGCACGGCAATGCGCTTTTTTCCGCCTTTCACATGGACAAGCGTATACCAGAATACATAAAGGGCGAGGATGCCGGCCCAGTTCGAGCGCACCGAGGTGATAAGGGCGCCGTAAAAAAACAGCGGAAGCAGGGCCGCAAGAATGTATTTGCCTTTGACTCGGCTCCATTCGATGACCATCAGGATGCCGACGGAGGCAAGCTGCATATAATCCGCGAATGTCACCGGCGCCTGAAAAAAGGAAAACGGACGCGCCTTTCCCTTGATAAACAGCGTCGTGAATGAAATGGAGGAGAACCACAGCTCTTCCGCGCGGGAATACCCGATATAGAGCTGTTTCACCGCATATGCCGCGGAGATGACGCCGATAATAATGGTGATCGCCCACAGGCGTTTGAGGTGATCCATGCGGTCTGCGTAGACAATGCCGACGAAAAAAAACAAGACAGGCGGCCCGTAATTTTTAAACGCAGGCACCGCCTCGCTCACGCTTCCGAAATCATTGAATACGAATGTGCGAAATACAAGATACAAGACATACAAGAGAATTATCCTGATATAAAACGAAACTTTTTTATAGTCCTCCCGCCGCTCCTTGAATTCAAAATAGAGACCGACAAGAATGATAATGAGCAGGGCGTCGCCCAGCATTATCAGGGGGTCGATTTTCGGCCGTTCATAGATGAGATAATACAATCGCCGAAGGAAGGGGATGAAAGGAGAGAGGATAAAAACGGCATAAACGCCCGCGAGTGGGTTGCGGATAATGGGATACAGCAGAAAGGCGCAGATAATGACGACGAGTTCCATGCGCTGCGGGATGTGAAACATTTTATACGCGATAAAATGCCCCATTGCAATGACGGCGGCGATGAAAAGGGCTGTTTTCAGATGCTTCTTCATGCACAGCTTCCCGTGCGGAGGGATGTGTATATGTGTTCATACTGCGCGGCGACCGCGCGGATATCATAGTGCTCCCGTACGCATCGCAACCCGTTTTCGCACAACCGAGCGCGCAGCGACGCGTCGGATAACGCACGGTTGAGACAGGAGCCGAGCGTGCCGTCATCAGCCAGGAGCCCATTTTCTTCGTGACGCACGATTTCTCGCGTACCGGCATTGTCGACAGCGACGACAGCGGTCGCGCATGCCATCGCTTCAATTGCCGGCACGCCGAACCCCTCATACGAACTGGGCAGGCAGTACACCCATGTTTTTTGGTATTGTTCGACAAGTGCCTGCTCATCGACGTGTCCCAGCCAGCGGACATGTGCGTGGCTGACCGGTTCCGGTCCGATAATGGTAAGAAGACATGAGGGGTGTGCAGGGAGGACATGCGTGGTGAAAATATCGAGCAGCAACGAACCGCGCTTGCGGCTGTGCATATCGCCGATAAAAAGTATTGACGGGTGCGTGGTTTTTTCGGCGCCGGGACGGAAGCGGTCGAGCGGAACGCCGCAGGGGATATGGCGCCGCACAAAGGGCAGAGAGGAACACGTAGTGCGGGAAATCCCGACCTTGACGCCGTGGCGCATGCACGAGATAATCTCAAACACGTAAAATAGCGCCTGGTACAAAACCCGTCCCGCCCTGCGTCCGTGCAGCGCTTCCTGCAGGGCGGAACCGTAGAATGTCCTCACGCGGCGTGGTGAACCCTTTACAAGATAGTCATCACCGTGATAGTGCACGACATCGAACCCGTTGTTAGTTTCCCGGGCGAAACACAGGGCCGGAATGAATTTTTTTGTCAGCTTGTCATGGGCGGCAAAAGAATATTGACGGTGATCATACAACGCATCGCAGGGGCGGGGGCTGAAGGAGAAACAGACAAGACGATGGCCGCGCTGCACCAGGCCGTTGGCAAGCCGGTGTACCTGGCAGGAGACGCCGTTGGGCCGGTCGGACGGCAGTTCCTTGCTGAAGAACGCGATCCTGATAGGACGCCGCCTTTCATTTCAAATAATAAGGAATGTGCGGAAACGCACATTTCCATACATAAGCGCCGCGCAAAGGACAACGGGAGACAGGGCGTATGCGATGCATTCCCGTATCCATTGAACCATGGCGGGCGCTGCGCCGCGGCAGCGCCGCGCCGTCAGTATTAAAATCATCACTGTATCGACGAGAAGCAAGAGCAGCACCGCATGCCGCCCGAATATCCCAACGGCCGCGGTTGCGCAGTAGCAGGCACAAAGCGTGAGGATGCCTGGTGGGAAGGGGCTTTTGACATGGCGCCGATATAATGCGGGATGTTTGCGGTGCAGCAGGGGGTCGAAGCGCCTGCGCGCGCAATTTTTCAAAAGGTCCCATCGTTCGCCGGTCCGATACGAGTGTACGACCTCCAGGCTTTCATGATAGGCAATTGCATATCCGCGCGTGAGAAGCGTGAATGCGAGATCGAGATCTTCCCGCTGTACGGTAAACCGTTCGTCAAACATTCCCGCCGAGTAAATGACAGAACGGCGGTAGAAAATATTGTTGGTGCGATATCCTTGTTGTTCGAGCCGCTTGAATTGGCCAAACGATGGGCCGGGGGATTCGGCCGGCGTTTCGACGCGCGTCATGCCTTCGACGCCGCACACCTCGGGATGATTGTCGAGAAAGTCCACCGCGCGGGAAATCCACCGCTCACCGGGCCGGCAATCGTCGTCGATAAAAGCGATGATGTCGCCCCGTGCCCGCCTGACGCCCGCGTTTCGTTTTGCCGGGATGCTTATATCGGGGTGAAACAGCCAGAGGATTTCGGGAAAACGCTCAGCATATTCTTCGACGGGATAATCCGCAACGACAATTATTTCGGTGTGGACAGTTTCCCATACGTGAGGGCCGAATGCGGCGACACAGCGAAGGATGTAATCGCTGCGATGCGAGGCAATAATGACCGATACGCGGGGATTTACTTCCGCCTGCATAGACACGCCTCCAATCGGGCCGCCTGGCGGGCCCACCTGTGCCGATGAGCCGTCAGATATGCATTCATCCTGATTGCCGCTAAGCTCCCTGCATCTGCGAGCACACCGATAATGCGCGCCGCGTCAATCTCGACGTCCGAGCCGGTGATGACACATCCGTTGCGGCCGTCCCTGACGAATTCCAGCGTCGAGGGAATCGGCGAGACAAACACCACCGCGCCGTAGGACAGCGCTTCGAGTATCGCAAGGGAATGCCCTCCCTCAAACCGCGGCGATGCAATGAGAAAGGGACACGTGGTGTACCAGAGGCGCATTCCGTCCCACGGAACCGATGGAATAATTGAAATCGCGTCACTGCAAAAATCCCCGGCGGGGAGAATTCCGGCCATTGGAGCCGTGCCGGTGCCGACAAGAAACAACTTCGCCGCGGGATAATGCTTGCGCACGCGGGAAAAAACCGCGATGCTGTGTGGAAGGTTCTTTTTCCAGGTCGGCGCGCCGACGCATAGAAAATGCAAAGGCGCATGATCCTGATGCGTCCAATATGCTGACGCCTGCGGCTCGACGCCATTGGGGATATAGGCAAAACGGTTGTACGCATGGGGGTATTTCCGCTTTAGCCATCGAATCTCCCATACGGTGCCGCATATGCACGCATGAGAGGCCGCCAATGTTAATCGCAGAAGCGAAAAACGAACCAATCGCGCTTTCCATGTCGTGGGAGATGTAACACGGCAACGCGGCAGGCGCCTCTCGAATTCCTCCACATGCTCCTCCCACCCGTGATTGTGCAGCGCTATTTTTGTTGTAAGCCTTAGCAGCCGGCTTGCAATCGCGCACAGCACGCCGTCGGTGGAACGGGCGATTATCCAGTCAGGGCGATTGAATATCCTGGCACAGAAGCGTAGAAAAAGATACAGCGCAAACAGCAGGAAATTATCAGGCATCCCTGCCGGCCTGCAGATGATGGTAACATCGTGCCCCCTGGCTTTAAGCGCCGCCGCAAGTCCCCGCATCGAGCGGCCCACACCGCCGTAGGCATTATCCGCAATGTTTGATGCAAACCAGATTTTCATACGGGGTGCTTCCGTATACAAGGCAGCGCGCTCCACTGATGCACAAGCTCACGCAGGGTGCCGCACAAGCAAAGCAGTGAACCGTACGTATCGGCGCATTCCAACGCCATATGCACAGTCAGGCATATATCGCCGCAAAGAAAGTGCCGGTGCTTTTGTATGGAGGCAAGAATGCCGGAGCTGTGCCCGTAAAAAGGAAAAAAAGACGGGAAAAACACGGAACCGTTTTTCAGCACCAGCGGGCCGGCAAGCCGTTCGGTAAAGCGCGCCGTTTCAGGACCTGCGCAGATAACCGGGAAAAAAGCCGAGAGATGGAGGATCTGAAGGGCATTTACCGCATTGAACGGCGGCACGAACGCACGAGGACGGAGTGGGCCGGTTCCATACGCCCGCCATACCCGCTGCAGTCGCTCGTCAATATCGGGCAGGCAAAGCTGCAGTATCTCGCTGTCAAACGGGCCAAAGCGGCCCTGGTGCGAAAAGCCGTGGAGACCGATAATCCCTCCGCTTGAAACAATGTCTTCAAGAGGGGTTGTTAAACCGGGGTTCATCATGTCATCGGCAGTGATGGCCGCCAGATAGGGAACCTTTGCTTTCCGCATCGTGTCGATAAAAACACTGAAATCGTTCCGCTGCGGCGCCACATCGTCAATCCTCAGAAACAGCCGCAGCGGAGGCGGCGGATCGCACGCACGTCTGATGGAGGCAAGCGTGGGAAGCAGATTGTAGGCCGGCCGGCGTTTCCACGCACATAAAACAAGCCGGTGAAGCGGACGGCCGAGCCTGAGCATGTCGATGCCGGCCGAAGCGCCAAGGCGCCAGTGGGCGCGCGTTGCGTCGGTATGTATCGAACAGCTCAGCATGGCAACGGTCTCGTTCAGATACCGCCTCAACAGGCTCGGGAAAAGCGTCCATGCGGTTATTTGTTCGATACACGCCGCGGCGGCAAGAAAAGCCGTCTGCACGGGGTGGCGACAAAGCCGGGTAAAAGAACGCCGATGAAGAGTTGTGAACACATGGCGCAGCGCAATCGCGCGGTAGGTGCCCCAGAACGAGCGGGCACATCTGAATTGATGATAGCGATCGCGTTGCTTGAGAAAGAAGTAGATTTCCGCATTGAGCATCTGCCGCATCCGTCTCGGCGATTCGGCGAGATATCGCGCAAGATTCACCCGCCGGGGAAGATGCGTCGCCTTGAGTGTGGGCGCAAAATGTATTGTGCCGTATTGAAGAATCCGCGCGGCGAGTTCATGATCTTCATGATACGGCCCCTCAAATTCGAAATGTTCGTCAAAACCGCCTGCCGCACGAAAGACCGGCGCCCGGTACATGATATGGCACGTTAAATACCGGCCGCCGTTGAGGCACTCAACCTCGCGGTCCCACACGCCATCGCCGCTGCCCATGACCAATCCCTCGATGCCGACGGTTCTTTCGTCTGCCCCGGCGATACTGCGTGCCGCTTCTTCAAACCAGGAGTGGTCAACGACAACATCGTCGTCAATAAACGCAATCCATTCGCCTTGAGCCCGACCGGCGCCGGCATTGCGCGCCACTGCCATTCCGCGGTTTTTCTGCAAAAGCAGATAGCCCGCCGCCCGCGTGTCACACGATGCCTTATTGCGCTCCCGCGCCTCGCGCCCCGATCCGTCATCGACAACGGTGACGTCGAAGGATACCGTCACGCGCGAAGCCGCGCGCTCAATTGCATCGAGGCATTGCGTCAGGCACTCCGGCCGGTTATGAGTGGGTATGACGATGGAGAGATGCATAGGGTCATTACGTTGTAGAAACACCGTACAGTCGTTTGTATAACTCTATTAATGTGTCGGCGGCACTATCCCATGTTTTTGCCGCCGCCCGGACACGGCCGTTGCGTATACAGCGCGTACGAAGATTGCTGTCGTGCAGCAGGCGGTTTCCATCTTCAATAAAGCCCCGTACATCGGCGGCGGCGCGATACACTGCCGCCTGGCCGCCTGCTTCGGGAAGCGCGGTTGCATTTGAACACAGCACTGGAGCGTTGCAATACTGCGCCTCCAGTACCGGTAACCCGAAACCCTCGCACAAGGACGGATAGAAAAAGAAATCGCACTTCGCGTAATAGCCCACAAGTTCCGCTGTCGCAAGTCGCCCCAGAAACCGTATTCGATCGCGAAATCTGCTCGCGCGAAACAATGCCAATACCTCGCCGGTTTGTTCCGTCTCTCGTCCTGCAATGCAGAGGTTTCCCGCATAGCCGCCCGCGCACAGTCCCTCGAACGTACGAATGACGACGGCGATATTTTTATTTGCGGTCTCACCCATTGAGAAAATATATCGACCGCTTTCCTTCGCTTCGTATGTTCCGCGGTCATATATCAACCGTATCTCCTCATCAACGGCACAGGGCAAAACTATAATGGAGTGTTCCGCAATACCGAAGCGACGGGAGATGTCTTTTTGGACAAAGCCGGATATCGTCGTGATCGCATCGACCGAAGAAAGCGCCCTTTGCTGCATGCGGAAGGGAAGCGTCGCGTGTATATGCTCGTTTGCGGGCATATGATAGGCGTTAAGGTCGAAGATCGTTGCAATACGCCGGCAGGGGCAGAAAAGAGGAAGGGCAAAATCATGGATCGGTCCCAGGCTGACCGACGAATGAAGCACGACAATATTGTTGCGTATCACATCGAGAGGCCAGAGGATGTGTTCCCATGCCCATCGTTTGAAGAACGGTCGCACGACCGCCCGGTATGAAAAACCAGGCACTGGTGATTGTCCTCGGTACGTACAGCCCAACAACCGTATCGAGCTGCTGATGGGACGGCGGGATATACAGGAGAGAATATTGCGCCAAAATACCGCTATGCCGTGACCGGCATAGCGTGACTCGACCGGACGATAGTCAAAACCTATTAACGCCGTTTTGAACATGAATGCTGTGCGGAAACTTTCTGATATAGTACAAATACACGTTGACTCATCTGCTTGAAGGAGTGTCGTTCAGCGTATGCGGATACCTCGGCGACGAGGCGCCGGCGACGCTTTTCGTCGCCCGCCAGCTCCGCGATGCATCGGGCAACTGCATCGGCTCCGCCTTCAGCAATGCACACGAGTTCCTTTTCCCTGTTCAATTCATGAAATAGAGGATGCGGCAGGCCAACAACCGGCAGGCGAGCGGCGAACGCTATCATCAGGCTAGACGACGAACTGCGGTGCTTGAAAAGGGCAAGGAACATATCAAGCGCCGCGCACCGCTTCATCTGCTCCTCGTCAGATACCCAGCCGGTAATCTCGAAACGATCATTCCATCCCCGCTGAGCGATGCGCCGGCGAAGTGCGTCTGCAAGCTGTTCATCCTCCACCCGCCGTACGCCGCCGATCCATGAAAAATGCCATGCCCGCTCCAGCCGTTCGAGCGCCGCGAATAGCAGATCGTAGTCGTAGTTGGGGTTGATGAAGCCGGTGGCGCCGAGGCTCAAGGCGCTGCGTTCAGAGGTCTTGCCTTTCCGCATTTGTAGAACTGGGGAGAATTGCGGTACCGGATGCGGAAGGACTTCAACGAGTTCCGCAGGTATATTTTGTTCGGCAAGCACGGCGCGTTGATAGTCGTAGTGAACCGCTATTTTCCGCGCGTAAAAGCTGTCCCGGCAATGCCGGCGGTACGCGGTCTGGGCCGGATGGCGTACATCGTAGATGCATCGCTTTACCAAACGGACGACGCCTCTTCCGCTGATGCATTGCCGGGGGAAAACGCCGGGAAAATGCCGGTAGATTTCATGCAGGCTGACGATGATGGGGGAGCGCAGGCGACGGCACAGAGAACGGTATACATCCGTCCGGCCGCGGACAAAGAAGGAGGGTTCATATTGAATATGGATACAATCGAACCTCCGGTCATTGAGATGCTCGGCGAAACGGCGGCTACGGCATTCTTCGATATCAAAACATTCGACGGCCGTGAGCGTACGCAGGCATTCGATATAGCGGTGAGAATATATCGAAATGCCGTCTCTGCGGTTGATTGGGAAAATCCATGCGATGTTCATGAGCGGCTGCTTCCGTTCATAATGTGGATGATAACTGTAAGATACGTTTCGTACTTATTGCGCTACAATGCCGCCGGCGGGCATTATTTACGGCCGCCCATCCAACGGGGACCGCTGAGCATGTCGCGCATGCCCTTGTTCGTTCATCATGCATCAGCTAATTTACACTGTGTATCTGTCGTATATACGTTTTTGTATGCAAAGGCCGGACGGACATGAAGGATGTATCGATTGTTATTCCGACCTTTAACCGGCCGCACTCCCTGATAACGGCGGTGGAATCGGTTTTTTCCTCTGCCGGGACTCCGCGTGAGGTTGTCGTTGTCGATCAGTCGGCCGATGCGGAGAAATATGCGGGGAAACTTCGGGGCATGTTTTCGGACGTCACCTATCTGTGCGTGCCGGCACCCAACCTTCCCAACGCCCGCAATATTGGAATCGGCCGCAGCAGGGGGGACATTATCCTTTTTATGGATGACGATGCGGTGATGCGGCCGGGATGTGTTGAAGAACATCTGGCGGCCCACGGGTCGAGAAATGTAGGCATTGTTGCGGGACGCATCCGCCAGCGCGGCGGCGCCGCATGGGCTGCAACGGCGGCGGTTACCGCGCTCGATCCCTTTACAGGCGTGACCACAAGCAATTTCGACCTTGATACCGAAGGATATGTCGACTATGCCACGGGCGGGCATTTTTCCATCCGGCGGGATGTGTATCTGAAGGTGGGTCCGTTCAACCGCCGCTTTCGCGGCAACGCATTATTTGAAGACATCGAGTTTTCGCTCCGCCTGCGGAAAAAAGGGTTTGCCGTTTGGTATTCATCCCGCGCACTAGTCGATCATTGGCCGCAGAAACACGGCGGATGCACCAATGCGGACACCCGGGCGTACCTTCTTGACCGGCTGCATAACCATGTCCTGTTTTATCTCCTCTGCATCCGTCCGCTGCCTTCCCGGCAGTTTCTCCGCTACATCAGACATATCTGTGAATACATCTGCCGCACCAACACGGCCGGGCATAGCCCGTTTCTGTTCGGCCGGTGTCTGCATGCAATCGGCTCGGCGTATGCGGATTTCCTTGCGACGAAGATCGGGGCGGGAACGGCGTGATGCGGAGATGTCTCGTCGGTATGGTTACTCCTTGTGGGGCGCCGGCGCATCGTCGGCGTGAGGCGTGCGTCCATAGGCGAAGCATGAGCCGCCGCCGGTGATACCGAAGAATAATTCCGCATAATTCGAAAGCGCGTTGATGAACCTCAAGGCCGCTCCGAGAACCGGTGCGCGCTTGATGACGGCGAAAATTCCGGCGAGCGCGGCCAACACAGGCATAGCCGCCGCACGAAACGCGCCGGCATATTTTTCAGGATATCCCAAAAGCCATCCCGCCAATCCCGCCGGAGAGAAAAACGAGGTGATGCGGAACCGCGAGATAAGCGATGAATATATCGCCGCGGATGTTCTTAGCCCCCAGTGCCCGTCGATCTGTGCAGGATAATCGACCCCCAGTTTTTTAATTAGTGCCTTATCGGGCCATCGCCGCCGGTAATCGCCGCATTCGCTGTGGATAAAGAGCGGACTTCCCGGCCGGGTCACCCGCAGCGCCTCGTCCAGCGCGCGGTCGGCATTTTCGATGTGTCCGAGCACATCGACGGTGAAGAAGAAATCGAAGCTATGGCTGCGAAACGGCATCATGCGCGCGTCGGCGCACACGCGCAGGATACGTGCTCCGGTTTCCGTTTTCATCGTCGAAAGAGCATGAAACGACCAATCGAGACCGACGATCGTGCATCGGCGCTTGCGGGTAAACCAGCGGGCATAGGCCCCGTTGCCGCAGCCGATGTCGATGCCGCGCGTGCGGCCGCCGCATCGCCGGGCAAGGTCGCTCACGCCTTTGCGCTTGAATGAGATAAAATCCCAGAGGGGCCGGATCAGCGGATGAAGCGATGCCGCACGCGTGTTCCACCATCCCTCGGCATGGCGTTGATTGGAAAAAGTCCGGGCGGAAAGATTCGTCATCGTATTAATGTCCCGCTGTTCCACAATGTGTCTTTCCCGTACGTAGATATAATGTATCTGTCATCAGATTGTCCCCACAACTGTATGCCTGTTTCCGCTATAATTATTACGAATGACCAACGTAATCAACACGCAATGAGCACATACCTGCCGAAACGTCCTGTCGCAGGATAATTGGATAGGTTTACTATGTGAGGAAGTATCTCCACGGATACTTGACACGGACATATGGAAAAGGCTCCCTTCTTCATAACCACACTTAACCATCAAGGAGGAGGCAGCCTTATGAGAAAGATACGAGATTTCATTCTGAAGGGCAAAGAGATTTACGTTGGATGAGAGGATTCGAAGAAGTCCTGGAAGATTTGTGCACGAAGCGGGCGGATGGTCGTGCATAAGACGGCTATGCCGCCGGTTTTATAATGGCGTGAAGAGGTCATTCCTTTACATAAGATAAGAAGAGGCGGCGCATAACGGTCAAAATTCTGTTCTCGCAGGACGCGTATAGAGTCTTCCTGTGTATCTTCTTACGAAAAAGCGTCGTTTTCTCTCTGGAGATACCCGTGACTTTTTCTTGTAAACTGACCCCTGACTTCTGGCCTCTGGCCTCTGCGGCGAAGCCGGTTTAGGTTTGTCAGCGCCGCATGCATTATCAAACGGATAGTAAACTGTGCCTTGAGCACGAATAGCGCATTGGAAAACTCATCTATCAATATAAAGCTGTTTCGCAATGTGTGTCGCGTCGTGGGAGCGGCGGCCGCGGCCGCGGGCGTTATGTCGGCCGCCATCGGCCGTGCGCCGCTTGTGCCGCATCGGGTCGAAGACGTGTGACTTCTGTGCTATGCAACGAATCGAGGATGTATGGAGCGTTATCGAAAATATTCTGAGAAGAAGGCAGCCGTGCGGTTATTGCCAGAATGCCTGAAAAATTGAAAGCAGTACCAAGGTGTCGTACAATGAGTTGGGTTAACAGTATAGGAAAATTAATTTTTGTCAATTAATATAATCCGTTTGTTTTGTTTCGGGATACCCTTTGCATGGATGGGCAGATTCGGCGTGATCGGTTCCGAAGCTTTTACTCCACGAAGCATCGCCATGGCTATTGCCGTACCGAACATCAGGGACCAGTATTTCATTTCAGTCCCGCAACGAAACAAATGCACGCCCAATGCTATCGTATGGCACATCAGAACCTTGCGCATATTCTCAAACTATTCTTCCGATATCGGAAGGCGTTCAGGCGTATTTCTTGAGCGCTCATATAATCCATTTGTCGCCGCAGACAATGAAAAAAAATGTTTCAACACTGGGCCGTATATGGTATAATCAAAAAGAATGCCGGTGCTGACCGCCGGCATAGTACCGGCACATATCCCGACGGCGGCGTCCATGAGCGCAATCCCGGTCATAACAAACGACAAGAAGCTCTTCAGCCGTATCCGCACGCTCATATCGATCGAGGCGTTCGAGAATCCTGAACTTGTACACTTGAAAGGGTATCAGGAAGCGCTCGATTACATGAACATGGAGATGCCGGAACTCGTCTTCATCAGTTTTTCCGAAAGCACAGTGGGTGGATATGCGCTTTTGAAGTCGATAATGACCGATCCGTGGCTTTTGCACGCCGGTATCATCGCGTTGTGCGGCGGCTACGATGAGGTGAAGCGGCTGGAGAAGGCCCGGGGGGCGAATATCATCACCTACCTGATAACCGAAGACATCGAGCGCCACCTTCCCCAGGTCATGGATATTATCATGAACAACCGCCGTATTCTGTTCCAGCGGCAGATTGAATCCGACCTCGTGGGCAATATCTCGGGATCGTTCAAGCTTGACAATAATCCGATTGCCGCAAATTGCTATGCGAACCTTATCTGCAATTTTCTGTATAACTGCAACCGGGTGGATGTTGAAAAAAAGGATTATCTCTATTTCGCGATTAACGAGATGCTGATGAATGCCATAGAGCACGGCAATTGCGGGATTGGGTATGAGGAAAAGACCGCGTGGCTGGAGAAGCACGGGCAGATTCTCGATTTGATTGAGAAAAAATGCGCGGATCCCGCGGTGCGGCGGCGGCGGGTGACGTTTGAATACACGCTCGGCGAAGAGCGCGCCAGGTTTTATATTGCCGATGAAGGCGGGGGATTTGACTGGCGGCGCATGCTCGAGGTGACAAAAAACCAGGACTGTCTTTCGCTGCACGGCCGCGGCATTTCGGTCACCAAAAAATTTGTGGACAACCTGACGTTCAACGAGAGGGGAAACGAGGTCAGGTTTGAGTTTGCCTACCAGCCCAACGTGTCCAATATCACGCCCGGCCTTTTCAGGAACATGGAACAGGTGGAGTTTGCGCCGGGCGACAGCGTGTTTGAGGAAAACGAGCCGAGCGATTTTCTATATTATATTGTCAAGGGTCGATACGATGTGACGGTGAACGGCCGGAAAGTGTCGACGCTGACGCCGGACGATGTGTTCGTAGGCGAGATGTCGTTTCTCTTGAATAACCGCCGGAGCGCCGCGGTAAAGGCGGCGACCGACGGACGGCTGATTAAGATATCAAAGAAGGAGTTTATCGAGGCGGTGAAACGAAAGCCGCATTACGCGCTGTTCCTCTCGCGCCTGCTCGCCCGGCGTATCCAGCGACTCAATCAGGATGCTGGGCGCAAGAAATAGCGTATCCAATCTTGGAGTGTTTTCCGCACGTGCCATGATTACCATCACAAAAAATATCGCCATCGGCGAGAACGAGATCAAGGAAACGTTTATACGATCTTGCGGCCCGGGCGGCCAGAATGTCAACAAGGTGTCGACCGCCGTGCAGTTGCGGTTCGACGTGCGGGCGTCGCCGCACCTGCCGCCGGATGTGCGGCGGCGTCTCGAGTCGATAGCGGGCAGCAGGATAAATGCGGACGGCGTTCTGGTCATAGACGCCCGGCGGTTCCGCTCGCAGAAAAAGAACCGCGACGATGCGCGGCGGCGGCTTATTGCGCTTATCCGCGCGGCGGCGCGGACGCCGGTAAAGCGCATCGCAACGACGCCGACACGCGGTTCCCGTGAACGCCGCCTGCAGGAAAAAAAGCGGCACGGCAGAAAGAAGGCCGTGCGACGGCGCAATCAGCTTTTTGAGGACTGAGCGTTGCCGTGCGGAACCAACGTGAACGTATCCTCCGGCGGCCGGAAAACCGAACCGGTGAATATAATCCCGGTTGAATATGGAGAACTGCTTTTATCACATCGCGTTATACAGAATAATCCTACATTCCGCAGTTGGGGTGGATGCGAATACGTGCGTGGAAACTGGCGTGAAGGCGGCGCAGGGCATATCCGTCGAGTGATATGTCCAAGCCGCCTGA
>Ga0129299_1001238_pt1 | contig 17041 bp, 16 predicted proteins | sample ConPoolayeCmetaG_FD_94477 | JGI IMG/M metagenome (GOLD analysis project Ga0129299, IMG submission 94477) | Hot spring microbial mat communities from California, USA to study Microbial Dark Matter (Phase II) - Cone Pool mat layer C metaG ... | reverse complement strand
CTTCCTGAGTCACGCGCTTGTAAGTCACTGCGTCCTCCATGTGTTGATAATACACGAAGAACGTACCTTACCGCGTGACCACCTTCACATCACAACTGTTGCAATGGCCGCTCGCACGCGCGGGGCATTTTCATTTATCCGGTAACAGATATTGTTCTCAACGATAATGTGGGAACTGCCCTCGTCCAGATAAATCGCCCAACCACCGTAGCTGGCCTTGTTTACATCATGAATCAGGTTGCCCCGCAAAACCGTACCTGGTTGTACGCCCAGCGTGTAGATGCCCCCCATGTCGCTTAACCATCCCTGTCCTATGTCATGAATGTGGTTTTTCTCAATAAGGTTGTCCCTGGCAACGCTTTCGTTATAGCCCCATCGCCAGCCTGCCGAAATTCCGGTATAATACAGATCGTGAATGTGGTTGTGGGTGATAATGTTGCCGGCGGCATGCATGGAGAGCACCCCAACAGCGCTGTGGAACACCCGCCCGCACCGGTGAATATGGTTGTCCGTAATGCGATGTCCACCGCTTCTCAGGACGGCCGGATCAGACCAATCAGCGCCGTTGATTTTGACGCCGCCGGCTCCCAGATCGAAGAATTCGTTGCCGACAATCTCGATATCCGTGCAACCCTGGCCCAGTTCCGTGCCATACCAACCGCCATTGGCAAGGCGACAATTGACCAGCGCGCATCGGCACGCTCCCCGCATGGTGATGATACCCGGCACGTCGCACGCAGCCTGTGGAGCAGCCGCAAATTGGCCCCGCAGATGCACTTTCCCTGCGCGTAGCACGCTTGGCGTACCGCCGGTGTATCCTCCTCACCCGGATGTCGCCAATCGGTATTGCAAAATTCCAGCCCTTCAAAACGTAACCCTTCAACAAACGCGCCTTCCTCCGGGCTGCCCTCGAGAACCATGAGCTGCAACAACCGCGGCGCGCTCACCTCCGTATTGTCCGGACGTTCACCAGGCATTGGAAGGTAGTAAAGACGACCCGCCGGCCGATCGAGATACGACTCGCCGGGCTCTTTGAGCGCTTCGAATACATTCTCGATATAATATTTTGCGTAGCGACTCTGATAGTCGTCCGACAACGGAGCGCGGCTAAGCCTTCCCAAACGCACCAGGCGCGAGGCTGGATCGAATGAAGCGACAGGAAAACGTTCTTCAATCCAGAAATGAATCACCACCACTTCCACATCCTCTATGTTTCGCCACGCCTGCATGTCACCTGCGCAACAGACAAAGGCGGTTTGGCCACTCATCCCCCAAGCCGCCGGCAAAACCAAACCAGGCACATCCTCGATCCAAAAGAAGCCCTGTTTCGGCAGGCGCGGTCGCCCACGCCGCTCTCCGTTCACAAACAATTGACGGAATGTCCACCTGCCTTCGCGGACCTCCGGCAAGTCCGCCACCCACGCCGTGCAGCCGTTCACCTGTTCGTGCCGCCAACCGCTAATAGTCTGTCCGCCGTCAATGATCACCGTCTCGTCGCCATAAGCCGCGTAAGTCACTCCGGCGTCCAGATAGAAGAGGGGGTCGTGGGGCCTTCTCATGTGATCCAACCCTTTACGTTTTGATCCTGGTGCGTAGATTCGGGTTCCCGAATCTTCAGGTGTGAACACCAGAGGAGCATCCAGACGGTAGCGACCGCCGCGGATCCACACCGTGGCCCCGCCGAACAACCCCTGTTCACGTTTGATCTGACGCAACCGGTCACGCGCTGCCGCAATGGTGGCCAACGGTCCGTCCGAACCGTCAGGCAGTGGTTCTGCCACTGTGCCCGACCACTGGTCAATTGCCGAGCGGGCTTACATAAAGCACCACGGGCTTTATCTCGTGGATATCTCCCGGGGCAGGCCTGCTGCTGGCATCAAGGGCGACGGATGTTTCCTGAAACTTTTCTTCAGTTTGCCGCGCTTCAGGCTCCAGAAAAGCTGCCAAGGCAGGATCCGCGCGCCGTTGGACGCGCACGTAGCGTACATACCTGCTGTTCCACATATAAAACGCTAGCCGGAGACCAGCCAGTCCCGCGCTACTGTGAGCAGCCTCCAAAAGCCGCCGCCCATCAACCTCCAGCGCCACTCTGCCACCCTCGCGGATCGCTGTAATGCGATGTCAGTGGCCAGGAATAAGCAATCCGTCGGCAGTGCTTTCCAGTTTGTGCTTGGAAAAGGCAATCGTGTTGACCGTGTTGCCGCGCGATCCGACACCGAAAAAGAGCGCCTTCGTGAACGTGCCGCCGGCTGTCCCCATAATCAAACTCAGATCACCGGGCTCATCCGGCTTCGCTTCGTATTCAACCCTGACAGCGCCCCATACCAGCGGCTGACGCAGTTGTATGATCGCATCCCGCGTCCGTCCGGCTCCGCACAATCCCGCCGAGGTCAGCACCTATTCTCCACGCAAGGCTTCCCAGCTCCACAAAGAAGTTGTGGTATCGAACTTGTCTTCAAAAACCGTTGTCCACTCAGAAGACTCCTGAGCCATGGCAATTGTTCCCCATCCCAAAAGCGCACTTATAATCCCGCATTTTACGGTTGACTCCAGCGTAGCCGATGCGCGGCGCGCCACTCTATAAGCATACTGCAACGAAGTAAGTTCCGAAACCTTTTCCAAAGCAACGTTTCCAATCGTCCCAACCCTCACCCTGTATCTCCACTTTTCGCCGGTGCAGCAAAGTTCTTCCCGCTCGCACCGCCATACGAATACCCATCAATTCTCAAACGCAAATCAGGAATTATCTCTGGACCCGCGCGTTACCCGCCCAAATATTCCAGATTTCCTGTTCGTCAGCAGGTTGCGCGTAATCGGTGAGCATAGTTACCGCCAGCGCACCGCTCGCCCAGCCAAATTGGATCCACTTTTCCGGCGGCCAGCCCTTTAGGATGGCGTAAAGCATACCCCCCACAAACGCGTCGCCGCCACCGATCCGGTCCGAAACTTCAATTTCCCGCGGCTCAACGACGTACCACTGATCCTCTACAGCCATAACCGCACCCCATAGGTGGCGACGGACACTCAGGACTTCCCGCAGCGTAGTCGCAAAAACGGTTGCGTTTGAATAGCATTTTTTCACACGGCCGATCATTTCCCTGAAACTCAAAATCTGCGCCGCCAAGTCGCGCCCACCGGCGGGCGGTCCCTCAATCCCTAGAGCTAATTGGAAATCCTCCTCGTTGCCGGCCAGAATGTCCGCGACGCCGGCGATTTCAGCAAAAATAGCGCGCAGTTCTTTCTCGCGGCCTTTCCAAAACGAGGCACGGTAGTTCAGATCGAAACTGATCCTGGTCCCATGCCGCTTAGCGGCCCGTGCCACTTCCAGACAGAAATTGCCCGTCTCAGGTGACAACGCCGCAATCAATCCCGACATGTGCACGATCTGTACCCCTTCGCGGCCAAAAATACGTTCAAGGTCAAAGTCCCTGGCACTCAACGTACGCCCCACCTCGCCAGCCCGATCGTTATACACCCGCGGACCGCGGGAGCCGCAACCACTGTCGGCAATGTTGAACTGATGCCGGTACCCCCAGGGTCCTCCTTGCTCAACGTCCTTGCCTTCGTAAACCATGTGCCGGCTCGCCAGATTGTCCTTGATCAGCCTCGCGACAGGACTCCCCTTCACAAAGGTGGTGAGCACTTTCACGGGCAACCCCAAATACGACGCAATGCTTGCCACATTCGTTTCCGCGCTGGTAACCTGCAGAAAGAAATCGTTGCTGCAATGGACCGGCTGGCCGTCCCTGGGCGTAATACGCACTCCCATACTGGTGGGCACTAACAGAGCAAACGCGCAATTCTCTCTTAGCTTCATGGTCATTTTTCTCCCTCTCCTCGTTGTCTGTGATTTGCACCTCCTCGATCTTCTTGCCGCGGCTATTGCCCTGGAACTGGGCCGACGATGGTTGTGACTTATCGGCGCGCCGCTTGCCGGTTATAAACGCCTGCGCCCGCTGCAAAGTCTCGCTTCCTCCCAACATGCCATACAAGCCGGGTAAAAGCCGCCGACGTCGCGCTTTGACAACGTAACACTGATAGGTGGCGCCAATGAAATGTTCTTTGACGATCATGCCATATAACAAACTTAGATGAAGACGGCAAACCCGGCGACCAAACCCCCGCTTATGATCGGGCGCCGGCATATAGCCAAGGGGTGTTGTAATCACGAAACAGCTTTGGCCTTCAATGAGGTGCGGCCATATGTGCCCGAGCATTCGCCGCTCTCCACCGGCGTCAAGATGTTCAAGTAATTCTCCCAGCACGACAGTGTCGAACAAAAGCTGCGGCTCGTTGAGATCACTGCTCGTAAGATCTAACACTGCCCCGGTAACTTTGGGGAGCTTCATGCTCACCAGATACTCAATGCATTCCGGCGAAATATCCAAAGCCAGAACGCTGTCGACCTGCGGGTTGCGGCTCAAATACTTGGTCACCAGCCCCGTGGCACAACCGATCTCCAACACGCGTCCGCGTGTGTTCTCGACCAAAAAGTTGATTCGTTCCCATTGTTTGTTAATCTCCGCAGCGCTCTTCCATCCAAGGCCGGCGCGGTTGATGATTTCCAGTGTAGCTGGACTGTTGCGCACCGTATCGCTGGCCAAATCCACATCTGTGAGCGCCCGAAAAATCGGCAGGCGTGCACGCATGTATTCCCGATTGTCAAACGCTGACACCGTCACCCTCACTCCGCTGGCGGTCAGAGGGAACCCTTGACCAGCCGCTCTCCCGTCTGAGTTGATTAGCGAACCCATAACCTAGCGTTTTCAGGACAACTTTCAATCCACATTTTGCCTTCGAGGAATGACGCGCCGGGGCAGCCACGTTGATCCGGGATGTCCCAAGCGGCCAAAACCTTGGGTTTGCCATGCAAGCTGCTTCGCGGTCCTATCACCGTGCTTTCCGCCATGTGATACAACCGGGCCGTTTCTGAAACGCCAGATCCGGGATAACGATTCCCCGAGCCCCAGTCCTTCCCAAGAGGTAGCATCGTTTTCACTGAGCACAGCGCGGGAAAATGTTGCTTTTGCGCCTCGCACCGCGCATCTGCCGTATTCAGGTTAATCCCAGATTTTGCGATTGGCCAAAACAGGCCAGATGCAAGGCGCGGGAGGTGCAGGTGTATGCGCATACTCCGAACCTCCCGCAACGCAGCAGATTGCCTGTTTTCGACAATCCCGAAGGGTTTGAGAATCGGCTGCTTTTCTCTTCAGATTTGGCTTTCACATTTCGGTGCAAAAGATGGGCAACTGCATTGCATTTCAACTTGTTTGCGCGCAGCACGATACAAATACCTGCCAATTCTCAAACGCAAAATCTGGGGTAAACATGCAAACGATGGGCAACTTGCATTCCATTTCAACGTCTTCGCGCAGAAGGGGGAAGGCGATCTCCGTCCGTTCCTCCCCATGTATCTCGGACCTGCCATCTCCTTCGCTCTAGCGTGGTTCCGAATCTGCAATTACCTCCACACAAGTCGACCAGTCTGCGGCCACGCTGAAATGCCGCAAGAAAGACCCGGTGACAAGCAACCGCAATGGTTGTTCGTCCGGCACAAAAAGAACCGCACAAGCCGGTCTTGCAGCCAACACCGCCCTGGAATTCGTTGGCCCCAGAACAAACAACCCGGTTGACAGGGCGTCGGCCTCCACGGCTGTTGGAGCCACCACCGTGACGCTGGCCATGCCTCGTACGGGAAAGCCCGTGCGGGGATCAATTATGTGAGCGAACTTTTTGCCGCCGATGACGACAAAACGCTCGTAATTTCCAGATGTGGCCACCGCCAAACCATCACTGAGGTTCAGCGTGCCGAGCGGCCGTTCGGCATCAAACGGGTTGCGAACCGCAATCCGCCAAGAACGCCCCCCGCCCGGGCTGCCGCCGCAGCGAATATTGCCCCCCAGATTTACGAGGAGATTGCTCGCGCCCGTCTGAATCAGGCGGCGATAACAGACATCCACCGCATAACCCTTGGCAATTCCGCCCAAATCCACAGCCATACCGGCCTGTTCCAGACGAGCGCTGCGGTTGGATAAGCCCAAGTGCCCGTAACCCACCAATTGTCGCGCTTCCGCCAGTGTTTCTGCGTCCGGCATCCGGGCTGGCGGCGGACGATCATAAAAACCCCAACAACGAAGCAAGGGACCCACCGTGACATCGAACGCGCCGGCAGTCAGCCGCGCATACTCCAGGGCTGAAGCCAGTACCGCCACGGTATCTTCAGAGACTCCAACAAAATTTCCGCCGGCGCCCTGATTCAATCGCGTGATGTCACTGGTCGGTATAAAAACGCTCAAACGCTCTTCCAACCCGCGCAACGTATCCGCCGCGACCCGCCGGTAGCGCGGCAGATGCGCTCTTTCGCTGGCCGGAACGGACAACGTGGCATAGGTCCCCATTACCAACCACGCTTCCTCAACCGGCCTGTCGGAAGTCCGGCTACAGGCGGTAAACAGTGCCGCGACGCCGAGGACGGCTAGGAACCGTTGCGCTTCAGAGGCTCGACTCGGCCTCCAGAATAAGTTGCTCGATGCGTTTGCGTTCATCGAAATCCACACCGGGTTCCCGCGCCCACAAAGTCGGCAGCAAGCTGGCGGGCACAACGCCCTCTTCATTGGCCAGCGTGCGCAGAGCGGCGGCGGCTCCGATTGCCAGGCGTTCCGGCGTTATACCTTGTGCCAGAACAAGCCGCATGCCGCCGACGAGCCTGTCGTTCCAGCCCAGTTTACGCCGCGTATCACGAGTGACTCGCGCCACGATGTCCCTCAGGTAGGGGTTCAACATTCTTGCGAGCAAATCTCCCGCATAACGTGCAAAGCCTGCCTCCGTAAACAATGGATCAATTCCCGCGTACTTGCGACACAGGGCACGCCCGCTTTCGTCAATAAAAGCGGCGCGGGCAAGTTCTAACAGATCCGGTTCATCGACAGCCTCGGCCACGAAGGCTCGGCCGCGCAGTCGCAGCGTATATCCGAGCAACGCATGAATGGCATTGTGGCCGTAAAGTTTTGCTTCTTCGAACGGCAAAAGGTCGTCTTTCTCCTCGAAAACAGTGAGCCCGCGTTCAAATCTCCGATTTTGGATCCGGCTGATGAGAATATGGTTGAATTCTTCCACTAAAAAAGCGCGCGACCAGCCGGGAACAACAGACGCAAGACCCCACTCGCGCAAAACTTCCTCACCGACAATCACACCGCTCATTTTGCCGATAACCGTATTAAGACACTCGAAGACCGGTAACGTCCGCACCGCCGGAGCCAGACGCTCCCTGAGAATTTCAGCGGCGTGATTGTGATTCTCCGCTGTATAAATAACCGCGTACGGCGCGTCACGCCGTCTGGCTTTTTCCGCAAGTCCCTGGGAAAGAACATCCGCCGGATCTCCCGGCTGTCCGGCGGCATAGAAATCCACGCTTGGCAGGGCCGTGGCCAGCTCGTTGGCTCCGGCCACGGCTTTGAGCAAGGCGGAGCGATCGCTCGGAACCCGCGGGTTGTAAATCTCCAAACCAGTAATTTCTCTGACCTCGACTCCCTGCGGCGTAGCAACGTTGAGGCGATAACTCCCCCCTGCCCCGCGCACGGCTTCAACGAGATCAGGCAGCACTTCAGCCACCACAAGGCGTCCGAACCTTCCGGAACGAAAAGCTTCATAAAGGAAAAGTCCGGCCTGAATCGCGCCAAAACCGAAACCAACAAAAGTCCGCATATGAGTGTTCACCTTCCGTCAGCGACCCTTCTTCGATGCGCTCGCAGCCTCCTGCGGGTAAGCGCAGCAAGCAACAGGGCCGGAATCATAAGCCCGTACAGCGCGAGACGAGCCCCTGTCCACCCGGCAGGCGCGGGGTTCATGTTGCGGCATAAATTCCAAAAAATCAACAGGCTGGCGCTCCACACCGCCACCAGATTCACCGCGGCGCCGCTGGAAGCCGCCAACCGCCAACCGCTGACCCGCTCCCGCTGGAAGGGATAGAAAAGCGAGCTGCCGAGATAGCCGATCTGGTCGGTCAACACGTGTGCGGCATGGGCGCCCCCAACCACCGCTCCGTAAATCGGTCCCAGCCACCAGGTTGTCGCCAGCCCGGCCAGGAAACTGGTTATCAGACTGTGACTCCACGTGCGATGCCACGGAATGAATTTTACCGCTATGCGTCCGTCGCTTTGCGGTTCCATTGTCAGCACTGGACCGTCGAATGCGTCAATGGTGAGTCGGGCAAAATACTCGATTTTGATCGGCGCCGTAAGAGCGGCTTCGGCTTCGGTCGCTGCGCCGCCCCATCTTTCCGACAGCTCGTTTCCAGAGGTATCCACGGCGGGACCAAAACGCACGTTGACCTTGCGTGCCGGCACGTCAAATTCCACCTCATAGCGGCGCCACGCGTCCGCCGCCAGCCGCACAGGAGCAAGTTTTATCCGCACAGCTCTTCCGGTTTCATACGCGCGGTTGATCGCCAAAGCCACGGCGTCAGCTGTCATCCGGGCATTCGGACGCAGCGGGTCCGGCACGACTTCAAGATCGTGCCGGTAAAAATATCTTGTGAATTTGAAGTCTATCGTATCCGGCAGCAGTCCAAAAATCCCGCCGAGGAGAAATCCTAGCGGGTTGCCATCCGCGCCGGCGCGGACCACCGACGGAAAACAGGAGGCCACCGCCACACCAATGCTGAAATGCGCAATGCCTTTCATGGCTCACTTTGTAAAATGTGGGTCCCCGCCGGAGCGTCCCGGTTGTCTTACTGCAATCCGAGCCACGCCGCCACCTGCGGCCCAAATCCGGAGAGGTTGCACGCCATCGGCAACAAAATCACCCCCAAACAATTCATCCGCCTTGCTCCGCAGAGAAGAGGGATCAAACCAATGGCCGCAGCCACCAAAGCCACGAGCACACCCATCAAGCCGGTGACCGCAAATACGATCAGCGCCACAAGCCCCAGCGATGCCCACGAAATCGCGCGATAGCCACAGACGGCCATGGCGCGAAGCACCCCGCAGGTCAACGGTCTTGCCAGCAGACAAACTGAAGCGGCGGCAATCAGCATGGCTGCCGCAGCCATCCAAAAATCGACGCGGTCGAAGGGCGTGAACAGCGTCCTGAGCATGGCCGCCGCGCCGCCCCGGACAAGCGCGGCGCCAGGCACGAACAGCAACAGCAACCCTCCGGCATAGTAGACCATTCGGGCGGCTCCTTGGGAAATCATAAAAGCGCGATCGTTGCGCAAAGCAGTCGCGTGTCCGGCCAAAAAAGCCCCTACGCCGCCGGTGATTACCGGGAAGAAAGCGGCAAAGCCCCCACCGAGAACTCCCGCCAGTGCGCCCTGCAGAAAAGTGCGCCGCTCGAGAACAATCCGTTTTTCGATTCGCTGCGCTGGAATTTCCGTGCGGCTGAGACCGTTCAGCAACAGCCACGGCACGGTGAACAAACCGATGAAGGCCGGCATAAGATTCTGGAACGCGGCCTCGGGAGCCATGGGGGAGCGATGGAGAAGAATGAATCCCAGCATGGCCGAAAGCAGGAAAGTGAGCAATCCGGCGCCGAGAGAAGTCCAGGCTGCGGCGAGCTTGTGCACCCCGGCCTGTCCCAATGAACCGCCCTTAGGCCATTCCGACAACAACATGAAAGCAATTACACACCACAGTACCCAGTGGGTATGCGGACGAAAAACCAGCCACACGGTCGGAAGCAAGCAGGGCGCCGCAAGGACATAACCGGCGGCAGTGGCCATCACGCCGGCCAGGCTCCCCACCACAGTCAGCCAAACTGCGGCGTAGCCACGGCCATCCTGCAAATAACGCTGTCCCGGCAAAGTTGTGAAAAAAGCGCTCTCATCGGGAGCTGCCAGCAAAATCGAGGGAATCGTGCTGAGCATCGCATACGCCACGACCAGGCCGATCACTGCACAAGCCAGCGCTTCCGTGGGCAAAACCGCCGCGCTACCAAGCCGGACGCTGAAGACAACGATCAGCGCTATCACGTTGTACACGTGCAACCCCGGCACACAGGCCAACAAGGATCCCGCCAGTGCGCCGGTTAGCGAGGCCAAAACGACTGTCGTACAGGTAACCATGCATCAGTCCATGTTCATTCGGCCGACATGGCCGGCGAAGGTAAATTCTGAAGGGAACCGCTTGTTTCAGAAACCTCCGCGTCGGAGCCGCCAGAAGCCGCGGGAGGCTGCAGGTTCTCCCAGTTGACTGCGGCCGCGCTTCGTAAATAAACGGCAGGGTAACCGTCCGCCGCAATCCGCAGGCTGCCCGACAGTGTGACCCGCGCGCCAATGGCCGGGGGTCCCCCGCGTTCCGCCAGGTCCCGCGCAACCTGCCCGTCAGCGATTACGCGCAGACGCCCCGAACCATCGTCGAGCACAAAAGATAAGTAGCGCACTTTGCCGCCCGGCGCCGACACGTACGGACGCCCTGTCACCGTCCCCGCCACGCAAATGCGCGCAAAGTTCATTTGCGGCGAAATGGCGCTGATTCTGGTCACGGGGATTGCCTGCAGCCGCGCCATGAGATACAACGTTCCCACCCCGAGCAAACCGAACACCACTGCCGCACGGCGCAGAATCTTAAGTGCCGGCTGGCGCGCAGAGTCCTCCCCGCAATAAGGACAAACATCCGCCGGTCCGATAAAACGATCACAGCTCGGACAAAGCGCGTCGTTGCGGGTAGCGGAGTCGCCTGGTCGCATGCTGGCGAATGTTATGGAACCGGCCCGGCGCTTGTCCAGCGTGCTGTCACAATAAGAGCAAAACACTTTTTTGGGATTTACCCCAAGACGCGCTGCCTATCCATACTGCCGGCGTCTCGCAACATCCGAGCCGGGCAAGAAGCCGCTGAGCCAGGAAAAAGACTTGTTGTCGGTGGTGAGACACCCGCAAAATATAGGACGAACATGAACAGCCGGGATGCCAACCAAGCTGGCGACCGATCCAGCGAGCCGATTACCTCAACAATACGTCCCAGCGCTCAGAGCCTGCAGATAGCGCGCACGCTATGGCGAAACGCAGCCGGCCCCAATGTCACGCCCACAGTGTCCATCAAAGCGGGCGGCGTTGCCGCCGGCGGTATCCAGATGAAATTGCAGCTTCCCACCCGCACGTTGCGAGGCGTGGAAATGGTAAAAAGCGCGGCGGAGTTCAGCGACTTTGATCTCGTGCGGGTAATCGGCAAAGAAGGCATGGGCGTAGTGTATTCCGCCCGACAGCTTTCTCTCGATCGGGAAATCGCACTGAAGCTGATGCCGGCGGCGGAGGCGAAAAATCCCGAGGCCGCCAGCAAGTTCTTGGCAGAGGCAGTCGTGACCGGATTGTTGGACCACCCCAATGTGGTTCCCGTGTACGATGTGGGGCGCGGACCGGATGGCTCTCTTTTTTACGCGATGAAAGAGGTCCGGGGAACGTGCTGGGCAGACGTTATCAAACAAAAATCGCTGGAGGAAAATTTGCAGATTCTGCTCGCCGTGTGTGACGCCGTGGCTTTTGCCCATGATCACGGCATCATTCACCGCGACCTCAAGCCCGAAAACGTCATGCTCGGCTCCTATGGCGAAGTCATCGTCATGGACTGGGGCCTTGCCGCCAGTGTGGGCAACGCCAAGACCGAGGCGCTCACCAGCGATTGCTCCCTCGCAGGCACGCCGGCTTATGTGGCACCGGAAATGGCTGTCTGCGACTTTGCCAATATCGGGCGCGCAAGCGACATTTATCTGCTTGGCGGCTGTTTGTACGAGATTTTGACGGGCAACAAGCCGCATCCGGCCGAAGGTCTGTTCGAATGCATTGCCGAAGCGGTCGAGAATATAATCCCTCCGCTCCCGCGCAAAGGCGAACTCGAAGACATCGCGATGCGCGCGCTGGCCACGCTGCCGCGTGACCGCTATGCGTCCGTCAAAGAATTTCAACAGGCCATTCGCGATTATCTTTCCCATTCCGAAAGCCTCGAGCTCTCAAGGACCGCAACGGAGCGTTTGACACGTCTGGCCGGGGTTGCGGAAGACGAGCTCTATCGCGAAGCGACTGAAATCATCGTGGCTTTCCAACAAGCCCTGAAACTCTGGCCGGGCAACCGCGAGGCGGCGTTTGGCCTGCGCCGGGCACGCGAGACCTTCGCTATGATCGCGCTGCGGCGGCGCGACCTGCTTCTGGCCAAATCACAAGTCGCGGCCATGGAAAAAGAACACGCCGAATTTCCGGTCGAAAGCGACGATCTGATCCCGGTTCAAGCGTTGGCTATGCGTATCAGCGCGGCCATGGCTGCCGCCCGGGTCCGCGAACGCCTGATAAAGGTTAGCATCGCCGTTGCGGCAGTCGCCGGCGTCGTGGGCCTGGCGGCTGCTCTCGTGGCATACTGGCTGACCCGGGAGGAACGCGACAAGGCCATTCAGGCCCGCGAGGTCGCCCTCGCCGAACGCAACCGCGCCATGGCGGCGGAATCCAGCGCCGTGGCGCTGCGCCGCCAAGCCGAAGAGGCGCTGGCACAAGCCGCGCACGAAAACTACTTCAACGCCGTGGCTTTGGCCTACCGCCGGCTCGGCGAGGGCGCGCTGAGCGAAGCGCGCGAACTTCTTTGGAACACGCGTCCAGAATTCAGAGGATGGGAATGGGGCTGGCTCATGTTCCTCTGCCACCGCGATATGGTCGCTCTTGGCGGCCACTCGGAGCCGGTTTTTGCAACCGCGTTTTCTCCCGACATGAAACGCCTGGTCAGCGCCGGCTTCGACAACACGTTGATCATCTGGGACCTGCTCAGCAGCGAGCGTACTGCGGCGATTCCTACCGGTTCGGCTGCCATTTTTGGAGCTGCTTTCAGCGGCGACGGCCGTCTGATCACCGCCGGAACGCGCGATGGTAAAATCCGCGCGTGGGACCTGAAGACGTTGCGAGAACAACCCCCCGTGATTCTCAAGGGATTCTCTGCAAACGCCTCGGCCATGGCCCTCTCGCCCGACGGGCGCGTGGCGGCGGCCGCTGACGCCGCGGGCCGAATTCGCTTCTGGGACTGCGATACCGGAACCGAGTGGACTCTTTCCCCTTTTAGCGCGCAAGGTGAAATCAAAGCTCTCGGGATTGCCCCGGCGGGTCGTCAGGCAGCCGCTTTGGCTGCCGATGGGTCCGTTTCGGTATGGAATCCTCGGGTGCCAGGCGAACTGCTGAGAATCGCCGTGTCCACTCTCGAGGAAATTCCTTCGAGTTGGATCAGCCTGACGCCTGACGGACGCCGTTGGTGGTCAGCCGGGCCGGGCAACGCAGTCGTAGCCCGCGAAGTCCAATCCGGTCGTCCTGTATTGACGCTTCACGGCCATTCCGAACCGGTGTTGGCAGCGACCGTCTCGCCCGATGGCCGCCTTCTCGCTACGGCGGGCGCTGACACGACAGTCCGCATCTGGGATGCCAATTGCTGGGGCGAACTCACTGCGATCCGCGCCCACACCAGCGCTGTTGTCAGCGTCGGATTCACCACCAATGCGGAACGGACCGTCAGCGTCGGCGAGGACCATGTGGCGCGCGTCTGGGACGGCACAACGGGAAAACTGCTGCTTACGATTAGAGCCCCGGGCGAAAACGTCACTGCTGGAGCGGTGACCCCGGACGGAAAACGAGTTTTCTTGGCCACTGATGCTGGCCTGCTGCGCGCCTGGAATACTCGCACCGGACAGGAATTGGCCGCTTTTCAAATAGGTAAAGCTGGCATGGTTTCAGTCCTTGCCATTTCCAGCGATGGGTCACGGCTGGCCTGGACTGACAGGCGCACCATCCACATAATTGACGCCTTTACCGGCGTCGGCCTCAAGACCCTGGCAAACAACACGCCCGTCCCTGTCCATTCCCTGGCTTTTTCTCCCGACGGCGAAAAACTGGCGGTGGGCGGATCCCAGGTTTGGCTGTACGACACGCGCAGCGGACTCAAAACCGCTGACTTCCTCGGCCATACCGGCCCGGTGACTTGTCTGGCTTTTTCTCCTGACGGCGCCTTGCTGCTTGCAGGCGACCGAACCGGCGCAAAACTGTGGAGGGTGGCTGCCGGTCAACAGCAAGCCGTTTTGGCCAGGAACGCGGCTGTGACGGCGGTAAGCTTCACTCCCAACGGCCGCCGCGCAATTACGGGCGGCCAACGAATGATGAAAATCTGGGATGTGTCCAGCGCCCGGGAACTGCTGACCATTCCCGCGCATAGCCAATGGATCACGGCAATGTCATTTTGCAGTGATGGCCGACGGATGGCGACGGGCGACGAGACCGGCGTGATGCGGCTGTGGTTAGCCTTTGATGTCAACGTTACTCCTGAAAATATCCCCGCGCAGAAAAACGCAGTGTATTCTCGCGTCTTTACACGCCACTAAGCCAGATTTTGCGTTTGGCCCGGACGCGCGGCAGATGCGCGGTGCGCCGAATTGTAAACCCAGATTTTGCGATTGGCCAAAACAGGCAAGATGCAAGGCGCGGGAGGTGCAGGTGTATGCGCATACTGCGAACCTCCCGCAACGCAGCAGATTGCCTGTTTTCGGCAATCCCGTAGGGTTTAAGAATCGGCTGCTTTTCTCTTCAGATGTGGCTTTCACATTTCGGTGCAAAAGATGGGCAACTGCATTGCATTTCAACTTGTTTGCGCGCAGCACGATACAAACACCTGCCAATTCCCAAACGCAAAATCTGGGGTAAACATACTGCCACATGAAGTCAGTCTGGACGCATTTCCAAAGCGATGTTCTCAAGTGTACTGACTCTCTTCCTGAGCCTTGATTCTCGATTCTCCTCCGGTGTAGTTACGTTCTCCCCGGGCTCAGCCAGTGGGAACGTTGCTCTCCGGTCATTTGTCAAATGCAAAAAAAACAGGATTAACCAGCTGAAAAACCTATCTCTGACGGCGACATTTCGCCACGAACATGGCGTCGCAGTCGCCATCCCAGGGCCAGATCTGTACCATTCCGGCCGTGGGTTCCCCATTTAGCGGGTGCTCGAACGGCTCCAGGACAAAATCACGACGAAGCCTCAAAAATTGTCGCACAACGGCCTCGTTTTCAGCGAAAAAGAAGGAGCACGTGGCGTACACTAAAACTCCGCCCGGTTTCACGCCCTCGGCAGCACAAACCAGCAGCTTTGTTTGAATTTCAGCCATTTTTACTATGTTTTCCCTGCTCAACGACCAGCGGGCCGCCGGATTTCTCCGCCACGTGCCCGAACAGGTACAAGGCGCGTCCACCAACACTCCGTCAAAGGATCCGGGCCTGCTCGGCACGCGCCGTCCCAACCACAGCCGCGTGCGGATGTTGTGAAAACCGCCCCGCCGTGCGCGCCGTCGCGCTTCGCGCAGTTTGCGCTCCCGAATGTCTGTGGCCACCACGTTGCCTTTGCCGCACAAGTATTGCGCCAGCACCAAAGTTTTACCGCCGCCGCCGGCACAAGCATCCCACCAACGTTGACCAGGCGTCGGCGCGCAGACCCGCCCCACCGCTTGCGAAGCTAAATCCTGAATTTCCACGCGTCCTTCGCGGTATGCCGGCAAAGTGTAAAGGTTGATCCTCGGATAACCGACGTTTGCTGCCTCCGGAAGATGGGGATGGAGCTTCACATCCAAACCCGCCTGCTCGAGTTCGGAAATTACGGCCTTTGGCTCGGAACTTTGAATTCTTAACCACAGCGGCGGCCGCCTTTGTAGCCAGAGAATAAGTTCGGCCAACTGCCGTGGACAACGCACCTCATCAGCCAACCAGGCTGGCGCAAGCTCTTCGAGAGCCAGACTTTTGTTATCAGGTGGCCCCAGCAGGCGCCGGAAAAAGTCAGCTCTGGCGGAGAGATCCCGAGGCGATGCAACGGGCGCAGGTTTGGACGTTATGAGCCCCTCCCCATCCCCCCACATGCGCAGCAGACCGTCATACGGGAGGCCCTCCAGCACGACCGCTCCGGCCAATAGTTTCGGCCAGAATGCGGCATTCTGATCAAGAAAGACCTCGGGAGCCACCCTTGCACTTTGGACTTCATCCTCGAACACCAGCCGTCGCAACCATCCCCACCAGCGGAAGACCGCATACACTGTTTCGGAAATCACCCGACGGTCGCGACTGCCCATTTCGCGATGGCTCCGCAGATACGCCGCCAGCGTCCGGTCGGCGGGCATGTGCTCGATCAGGACCCGGCGCAGGAGTTCGGCCACTACCGCTTTGATGGCGCGCGCTTGTGCGTTGAGCTTGCGTTCCGAGAGCATGATCCCAATGATGATCTCGGCGGCGCCGATGCGCAAGTACTACCCTGCGGAGACAAGTCCCCAGCATGGGACTGGCCAAGACAGGCAAGCTGCAAGGTGCAGGAGCTGAAGGTGCCGCGCATACTCCGAACCTGCGGCAACACAACACATGGGCTGTTTTCGCCCATCTCGAAGGGGTTTGAAAGAGCGCTGCGGTGAAAACAGCCGCGGCCCCGATAAAACGGGGCCCGCCGCGAGGAAAAGATGCAAACGATGGGCATTTGACCTTCCTCGCGGGCAGCGCGATACGAATACCACCCAATGCTCAAACGCAAAATCTGGGTTAAAAGACAGATCAAAAAAGTGGTGCAGGACTTTCGCAACTGCTCCGCAAGGTTGCGAAGTGCCGTGTTACAGAGGAATCGTGAAAGGCGTGCATAATATCTAGAACGTGAAAGGCCAGCTCGCCGCTGCAACGATGTGGCCGCCCCGCATCCATGGCGGCGGCCATCTCGGCGACGCCGATCCCGCGGCTGTTCTCCACATGGCCGCTGACAAGCGGAACTTCCTGCCAATCCCGTTCTTCGGCTTTCCGCAGCCAGACTTGACCGCCAAACATATTGGGATCAGGAACGAGCAGCGAACCGCGCGAGCCATGAATCTCGATTTTAGGCAGACGGCTGGCCCAGACGTCAAAACTGGTGATGATTGTGCCGATTGCTCCATTGGCAAACGCGCGTGCTAGCGGCCATTGCAACAGTTGTGATGTGAAGGTGGTCACGCGGTAAGGTACGTTCTTCGTGTATTATCAACACATGGAGGACGCAGTGACTTACAAGCGCGTGACTCAGGAAGAGCGTAGGCTG
>Ga0129299_1001237_pt1 | contig 17042 bp, 13 predicted proteins | sample ConPoolayeCmetaG_FD_94477 | JGI IMG/M metagenome (GOLD analysis project Ga0129299, IMG submission 94477) | Hot spring microbial mat communities from California, USA to study Microbial Dark Matter (Phase II) - Cone Pool mat layer C metaG ... | reverse complement strand
GTGGTTATTCTTCCACCTACCAATAAACTTCAAGGCGGGAACCTTTTTCAACTTTTTAGGCCTCTTTTTAGCCTATAGGGAATACGCCCGTATCGGAATTACACAGATGATGCTCTTTGGCGCTTGACACTGCCTGCAGCACCCATCATTTTATAACAGGAAAGGCCGGTACGCCTATGATGCGGAAAATGGTGGACGGAATATCATGCATAACGATAAACATCCTGCGGAGATTCTCAGCGCAGATGGGGACGGTTGCTATCACAGGGCTCGTATTTGCCTTGTGCGCCGGCGGCGCCGGGGCAGGGGATGATCCATTCGTGCAGTATTTGGCGGGGGTGGAGGTTTTGCAGGCGGCACAGAATCTGACGGTGGAGCTCAGGGCCGCCTATTATGCGAAGCTGTGCACATTGACTGGCGTCACGGCCGCCGAGGCGTTGAGACGCCTGCGTGCCTATGCCGGCAATCCCCAGCAATGGAAAAAAATTCATGATCAGATGGCGGCAGTGCTTGAACAACCGAAGGAGGGGAAGGAGTGAGACTATGAGCGGCTCGTATCTGCGAGAGTTTACAGATGAAAATTATCAAAAGGAAGTACTCGAATCGGCAACGCCGGTGGTGGTGGATTTCACGGCGCCGTGGTGCGGGCCATGCAAGATGCTCGGCCCGATAGTGGAGGAGATTGCGGAGGCGTTCGACGGCAGGGTGAAAATAGGCAAAATGAATGTCGACGACAATCCGCAGACCGCGTCGAAATACCGTATTGTCAGCATCCCGACGCTTCTTTTTGTCAAGAATGGGAACGTTGTCGACCAGCATACCGGCCTGCTGACCAGGGAAGCGCTGAGGAAGAAAATCGAACAATTCGCCTCGTAGGCGTTCATCCGTTTTCCCCATGGTATACCTATGCGGATACTGGCGTTGAATCCGCCGTTTTTGCGGCGCTTTTCGCGCGCATCGCGTTCGCCCGCGGTCGCCAAGAGCGGGACGCTGTATTATCCCCTGTGGCTCGCCTATACTGTCGGCTACCTCGAGAAACAGGGGCACGAGGTGCTTTTTATCGACGCGCCGGCGGCGGGATTGTCCCTCGATGATGTGGTGGAGAGGGCACGGTCTTTTTCCCCGCGCCTGGCGATTCTCGATACCTCAACACCCAGTATTTATAACGACATCGACGCGGCCTGCAGGCTCAAGAAGGCCGTCGGCACGCTGTTCACACTGCTGGTAGGCGTGCACGTTTCGGCGCTGCCGCGTGAAACGCTCGCCGCCGCTCCGCCGGAACTTGATGCGGTCGCGGTGGGGGAATACGATGCAACGGCGGCGGAGCTGGCCGCAGTGCTTGCCAGAGGGGGAGGGCGGGACGCGCTTGCGGCCGTGAGAGGCATTGCATACCGCGACGAACGTGGCGGCGTGATGCTCAACGAACGGCGCGCATTCATCGAGAACCTCGACGATATTCCGTTCGTTTCATCGGTGTATAAAAAGCACCTGGACATCTCGCCGTATTTTTACGGCCACAGCCGTCATCCGCTTGTGGTGATAGTCACCGGCAGGGGCTGCCCGTTTCACTGCACGTTCTGTGTCGTGCCCCAGACGCTGATGGGGCACCGCTACCGCAAACGCTCCATCGCGTCGGTGGCGGCGGAGTTTCGATTTATCGCGGAAAACTTCCCCCGGGTCAAAGAGATCATGATTGAGGACGATACGCTGACGGCCGACCGGCGGCGCTGCCGCGAGCTGGCCGAGGCCCTTCTTGACATGAAGGCGACGCGCATACCGTGGTCGGCCAATTCACGGGCTGATGTGGATTACGAAACGATGTGCATGCTCAAGAAGGCGAATTGCCGCCTGTTCTGTGTCGGATTCGAAAGCGGGGAGCAGCGTATTCTCGACAATATCAAAAAAGCGACCTCCATCGAGGTTATCCGCCGGTTCATGAAAGACGCACGGCGGGCAGGCATCCTCATCCACGGATGCTTCATGGTCGGCAACCGCGGCGAAACGAGGGACACGCTCGAAGCGACCCTGCGGTTTGCCAAAGAACTCGGCCCCGACACGGCGCAATTCTATCCGATCATGGTCTATCCCGGTACCGCCGATTACGAATACTACCGGCAGAAGGGATGGATCGTCACGGAGAATTACCGCGCGTGGCTCACCGAGGAGGGGCTGCATTCGTCGGTGGTCTCCAATCCAGATCTCACCTATGAAACATTGGTTGACTTTTGCGATAGGGCGCGCCGCGAGTTCTATGTACGCCCGTCGTATATTATCGCAAAGGCTGTCCAGATGGTCGCACATCCGGCCGAGGCGAAACGGCTGTTCATGGGCGGTCGATCGCTTTTACGCCACATTTTCAGGTCCTCACGTGCACAAGCGAAAGCGACGAACCATGGTGCCATTGCTTGAAATCATCTTTGCCCTCTCGGTGTTCGCAATCCTATACACGTACCTTATATATCCGGCGCTTCTTGTCGTCCTGTCGGCGTTTTTTGGGCGTCCCGTGCGCACGTCTCCCGCCCATCTCCCCACCGTCGCCGTCATTATTCCCGCATACAACGAAGAGCGGATACTGAAGGCAAAAATCGAAAATGTCCTTGCGCTTGATTACCCCGCCGAGCGGCTTTCCGTATGGGTGGGATCCGACTGCTCCACCGACCGAACCGACGATATCGTACGCTCGTTCGATGACCCGCGGGTGCGGCTCTGGATCGCTCCGTCGCGGGGCGGAAAGACCCAGGTGCTCAACAACCTCATACCGCGCGCCGACGCCGAGATAGTTCTTTTGACTGATGCAAATACGATGCACCGCCGGACGAGCCTGCGCACGCTGGTGCGCAATTTCAACGACATGTCGGTGGGAGCAGTGGCGGGCCATGTCGAGCACATGCGGTTAGATGCGGGCCGGGGTTCCGAAGAGATCCTGTACCGTTCGTTCGAAACCTGGCAAAAACGGATGGAGAGCGCGCTCCACAGCACCATATCGGCGTTCGGTGGATTTTATGCCATCCGCAAAGAACTATACCGGCCGCTGCCGTTGAACGCCTATTCAAATGATGACGTGCTGATCCCGATGAACGTGATACGGGAGGGGTTCCGGGTGGTGTTCGACGCGGAAGCGGTGTCGGAGGAGGATGTGTCGGGCGACGTCAGGCTTGAGTTCGGGCGCCGCGTCCGCATAGGCGCCGGTAATTTCCAGGCGTTTTTTTGGCTGCTCGATTTCCTCAATCCTTTCAAAGGGTGGCCGGCGTTCTGCTACCTGTCGCACAAGGTGTTGCGCTGGTTCTCGCCGCTGTGTATCATCGCCGCATACGCATCGGCAGGCGTCCTGAGCATTATAACGCCGCTGGTTGTGTATAAAATTACGTTTGGGTTCGGCGTGATTGCCTGTGCGGCGGCTCTTGTATATGCAGCCGTACGGGTATCGATATTGAGGCCGGCGGCATATTTCTTCATGATGAACGCGGCGCTTGTGCTCGGTTTGTTCCGTTATTGCGCCGGCATCAAATCGGCGACCTGGGCGCGGACTGATAGGAAGTAAATGAAATCCGGCGACGTCAGCTGTTGACCTGCAGGCTTTGCAGGTAGGAACGGATGGCGCTGGTGTCGCCAAAGAGTTTTTCCTCAGAACCCGACAAGAGTTTTTCCACGTCTACCCGGTATACTTCCCAGGCGCCCACAACAATCTCCGCTTCAAGCTGCCCCGGCCCCCATCCGGAGTATCCGAGGAAAAGGCGCGTTGACGCTTGATCGGCCGACAGGATCTCTTCGAGCGAATTCCATTCGCCGCCCAGAAACACGCGGGGGGCGACGGTATGGGCGTTTTTCACCGGTGAGCCGGTGACCTGAAGAATTTGAAGGGACTCCTGCTGAACCGGCCCGCCGATATACATTTTACGGCGCTCAAGCCGCTGAACAACGTCGACATCGAACACTTCGGACAGAGGCATGTGCGAAGGTCTGTTGAGCACCAGCCCGAACGCGCCGTCACTGTTATGGACACAAATAAGAACGACCGTTGTTTTAAAATTCGGATCGGCCAGTCCCTCACGCGCCAGAAGCAGGCAGCCGTCGCCCAGCTTTTTCAGCTCTTCGCGCACCGATTCGCCCAGGTGTTCTTCAGACAACGGTTGCACCATTGCGATTTATCCTTACCTTGCCGGCGTTTATCATATCATTGCAGTATATGAGAAAAATAGCATTTAACCTGCGTTCTGTGTATGATACGGGACATTTTACCGGCAGGAGTGCTGCCGGTTTCAAATAGTTCGACACGCTCACGACGAGATGGGGGATTGGTTGGTGTGTTTCGATTTTTGAATTGTGGATTTCCTGATTTGCCGCTGGTGTAGTATATTTCGTACGGATTATTCAACCAGGCCATTTTCATGAAAACGGTTTATTTCCAAATGCTGTGCGGGGCAAGCGGCGACATGATACTGTCGTCGCTTATCGATCTCGGTGTACCTGTGGAGCATCTCACGGCCTGCTTTTCGCGCCTCGGCATCGACGGCCTTACGGTTGCGATTGACCGCCGCAGCCAGGGCGGTGCGGCGTGCGCGCACCTCACCGTGAACTGCGCAGAACAGAAAGCATGGCGCCGTCTGCCTGAGATTCTCGATTGTATCCGCCGCGGCGATTTCACGGATACGGTGATACGCACCGCCGAGCGCGCGCTCATGCGCCTGGCGCAGGCCGAAGCCGCGGTGCACGGCATCGCAGTTGAAAAAGTGCATTTCCACGAGATTGGCGCGATTGACACGATCGTTGATATCCTCGGCGCCTGCCTATGCCTCGAATATTTAGGCGCGCAGAAAATCTTCTTTTCCACCTTTACTACCGGGCACGGCTCTATTTCCGCCGAACACGGCCGCATGCCCAATCCGGCGCCAGCGACCGCGCGGTTGATTGAAGGCTTTACGGTCGCAACGCTTGATATCGAGGCTGAAATTCTTACCCCGACCGGCGCCGCAGTGCTGACCGCACTTGGCGAGCAGGTTGAATGTATGCCCGCGGGCAGATTGCTCCGCGTGGGCTGCGGCTGCGGCGATAAGCAGTTTGCGGGATATCCCAATTACCTCAGGGCGATGCTGATCGAAACCAGCGATACCGCCTGCGGCGAAGAGTATCATGATACCGTCTGTGTGCTCGAAACCGACATGGATCATATCAGCGGCGAGATTCTGGGCTTTACGGCTGAAGAACTCATGGCCGCGGGCGCCCTCGACGTCACCTGGACGCCGGTATTTATGAAAAAGGGGCGCCCCGGTTATCGTCTGACAGTCCTGTGCAATACCGGCGATATGCAGCGGATGGCGGACGCCATTATCGCCAATACACATACGCTCGGCGTCAGATACCGTCTGACCGACCGGATAATCGCCCGGCGGGAAACCGTAGAGGGAGTGCTTGACGGACAGCCCATCGATCAAAAGCGGTGCAGCTACAAGGACATTTCCTTTACTAAAGCGGAATATGAGTCGCTGAGCAGGTATGCCCGCGAACGGAACATTCCGCTCATCGATGTGATGAAGAACGCCGCGCACGGTGCCGCTGCCTGATTTTTTGGCCTTTGGCCCGTGAGGGAATTATTTTTTCTGGTTCCAGTGCCGCATGTTTCACCTGCCTATTTTTATAGAACAAGGAGAACTGTTGCCATGAGACATCTTTTTACCTCGGAGAGCGTCTCCCAGGGACATCCCGACAAAGTCTGCGATCAGATTTCCGACGCCATTCTTGACGCCATGCTCGCGCAGGATCCCGATTCGCGCGTGGCCTGTGAATGCCTCGTGACCACGGGGCTGGTCGTTGTGGCCGGCGAGATAACGTCAAAGGCGGTTGTCGACATACCCCAAATTGTCCGCTCAACCATCGCTGATATCGGCTATACCGATCCGGCGCTTGGCTTTGACGCGGAAAGCTGTGCGGTAATTACTTCCATCGACAAACAATCACCCGACATTTCGCAGGGGGTTACCGCGGGTATGGGACTTCACAAGGAGCAGGGCGCGGGCGATCAGGGGATGATGTTTGGATATGCGTGCACCGAGACGCCCACGCTCATGCCGATGCCGATTCATCTGGCGCACCGCCTTGTGGAGGCGCTGACGCGTGCGCGGGAGAAAAAGGCCATACCGTGGCTCAGGCCCGACGCCAAGTCGCAGGTGACTGTTGAATACGAGGGTGACCGTGCGGTGCGCGTGCATACCGTTGTCGTCTCTACCCAGCATGCTCCCGAAATACCGCATGCGAGAATACAAAAGGAAATCACCGACACGATTATCAAAAAAGTGATTCCAGCGTCTATGCTTGACAAGAACACGATTGTGCACGTGAATCCGACCGGACGGTTTGTGGTCGGCGGTCCAAAGGGGGACTCCGGGGTCACCGGCCGTAAGATTATTGTCGACACCTACGGGGGCTATGCGGCGCACGGCGGCGGCGCCTTTTCCGGCAAGGATCCCACAAAAGTCGATCGGAGCGCGGCGTATGCCACCCGCTGGGTCGCCAAGAATATCGTTGCCGCCGGCCTTGCCGCCAGGTGCCAGATACAGATCTCCTATGCCATCGGTGTCGCCCGGCCGCTTTCCATTAACGTGAATACGTATGGAACCGGCGTTCTGGCAGACCACAAGCTCTGTGAGCTCATCGAAAAAGTGTTCGATTTGAGGCCGGCCGCCATTATCAACCGTTTGAAGTTGAAACGGCCGATATACAGGGAAACCGCGCGTAACGGTCATTTCGGACGCGAGCTGCCGCAGTTCACATGGGAAAAGACCGATATGATCGATGCGTTGAAAAAAGCGGCGGCAAAAATGTAGCTAGGGGGATGAGCACTCGAAAGGTGTGTAAAAGGCATGGACGTGCGTCATGCCTTTTGCTTTTTTATGGCGCGCAACCTTGCCCTGCCGGTTTTCGCTAGCGGGACCGTCATTATGCCGGAAACATCGGATAGATGGTAAAAATATAAGCATTAAGCCGTCCGTAGTCATATCTGATGTGCAATATGTTGTTGATGGTATGAATAAAATACTGCTGCCGATTTTTGCTGCATTCTCAATGTGCGCCGCGGCCATTACCGTGACCGAGAGCACCACGCGGCGCCTCGTCTTCACCTTTGAGATGGAGGGCTTTTCCTCGACAGTCGAAGGCAGCGGAGGCGGCGGAGTGGTATCGATACGGTTCAGCGATCAGAATTGCGCCGTGGTGCTTGACGGAGGAGAGGTTGTGCCGGGGCAGTCGGTATTTTTTGGCGCGCCGCGCTCAGGCGCCGTCACTGTTTCGTGTACACCGCTTGCGACAAGGCGGATGACGCTTGAGGGGGCACTCAGATCGCACGGTACGGCAGGGGCAGCGGCAGAAGACCATACGCCGAGGTTTTTATCGCCGTGGATATCAACGGTTGACTTTAACTGGTTTGGCGGGTACCGTGTTGGCCGCCTGTATATCCGTCCGTTCATGTATGAACCCTCATCGCGTACGCTGACGCTTCTTTTTTCCGCAACAGTTACGGTTGAGTTTTCTGAAGTATCGCCCGCGCCGTCCGCAGTCGCCGCCGTACCGGCGGATTACGGGCTGATGCTGGAAAAGATGCTTTTGAATTATCCGGTTGCGCGCGGATGGGGACGGCCGCTTGCCAAGGCACGGCCGAAATCCGCGGCCATACGCGGATTTGCTGATGCGGACCAGATGCTCACCTTCGGCGTCGGTGATGGACATGTGGGGTTTAACGAGGGTACCACCGACGAAAACGGCGTGGTGAAAATCACTGGCGCAGACGCATCGATGCTGCGCGGGCAGGCGATACACCGCATCTCGCTGTATGCGTCGCCGCAGCGGCCGCTCAACCGTGGAGTGCCGCATCCAGACGCCATACCCGACGGGGTGATCGAGGTGCCGTGCATGCGCGTCGACGTCGACAATGACGGCGTGTTCGATGCCGAGGATTACCTGCTTGCATATGTCACCGGAACATCGGATTGGTTTTTCAACGACTCCAACCGGTTCGAATATATGGTGAATCCCTACGACGATGACCGCCATTACTGGCTCGCGCTCAACTCGACAGCGGCCAGAACCCTGCCGGTGTTCGCGCAGCCGCCGGCCGGACCGGCGCCCGCGTCGACGTTTGAAGATCGGGTGATGTACCGGCGAGTGCTGGCTCTTGACAACAGAGATGGCACCCCCTGCGAACAGAGCGGAACATGCTGGTTCTGGTGGACGTTCAGCTCCACTGCGGCGTCATTCAGCCTGCCGATATCGCTGCCGGGACGTGTATCCGGCAGCGGAGGCGCCGTCAAGATCGGGGCGATGCAGCGCAGTTCGATGGGCACATCGGCATTGTCGGTGTCGGTGGGCGGGGTGCATATAACATCCGCATGCGATACCGCACAGTGGTACCCCGTCGCCTCGTGGGCCGGTGACACCATTTCTCTGCAATTTTCCGACCAGTCATCCGATCGCAAGGGATTTTTCGAACTGACATATATCGATATCAAATACCTCCGCCGTCTTGACATGACCGGCCTGACAAAACTGCGTATTTTTTCCTCGTCCGATTCTGGGCTTGTGGCCTACTCGGTGTCGGGATTTCCTGCGGAGACGTGCTATATCCTGCGCATCCCGGCCGACGAATCGCAGATGTCGCTTCTCGCCACAATTGCGCCGGGCACAGGTTCATATACATGGACCGATACCGGAGGGATAGGCGTGCGCTATGTCGCGGTCACGCAATCAGGGCTTTCCACTGCGCCCGCGCTCACGCCGTGGTACCGGCGCTCATCGGACGGAACCTATGATGTGCGTAAGCTTCGCAGCGCTTCCCAATCGGCCGACTATCTCATCATCACCGACAGTCTCCTGGCCGCTGAAGCGGTGCGGCTCGCCCGCCATAAATACGACATCGGCAGGTTCGCGTCTCCCCGCGTGGTCTCTGTCCACGATATTTATCGCGAATTCGCCGGCGGCAATGCCGATCCGGCAGCGATACGCAATTTTCTGCTCCATGCCTATCATTTCTGGCATGGAGGCGCCCCTTCGTATGTTGTTCTTTTCGGTAACGGCCATTATGATTACAAGGGATATTTAAGCGATGAAACAGTCCATGTGCCCACGGCGCAGATCAAGGAGAACTGCATCGAGGACTTTTTCGCCTACCTTGACAGCGGCGAAGACGCGTCGCTGCCCACGCCGCCTGTCCCCGATATGTATATCGGCAGAATTCCGGTCAACACCGTGAGCGAGGCCGCGATTGTCGTCGATAAAATTATCCGACTTGAGGGCGCGGAGGCGGATTGGGGCGCGTGGCGTAACCGCGTGCTCCTGGTGGCGGATGACGACCAGCAGGGGGCGAACCGCGACCCTATCTCATCATCGAATCCTCACCATCGTTCGTCCGAGGATGTGGAAACCGTGATCATGAACCGCCGGCCGTCGGTCGAAATGCGCAAGGTGTACCTGTTCGAATACGAATGGAACGAAGTGTATCTCAAACCCGAAGCGTCGCGGGCGCTCATCAACGAAATCAACAACGGCGTCCAGTGCGTGAATTATTTCGGGCACGGTTCCGATGACCGGTGGGCCGACGAAGGTCTTCTGAGCATCGAATCAATATCGAGTCTTGCCAATGAAAACCGTTATCCCGTCATTACATCGTTTTCGTGTTCGGTCGGCCGCTTTGACAAACCTTCGAACGAGAGCCTGTCCGACGCCTTGCTCAAGACCGCATCGGCCGGCGCAAGCGTCTCGATATCGAGCACGCGCAAGGCGTATGCAAGCGACAATGAAAAACTTGCCGAATCGTTTTACCACAACCTTTTTGATCCAACCACACCATGGACCGTGGGCCAGGCGTATGTCAGGGCAAAATCCGAGGCGGGCAATCTGAATAAGAACCAGCGTAACTATGCGATGTTCGGCGATCCATCGCTGCGGCTTTTGACAATCACCGATACCGTAGCATTGACCGTTGTCGACAAGAACGGCGCGGCAACCACCACGCTCAAGGCGCTTGAGCAGGGGGTGAGCGTGCGCGGCACAGTGCTGCGTGGCGGCGCGGCCAACGCGGCATTCGGCACTGCGGCAGCGCCCGCAACGGTCCGAATCGGCCTGTATAATCCGCCCCAAGACTCAGCGAAACGCAAAGACGGCGGCGCGGGCAACGTCACCTACCGGCTCCCCGGCACACCCGTGTTTATCGGCACGACACAGTTTAGCGGCGGACGATTCGAACAGAATATTTTCCTTCCGCGAAACCTTTTTTTCAACACAAGCGGCGTAAAACTCATCGCGTATGCATGGCAGGGAGCAGCAATCGGGGTCGGGATTAAAAGTGACATCATCTTCGACGGTATAGAAACAGGCGCGGTATCCGACACCACTGGGCCGAGCATCATGATCCGCCCGGTGTACGGAAACCGCAAATGGGACGGCGGCGCGGCATTCACCGACCGCATCATCGGCATGCTGCCGCTTGAGTGCGAAATCAGCCTCTACGACGAGAGCGGGATCGACGTCGCGGGTGTGGGCCCCGATGAGGGCCTGACGGTGGAGGTACCGGGCGCGTTTAACCGCCGTAATATCAACCATAAGTTTCTGTTCAACGAGGGCGATTTCCGCCGCGGCCGGGCGACAATTACGCTGGAAGAGGGCGATCTGGCGGAAGGGGAGCATGAGATGAAGATAAGCGGCCAGGACCTTCTCGGCAATATCTCGCGCATCTGCGCGATTGTCGAGATACTGCCGTTTTCGCAGTTCAAGCTCGGACAGGTCTTCAATTACCCCAATCCGTTCCGCATGGGGCAGACAACGCGTTTTTTCTTCTCCCAGTCGAACACCTATGCCAACGATCCCAACAAGTCGTGGTACGGCACTATTCAGGCCACGATTAAAATTTATACGCTGTCGGGAAAGCTCGTGCGGGTGCTGCGCGATGCGGCAAACGGACAGCAGTGGGACGGCACCGATCAGTACGGACGGCAGCTCGCGCCCAATGTCTACCTCTACCGGGTCGTTGTCGATGTCAATATGCCGGAAGTCAAGAAAACCGAAAAGAGCGGGATAAAAAAGCTGGTTATAAGGCCGCCGCGCTAGACGCCGTTCTCGCTCCGTGCGGCCCGCACCATCCTCTGCAGTTCCCCCAGCACTTCCTTCACGCCTTCGCCGGTGACCGCCGACATGAGACGCCATCCCGCGGGTATTTGTATGGCGTCCTGCGATTGGACCAGGTCGCTTTTTGTCAGCAGGAAACATTTTGGCTTTTCTGCCAGAAGCGGGCTGTATTCTCGAAGTTCGGAGAGCAGCACCTCAGCGTCGGCCTGTGGATTTTTCGCGGTCGATTCCACCATGATTGCGAGGATTTTGGTGCGCTCGATGTGGCGCAGAAATCTGATGCCCAGCCCCTTGCCTTCGTGCGATCCCTCGATCAGGCCGGGAATGTCGGCCACGACAAATGACTCGTACCCGCCATCCATCTTGACAATGCCAAGGTGCGGTTCTGTCGTCGTAAACGGATAGTCGGCGATTTTCGGGTGGGCGCGGGAAATTTTCGAGAGAAACGTCGATTTTCCGGCGTTTGGCCTTCCCACCAGTCCCACGTCCGCAAGCACTTTCAGCTCCAGGCGCAGGCGCTTGTGTTCGCCGGGACGGCCGGGTTCCACGGTCTGCGGATCGGGATTGCGGCGCGACATCAAAGCCGCGTTTCCCCGCCCACCACGGCCACCCCGCGCAACAATCGTCCGTTTCCCGTCTTCTAAACAGTCAAGTAGTATCTCGCCCGTTGCTTCATCGCGCACGATGGTTCCCAGCGGGAGCCGTATGGTCATGTCCTCGCCGCTTCTGCCGTCCTTGCGCGCGCCCTGGCCGTGCGCGCCGCGACCTGCCTTGTAGCTTTTACGGTACGCCGCGTCTTGCAGCGTATGCATCTGCCCGCACCCCTCAACGAGCACGTGTCCGCCGCGGCCGCCGTTGCCGCCGCTTGGCGGGCCGAACGGCTTGAATTTTTCCCGTTCGTGCGCGTAGCAGCCGTTTCCCCCGTCGCCGGCCTTCACTTCTATCACCGTTTCATCGATGAACATATGCCGCCCTTGGCGGAAGCCTCACCTCACCAGCAGTACAGGAGAACCGCGGCGTACCGCGGTTCACTTTTTAGCCGCGTCTCCGGCCGATGAGGCGCTTGTTGAAGCCGAACCTGACCCGGAGGACGAACCGCCCGAAGAGGCGGGTGATTTTGACGAAGAATTTTCGGATGACGAAGAAGCGGCAGTGCCTGTTTTGTCTTTTTCAGCGGCTTTTTTATATGAATCGGACCGGTAATCGGTAATGTAAAAACCCGATCCTTTGAATAGGAATCCCGCGCCGCCGGAAAGAAGACGGTGCACCGGCCCTTTGCACGCTTCATCGATGCATGCCGTGAGCGGTTTATCAGTAATTTTCTGAAACACTTCAAAGATCTTCCCGCATTTTTCGCATTCATATTCATACGTCGGCATACTTAATTCACACCTCCTGTTGATACGAAAACGGGTTTGAAATATAAAAATACCATTTGTACCGCCGGTATGCAGAAATCCTTACGGTGACGAATGCGGTGTTGCATGCTTTGATATGGAGCGTTTTCGTCGGCGGATGTTTTCCGGCGCATATACTGCGTCGAGGTCATAATCGCTGTTGCCGGTTATGCGCACCGAGATAATGTCGCCGGCAGAGAAACCGCTGCCGCGGATACGCACGATACCGTCCACCTCGGGCGCGTCTCCCCGCGTGCGGCCTTCGCCGTTCCATCCGCGGCGGCCGGACGGCACAACCCGATCGACAATAACCGGCGCTACGGTCTGCCGCAGGGCGGCAAGGATTGAACGGCTGATCCCGCGCTGTATTTCAAGAAGCGTATCGCGGCGGCGGCAGGCGACGGCATGCGGTACGCGATGCGGCATGCCTGCCGCCGCTGTTCCTTCTTCGGCCGAATAGGCGAAAACGCCGAGTTTTTCAAACCGCGCCCATTCCGTAAATCGGATTAAATCCTTGAAATGCGCCTCGGTTTCGCCGGGATATCCCACGATAAAGGTGGTGCGCAGAACGGCGCCGGCCACGGTGCTCCGTATGGTTTCTATGAGACGGCGGACGTCGCGCGAAAGCGGTGCGCGCCGCATAGAGCGGAGGATGGGATCGGCGCTGTGCTGAAGCGGCATGTCGAAATAGGGGCAGAGGCGCGGTTCAGACGCGATAAGCCGCAGAAGCCCGCGGTCGAGTCGGCGGGGGTGAAGGTACATGAGGCGGATCCAGGGGAAGGAGGTCGCCGCGAGAAGCTTTTCAAGAAGCTTGACAAGAGAATAATTTTTGTCCCGTCCGTAATATGTCGTGTCCTGCGATACCAGGATGCATTCCCGCGCGCCCCTGCTTTCGAGCCACTGCGCTTCTTTGATAATCGATGCCGCCGGGCGGCTGTGGTACGGTCCGCGGATAAACGGTATGGCGCAGAACGAGCAGCGGTGCGAGCACCCGTCGGCGATTTTCAAATACTGAGTCGCGACAAGGCCGGTCAGGCGGCGCGGCGGGACGGGGGACGCGGCGGGAGCGGGGGCGGTTTCAGCAAGACGGCGCCGAAGTTCTTCTTTCCAGTTCGACAGGCTCAGCCACACATCCACTTCCGGCATGAGACTGCGCGCCTGCGTGCGGTATCGCTGTGAAAAACAACCGGCCACGGCAAGAAGCCTGCACTGTCCGCGCTTTTTCCATTGGCTCATCTGAAGGATTTCTTCGATTGCCTCTTCTTTTGCCTCGTGGATAAAGGCGCAGGTATTGACAATGATGACGTGGGCGCGCGACGGATTCTCGACCATGCGCAGTCCCATTGCCTGCAGATGCGCCATCATCGTCTCGCCGTCGACGACATTCTTTGCACAGCCGAGATTTCGAAATGTAAACGTCACCACCCGGAGTCGTCGCCCCACTCTCCGCCTTTTCCCCAATCGTCAGTCGGCGCGGGCCGCGCCGCGCCGGTATTGTCGGGCGTTGATGAAGCACCGGCGGGGGACGCCGCCGATGGTGTAGGTGTTGCATTGACTTCGGCCGGCGGCGCGGGCTTGACTGCGGGTGTTGTTTCCGTTGATGAACTCCAGGAGCCGCTTGATGACGATCCGCTCCATGAATCCGACGTGCGGGCGCTTGAAGCTGCGCTGCTGCTGCCCCATTGCGAAACAGCAGGTGTGGAGCCCGGACTCCCGCCGTATTCGCCGACAGAGCTCTTCCCCATGCCGTATCCGTCCATGCCGACATTGTCATTGGAGCGGTTATCGATCCAGTATTGATAGCCAGCGGAAACCAGTTCGCTTTCTGCAAAATTTCTGGCCGCCGAAATGGAATTGAACCCGCCGATACGCACCCGGTAGTACGTCCCCATGAGATCGGGCGTCGGATTGGAGACTTGCGCAACATACGCCGGCCAACCCTTGGCCTCGCACTCTCCTGCCAGCTTGTCGGCAAAGCGCTTGGATGTGACACAGGATATCTGCACCACGTACCGGCCGCCGGGGAGAAATTCGGCAGTTGATGAGGAAGAGTAAAAATCGCTTTTCCTCCGCATGTTACCGGCTTTTTGCGACGAAGCTTTTTCGGTCGCGTCAGCGTCTTCGTCATAAAATTCGTTGAAAATATCGTCGCTGTCCTTTTTCACTGTTGTCTCAAGTTTCGGCATCTCCGGTGTTGCCGGTTCGATTTTTTTCTTTTTCTGACACCCGGAGAAAACACAAGCCGCTGCAAGCGCCAGACATACTGCCCTTTTCACTGGCATAAACCCTCCCTTATGCGCCTGGAATATTCGGCGCCGATGTTTATTAAATATGCTTTGTGAATATCATTAAAATCCACCGTGGGCGGAACATATGATTTAATGATATTACAAAAGCAGCGTATTTTCAAAGGAAAATATTCGATTTTTACAAAACAGGCTCGCGGAGTAAAGCACCTGAGTTTCGGAACAGCCCCGTGTCGCTGAACGCTGATTTCTGACATCTGGACCCTATGGCGAATGTACGCGCTCATTTTGTGAATAACGCCGGCTCTAAAATCCCTCGGGCAGCCCCTTGAGAAGCTTTCCCGCCTCGACCGCCTGCGGCGTGCCGGGATAATTCTGTATGATGGCGCGGAGGGCGCGAACCGCGTTTTCGATTTTGCCTTCTTTCAGAAGCGCGGCGGCCTTGCTGGTGAGTGCCGCGGCCTGTTTAACTTTCTTTGCCGTAGTGCCGCCGTCGCCTTCGATTTTCAATACCGGAAACGAGGGGTTAAGGTTGTATGATCCGTATTTCATGACAAGACATGCATTGTCCGCGCCCGCAGAATGATAGCAGATGCTTCGCGTGTCGAATACGATGAATTTTCCGGCCGTGCGGTATGACGCCTCGATGGTGAGCGCCGGCGCTTCGTCGATATAAAGCGTAAGCCGTGCCGGTACCGTCGCGCCTCCCAGCGGAGCGTAGGTAAAGACGTAGCGGTAGCGTTTCACCGACGGCTCGGGCTTGTCGGGGCTGTCGGCGCCAAACAGGCGCGCATGCTTGACAATGTCCAGCTCATCGGCAAGCATCGTAGCCGAATCCACCACCAGCGTAAGCGACGTGAGCCAGGTTTCCTGCATGTAGGCGCCCATGTCTTCATAGGTATATGCAAACCGTTTGCCCGCGGGCTCCATCCGCACGATCCATTTCACGGCACCGCCGCGCGCTTCCGAGCGCCGCCGCACCTTCGTCTCGGCAAGCATCGACGACAGCATGTCTTTGCGGCGATAGCGCACTATCGAGTTGAGCACCACGTCTATTATCTCTATAGGGTTGAGAATGCCAGCCAGAAGATCGCGGGTGTCGGATGCGTAGCAGTCGTTGGCCAGGAGAAGCTCGAAGCCGTCCTTGCGGCTGAATGTTTCGATATATTCCGGCTCGCCGAGATCGATCTCCTTCAGCGTTGCGCGTATTTCATCGGCCACCCCGCCTGAAAGCTCAACGTCGGCGGCATATGCCCGCGGAAGCAGGGGGGCGACAAGGTCCTGGGGCGCGCGGATACTCGATAAAAAATCGAACTGTGTCTGTTGCAGGTCCTTGGCTTTCATGGAGGTAAAACAGAGAAAGATGACGGCACCCCGGAATCCGGGTAATCCCCTCTTCATATTAACAATACTCCATCGCCTCATTGCACCATTGTTCCATTACTCCATTACTCCATTCTCCCATCCCCGCATTCCCCCATTCGCAACGTCAGATGACGCCCTTGGACGACGGGATTGCTCCGCCGCCGCGCGGATTGAGGCTGCATGCCTGGCATAGCGCACGTCCGAAAGCCTTGAAAACCGCTTCGAGCGAATGGTGGCTGTTTCTCCCGCGCAGTAAATCAATATGTATCGTGGCGCGGGCATTGTCGGCGAACGCCTTAAAAAAGTCCTGCGCGAGGTCGCACTCGAAATCGGAGATAGTACGGTCGATGAGTTCCACAGCGTAAACCAGCGTCGAACGGCCGCTTAAATCGATGCAGACCCGTGCCAGCGACTCATCCATGGGAATGTATGCCGCGGCGAACCGCGTGACGCCTGCGTGATCGCCCAGCGCTTGGGCAAACGCCCTGCCCATGCAGATTCCGATGTCCTCGGCGCTGTGATGAAAATCGATTTCACGGTCGCCTTTGCAGGCAACGGTCAGGTCGAACATCCCGTGACGGGCGAACAGCGTCAGCATATGATCGAAAAATCCGTTGCCGCTGTCCACCGACGACACGCCCGTGCCGTCGAGCGCCACCGTTACCGTGATATCGGTTTCTCTGGTTGTACGCTTGATTTCCGCCGTCCGCATCATACCGTCTCCTTCTTTATTATTAGGGCACGCGGATATTTATGATGTGCTCTGCGTACAAGGTTAGCTGCAATCCCTTCGGGATATGCAGGCTGATACCACGGCCTCTGGCCGTGGAGCACATGTCAACAATTCGGCACTATCGTGCCGACCTAGTCGTACCGGCCTATGGCCGGAATCCCAGGCCACGGGCTTTGCCCGTGGTTGTTGACT
>Ga0129299_1001235_pt1 | contig 17056 bp, 12 predicted proteins | sample ConPoolayeCmetaG_FD_94477 | JGI IMG/M metagenome (GOLD analysis project Ga0129299, IMG submission 94477) | Hot spring microbial mat communities from California, USA to study Microbial Dark Matter (Phase II) - Cone Pool mat layer C metaG ... | reverse complement strand
CGCGGCGGTGCGCGCGTCATGCGGCGTTCCGCTCGCTTTTTCGCCGGTGCTGATGGACACGATGATGCTTCTTGACGGCGGACTGACGGCAAACATACCGGTGGAAACGGCACGGGAAGAGGGCGCCCGCTACTGCATCGCCGTCGATGTGACGTCGCCGATGTGGAACCATGAAGATATCGATAATCCGGTGCGGCTCTACAACCAGGTGGTCGCTATCGGTATCGCCCGCCAGAAAGCCTACGAGCGCGGGCTGGCGGATATCGTGATTACTCCCGACCTGAAAGAATTTCTCAACACCGACTTCAGCGCGATCGATACCATGATTGCTCGCGGCTATGCGGCTGCACGGCGCGTACTGCCCGTGATACAACGCGATATGGATTCGCTTGGATATACGGATCGGAAACGGGGGGAAAGAACAACAGCCCGTATCAGGCTGCCGGTCGCATGGCAATGCAACGACAGGTACCTCGCCGAGGCGCTCACGGGCCTCGACAGCGTGCTTATCCGGCGCTGCGGCCATGACATGCCGCGCGACAGTTTTATCATGTATGCCGATTCGTTTTGCGCAGCGTTGGGCTATCCTTTTGCCCGGACGGTTGTCGCAGACGCGGATGGCCGGGGCGCCATAGCGGCCGTTGACGCCGGCGTGGTGCAGAACGTGCGGGTCGAGGGCAACACCCGTACGTCGCGGCGCCTGATAGTCTCCGCCGCCGATATTCATCCCGGCATGACATTGAAAGCGGGTATGATCGAGCAGGCGATCGCCGCGCTGTATGCGACCGGGCTTTTTCAGAACGTCAATATTGAAATTGACAGCGGAACGATCGTCCGCATCATCGTGATCGAGAATAAATACTTGCGGGCCCGCCTCGGACTGCGGTTCGACGAGTATCACCTGGGCGAGGGGTACATCCAACCGGCACACGAAAACCTGTTCGGTTCGGGTGTAACCGCGCTGCTGCATATTCAATACGGAATGCGGCGAGAAAAATATGCCTTCATGCTGCAGGGAAGCCATCTTTTCTCAGCGAAGCTCGCCAATAATCTGCGGTTTCAGGTGTACATGTCGCGCGAAAGCGTGGTGAAACTGCTGGAATATAAAGCGTATCCCGATCCGCTCGATTCTGCATGGGCAGAAATCAGGCGGCAATACAGCGAATTGACGCTTCGCAAGGCCGGATTGCTCGGCATGGCGGGAACACAGATCGGACGAATAGCAATGCTCGACGGCGGCTTCAGGATAGAGCGTTTCACGGTTACGAGATCGGCGGACGGGGTATTTGACGCCGATCCCCTGGGCGCATCATTCAAGCAGGGAATCAGGTACCTCATGCTGCGGCTGACTGTGGATAATCTGGACAGATTTCCCTTTCCCCAAAAGGGGCAAAAACACTATATTAGTATCGGTGGAGCGAGCGATGCGCTTGGGGGAACGGAAAGCTTTTTCCATATTAACGGCAGTTTCAGCAATCACCTGACGTTTCATCAACATCATACCGTTATGTCCCATGTTCGTTTCGCATGGGCAAACAAACCACTGGAGGACGTTGATCGGATTTACCTGGGCGGGGCGCTGCCTGAGGAAAAATACCACGATATCGCGATCTATAACTATGTTCCTTTCATAGGCCTGCGGACACGAGCGTTATCGGGCGATATCATGGGAGTGCTGCGCTGCGAATACAGGCGGGAATTTGTTAAAAACCTGTATCTGAGCGCTTTAATTGATTGGGGAGACACATGGGAGAAAAATGATTTCTCCTTTTCCCGATCAGCCGCATCTGATTTTTTTGACTCAGCGCCGATCGGGGTGGGAATGAGCGTGGCCTATGCATCAGTAATAGGCCCGATTCGCCTTTCGTGGGGACGGGTTGTGTACGGTTCGCTTGATCGCCGCATCGACGGCGGCCGTGAGATAACGGACGACAATGTTCTGTACTTTTCGGCAGGGCACGACTTCTGAACAGGATTTCCATGATATGGCAGCACAGGATTATCATTATTTTAAACAAGGACAACAAGTGCCGGGTAATACCCAGGATTTACAGGATAAGGAAACCGGAGTGCCACGATTATAACTATCGGGGGATTGTTCATTCAGTATGCGTTGTAATATCGCGCCGAAATTGTTCCTCGGGTTTCTGGTCATCATTTTTCTCAACGTCTTTTTCGTCGTTATTGTCTCGAAGCTTACCGATCTTATTGTCATCGCTTCAATTTTAAAACGGCAGAACGAGGTGAAGAACCATCTGCTCCACATTTCCACCCTCCACATGTCGCAGACCCGCAGCCAGCTTATTTTCGAAAAGCTCCGTCATCAGGGATCCGCCGATAATTTCAGGCAGACGGGCAAGGTCATCGAGCGGATCATCGATTCGACGATCGCGGAGCTGTATGAAGTGTGCAGGCTCGATTCGCTTGTCAGGGCAGAAAAGGACTCGGCCGACCCCGGACCATGGATGCTGATGTCGATCTTTACCGACAGAGTAAAAAAGAATAATGCCGCTTATGCAAAAGCGTTCGAGGATTTTATCATGTATGCGGCACAGCCGCGCCACGAACGAAGCGACGGGCGCGGAAAAATGATCAACGAGATTCTGGCGTCAAGCGATCTGGGGTTGCGCGATGGACTGGCGGCGGCCGACTCGCTCATCGAACTGCAGACCAAGACCCGCATCAAAGACATCGAGAACCGGATCAACGGCATGCGGCGGCTTACCCTGATTATTGTCATCGGCATATCGGCTTTCTCGCTGCTGTTCGGCTTCGGTTTTTCCCGCGCCATTACCAATCCGCTGCGCCGTCTGCGCGAATCGGCGCGTACTATCGGCAAGGGCGAATTCGATTTCAACCCCCGGGGATATCCCAAGGACGAGATAGGCGATCTGGCGACCGCATTTTTCGAAATGGCATACGATCTGAAACGAACGCAGGAAGAACTGATCAAGTCGAAGCGCCTTGCCGCCATCGGCCAGATAGTCGCCTCGGTAAACCATGAGATTAATAATCCGCTGATGATTATTTCGGGCAACGCCCAGTTTCTCGAGATGTCGATGGAAGGGTATCCGCAGGAGATGAAAGACCGGGTGCGGGCCATTCTTGATGAAACGGAGCGTATCTCGCAGGTCACCCGAAAACTGCGTGAAATCAAAAACCCCGTCGTTGAAGACTATACGTCGAGCGGCGAACAGATGATCAACCTTGACAAATCAGCAACATGATGCATCTGAAGCGTGCCGGTGACTTTCAACACCGTCCGGCGCTATGGACGGCATGCGCGGCTGTTTGTACGGCCGCCGCGCTGGCGGCAGGCTGCGCCTCGTCGATGGCGGTTTCGGTCTACAGCTACGAAGACAAGCTTCTCGCCGAAGCTGATTCGCTGTTCCGTACCGGCAACTACGAATATGCAAAGCTGAAATACACCAAAATCCGTGATGAATACCCGAAAAAGCTGCAGGGGGCCAAGGCACAGTACAGCCTCGCCTACATCAACATCTATTACGACAATCCGTTCGCGGATTACAATGCGGCCCTGCGCGAATTCAAGCGCTTTGCCGCCATGTACCCCACCGATCCCAGAATCGACATGGTCAACAACTGGATCCGCATCCTTACCATCCTTCAGGACTTCGGCAAGAATTTCTATGGAAGCAACTCACAGCTGCGCGCGTTGCAGGACAAACAATCTTCCATATTCAAGAATTATTCGACAATCCAGGACGCATACCTTCGCTGCGATAAAACAAAGGATTCCCTGATTCAGAGGATCCAGATCCTTGAAGGCATCATAGCGGAGATCGACAAGATACGATGAATTCTGTACCATTCCGCCCGCCAATCGGTTCCGTTCGTTCCATCGTCGTCAAAGTGGGCAGCCGCATCCTTGCTTCCCCCGAAAGCCCGGATCACGACCGGCGGCTCAAGAACCTTGTCGGTGATCTTGTGGCCATGCATACGGCGGGCATCCGCGTGCTGCTGGTCACCTCGGGCGCCATCGCCCACGGCGTTCGCGCCCTGCGCCTTCCGCGCCGGCCCCGGACAATGCCGTTAAAACAAGCCTGCGCCAGCGTCGGCCAGATACGACTCATGCACCTGTATGAATCGCTGTTCGCGCAGCACGGCGTCACCATCGGCCAGGTACTGCTCACCTGGGACGATCTTCGCGATAAAAAACGGTATGTAAACCTTCGCAATACCCTGTTCCAGCTTCTCGACCGCTCGGTAATCCCCATCCTCAACGAAAACGACTCGGTCGGGGTCGAGGAAATCCGCTTTGGCGACAACGACACCCTGGGCGCGCATGCGGCCATGCTTGCGGGCGCCGACCTGCTGGTGATTCTGACCGATACCCCGGGGCTCTTCGATGCAAATCCGCGCACGACCAAGGGCCGCCATATTCCCCTGGTTGAACGAATAACGGCCGCGGTGCATGCGTATGCCGAAGAAAAAGGATCGGCACAGGGCGTGGGCGGCATGGTGACAAAACTGAAAGCGGCCGAGATGGTGACAAAGGCCGGGATATTCGCCATTATCGGTGACGGATTTCACGGCCGGCTCCTCGATGCGGTGCGCGACGAAACCGCCGGAACGCTGTTTCTTCCATCCAAAAAGCGGATGTCGTCCAGGCAGCGGTGGCTTGCCTTCAGCGGACGGGTTCGCGGCGCACTTTCCGTCGATGAAGGAGCGCGCAGGGCGCTGTGTCGAAAAGGCACCAGTCTGCTCCCCGCGGGCATACGATCGATAACAGGGGCGTTCAACGCCGGCGACATGGTTGAAATCACGGATGAGTCGGGACATGCCTTTGCACGCGGCAAAGTCAGTTACTCATCGGCTGACATTGAAAAGATTCTGGGCTGCCGCACCGGCGAGATTGCCGAACGAATCGGCCGGAAAACGTCGGACGAAGTGATACACCGGGACAATCTGGTGCTGCTGGGAACAGGGGAAAATTGAGAAAATCCGGAAAGGACAACGCCATGAAATGTTGCCATCTGCAGAAAATCATCGATACCGTCGCCGTGAAAGCGCGTGGGGCAAGCGCGGCGCTTGCGCAGGCCGATCCCGCCGCGATTACCAGGGCGCTTGCAATCATGGCCGATTCGCTTGAGCGCGAATATCCGCGCCTGCGCGCCTGTAACGACAAAGATATCCGCGCCGCGCAAGCGCGAGGACTTTCCGACGCGTTTATCGACCGCTTGACGCTCTCGCCAAAAGTGATGGCCGCCATGGCGCGGGGGATGGTTGAAGTGAGTCGTCTTCGCTCTCCGATTGGACAGACGTATGACGCACGCACACGGCCCAACGGCCTGAAAATCTGCAAAGTGCGCGTTCCCATCGGCGTGGTGGCCATCATCTACGAATCGCGGCCAAATGTGACCGTTGACGCGGCGGCCATATGTCTGAAATCGCATAATGCCGTGGTTCTTCGCGGCGGCTCGGAAGCATATTATTCAAATACGGCGCTTGCGGAACTGTTCGGCAAGGCGCTCAAAAAAGCCGGGTTGCCGCCAGCCTCGGTACAGCTCATTCCTACGACCGACCGCGCTGCTGTTGAGCTGCTCCTTAAAAGGAGCGACGCCATAGATCTCGTCATCCCGCGCGGCGGCGAAGGCCTTATTCGCATGGTGACCGAACATTCGCATATCCCCGTCATCAAGCATTATAAGGGTGTCTGCCATGTCTTTGTTTCCCGCCATGCCGACATGAAAAAGGCGCTCCCTATTGTTGTCAATGCAAAAGTACAGCGGCCCGGCGTCTGCAACGCAATGGAGACACTCCTGCTTGACAAGGGCCTGCCGCTGATGCATCGCAGGGCAATCATTGCCGCGCTCAAAAGCAGGGGCGTGATCATGTTCGGCGATCCGGCAACCCGCGCGCTCGATCCGGCAATCAAAAAAGCCACCGTCGCCGACTGGGAGGCGGAGTATCTTGATTTGCGGCTGGCGGTCCGCACCGTGGCCGGCGTGGAGGAGGCCATCGACCATATCAACACCTATGGTTCGCACCATACAGACGCAATCGTCAGCGAATCAGCGCGCGAAATCGAACGTTTCCTCGCCCGGGTCGACTCTTCGTCGGTCATGGCAAACGCAAGTACGCGCTTTTCCGACGGCGGAGAATACGGTTTGGGCTGCGAGATTGGAATTTCCACCGACAAGCTCCACGCCCGCGGGCCGATGGGAGTGGAAGAGCTTCTGACATATAAATGGATTGTGCGGGGAAGGGGACAGATTCGGCGGTAAACAAATGACAGAAGGCGGAATGTCGGCGTATGCCGAAGCATGCCACAATCGTGCGCTGATGCATGCGCGCACGGGACGGTATCTGGAGGCGATACAGCTGGACCGCAGGGCTCTTCAGATCACGCCGGCCTACGATCAGGCCCGGGTGACGCTGGCGGAATGGGAGAAACGAAAGGACATGTATACCGAAGGCACGGTGGGCGCCGATGTCTCGCCGCCGGCCCCGCCGCAGTCTCCGGCCGACTCCCCGGCCGGCATGCTCAAAAAGGCCGGGACGCCATGAAGAAGAAAAATGGGGGAAGAAAACGGTTTCTTGTTGCGCCGCTCGACTGGGGTCTCGGCCATGCCGCGCGATGTATCCCGGTTGTCCGCGCACTTCTTGACATGCAGCAGGACGTCGTCATAGCGGCGAGCGGGAACCCGGCGCGGTTTCTTTCCGAGGAATTCCCCCAGTGCGCGATTGCGCCGATTACGAATTACCGAATGACATACACCGCATATCCGTTCCTTATGGCGCTGAAATTCCCGTTCATGGTTGCTAAAGTGTATCGTACTGCTCCACGAGAACGCCATGATATCGAACGGCTTGTTGAAAAACATGATATTGACGTGGTGATTTCCGATCAACGGTTCGGATGTCATACAACAAAAGCCCGCTCTATTTATATCACCCACCAGCTCTGCGTGAAAATGCCGCCGGTGTTCGGCAGGCTTGAGCGCCTGGTCGCGCGAAAACTTCGTGAGGCCGCCGGAAAGTTTGACGAGGTGTGGATACCTGATTACAGCGGCAGCGATAACCTGACCGGAGATTTGACGCGCAAATATCCGCTGCCGCCGCGGCACCGCTTTATCGGCCCGCTGTCGCGGTTCGACGGAGTAGCGCCGGATATCCGCGATCTGGCTGCGCCCGATATTCTCGTGATGCTTTCCGGGCCGGAGCCGCAGCGAAGCGTTCTCGAGCGCATCATGCGCGCACAGCTTGCGGCCCACCGGGGGGGACATAGCGTGATGCTTCTGGGAAGGCCGGAGCGGAGCGGAAGCGAGTTGGTATCCGACAGCCTCGAATGCTTTCCGCATCTTTCCACCCGCATGACCGCGGGTCTGCTTCATCGCGCGGCCGCGGTTGTCTGCCGCGGCGGCTACACGACAATCATGGAGCTGGTGAAAATGGGGAAACGGGCCGTGCTGATCCCCACGCCCGGCCAGACGGAACAGGAATACCTGTGCGGCCGGATGAAGGACAAAGGATGGGCAGTATCGTATCCGCAGTCACGGTTCAACCTTCTGAAAGCGCTCAATGAGGTTACAAAGATTCCTCCGCCGCAGCCGCCGAAGGGGCAGGAGGGTCTGCTTGTCGAGGCACTGGAGCATTTATGACCAGGATGGTCGGGATAAAAGGATTTTCATGATAGATATATTCAGATTTCCTCCATCATCGTCAGATTTTTAATAATTGCTCCTTTTTCTCCAGGTAATAACAGAAATTTTCAAACGGCACGCCGCGGGGTATTTGGCGATCAAGCATCGGGATACCCCCGCCGTCCGCCGCCACGGCGCCACGCGATCGAGTTCCCGAGCGATTGCGTCCAGACCCTCGAACAGTACCGATTTCCTGATACCGCGTGATGACTATTGGAAATATGCAACGATCCGTTTGACCGTTGTTGGATTGGCAACTACGGAATTTAGGTCTAAACGACTATTTGGATAAGACTCCTTTTTCATATTTCTAATGAAGATTTCTTCCCAAACCGATATAATGAATATGGAGAATCCTGTGCAAGATAAGGAGTTAGAGTTATTAATCAAAAGCATTAAATTTTGAAATCCTGTTAAGAGATTATCGCACGATAGGATCCTTCCAAGGATTTTGAGTTTTGAATTCAGGAGTCCGCCTTTTGGCATATTGTCGTATCAGAACAATCTGCCTGAGCATATCCGTGCTGGCCGGCGCTTTTCATCCGGCACAGGCGGCCAATTATTTCATGTTCGATACTGACCCCGACGGCGGCAACTCCGGCCGCACGGTCGCCAACTTCCTCCTGCTTCCTGTCGGCGCGCAGCAGCTCTCGCTCGGTACTGTCCCTTCAATGGCATCGTGGGACGCGACCGATGCGCTCATGGCAACGGGAAATACGGCGTTTTTCAACCAGTATATGGTGGCGGTCACACACCTCGAATGGATCATGGGGCTTCGCAAGGAATTCGCCGCGGGCTGTATCCCCATCATCGACATCGGCACCGTGGGCGTCTACTCGCAGGTTTTTACCATCGGAAGTTTCGAGAACGCACGGGATATCGACGAGTACGTAGTGACCAATCCTCTCGCGGCCGAAGTCAATGTCGGGGCATCGTTCGCCCGCGAGATAATCCCGTTCAAGCTCGGTATGGGCGCCTGGGCATCGTATATCGAAAGCAGGCTGGCGGGCGATGATGGCCGGGCGTTTAATGCAGGTTTTGACGCAACCTACCGGTTCAGCCAGAAAGCACAAGGCCGCGGCTATATCCGCAATCTCGGCTCCCCTATCGTGTACAACGAGACGCCAGAGCCGCTTCCCCTGCAAATCGGCCTTGCCGGCGAGTATTCTCCGTTCATAGCAGAAGACACTGCCCTGGGAAAATCTTTCAGCTTAAGCATCGGGCTCGGTGTGGCGAAAACCGCCGACCTTCCCATCCAGGCCGGTTTGGCCGTCGATGTCAGCCCGTTTCGCGAAATCTCGCTTCGCGCCGGATACGAATACAGCTATGGACGCGGTCCCGGGCTCTCAGGCCTTTCGGTCGGCGGCGGGCTTTTAATAAAAGGCTACGGCGCCGATGTCGCGTTCAAATACCAGTCGCCGGAATTCGGATGGGTGTGGTCCGCCACGGCGAAATTCGCCACCGAGGAAGTCAAGCAGCGGTCGGCGCAGGAATACTACCGCATCGCCGAAAAGCATTTCAGAAAAGAACGCTACAACATGTGCATCGATTTTGCCTACAGGGCTCTCAAGCTCAATCCCGACATGTGGCAGGCCCACGAGCTTATCTCGAAGAGCGTATCGCGGATGCGGCGGGCGCAGGGGCTCGAAATCGGCCTTGTTTACACCGGCAATATCCAGGGACAGTTCGCCCCCCTACAAATAGGCCAGGCGAGTATGGGCGGGCTTGCGCGCCAAGCCACGGTCATTAAAACCCTCATTCGCCAATTCCCCGTCTGCTTTGTTATCGACGCCGGCAACTTTATCAAGGGCACTTCCCATCCATTCAAGGCGCAATTCGCAGACTCATTTTACACCATGCTGTCGTATGATGCGGCGGGCATCGGCCCGGGCGAAATGGATTTCGGTCTCGAACGCTTTCTCAAGGGCAGCGAAAAGTCACGAAAACTATTCACCCTGACGAACCTCGCCAATGAGTATCCCGGCGGCGCGCCGGCCGGCGTTCGTTTTATATCGGCGGGCAAATACACCTTCGCGCTTTTCGACGTCATTGCGCCGCCGCTGGTTTCAGCGGAACAAGCGCGCGCGCAGCTTGTTAACGGCATTCCTGCGGTGAAGCGCCTGCTCGAAATGGAAAAAATCAAAAAATGCAACCTTCGCATCATGATCCTGCATGCGCCGTGGGAAGCGGCGAAAGTATACCTGCAGCACCTGCAGGGCATTGATATCGTCCTCATGGGCTCGCTCGAACAGAAATTCGACGTTCCCATGAAAATTGGTTCCACACTATTCCTTTCCGCGGGCGAACTCGGTAAATACGTGGGAGCGCTGACGCTCAGGTTCGATAAAAAAGGAAAACTGCTCTCCTACGACAACAGACTGGTTCCGCTTATCGACGCGGTGGCGGCGGACGCGGAAATGGAGCGCGCGATCGAGGCAATCATCGCCCGTATCGACGTGGCGGAGCAGGGACTTGCCGACCGCGGCCTTCGCACGGCCACGCCCGAGGGCGTGTTCGCTTTCGTGTCCGACCGGCAGGGAAAAAACAACGTATACCTTAATGTGCCGATGCAGAAATCGCAGTTCCCGCTCACGGCGGCCGCTACGCGCTGCGCATCTCCGCGGGTGTCATTCAAGTCGGAAAAAATCATCTATCTCGAAGACAACGATTCGTCGAGACAGACCGAATTGTTCTCAATGGATCTCACCGGCGCCAATAAGATGCGGCTCCCGATGCCGGGCAATGTCAGTGAAGCATGCCTGTCGTCGAACGGCGACTGGGCGTTCGTGTCGGTGCAGACCGGCAGGGGATCCGATATATACCGTATCATGACGCGCGGCGGCGAACCGCTGCCCGTGGTTACGTGGGAGGACTCCGACGAGAGCAATATCGACGCATCGCCCGACAGCATGCTCATCGCTTTCGCCAGCGACCGCGACGGCACATGGCAGATATTTTTTACCGACACGAGCGGCAGCCGGCCGACGCAGATCACCAGCGCCAAGGCCGATCATATACGGCCGCGGTTCAGTCCCGACGGCAAGCGGCTTGCGTACCTCTCCGACAAGCACGGATTTGGCGGTAAAAAGGATCTGTGGGTACACGACGTGTTCGAGGGCGGCGACGCGCAGGTCACAGCCGGCGTACCGGTCACCGATTTCTGCTGGCTTTCCGACGGCAAAACCATTGTGTGTGTCGCGGGGTTCGATACGCTTCGTCTTTTTGTCTGCAATATCGAGAAGAAAGAGCGCCGCACGTTTATTGCGCCAGACAGCGCCGGGTCATTCAACGAGATGTCGCCGCGAAGCGTCATTATCAAAGGCGTTGAAAAGGTGGTGTATGTGCGGGAATACGAAAACGGCGAGCGGCGGATACATTGGGCCAACACCGACGGTACCGACGACCGCTGTATTATAAACAGTGACGGACGTGACTGGATCGAGTAATGCCGCTTCTTTTTCAGCAGAAGCCGCAGAGAGACAAGGGACTTTTTTTCTGAAAGGACAACAGATGAATCAATCTGCCGATTCGACAAGAACACTATCCGCTGCCCTGACCGCGGAGTACCGCCACATTACCGACGACGCACCGCAGGAGATTAAAGACGTCGTGGGACTTCTGGCGGCCGGCGAAGAGTGCGCGGCAGAGAAAATGCTTGCCGGGATGCTTGAGCGCGATCCGCGCGACGCCGAAGCGCTGCATTTCATGGGTCTTATCCTTTCCAGCCGTGGGCAGGCCGATAAGGGAATAGAGCTTATACAGCAGGCCGCGGAGATCAATCCCTCGCGGCCGTTGTATGCGCGCAGCCTTGCATGGATTTATGAAAAGGAAAAAAAGGAAGTGGACGCCGCCAAGTGGTATTTCACGGCAATCAAGCTGGCGCCGGAAAATATTGAACCGTACATAAAACTGGGACGCCTGCTTATCAACGCGCGATGCTGGCGGCCGGTTATTCCGCTGATGGCCGACGTGCTGAATCGTGACGGATCGGTGCATCAGGCGTATGTTCTCATGGGAAAGGGATTCAACGGAATTCATGAATACGACAAGGCTATTGCGTGTTTTCAGAAAGCGCTCGAACTCTCGCCCAACGATCTCGACGCCATTCTCAACTTATGCGACAGCCTGGAGACGCTGGGCAAGCTCGATGAGGCGCAGGAGATACTCGGAGCCGCAATACGGATGTACCCGGATAAAATCGAACCCCTTGCGTCACTGGCTGAAATACGGCGCTTTGAGAAGGGCGCGCCTATCTACGAGATGCTCGAAAACGCGCGGCATAAAAAGTCACTCAGTCGTATCGATAAGACGAAGATATGCTTTATCCTGGGTAAATTGTACGAACAGACCGGCGATTACGAGCAGGCGTTTCGCTCTTACGCCGAGGGAAACGCCTTGCGCGACACCTGGCAGGAGCCGTTTAACATGGAAGAGTTCGTGCTGGAACTGCAGCAGACGGCACGGGTGTTCGACGTCGCGTTTTTCAAGGCCCGCGCGCAGTTCGGCGTCTGCGTCAGGAAACCGATCTTTATTATCGGCATGGCCCGTTCGGGCACGTCCCTCGTGGAACAGATTCTTGCCAGCCATCCGCGGGTGTTCGGCGGCGGCGAGCTGGATGTAATCAAAAACATTACGACAGCATATTTCAACCGGCACGCGCTCGGTTCCGACGTCACCGCCGAAAAAATCGCGAACGCGGCGGCAGAGTATTTGAACTTTATCAATATTCTTTCCGGCAATGCCGAATTCGTCACCGATAAAATGCCCTATAACCTTCTGTATCTCTGGCTCGTGTACCTGATGTTTCCCGAGGCACCAATCATCTATTGCACGCGCGACGCGATCGACACGTGTTTTTCATGCTACACGCAGAATTTCGCCGAAGGCCACCAGTTCTCCAATACGCAGAAACGTCTCGGCGTTTTTTACCGATATTATGAGAAACTGATGGAGCACTGGAAAACGGTGCTGCCGGCGCGAATCATGAAAATACAGTACGAAGAGCTCGTCAACGATCCGCAGTATCACATCCGCCGGCTGATTGATTTCTGCGGGCTCGAATGGAGCGAGCAATGCGAGCGGTTTTACGAAACCGACCGGCCGGTGGCCACCGCCAGTAGAATACAGGTCAAACAGAAACTGTACAAAACCTCGGTCAGCCGGTGGAAGCCGTTTGAACCATGGCTGGGGACGCTCATTGAAACGCTCGATCGATTTAAAAATGTTTCGTTGAGCGATCCGTTTGACCCCAACGGTCTTGATTAAACGCCGGGTACTGCGGAGCCGGACAATGCGGCAAGGTCAGGCAATTTTTTCCGTAATATTTTTGTCGTTCCGCCATTTACGTTAAACCACAAAAGCAGGAAACCGCCGTTCACGGTAAAACAGTTCTCAAGCTCATTCTGTCGCCCCACCGGCATGACAGCGCCGTGTTTTTCGACCGCTTCGGCTATCATCTCGTGTTTGAGTTTCTCAACGGCAGGATGCGAAAGGACCTCCTCCAGCCGGCTTTGTCCGATGGTTTCATGACGCCATTCATACATGGGTACGCTCCATTTCCGCCGCTGCGATCATGAATACATTCACCACTGCTTTTTCCCATTTCATCAAATCCCCTGCGGCCTTCGAAGGCCTTCCAATGCATTCAGAATGATTACGCCGCAACCGGCGCAGTATTGCTCATCCCCTTTCTCACCTTTCCTCTACGGTATACCCCCCTATTTTAACACGGCAAGTGTTGCACCTTCACCGCCGTCGCCGGCCGATGCAGTATGGTAATCCCGTATAAAGGGACTGAATTCGTTCTCAAGCATCTGCCGCACCATGTTTTTCAGCGTTCCGTATTCTCCGGGCCGCGAATGAAGACCCTTGCCGTGAATGACCAGCATCTCCTTGATACCGTCAAGCCTGCAGCGCTGCACGCTGTCCCGCAAAATCCTTTCCGCCTCGGCTTCGGTTTTCCGGTGCAAGTCAACGGTAAGGCGCCGCCCTGCCTTGGATTTTTCCGTCCGACATTGACGGCGGACCGTCCGTGGATCCGATCTCACGTCCTTATCGACCACGCCGTGCGTGTCAAGATAGCGGAGAATCTCGCTGCGATTCTTTTCCCATTCTGCCTGCGACACCGATCACTCCTCCTGCCGCGAAAAAGCGGCGATACAGCCGGCTTTCCATTCACCGAAGGTATTGTTGAGGATATGCGTGCGGGCCTGCGCGACAAGGTCCATAAAGAAATGAACGTTATGAAGCGTGATAAGCCTGACGGCGAGAATTTCACCCGCCATGAACAGGTGGCGAAGGTAGGCGCGGCTAAAATGCTTGCATGCGTAGCAGGCGCATGAACTGTCAAGCGGTGTGGTGAAATCGCGGGTGTGGCGGGCGTTGCGGATGTTGAGTTTACCCATCCAGGTGAATGCGCAGCCGTTGCGGCCGTTGCGGGTCGGCAGCACGCAATCAAACATGTCCACCCCCCGCTCGATGCATTCAAGAATATCCTGAGGAAGTCCTACTCCCATCAGATACCGCGGCTTGTCCTGCGGCAAGAGTCCTGCGGTAAACTCCACCATCTCATACATGTCACCGATATCCTCTCCAACCGCCAGGCCGCCGATCGCGTAGCCGGGAAAACCTATGGCAATAAGTTCGCGTGCACACCGCTCGCGAAGTTCGCGCAACGTACCGCCCTGTACGATTCCGAACAGCGCCTGGGGATGGCCAAACAGGGGTGATGCGGCCGCATGCGCCAGCGCGCAGCGCCGTGCCCATGCAATGGTGCGCTCGACCGCGCGCGCCGTGTGCGCAGGTTCTGCTTTTCCCGGTGGGCACTCGTCGAACGCCATGATGATGTCTGCGCCTAAATGGCGCTGTATCTCCATGACGCTTTCAGGCGTAAAAAAATGCGTGGAACCGTCGATATGCGACTGAAACCGCACCCCGTCATCGGTGATTTTTGAAATATCCCTCAGGCTGAACACCTGGTATCCGCCGCTATCGGTCAACAATGCGCCGTTCCAGCTTTCGAACGCATGCAGCCCGCCCGCCTCGGCTATGAGTTTTTCGCCCGGCCTGAGGTGAAGGTGGTAGGCGTTGGCGAGAATAAGCCTGCTGCCGCATTCCGCAAGCTCGGCGGGAGACAGTGCCTTGACTGTGGCCTGCGTTCCCACCGGCATGAATACCGGCGTGGGCACCGCTGCGTGCGGGAGGGAAAGCATGCCTGCCCGCGCGTTCTTTTCAGTATGCTCCAGTTTAAACGTCATTTCCTGCATAAACGCGGCCGCCTTTTACGGCAAACAAAAATACTTCCGTGTCGCGCCTCTTCCCTCTCGCTCTTGCCGAAACCCTGTATGTTACGTATCTTTAATAAGTATGGATCCACGAAAAATAGGAGAAGAAAGCATTGCGCAGCGAGCCATCGGCGATTTTGTAAGTGCCATTTCGAAAAGAACGTGCGGTGGTGCGGCCAAGCAACCGTCGCGCACCAATATCCTTGCAGCAATCAATTCACCGGCAGATCTTCGCAAGCTGAAAGCCGCCGAATTGCCCCAGCTTGCCGCCGAAATCCGCGCTTTCATGATTGACGTTGTCAGCCGCACCGGCGGCCATCTGGCCTCAAGCCTCGGCACGGTCGAACTTACACTCGCGCTTCATTACTGCTATGATACCCCGCGCGACAAACTCATCTGGGATGTGGGCCACCAGGCATATGCACATAAAATCCTGACCGGAAGGCGTGAAGCTTTCGCCACGCTCCGCCAGTTCGGCGGCATCAGCGGTTTCCCCCGCGTGTGGGAAAGCGAATACGATCATCTGAGCACCGGCCATGCCTCGACCTCGCTGTCGGCAGGACTTGGCATGGCCCTCGCCCGCGACCTGAAAGGAGAAACGTATTCGGTCGTGGCGATAATCGGCGACGGTTCCCTGTCCAACGGCCTGGCATTTGAAGGGCTCAACAATATCGGTACCCATAAGGGCACCGACATGACCGTCGTGCTCAACGACAACGAAATGTCGATTGCGAAAAATGTCGGCGCGCTGTCCCATTACCTTACCCGGCTTATCACCGATACGCGATATAACAGGATCAAACGCAATGTGTGGGAGATGCTTGGCCGCATGGCGGATGTGGGCAAGCGGGTGCAATCCCTGGTGCGCGACGTCGACGATGCGCTCAAGCATTTCGTGATACCGGGAAAACTGTTCGAGGACATTGGATTACGGTATTTCGGGCCGGTTGACGGCCACGATCTGCACGAGATGATTGAGGTTTTTAAATTCATCAAGGCCGAGGCAAAGGGGCCAGTGCTGGTTCATGTTCTCACCAAAAAAGGCAAGGGATATTCCTTTGCCGAAAACGACGCCACGAAATACCATGGCATCGGCACGTTCTCGGTCGATACGGGAGCCGTCACAAAAAGCGGCAGACAAACACCATCCTACAGCGAAGTTTTCGGAACAGCGCTCGTTGAGATCGGAAAACAACAGAAGGATATCGTGGCGATATCCGCGGCCATGGCCGACGGGACGGGGCTTACGTGTTTCCGCGACGCGTTCCCGGAGCGGTTTTTCGACGTGGGAATAGCCGAAGGCCATGCAGTCACCTTTGCCGCCGGCCTTGCCGCGCAGGGATTGAAGCCGGTGGTGGCCATTTATTCGACATTTCTTCAGCGCGCATACGATCAGATTCTCCACGATGTTGCGCTCGATGGACGGCATGTTGTCTTCTGCCTTGACCGGGCGGGGCTGGTGGGTGAGGACGGGCCAACACACCACGGCGCCTTTGATATCTCCTACCTGCGGCATATCCCGGGCGTTATCATAATGGCGCCGGCGGATGAAAACGAACTTCGCAACATGCTCTACACGGCGCTGATGCGCTGTAACGGTCCGGTGGCAATCAGGTATCCCCGTGGAAACTGTCCCGGTGTGAACATTGGCGAAAGCTTCGCGCCGCTTGACATCGGAAAGCCGCGCCTGGTGACACGAGGCCGTGACTGCGTTATTATTTCGGCGGGCGATATGTATTCGGCGGCGAGTGAGACGTGCTCATTATTGCACACAGAGGGACTGCAGCTTACGCATGTGGATGCGCGGTTTATCAAGCCGCTCGACGATGCATATTATACCGAGCTTTTTGAAACGCACAGGGCTGTCGTCACGATGGAGAGCAACGTGCTGGCCGGTGGTTTCGGTTCGGCGGTCCTTGAGTTTTTAGAACGGCATGGAAAAGCACTGCCGGTGCTTCGTTTCGGCTATCCCGACGAATTTATCCAGCATGGAAGCGTTCCGCAGCTTCTCGCCTCGCTTGAGCTGACGCCCCGCGACATGGCTGAAAAAATTAAAAAATTCTGCGAAACCTGATGGAAGTTTCTCCCATTACTCCATTACTCCAT